>JACCDN011212117.1_pt1 | contig 21034 bp, 16 predicted proteins | sample 7441691 | NCBI WGS metagenome assembly JACCDN01 (sample SAMN15323439, study PRJNA562643) | freshwater metagenome | isolation source: river surface water | place: USA:Blue River Watershed | collected 2017-08-16 | reverse complement strand
CTTCTAGCTCTGCCATAGATCCGTTACAAGAAATCGTAGAGAGGATATCTGAAAACGTTGGATTAGTCTCGGTTTTATTCGGTGATATTGAATTGCCAGAACGGCCTTTTCTTCCTCCTGATATTGATAGAACTATTACACGTTGGAAAACAATACCATGCCCTAATCCAAGACGAACGGCAAAGACAATTGAGGAGGGAAAAATTGATTTTATTAAATACGATGGTAAATCGTCAGTAAGATTACAATTAGAGGATGAAGCAGGAAAATCAACTAGTTCTGTTAAAGTTTCTGCTTTATCAAGTGAGTCCGAAACATTCTATCTGAATTTAATTGATTTTGAATATTACAAACTTGGGTTAATGCATGCTGATCATTTATTACCATCACAGAGTATGATTAATAGATTGAAAGAAATGATAGAAATCATGAACTATGATTCTGATTTTGCAGCAGAGGTAAGAGGAACCCATTATTTTAATGAGTATTTTTTAGATACTACAGCAGGGATAGTTGGTAATTACTGGCTTTATATGGCTCATCATAATTCAATGGAGAATTTGTGGTTTTTATTGGCTTCAGATAATACTGGAGAAGGCAAACTTGCTACAGATCCAATAGACTGGCTCGAAAGCAGGGAAATAGGTAAATTGTATTTACGATACCTCGAATCACAAAATAAATATATTGATAAACGATATGTTTTATATAAGCTATCTGATGGCACGTCATTAAAAGATTCCTTTAAAGAATGGATTTCAAAGGAACATGCTCCTTTAATCAAGGTATGCCAAGAACTCGCCCAATCACACTCTGAATTAAGAAAAGATGCAATTTCTACGATACACGAAGATTCCGAAAAACAACTGAGAAGTTCAGCTACTCGAAAGATCGGCGCTATCGTTCATAAACACAGTGTTACAAAACGAAAACAAATAGAAGATGATGACAGCAATGTATTAGAGGATGAAGATACTAGCGATAGCAGCGTACCTTCAGATAGAAGAGAAGAATTTGGTGAGTTACTTTTAAGAGAATTAGAGGGCGATGCTGATTTCGAAAGTGAAGAGAAAAAACTATTAAAACATGGACAGAAAATTGCCAAAAAGGTAAAGACAAGCATGTATAGCGACGAGCAAATAGAGGATCAATCAGATTATCACTCTGATTCTTTCGGTGTATAAAATATTGCGCAATATGGGTGTATTATGAATATAAAACGAGAGCTAGGTAGAAAGCTTAGAGAAGAATATTCTCAACTAAGTCCTGATATAACAAAAATGGTGGTTTGGTATGTTACTGGTGCTAATCATAGGACATTTGAACAAGTATATGCAGATTTTCTTAAAGAAGATGAGAAACATACATTAAGACCAAAAGAGTCTAATGATCGATTCGTATATACGATTTTATTGGAACTCGGGCGTGAATGTTGTCAAAACACAAAATTAATTAATAAATTTAGAGATGTCATCTCTAAAGTAAGATTGCAAGTTAACATGAAGTATTGCGCAAAACCTATGCTTTCTAACGCCCAACTAATTACTAATCATTCTTCAATTATTGGAGATGTGGAAAGCAGAAAGCGTAAATTTATTCCTGAAGACAGAAAGGATGAACATCTAAAACCAGGTAACACAAATGCATAATATCTAAAAGAAAATCGTTTGTATTTTTTGAGATCAGTGAAATGAAGTAAGGTAGCAATGTTACTGTGCTTTTATAAGTCAATACTTTATATGTTTAAATTAAAATCACAACTCTATTAATCGGCAAAATAATGTGGCTAATGTCGGCAATTTAATTTGGCTGGTTACATTTTATTACTTAGTAGACATTTTGTCTACTAATCGATTTTGGAGACAACTTTTGAGGTTATTTGGGTACGCTCGCGTTTCCACCGGTCAACAATCCCTCGAGATCCAAATTAAAGCCTTGGAAGAGGCCGGTGTAAAATCTCATCGTATTTTTTCCGACAAAGCAACCGGTAGTAATTCCGATCGCGAAGGGCTTGGCATGCTTCGCATGAAAGTTGAGCATGGCGATATTGTTCTTGTAAAAAAATTAGATCGACTGGGTCGTAACACGGAAGATATGATTAAACTTATTAAAGAGTTTGATAGCCTTGGAGTTTCGATCCGTTTTTTAGATGATGGAATCAGCACCGAGGGGACTATGGGAAAAATGGTTGTCACTATATTGTCTGCTGTTGCTGAGGCTGAAAGACAGAGGATCCTTGAAAGAACTAATGAGGGTCGCCTAGAAGCAAAAGAAAAAGGAGTTCAATTTGGCAGGAAACGCCGTGTTGATAGAAATAAAATCGTCAGTCTCTATCAGTCCGGTGTTGGAGCATCAAAAATTGCTATAGATGAAAAAATCGCTCGCGCAACTGTTTATAAAATACTTAAAAATATGAAAGAAGAAGTTGTTTCATAGATACACTGATTATTATATGTACCATATAAGGCAATGATGTCTGAACAACACCTAACCAATACTCCGAGCGAGGCCAATCCAGGGTTTAATTTTGCTCGTTTTGAAAAAGGAACCAGATATTACACTATTATACTAGATAGAGACTTGTTTGATGACTGGGTTCTTACTATCGCAAACGGTAGAATCGGAACCAAACTTGGTAGAGTTAGAACTCTAGCATTTCCGAGCTTTACAGAAGCTTTTAATCAATTTTGCATTACAACAAAAACTAGAGAAAAACGCGGCTACCAACTTGAATCATGTAAAACGTATTCTTGAGACACCTTATTTTATGGGTCAAACTTCGAAATTTTCATGTTTTGTAAATAAGCTGGAGAATTCCTGCCTGAAAATGTGCGTTTATTGTGCCAACACTGTTCGCATTGTTAATCGGAGAATTGGGAAGAAATGCTCCATAACTATATATTGCCTGAATCGATAAATCTTTTCTTAAAGCAATATCTACTCCACCCGATAATGAACCAGATGACGCCAAAGGATATCCAATTGCATTAGTTGCTAATGGCACAGGATTCGTTTCATAAATAATCGATCCGAGCAGTGCTAACTTATCTATTATTGCGTATCTTGTGGTTGCTTGAAATGACCAAACATCTTTCCAATTAGTTGGAACAACATACGTACCGGTGGTGGTATTTGTAAAATTGATATTGTTTTGAATATGCCATCCTGACCAATAGATTTTGCCTTCTAAAAACCATGATTCATTTACAAAATGCTCAAGCCCTATGTAAATTACGGGTGCCTCTGTTATGTTCAATGATAAATTGGTATTTACAACACCGTTAACTGAACTGGTTCCATGGCCATAGGTATCAACTTGCGTGTATCCCGCCACAGTCAAATAGTTTTTAGGGTCTATTTTATAATACAAACCAAAATCGCCCGTATAATTTAACCCTGTCACACTATTTACCTGATTGCCCTGGCCTGGAACAACGAAGTTTAATTGATATTGGCCGTTATCTTCTATGTTAAACCCCATTCCCACTGCTAAATTTTCTGTTATCTGATAACTTGATTGAAATCCAAATCGATAATAAAGCAGTTTTGTTAATGTAGATGCTTGAGAAACAAATGAATCAACTGGCCAATTTAAGTGTCCATAACCACTAGGAGTGATGTTTACTTCAATTACAATTTCCTCATTAGCCCTGTATGCGCCAAGTATATAGGGTAGGTAGTCGGTAACATTGCTTTTGGCGCTACCATTTGCCTCAAATGAATTTCCTTGAAATTTAAATGATGGGTTGATAAAAAGATTTCCAGCAATAATTTGCGACTTATTAACTAAACTTAGCTCTGCTGGATTTTGATAGAACGTATCACTTAGTATCTGTGTTGCCGCGCCATACGCTTTTGGGTTCAATATGATGCTTATAAATAATAACTTCCGTATATGTATTATTTTTTTAATAAACAATTTTTCTCCATTTTTAGAAATAGTGTTATATTCTACACAAATTTTTATAGAAAAATCGTGTGATTAAATAGTCTATGACCAGATATTCTTGTTACTTAATCGGTGAAGACCACTTAATATCAGAATGTGCACGTATACTTATTGAAAATAAGTATACTATATTAGGGATAATCACTCGTTTTGAGCCCGTTGTTGATTGGGCTTTAAATAATAATGTTTCTCACTTTACTCCTGAGGCCAACTTAACCACAATATTAAATCATGAATTTGATTACTTAATAAGTGCAGTAAATAGCAAAATTCTGACCAAAGAAATTCTTGGGTTAGCAAAAAAAATGAACATAAACTTTCATAATGCTCCTTTGCCAAAATATGCAGGAATTCATGCTGTATCATGGGCTATTTTAAACGAAGAGAAGCAATATGGAGTAACTTGGCATGAAATGACTTCTCAAATAGATGGCGGAGATATTTTAGAGCAGTCCATTTTTCCAGTCGATGAAAATGAAACGGCTTATAGTTTAAGCGTTAAATGTTATGAAGAAGCTATCAAATCCTTTGAGCGATTAATTGTAAACGTCAAAAATAATGCGCTACAAAAAAACCATCAAAATATTTCTCTTAGAAATTACTATAGTCTGCAAAAAAAGCCGAAAGGAGCAGGGTGGATACAATGGAGAGATTCTGCTGAAAATATACAAAAGATCTGTAGAGCTACAACTCTTGGGCACTACTCTAATAACACTTTTTTATCAGCAAAATTTATAATAAATAATGAATTATTTATTATAAATAGCCCGCCTCTCATCGGTAAGAAATCTATTAACCCTCCTGGGTTTATTATAAAACATAACGAAAAACTACTTAAAATAGCCACTAAAACCAATGATTTAATATTTTTAAATATACACAACATGAATTCGCATAATATACAAAAAAATTATGGCATTAATTGCAAAGCGGATATCTTTAGTAAAGTTAAAGTTGATACTTATGATAAGTTAAGCGAAATATATTCTGTAAACGAAAAATTTTGGGTTCGAGAAATTAATAAATTTCAAGCCTCATCTCTTCCCTTTCAATCTTTACTGAAAGAGGAGCGCTCTAAATATTATAAAAAAATATGCTCATATAGCATTAGGCTAGAAAACGTTCAATACTTCAGTAAAATTTTAGATTGCGAATTCGAAAGCGCTATTATTGCGCTATTGATAGCTTACATCTATAAAATAAGTGACTCAGAAAATATTAATATAAAGATAAAAAGTCCAAATTTAGTAAAAAACTCTTTTTTTAAAATATTGTTCTCTGAGTATGTGCCTTTTAATATTAAATTAGATGAAAATGGAAGTTTTTTTGACTTAATAAAACTTGTGTGTAATAAACAAAAAATTATTACTGAAAAAGGACTGTTTCAACACGACATTTTCTTTAGATACCCTAATATATCTAACAATTTTTTAACTCAAGAATCAATTGCAATCATAATTAATGACAACAAAATCAACTCCGCATCTTTAAAAGAAAGTATCTCCGTTGTTATTAATAAAAAAACAAACACATTCGTTTGGTATCTGAATGAAAATTATCAGAAAGAAAATCCTTCTCTTTATAAAATAATAAAAACGTTTCCAGGACAAATCGATACTCTTATTACTTCCATTCAAAAAAATGAAAGTAATAAGATCTCATACCTAGATATTGTATCAACAAAAGAAAAAGAAATTATTTTAAATAAATTTAGACTTCGAGTTAGTGATTATCCAAAAAATAAAACTATCATTGAAGTCTTTGAAGATATAGCTGAAAAAAATCCCGATAAAATCGCACTTACTGATTCACGTACAAATTTAAGCTACAACGACTTAAACCGCATTTCAAACCATCTTGCAAATCATTTGCTCTCTCTTGGGCTGAATTTAAATAAACATGCCGCCGTTTTCGCAAGCAATAACATCAACACCATTATTTGCATAATAGCCATATTAAAAACCGGCGCCGCCTATATTCCAATTAGCATCGATTTTCCAATTGCTCATATTAAAAATATTATTCAAGATTCTAGCCCATTATTGTTTTTAACAGATAAAATAATTGACTCTACGCTACACAATATTTGTGATGAGCTAAAAATTAAGTTAGTAGCTTACGATCAATACCTAAAAGTGCACGCCTCAAAAGAGTTACACAATGGGAAAACGCTAATCACAGCAGATAATTTAGCCTATATAATCTATACATCTGGTACAACTGGTAACCCTAAAGGAGTTATGGTAAACCACCGCGCTATCCTAAGACTAGTCAAAAATACAAACTATATTAAAATAAGCAAAAAAGACGTTATTGCACAGGCTGCAAGTATTAGTTTTGATGCAGCAACTTTTGAAATATGGGGAGCGTTATTAAACGGGTGCAAATTAGTTGTTATTCCAAACACAACATTACTTAATGCAGATCATTTTAGGCTCATTTTAGCCAAAGAAAAGGTCAGCATACTTTGGCTTACTTCTTCTTTATTTAATCAATTTGCTTCCATTAACAAAAACATATTCAGAAACTTAAAATATCTTTTAGTTGGAGGAGAGGTACTTAACTCCGAAATGATTTTCAATGTAATCGAAAACAAAGATGGTCATCCAAAATATATCATTAATGGTTATGGACCAACAGAAAATACTACATTTACAACAACATATAGCATCCCCAAAAATAAAGGTAGACTACAATCTATTCCTATAGGAAAAAGCATCACCAATACATCCGTTTATATTTTGGATAAAAATCTTAGTTTATCGCCTATTGGAGTCGCCGGAGAACTTTATACCGGTGGAGATGGGTTAGCAATTGGATATTTAAATCAACCTTCTCTTACAGAAAAGAAGTTCTTATTAAATCCTATTCCAGGCTATCAAAAAGAAAGAATCTTTAAAACAGGAGACATTGTTCGTTGGTTACCCGATGGGAACATCGACTACATTGGGCGCTACGACAATCAAATAAAAATAAATGGCTTTCGAATAGAGGTTGAAGGAATTCAAAACAACTTATTGCATCATAAATATATTCAAGAGTGCTTTGTAGCCGTAGAAGAGAATAACGAAAAGATCAAAATCTTAGTTGCATATGTGGTTTGTAAAAAAAAATTAACTCCCAAGTCGATTCAAACATATCTTTCTAAAAAATTGCCCGTGTATATGATTCCAAAGATTTTTGTTTTTGTGAATAGGCTTCCATTAACTATTAACGGGAAAATTGACCACTCTAAGCTTCCAAAGCCAATTTTAAATGCTTATAGATCTGAATTAATATTGCCTAAAACTCAAATGCAAAAGGAATTAACTACTCTGTGGGACGGTTTATTTAAAACCAATCAGATTGGAATCACCGATAATTTTTTTGAAATCGGAGGCCATTCTTTATTACTAACCCATCTAATTATTAAGTTAAAAGAGAAATTTGCTTTTGATTTAACAATTCAAAAGTTTCTTGAAAACCCAACTATAGAAACATTAGAAATGTTAATCTTATCAAAAGATGCGTATCCATTAGAAAAAAATGACTCCCTGATGTACAAAGACTTAAACCGCCAGTTTATTACATCGCAATCGATGCCTACTATGCATTCAAAAACTTTTAGAAATATTTTATTAACTGGGTGTACTGGTTTTTTAGGAGCTCATATATTATCTGATCTCTGTCAAGCGTCATCGATAGAAAAAATATATTGTTTAGTTAGAGCGCAAACTATAAAAGAAGCAAAAGAAAAAATCGAAAAAAACATTAATAGATATTGTCTCAAGATAGCAATGTCAAAAATTTATCCTATTCTGGGGGATCTATCATTAAAAAATATTGGTCTTCCCGCAGATGAGTTTGATCGATTATCAATCAGTGTTGATCTTATTATTCATAATGGAGCACAAGTTAATCATATACTCAATTATGATGCGCTTCGTGCAACTAATGTTAATGCGACGATAGAGTTAATTAATCTGGCGACTACATTTAAAGTTAAACCTCTTCATTTTATATCCACTCTTTCAGCTGCTTGTAATCATTTAAAAGATAATATGATCAAAGAAACTCTTATTGAATTAGATCTAAATGAAATTCCTCCGAAAGATGGATATAGTCAAACCAAATGGGTTTCAGAAATATTGCTTTCTAAAGCACAGAAATTTGGGTTGCCCATCAAAATCTATCGACCTGGCTGGATTGTTGGGCAATCTAAAACAGGAATTATGGCCGCAGAAAACAACCATCTTTATTTGTTAATAAAAGGATGTATTCAACTAGGTTATGCACCAAATTGGAGAATTACTATCAATTTGATGCCAGTTGACACAGTCAGTGGCTTTATAGTCAATACGTCTTTGCTAGACAAAAAACATCAAGTTTTTAACCTAATTCATCCATGCTTCAATCTTAGCTGGAAAAATCTCTTTAATTATTTGAAGCATCATAGAGGATTTCAAGTGGATCTAATTTCAAGCTCTGTTTGGTTAAAAAATTATTTGGCTAAAATAGATTTGCAAAACGCCATTTATCCTATTTATTCTTTATATGTAAATCAAGATACATCTGAATGGACGAAAGATTTGTCAAAAATAACCCAATCTGATTGTATAAATACAAAAGAATCGCTTAGTAAATACAACATTTCCATACAACCCATGAGTGAAGAAAATCTTGATGCTCATTTTAATTACCTTGATAAAAACAGTTTTTTGAACTAATAATGCTTTTATAAACTCTGAAACGAATGAAGAATAGAAACGCATGACTAGCATTCAATACAAAAATGATAGCTTATTACTTTCTAAACTCATGAGCGTATCTAAAGACATCATTATTATTTTATCTCATAACTATGAAATCATAGAAATAAATCCTACTTTAAGAAAGATAGTCCCAGACACTGAAAATATTATTGGTAAAAATTTTTTGGAGTATTGTGAGGATAAGCCAATACTACTTACAAAAATAGAATTAAACTCGTTACTTTCTGATAATAAATTAGAAAAAGGAATTTCTTCTTCTAACGGAGAGTTTTATTGTTTTTCATGGTCATTGCATAAAATAAGCAGTGACGATTCAAACAGTTCAATTCTTTTGATTGCGAATGATATTACAGATACAAGACGCGTTTCGTTTTTGAACAAGGAAAATCAAACTCAATTAGAAAGAATCTCTGAAGTTGTCCCTGGAAATTTTTATTGGAAAAACACCAAAGGAGAATATTTAGGTTGTAATTTATCTCTGCTAACTATGCTAGGGATGCACTCAATCAAAGACATTATTGGAAAAAATGATTTTGATTTGTGGCCTGAGCAAGCAGATGAAATTAAAATTCACGACAAACAAGTAATGATCTCTAAAAAACCAGTATACACAGAAGAATCGGTTAAAATGGCTGGTAGAAACATGTTCTTTGCCGTTATAAAGATGCCCTTATTTGGAGAAAACGATCAAGTTATAGGGATTCTTGGGAACTCTTTGGATATAACAAAACAAAAAGAAATGGAAGAAGATTTAAAAAATGCCAAAATTGCAGCCGAAGCAGGAGAAAAAGCTAAAGATGAGATTATAGCCAACTTTAGTCATGATATGCGCACCCCTTTATCTGGCATAATCAGCGATGCCCATCAGCTTGAAGAGGACGATATTTCCCAAGAAACGCGCAAAGAACTTGCGGTTCAATTAGCCGACGCAGGTGGGGCTCTACTCGAAATGTTCGAGGAAACGCTAGAGAACGTCGCAGCAGACCACATGACAGAAAAAGATATCGAACTGGAAACCTTTGATATCAAGCTATTAATCGATAAGCTTATTAAGCTTGAAAAACCGTCAGTAACCCAAAAAGGCCTTAAGCTACTTAGCAATATTGACCCAAATATCCCTCAATTTCTGGTTAACGATCGCAAAAAAATCCATCGCATTTTACTCAACCTCATCGGCAACGCTATAAAATTTACTAAACAAGGACACATCGAACTTAAAATAGAGCTCATTGGAATACATAAAGACCAGTCACAAGTAACGCTTAAATTTAATGTCATTGATACGGGAATTGGTGTCCCAGAAAAAAGTAAACAACATCTTTTTGAACGCTTCTTCAAAGGAAGCTCTTCCTATAAAGCAGAATACAAGGGATATGGGTTGGGCTTAAATATTGCAAAGACTTACACTCACCTTCTAGGTGGTACCATTAGCTTTGAAAGTACGGAAGGAGTTGGTTCTGAATTCTATGCTATTCTTACTTTAAAAATTGCCAATGAACATGAAATAGCAAGCTATCAAGAAAAAATTGCCAAAAAACCCTCCCTCCTCACAATGAGCACCGATATGAAGTTAAAACCAACACAAGAGCATAAACCTGCTACTGATGTGAAACCTTCAGAAACAGAGTCCATCCCTGGTGCACCCCATGTACTCATTGTTGAAGACAATTTAATGCTTCGAAAAACCACCGTGAAACTTGTAAAAAAAGCAATGCTCAATGTCACGGCCGTTGATGATGGCTTGCCAGCTTTAGAGCTTGCAAAAAATCAACATTTTGATTTAATCCTTTCTGACGTTGGCCTTTTAACAATGTCTGGCACAGAATTTGCTCAAAAACTACGAGCTTTTGAAAAAGAAAACAACCTCCCCACTGTTCCCATCATCGGAGTAACCGCTCATGCTGCCGACGGACGCGGAGAGTGTCTTAGTGCTGGGATGAATGCAGTTACCCAAAAACCTTTTTTAAAAGAAACGCTTGTCGAAATTCTGAAACAGTTTTTACCTGACCACAAGCTCCCGAAAAATTAATCGTCTTTGTTTGATAACATGTTCATTAATTGACTTTTTTTATCGCTTAACTATACTCTAATTATGTCATTAAAATAAGCACATTGATTATGATTAATCAGATAAATATTCTGTTTATAAATAAATCGCCCATCACGGTTTTATCAAAAGATGAGTTTAAACAACTAGGATGCCATGTTGATTTTTTTGAAGATGAGGTATTTGCCTTACAAAAAGCCTGCGAACAAAAATATGATGCCATACTCTGTAATATTGAGATTCATCATAAAAATTCTGGGATACAGCTCATTTCACTTATAAAGCGGTATTCAAAAATAAATAATCATACCCCAATTTACGGCTTGGATATAGATGAACACAATGAATATACTCTTCAGTCTAAAGCTGAAGGATTAGCTGGCCGCATTCCTATATTTAACAAAGAAAAAGCCATGCTATACATTAAGGAAATTATCAATAATCTCAGACTCGCCAATAACCATAAGGATGAAAGCATTCCCTTATCCGATTCCAATAAAGATTTTTTATTGGCCAAAACTCTCGAACTTATAGGTAATTATCATGGTCTTCTTATTGGAGACACGCCTCAATCTACCGAAGATATTATTAAGTTATTTTCTGATTCATTTTGTGATATTGATGTAGCATTTGATTATGAGATTATCAAAAGAAAATTAGCGCTTAATACATATGATTTTGTTTTGATTGATTTAGACAAAACTCATCTTGATGATGGATGATAATTTGGTTTATTTCACAAGAAATTTCTCTACAAAAAATCGTGATACAACTATTTTTGGATTTAGTACAGAAAATAGTGATGAAATCAAAAAAGATGTGAGGATCTGTGCTCATATTAATCATGTCATGAACTTCCCCTTCACTGCCGAGGATATCGAGCTGATGATAACGCTTGCGCGCTGGAAAATAGACGCTACATTTCATAAATACACCCTTCAAAACAGCATTACCTCCGATCGAAGCTAATAAGTGGTTTTTGTCAGCCAAACCCTTTGAATTAATTGGAAGTCCTCGTATTTTTTACTGAGTGCTTTGCAACGCAGAAAATTTTGAAAAGATTGTTAAATGGATTTTCTGTTCATTATTTGACATGTTTAGGCTGGGGTCTATACTTAAAATAACACGAAAATAAAGGTGTTTTTATGATTAACGGTAAAAAATCAATTTATCAAAGAGAGTATAAAGGAACGCTTGGCTATGAGCTTCCTGATTTTGAACATCAATTGTTTGAGCTTTCTTCTCTTGATGTTTTCGATGCCGAAGTCTACCATCAACTCTATGGTGATGAGCCTGGCTGGGAGGAAGACTTAACTGAGCTCCTAGAGGCTTTTATTCAAACCCTGCCCGAAGAAACGACTGTCATTAAAAACGCCCATGAAAATCATGATTGGAAAAAAGTCGAGTTTATGGCGCATAAAATGAAAGGCGGATGCCTTTCTGTTGGATTAGACAGGCTTACCATTGCCTGTCAATTTTTAGAGCGCTATGCCAGAGCAGGCTACAGTGATAAGCTTGAAAAACTCTATGAGCAAATGCTCAGCACTATCGATACCACCCTCCCAGAAGTCACTAAATGGGTGAAAACTCATCACTAAATTCGATTGCTAAGAACTCTGCTAGCTGCCCAAAGGGTAACTTGCAGAGCGTGTGTCGATTTTACTCAATAGCAATCATATCGTCTACTTTGACATCTTTATTAAAAACATATCGCTCTATAAGCTGTTTCGCCTGCATGCCGCTCATCGGCTTATGGATATACCCATTCATTTGATAATCCTTGCAATCCTTCAAAACATCCCTCGCTTCTTTCGTTGTAAGCGCTATTACCGGCACTCTTTTGCTCCCTAAAAGCGCTTCTTTTTTGCGAATTTGTTTTGTAACAATGCGCCCCACCGAATCTGGGAGCATCAAATCCATCATGACTAAATCATAGTTATTGGTGTCAAATAAAGCTAACGCTTCTTTTTCTGTTTCGACCATATCGACTTCGCAGCCATTTTTCTTAAACATGAGACGATTGTGTAATCTTGCTACTATATAATCCTCAATAACAAGAACTCGTGGTGCCCGCTCAAGCTTGACCTCGATTTTAGGCTCTTTGGGCTTTACCTCGTCCTCTGCAAGGCTCATCTGCTCTTGAATCACCACCAAAAGACCAATCACTTGTATTTGATCGTCTTTCTTAATAACCTGCCGATGTATTTTGAAATATCTTGGCGCTTTTCCATCGCGTTTACTTAAAAAATCCTTCTCCCATCTGCCTTCTTTAAAAAAGCCAGAGTAATCATCTTCTAAAATTGTCTCCATTTCCTCTGTATCGAAATCAAGAGCTCTTGCAATCTCTTCATAATTTATTTTTTGATGATTCATGCCAATTTTTTCTTTAAACCCATGGTTGCTAGCCAATATATGGCCTGCATCATTCATGCAATACAAAAAACCTGGTACCCCTTCAATAATAGAGGCAAAGAGCCATTCCCTTTCATTTTCACTTTGTAAAGATTCGCTCATAACCTTCTCCTGTATTCTTGACTGTGTTTGAGTCTAGCTTGTTGGATTTTATGGATGTTTAATTATTTCTAAAGTATAGCCCATGATATGAGTTTTGCTGTTTTCAGCAATTGACTAAATTCAGAAAGTTATCAAATGGTTTTTGAGGGAGTCTATTTGCTTTGATTTAAAAAATCCTGATACGACAATATTTTGTTTTTATCCATTCCATTTTCAGGGAAATCCTTGATATAGGCATAGTAATATTTAAGCTTTGTATCGGCCGAATCTTTGGACGGGGACTCATACACTAAGGTAGGGTGCAAGTATTTTCCCCAATCTATCTCAATTTTTATCTCAGGCTCCACTTCCGCCTCATCTGCTTCACTTTTTTGTTTTTTATTCTTTTTCGCAATTTCTAATTGAACCCTCGTTAATTCTGCTTTAAGTCTTGCAAAATCACTTTCTTCATATATAGATAAAACAACTTGTTTTGAGGCTAAAGCTTCAATAATTGATGGAGGCGCGTTATTCTCCATGGCTTTCTCAAGACTATTTTCCATGCCTTTTTCACTTCTGATAATAAACCAGCTTAAGTTAGCATTGTCATCTAGTAACAAATAACTTCCTTGACGGTCGTATAAATACATCTCACAAATATGGTTTTCTCTAAGTGTTTTGTTAAAAATATCACAAAAATCTTTGTCATATACAAAGCAAGCATCTTCTTTTGCATCTTTAGACAAAATGCTCATCTCTTTTTGTGAGTTATTTTGAAAAATGTTCGATGCTTTTTTATCAATCACATCAAGCAATTTTGTCATGGTATCTGGGTTACTTTTCTCTAAATACTCAGTTGATAAGGGTAGTGTCTTGATGCTTTCTTTAAATTCATCTGATGCATTTTGCGTTAGAATAATAACAGCATGCTCTAATGTGATTCCTGGAAAATGGAGTGCTTTAACAAACTCTACCGCGTTTTTTCCAGGCATCATATCATCACTAACGATAAGTACTATTTCTTTAAATCTAGTTTTGTTGTACGACTCAGAGCGAACATCAGTCACCGAAAAACAAAGCTTAGCTGGGCGATGATGGTGAGATATATTAGTTATTCTATCTAACTGATCTCTTGATAAACTCTCGATTTCTTGCCCAAAAGTATTATTTAATGCTTTTAACATTACCAAATCAGATGTTATCCACTCGCATTCGCGGCTTGTTTGATTGTAGTAATAAAAATTTTTTTCCGTAAGAATGTACTGAGAGCAACTAAAGTCCTCTAAGGTTTCATGAGGTTTTGGTGCGCCTTCAGGCGGCATTGGCTCATCGATGGGTTTAACAAACGACAGGTCAATATCTTTGGGGTATGGGTGGATGATATCTTGCAATCGCGTATCAAACATCCTCGCAAAACCACATGTTTGCGTGTCCTCTTTTCCTGCAAAATGTAGACGAGACGCCAAAGGAAGCTGAAGGTCTCGTGTGTGCTTGACGTACTCTATTGCTGCATCTGGATTATCAAAACACAATAACGCTATATTTTTAGATAAAGAAGCTTTGAGTGTATTTAAGAAATTTGTATCATCATCCACCACCAATACTGTTGTTGGGTGGTAGCAAGTCGGTGGAACGCTTAACCCATCTTTCTCTGGAATAAACATACCCTATCCTTGTTAATTTGTTAAGCGATAAACATGAGTGCAAAAAGTACGTTTTTATATCAATATAATATCAAATATAGTTGTTTTTTTTGATTTTGCACGGCTAATTGAGAAAAACTTGCCTGCGTTTATTGTTTTCAGGCGCCTTTTTCTTTTTCGATTGCTACGATGAGATTTTTGCTTAATTTGACATTATTTGATTAAAAACTAAACTTAATGTAACGAGAAGACTTGCTATTGGTTGCTTATTTTGGGAGCGACACGTTCTGACTCGGCATAGTCAATCATGAAAAAAACATATTAACAAATGATACATATTTAGTGAGTTGCCTAATGAAAAAAACACCCCACAACTCTCATATGGTTTCTAAATCAGATGAGGCCAATGAGAGTAATCATTTTGTAGCGCAAACCGCTTTTGTTGCCGAGGTAAACCAAATCGCGCATGATGTTACAAATCCTTTGAATGTCGTTAAAAAAATAGCCCAGTATTTTTCTAATCTTCCAGAGATAGCTACCATAGCTGGATATACAATGGACTGGATATCAACAAAACCCAGAAAAAATAATACTATTTACATCGGGCTTGAAAATGAAGGTTTAAGGTTTGAAGTCCTAGACTCACAAAATGAGCTTAAATGCGGATTTATTAATTGGGAACAGATCGTTTACCAACTTAAAGAGGATTTTGTTAAAAATCAATCCGATATTTATAGCTTGCAAAAGGAGTTTTTGCCCATTCTGTTAGAGCACACAGAAAAGCTTGGGCATACAAAAAAGAAGCCGGACGAAAAACGCATCCCAGAGGTACATAGAATTCAGCTGGAAAACTCTGTTCAAAAAATATCTATTATCCTAGATAGGCTTTTAAACAAAGATAGTCAAGATGAGCTATTACAACCATTTATATTTGCATTGGCACTACATAATGCGATAGAAGAAACCAAATTAAACTTCGAGCACCAGAAAATTAATTTTATAGAAGAATTTTCTCCAGATGCTCAAATAATTTTCATTGAAGGCCAGCGCTATCAAATCGACCGCGCTATAACTAACCTTATGAGAAATGCAGCTCAGGCTTTTGATGGAAATCCAGGTAATGTCATTTTAAAACTTGCATCCGATGAATTTTACCTTTATCTGACAATCCTTGATACTGGTAAAGGTATGTCACCTGAAATGATCGAGAGGATAAAAAGCAACATCTCTTTTACTGCTGGTAAAAATGATGGTCATGGCATTGGGCTTGGGCAAGTACATGCCACATTAAATCGTAACTTTGCTAAGATGGATGTCGCTTCTGAAATAGGTAAAGGCACGCAGTTTGTCTTAAAATTCAAAAAGTGTACGCCACCTCAATGGGCGGCACAATCTATTGAGCTCAAACCAAATGACATAATAATCATTGTAGATGCTAATACAACAGCTCACGGAGAATGGGCCTGTAGTTTTGAGGCTATTATCGAAAAACACCCCAACGTTCGCATACATAATTTTATTAATGGCTTTAAAGCGTTGGAATTTATTCGCTCATTAAGCTCTGATGCGCAAGAAAACCTAGTCTTGTTCACAGATTTTGATGCATCAAACCAAAAATGCAATGGATTAAAAATCATTAAAGAATCAGGAATTAAGCGCGCATTTCTTATCACACCACATACTGATGCGCAAAATATTCAACAAGAACTGCTTGAATTAAATGCAAAATTAATTCCAAAAGCACTGAAAAAATTTATCCCTATCGTTATTAATACATTAAGTGCTGAGTATTCGCAGCAAAACCCTAAATTGGTCGATGCGGTTTGGTTGGAAGACGATGAAATACTTGCCTCTACATTTAGCCGGAGTTTTGCCGTGGCGGGCAAAAAAGTTGATATTTATAGAAATCCATTCGAATTCATGGCTAATAATCATATTTACCCTAAAAATACGCCTATTTTTCTTGATAATAATTACGAAGGTATATGGGTTTCTGGGATTGAGATTGGTCTTAAATTACACAATCTTGGATTTACTCAATTAAATTTGATTACCGCGCAAATGAGTATAGAACATGAAGATTATCCATTCTTCTCAAGGATTATATACAAACAAAAATTTAATTGTCTGCTCGATTATTTATAGCCAAGGTTTTTTCCTTATTCATTCTTGTTGAAAACTAGTCCGATAATCGGTTTTCTTGATTTTCTTGCGGTATAATTAAATTCACCATTTACCGTATCACAATAATAATGAAGATATTGTTTTTCTTATTGGGATTGCTCTCATATTCTACTGTGTTAAATGCGTCCGCACCCCGCTCTTTCACCCAGGCAAAACACATTGTTTATCAAATCTTCTCAAGCCATCCTAAAACTCTATATTGCGGTTGTCGATTTGATTCAAAACATCAAGTTGATTTAAATTCTTGTCATATGAATTCGGCAATTGATAAAAAACGTGCTCATAAGGTTGAAATTGAACATATGGCTACTGCTGATGTTATAGGACATAGTCTGGCTTGTTGGCAAAATAGTATCTGTGAGCACCATGGCAAACCTTACAAGGGTCGCAAATGCTGTGAGCAAATGGATGGAAAGTTTCGCCAAATGGAGTCAGAACTTTATAACCTATGGCCAGCAGTAGGTCTGGTAAATATTGCTCGCTCTAATTACTCATATGGTGTTGTGAATTCAACCGATAAGTTTTACGGCTGCAATTTCAAAATAAACAGAGTATCAAAAGAAGTAGAGCCCGCTAATAAAGTCAAAGGCATTGTAGCTCGCGCCACCCTTTTCATATCAGACAAATACCACATCCCATTGTCAGAAAATAAGCGGCATCTTTATCTATCTTGGAATAAATCCTTCCCCCCATCAAAATGGGAAAAAGAATGGGCGCTTAAGGTTGCAACCATTGAGGGTTACTCAAACCCCTATATATTGGTAGAATAGCCTCGTTCCAACCTTTTAAGATTACTCATGGATGACCATACACAAACAAGCTTTGGTGCAAGGCTAAGACTTGCAATGATTAACAATGGATTTAACTCCAACCGCTCACCATATGGCGTGGATGTGACGCATTTATCTAAAATCACTCAGAATTCCCCACAAATCTGCCGAAAATATTTAAAAGACACCGCACTACCTAGCACCGAGACTATCATGCGGCTGTCAGAAGCCCTTAATGTGAATCCTGGGTGGCTTTTGTTTGGGGATGGCTCTTCTCAACACAAAAACCTTGTATCACTCTCCCCTGCCCTACTGCGCTGTGTCATTGAAGAAGGATTGGCGGTGCAAAATCATTTTAAGTCTAATCCTGATTTCGCTGATTTTCTGATGCATATTGTTGAGACGATTCAAAAATTTGATTTACCTGATTTGGAAACAAGACAAATCATACGCTGCATGACTTCTTCTATCGAGTATCTAGATTCGCCTTAGCTTTCAGTACCACCAAATCTTCTTTCTAGTTCAGACTCTAACATTCCTATGTACATGCCCTTTTGTTTGCCAGATGGTAACGCATGCGCCCTCTTGAACGTATCAATCAACTCTTTATCTGACAGCTCAGAGAATTCATCATGTATCCTATCCATCGTTTTGTCCTTGTATTCTTCTACCCTGATGAAAGCATAAGGGATACAAAGAGAAATCGTAATTATGAACAAAAAAGAATCCACTGGATTTTGATGCATAGCAACACAATAGAGTGAAACTAATACAAGACACGGTAGATTAGCCCACCAAAATAGTTTTTTAAGATGCTTTATGATGTAAGGCTGTTGTTCCATTTGGCTTTAGGTCAATAAGATGTGTTCTTTTGATTCTATCATCAAATTTCAGATCATTGTTATTGAGGAATGGACAAAAATTCAAAATCAAAGCCAACTAGGCCAATTATAAGAATTAGGTTTTTTGAGCGTCATCACTGGGATTTTGTCGTTTTGTACATGACTTCCCCACAGAAATTGTGGATAACTTTATGGATTTGAATGTGTCTTTATTTGTGTTGCAGAAAAAATTGAGATGAATATTTTTTAGTTTCAAGGTGGCGCTACGCGCCAGTATACAGGTATTGATTTTATCGTGGAAGTGCTTACAATAAAACAGCTCACTCATAAAGGGATTGTCATGGCTGATAAAATTAAAGGTGCGGTGAAGTGGTTCAATAACACTAAAGGTTTTGGGTTTGTTGAATCCAGCGGCAAAGATTACTTCGTGCATTTTTCAAATATTATCTCGGACGGTTTCAAAACACTCGAGGAAGGCGCTGCTGTTATGTTTAAACCTAATCAAGGCAAGAAAGGGTTGGAAGCACAAGAGGTAGAATTAATTTAAACGCTTGGAACAGAAAAGGCGTTTATATATAGAGACTACAGTTTCTCCTGTTCCCAAAACCAAAGGTTTGAATTTATTTAATATGACCAATAACAAATCAAATACAAAATAACTGGAAAACCGGGTTTAGACAAAAATAAATCTATAAGGCTTAAAATAAAACACTTACTTTTCGAGGAACAACACGAAAACCCCGAAGCATCGAGGTGGTTTAAATAGAATATCGTTTTAGGTATAAGCTAAATCAGGCTCCAGTATAAAGAACTCTTTAATCTTCTGTAGACACTTAGATATTAATTCAGGTTTAACGACCCTTTTTTCAGGAAGTTTTGAGGTATCTATTGGAATATGAGATCCTATTATTCCAATTTTTCTTCGATAGAGAATGTTATTTAAAAGCTGGATTCGTTCACTATCCAAGTGATACACACCCTCTTCAGCCCGCCCTACCCTTTTTTGTTTGAGGCCAAGGCGTGAGAACAAGGTTCCAATAAATCGAATTGGGTCAAGATTAAGTCGTCTGGCACTTGGTATTGCAATCACACCTTGCAATACCGCCCTTTTCTCTTCAATCCAAGTCAAAAACCCTGATTCAATAATCGATTCACGTGTATAGCGATATTCTTGTAAACTTAAATTATTACTTGATGAAATCAAATTAAAAGTCTTTAAAAGCTGTTTATACAAGAGTTGTAGCGTTGCGAAATGGGTTAAGTCTGCTGCAAACATTTCATGAGACTCCACTTGTTCTAAAAAGTGTTTTTTGGCATCACTTGTATCTGATAAAGCTAGCTCTAAATTCAATACTTGTTTTTTAAAGCGCCCTTCTTCATCAACCGAAGCGAGAGCTTCAATACTTTCAGTGTTTTTAATATCTAAATTATAAAACTCAATGATTTGTTGTTTTTTAAAGCCACGGGTTTCATTCATGGTTTTTCGAGGCTTATTAGCAAGAGCTTTAAGCTCATTCGCTGTCATTGAAAGCTCAGCTTTACTTATAAGCCCTGCCTCAAAGCTCACTACAGCATTTTTTAGAGTACGAAGCTCACGCTTTGCACTTAAATCAAGAAGCTCATCGGCATAATCCAGTTTTATACCATCATGTAGTGCCAGGAGCGCGAAGCTTTGATAAAAATCATTAAAGCTCCTATTCTTAGCAATAGTCACAGACAGACATAAACGCTCATAATCAGCATTCATGATGATACGCTCCCCGTTATCATTAATATTCATCAACGATAAATCATGGGCATGAGTGGTCGACCACTTTGAGGCAATAACAGTAGCATTTGTAGGTTTATCAGCAAATCTCTTTTCACAAAACACATGAAGCAAGTCAATATTTCGAACCCTGCCCAAAGCTTGCATGCAATCATTAGCAGTATTAACGTTCGCTGAAAACACTCCTCCTACAAAATCAAAATGGTTATTATCAAGTGAAACCCCAGTACTTACAGATGGTGTACAGACAATATAATCATATTTCTGTGACTCTTTATTTACATCAGAGAAAAAAGCTTTATTAGCCTTATCCCCTGTATTATCACTAGAGATATAAAGCCCTTTCTTATCAGGAAAGGCCACCTCAAGTGTTGAAAAGCTTTTATAAGCATTTTTCTTGGAGTTAAAAGCAAGATAGACATTTTGATTCATTTCTAATGCTTGCATTGCAGACATCAGAATATTTTCACCACTATCATGAAAAAGAATGGTTTTTTCATCCTCATGCGTATGTTCATTAAAATGCACAGTAACCGGCATCAGAGGTACCGTGTGTCTAATAAACTCCACGGTGATTTTTGATAAAT
>JACCDN010385181.1_pt1 | contig 21047 bp, 15 predicted proteins | sample 7441691 | NCBI WGS metagenome assembly JACCDN01 (sample SAMN15323439, study PRJNA562643) | freshwater metagenome | isolation source: river surface water | place: USA:Blue River Watershed | collected 2017-08-16 | reverse complement strand
TCCGTGGCGGGACCGGGCTTGCCGGCCTTGTTCACGACGACGGTGACCTTGCCGTCCTTGATCGCGGCGAGCGCGTGGCCGCCGCGGAGCAGGGCGTAGATCGTGCCGTCCTTGGCCACGCAGCAGGCGCGGACGTCGCCCATGGGGGCTTCGAGCGCGTCCTGTCCGTCCTTGGGGAGGCCCTTCTTGCCGTTGCCGGCGACGGTGGTGATGACCTTGGTCGCGAGGTCGATGCGGCGGACGCGGTTGTTCACGATGTCGGCGATGACCATGAACTTGCCGGCGGGATCGATGACGCCGCACATCGGGATGTTCATCTTCGCCTGGTCGGCCGGGCCGCCGTCGCCGCCGAAGCCGGACTTGCCCGTGCCGGCGAAGAGCGTCGCGGCGTGCGTCTTCGGGTCGAGGCGCACGATGCGGTGCTGGAAGCTGTCCGAGGCGTAGATCGAACCATCCGGGCCGATGGAGATGTCGTGCATGCCGTCGTAGACGGCCGGAGCGAGGTCGAGGCGCTGCGCGGGCGCGGGCGGGATCATCCCCTTGGGGGCGCTGTCCCACTTCACGCCGGAGACGAACTCGATCTTGCCGCCGTGCAGCTTGAAGATGCGGTTGGCGGGCTGGAACTCGACGCCGTAAGCGTCGCCCTGGGCGTCGAAGGCGATGCTGAAGGGCTGGCGGATCTGTTCGGCGCCGGGGACCTTGATGACTTCGATGGCGGCGAACGCGGAGGCGGCGCAGGCGAGCAGGGGGAGCAGGCGGGAGAGCATGCGATGTTCATAGGACGGGCGTGGTCGGGTTCAAGCCTCGGCGGGGAAATGGTTCGACCTCGGCCGGACGGAACGCACCTTGGCGTCTCCCGTGAGCGCGCCGCTTCCTCTGATCGTCCGCGAACTCGGCGGCGCCGGTGCGCCGCTCGTGGTCCTGCACGGACTGCTGGGTTCGTCGCGTAACTGGCAGTCCGCCGGCGTGGCCCTCGCCGAACGCGGCCATCGCGTGCTCGCGCCGGACCTGCGCAATCACGGCTCTTCGCCCTGGGGCGACGACTGTTCGTATGCCGCGCTGGCGGCGGACGTCGTCGCGATGCTCGACCGCCTCGCGCTCGGTCCCGTGCACCTCGTCGGACATAGCATGGGCGGCAAGGCCGCGATGCGTCTCGTCATGGACCGGCCTGATCTCGTCGCGTGCCTCACCGTCGTCGACATCGCTCCGCGCGCCTATTCCGACCGCGTGCGCGTCGAGTTCGCCGCGATGAACGCCTTGGACCTTTCCGCGGTGAAGTCGCGCAAGGACGCCGAGGAAAAGCTCGCCGCGCAGGTGTCCGAGTGGGGCATGCGTCAGTTCATCCTCACCAATCTGGGACAGGACGCGGAAGGCCGCTGGCGCTGGACCGTCAACCGCGAGGCGCTGACGAATTCGCTGCCCGAGATCCTCGGCAATCCGCTCGCCGCCGGGGAAGTCTGGGACGGACCGACGCGTTTCCTGCGCGGCGGAAAGTCGAATTACATCCGCGACGAGGATTTTGCGACCATCCGCGCGCACTTCCCGCGGGCCGATGTCGTCACGCTCCCGGAAAGCGGACACAACCCGCACTTCGAAGCGCGGGCCGGGTTCGTCGAAGCGACGCTGGCTTAGGCCGCCGACTTCGCCCGACGGCGGCGCAGCAGGAGGAAGCCGCCGACCAAGGCGACCGCGAGCGCGAGCATCAGGCCGCCGCAGATCAGCATCATCCGTCGGCCGAGATGGCCGGTCGGTTCATGGGCTTGGATCAGCGGAGATTCGTCGCCCGCCACCATCATCACCCAGCGGGCTTTCGCGCCAGGCTTGGTCTCATCGACCAACCAGAGCAGCACCGTGTGCGGACTCTCGTCGGGCAGGCGCAGCAGGAAATTCCGGGGCTCAGGCGTCCAGCTCCATTCCGCGCTCTCGAGCTGGTAGGTCTTCGCGAGTTCTTCCGCCGTATGCTGGAAGGGCGAATCGGTCTCGAGCTTCGTGGCCGAAGAGAAGTCCGGCGCGCCCGCCGCGTCGGTCAGCGGGAATTCGTCCTTACCGGTCGCGACCGTGAACAACCCCGTGGCCGCCTTCGCGAGCTCGGCCCGTTCGCGGATGTTGTAATTGGCCTCCAGGTCGGCGGTCACCTTGAGCGAGCAGGAGCCGTCGGCGTGCAGCGTCAGGCGGGAGAGGAGGACCTCGCCGTTATGGGCCGAGACGAACAAGGGGAGCACGAGGGCTCCCCAGGTCAGGACCAGATGGCGCAGCGCGCGGATCACTTGCGGTTCCAGCGCAGCACGCGACCGAAGACGTTCCATTCGGTCTCGAGGATGTTGCCGTCGTTGTCGAAGGTGATGCCGTGGGGCGAGGTCACGACGCCTTCGCGCCAGTCGGCCGGCTTCACGTTGGGCGTGTTGGTCTCCTTCTTGGTGCCCTTGGCGCCGGTGTTGTCGTTGACGCCGAGGGAGGCGACCATCTTGCCATCCTTGTTCCAGACCGAGACGCGGCCGGCGATCTCGGCGACGCACATCAGGTCGCCGTGGAAAGAGGCGGAGGAGGGGTTGCGCAGGCCTTCCTTGGCGATCATCTGCGGGTTGGTGCCGTCGAGGTCGACGTGGAACATGCGGTTGTTGCCGCGGTCGAGGCAGAGCAGGCGGGCCGGGCTGAAACGCGTGTCGACGAAGACCTTGTGGGTGTTGGCGAAGCCCTTGCCGTCCACGACCTGCGTGGGGCCGCCGAAGACGGACTTGAACTTGCCGTCGGCGCTGAAGACGAAGACCCAGCTCTTGCCGTAGCCGTCGACGATGTAGATGTCGCCGTTCGGGGCGACGTCGCAGCTGGTCAGCTTGAGGGCGTTGACGCTCTTGCCGGCCTTGTCCTTGCCCTTGCCCTTGTCGGCCGGGAAGGCGTCGGGCTTGATCTCCATGACGACCGTGCCGTCGAGCTTGGCCTTGATGAAGCGCTGTTCGCCGAGGACGGCGCCGTAGAGGAACTCGCCTTCGGCGGACTTGCGCACCACGAAGCCGTGGAGCGACATCGGGAGGGCGAGGGTCTTCAGGTACTTGCCGTCCTTGCCGTAGACCTGGATGCCGGCGTCCTTCTCCTGGACGCTGACGTAGATGAGTCCGGCGGAGTCGACGGCGATCTCGCCGTGGCCGTTGCCGATGGTGGCCTTGCCGGGAGGCGTGCCGAGGAAGTCAGGCACGAGTTCGTATTTCACTTCGGCGGCGGAGAGGGAAAGGGCGGTCACGGCGAGCAAGGCGAGGGCGCGGAGGGTGGGCATGGGATTGATGAGGGGTAGGGACAGGGGTAGGGGTAGTTATGTTGGAGTAGGGGTAGGAGAAGCCTCTGGCAAATGGATTTCGGCAGGCACGTTTTCAAATTCGGCATCGCTCTTTGATTGTCTCTCCTGACCCCGTCCCTATCCCTACCCCTACCCCTAACATGAAATCCCTCCGTCTCCTCGCGGCCCTCGCCGCCCTCATCGTCTCGGCCTCCGCCGCCGAAGTGAAACTCGAATCCGCCTTCAACGGCAAGGACCTGACCGGTTGGAAGACCTCCGGCGCGGACGCCTTCTGGACCGCCGCCGACGGCGTCCTGACCGGCGTCAACGACACCTCCTTCAAGGATTACAAGAAGGGCAACATGCTCTACACCGAAAAGTCCTACCAGGACGTCGTGATCGAGTGCGAATGCCGCTTCAGCGGCGAGATCGACAGCGGCATCATGGTCCGCAAGGACGCCGCCGGGAAGAAGGACATCCAGATGCAGATCGGCGTCTCCCGCTCCCTGAAGAAGGACATGACCTGCACGTTCTACGTCGGCAAGTATCCCGAAGCCGGCTGGGCCCCGAAGGTCCCCTCGCTCTGGAAGAACAACGAGTGGAACAAGATCCGTTTCCAGGCCAAGGGCGACACCTACACCGTCTGGCTCAACGGCGAGCAGGTCTCGAACTACGTCGACGCCGGTTACCCTCAGGCCGCTCCGGTGGGCCTCCAGGTGCACGGCGGCGTGAAGATGAAGGTCGAATACCGCAACATCTCCATCGGCGAGATCAAGTAAGCCGCGGCTTGCTTTCGGTCCGGAAGGGCGGGAGCGATCCCGCCCTTTTTCGTTGGGCGGACTCAGGCGGTCGTGCTTAATCAAGACCATGACTTCGCCGCTGCCCCGCCGCCGGTTCCTGCGTCAGCTCGCCCTCGGCGTCGCGGTCGCGCCGTTCGTCGGCTGCGCTTCGCGCGCGGCCGGCCTCGAGATCGGCGTCATCGCCGACCCGCAGTATGCGGACATCCCTGATCGCGGCACGCGCGCGTATCGCGCTTCGGTCGCCAAGCTCGGCGCCGCGGTCGATCATTTCAACGCCCGCCCGCTCGATTTCTGCGTCAACCTCGGCGACACCATCGACCGCGAGTGGCGCAGCTACGACGCGATCCTCGCGCCGCTCGCCGCCTCGCGCCACCGCTGGGAGCACGTCCTCGGTAATCACGATTTCGCCTTGCTGGACGGGGAGAAAACGCAGGTCGACGCCCGTCTCGGCGTCACCGCGCGCCATCGCTTTTTCGACCGGCCCGGCTTCCGTTTCGTCGTCCTCGACACCGGCGCCGTGAGCACGTATGCGACGCTCGCCGGCAGCGAGGCGCGGCGTGAGGCGGCCGCCGAGCTCGCGCGCGTGAAGGCGCGCAAGCTGCCGCAGGCGCAGGATTGGAACGGCGCGGTCGGGCCGAAGCAGCTCGCCTGGTTCGAGGGCGTCGCGGCCGACGCCGCGAAGCGCGGGCTCAAGGTGGTCGTCTTCGCGCATCATCCCGTCGCGCCCGTCGGTTCGTATGATGCTTGGGACGCGACCGAGATCCTCGCGGCCTTGGGCCGTCATCGGAACGTCGTCGCCTGGTTCAACGGCCACCATCACGCCGGGGGGGTCGCCCAGGTCGAGGGGCTCCCGTGCGTGACTTTCCATGGCATGGTCGAGACCCCGGATACCAATGCTTTCGCCACCGCCCGGTTCCTTTCGGACCGGGTGATCGTGGTCGGGCAGGGAAGAGAGCCTTCGAGAGAGCTGATTTTCAGGGTTTAACGACAGGGTTCGGTCAATTGATGTGATATTGGATTTATTTCCGTCAATTAAAGCCCCGTCCGCTATATAGGCGAATTCACCATATTTATTCGCAACCTGTCGGTCTTCCAACTGTCTGAAAGGCAACCCCTGACAGACCATGAAACTCCACCGCAACTGCGAAGGAAATCACCCCGACGTTCTCTCCGCCCTGAGCCGCCGCGACTTCATGCACATCGGCATGATCGGCACGCTCGGCCTGAGCCTGCCCAACATGCTCCGCCTCAAGGCGCTCGAGATGCCCAAGGTCGAGTCCTTCAACGCGATGGCGGACTCCGTCATCCACATCTACCTGCCGGGCGGCATGGCGCAGCACGAGTCCTGGGACCCGAAGCCGTTCGCCTCGCCTGACTACCGCGGACCTTACACGCCGATCAAGACCTCGATCCCCGGCGAATACGTCGGCGAGAAGTTCGTCAACATCGCGAAGATCATGAACAAGCTCACCATCGTCCGCTCGATGACGCACGGTGAGGCCGCCCACGAACGCGGCACGCACAACATGTTCACCGGCTACCGTCCGAGCCCCGCGATCAAGTTCCCGAGCTACGGTTCCGTCATCTCGCACGAGCAGGGCTCGCGCAACAACCTGCCGCCTTACGTCGTCGTCCCGAGCCAGAGCATCCCGGAGCAGGGCACCGGCTACATGAGCAGCGCCTACGGTCCCTTCGCGCTCGGCAGCGATCCCGCCGACAAGGGCTTCGCCGTCCGCGACCTCCTCGCCCCGAAGGACGTCACCACGCAGCGCTTCGACCGCCGCCGCAGCATGCTGGCCGCCGTCGACGAGCATTTCCGCGCCACCGAGAAGTCCGACGCCATCGGCGCCATGGACAGCTTCCAGCAGGCCGCCTACGGCCTCGTCAGCAGCGCCAAGGCCCGCGAGGCCTTCGACCTCTCCAAGGAGTCCGACAAGCTGCGCGACGAATACGGCCGCAACACCGCCGGCCAGCGCTTCCTCCTCGCCCGCCGCCTCGTCGAGGCCGGCGTCCGCATGGTCTCCGTGACCTTCGGCGGCTGGGACCACCACTCGAACATCAAGGGCGCCTTCGACGGCCAGGCCCCGCAGTTCGACCAGGCTTTCGCCCGCCTCATCACCGACCTGCAGGACCGCGGCATGCTCAAGCGCACGCTCGTCCTCGTCAGCTCCGAGTTCGGCCGCACGCCGAAGATCAACGGCACCAACGGCCGTGACCACTGGCCCCGCGTCTTCTCCGTCGCGATGGCCGGCGGCGGCGTGAAGGAAGGCTACATCCACGGCGCCTCCGACGCCCTCGGCGGCGAACCCGACCGCGACGCGGTCGGCCCGGAAGACCTCGCCAAGACCATGTACCGCGTCCTCGGCATCAATGCCGAGAAGCGCATCATGTCCGAAGGCGGACGTCCGATCGACATCGTCAACGGCGGTCGCGTGATGACCGACTGGCTCGCCTGAACCGGCGCCTGAACACCCATCCGCGAGCCTGAACGGCGCCGCGGGCGGGCCGGGCCCCGCTGAAAAGCTTTATGAAGTTCCGTCTCCTTTCCGCGCTCCTGCTGTCCCCGCTCGCCGCGTGGGCGGCTTATCCCAGCATGACCACGCTGAAGCCGCACGGCGGCCAGATCGGCGCCGAGGTCAAATTGACGATCACCGGCGCCCAACTCGACGACTTCGAGGATCTCATGTTCTACACGCCCGGCTTCAAGGTGAAGAGCGTCGAGAGCCGCGCCGCGAACAAGGTCGAGCTCACCCTGTCCATCGACAAGTCCGTCCGCGCGGGCAACCACGTCATGCGCGTCCGCACGAAGTCCGGCTTGTCGCACATGCGCCAGTTCTTCGCCAGCCCCTTCGCGAACGTCGAGGAGAAGGAGCCGAACAGCGAGTTCGCCGGCGCGCAGGCGATCGCCCTCAACCAGACCGTCGAAGGCGTGGTCCTCGCCGAGGACGTCGACTACTACAAGCTGACCGTCAAGAAGGGCCAGCGCATCGGCGTCCAGGTCGACGGGCTGCGTCTCGCCGCCATCCCGCAGGGCGCGATGGACCCGTATGTGGCGATCCTCGACAAGGACCGCTTCGAGAAGGCGGCTTCCGACGACACCATCCTGCACCGCCAGGACGGCTACTGCTCCTTCACCGCCGAATACGACGGCGAATACTACGTGATGGTCCGCGAGTCTTCCTACCGCGGCTCGGGCAACTCCTTCTACCGCCTCCACGTCGGCGACTTCCGTCGTCCGGACGCCATCTATCCCGCCGGCGGCAAGCTCGGTTCCAAGGTCACCGTGCGCTTCCTCGAGCCTCGCGACTCCTTCGCCGAAGAAGTCACGCTCCCGTCCGAGGACGACGCCGAGTTCGTGCTCTACCCGAAGTCCCAGCCGCCCGCGCCCTCCGGCAACCTCTTCCGCCTCTCGTCCGTCGACAACACCCTCGAAGCCGAACCGAACGAGTCCCTCGAGAAGGGCACCCTCGCCGCCGAGGCCTCGGCCTACGCGCTCAACGGCATCATCGAGAAGCCCGGTGACGTCGACTGCTTCCGCGTCCCGCTCAAGAAGGGCCAGGTCTTCGAATGCCGCGCGCTCGCCCAGATCCTGGGTTCGCCCCTCGATCCGGTCGTCAACGTCTACACGCCCAAGGGCGCGGCCATCATCGGCAACGACGACGGCGGCGGCATGCGTCGCCTCGACTCCCGCTTCAAGTTCACCGCTTCGGTCGACGGCGTCTACTCCGTGCGCGTCGCCGATCACCTCGAACGCGGCGGCCCCAACTTCGTCTACCGCATCGAGATGGTCGCCTCGCAGCCGAGCATAACTTTCGCCTCGCCCGACTACACCGTCAACGACACCAGCTACCGCCAGTTCATGGCCGTGCCCAAGGGCGGCCGCATGGTGCTCCTGCAGAACTTCACCCGCAACGGCGTCGGCGGCGACTACCGCTTCGAGCTCAAGGGCCTGCCCGCCGGCGTGAAGCTCCTCGAAGACGCCGCGCCCGGCGACCTGCCCGGCGTGCCGATGGTGCTCGAAGCCGCGGCCGACGCGCCGCACGGCGGCTCGGTCGTCACGCCGCGCCTCCAGCCCAAGGACCCGAACAACAAGATCGTCGGCCAGATGCGCCGCACCTACGACATCGTCCGCATCGGCAACGTGATCTACTACCAGGGCATCGAGGACCAGCTCCCCGTCGCCGTGGTCGACGAGGCGCCTTACTCCCTCGAGATCCAGAAGCCCGAGACCCCGCTCGTGCGCAACGGCATCTTCAACCTCAAGGTCGTCGCCAAGCGCAAGGAAGGCTTCAAGGGCCCGATCCGCGTCTTCATGTGCTGGACGCCCCCCGGCGTCTCCTCGCTCGGCGAGCAGACCATCGGCGCCGACGCCACCGAGTGCACGTTCCAGCTGAGCGCCAACGCCAACGTCGACACCAAGCCGTGGAAGTTCGTCGTCCAGGGCGAAGCCGACGCCGGCAAGGGCCGCGTCTACAACGCGTCGCCGTTCGCCGAACTGACGACCGAAGCCCCGTATGTCGCCGCCAACGCCATCCCGCTCACGGCGATGGAGGTCGGCACGCCCGGCCTGATGGTCACCAACTTCGAGGTCGCGCGTCCGTTCGAAGGCGAGGCCGTCGCCCAGCTCGTCGGCGCCCCGGACACGATCCGCATCGCCCCGATCAAGGTCACCAAGGACACCAAGGAACTCCGCTTCACGGTGGAGACCGATGAGAAGTCCCGCGTGGGCAAGACCGGCAACATGTTCGTCCAGGTCGACATCCCGACCGGCAAGGGCCTCGCGACGCACCGCATCGCGCTCGGTTCCACGCTGCGCCTCGACGCGCCCCGCAAGGCCGCGCCGGCCCCGGTCGCCAAGGCCGCCGCTCCCGCCGCCGGCAAGCCGGCCGCGCCCGCCGCCGCGCCCGCTCCCGTCGTGCTTTCCCGTCTCGAACAGCTCCGCCTGAAGAACGAAGCCCCCAAGAACTGATCCTCTCCTCATGTCTTTCCGTCGTCTCCCGCTCCTCGCCTTCCTCGCCGCCGGCCTGACCTCCGCCGTCTCCGCCGCGCCCGTCGCCTTCGACGAGGTCCGCGCGATCTTCGAGGGCAAGTGCCTCGAGTGCCACAACCCGGACAAGACCAAGGGCAAGCTGCTCATGACCACCCGCGAGGGCTTCCTCAAGGGCGGCGAGAGCGGCCATGCGCTCATCGGCGTCGCCGCCGACCAGAGCGAGCTCGTCAAGCGTCTCGTCCTGCCGAAGGACCACGACGACATCATGCCTCCGAAGGGCGGGCCGCTGCCGGCCGCCGAGATCGACGTCATCCGCCGCTGGGTCGCCGAAGGCGCCGCCTGGCCCGCCGGCGTCGTCCTCGCCGCCAAGGACAAGGCCAAGGAAGAAGCCAAGGCCGAGCTCGCCCAGAAGCTGACCACCCTCGAGAAGCTCGAGATCTTCCCCGAGTCCGTCGCCCTCGAGACCAAGCGCGACTTCCACCGCATCGTCGTCTTCGCCACCTTCAAGGACGCCACCACCCGCGACGTGACCGCCTACGCCGACCTCAAGGTCGCCGACGACAAGGTCGCGGCCTTCGACGGCTACTCCGTCCACGCCGTCGCTGACGCCGGCAAGACCGAGGTCGTCGCCTCCCTCGGCGGTCGCACCGCACGTATCCCCGTCGCCGTCAAGGAAGGCCACAAGGACCGCGCCGTGTCGTTCCGTCAGGACGTCATGCCGGTCTTCCTCCGCGCCAACTGCAACAGCGGCGGCTGCCACGGCGCCGCCCGCGGCAAGGACGGCTTCCGACTCTCCCTCTTCGGCATGGACCCCGACGGCGACTACGTGCGCCTGACCCGCGAGCTCATCGGCCGCCGCATCAACCTGGCCATCCCCGAGGAAAGCACGCTCGTCGAGAAGGCCATCGGCGCCGTCCCGCACTCCGGCAACAAGCTCTACGACGCCGACTCGCAGTACAACAAGACCATCCTCGAGTGGATCGCCAACGGCGCCAAGGACGACGCCCCGGGCGTCGCCAAGGTCACGGGCATCGAGGTGTTCCCGAAGCAGATCGTGCTCGAAGGCAAGGACGCCACCCAGCAGATCACCGTCCGCGCCACCTATTCCGACGGCACCGACCGCGACGTGACCAAGCTCGCGCTGTTCATGTCGAACAACGACCCCGTCGCCAAGATCGACAAGGAGGGCGTCGTCCGCTCCGGCGACCGCGGCGCGGCCTTCATGCTGGCGCGTTTCGACGTCTTCAGCGTGACCGCCCAGGCCATCGTCATCCCCAAGGGCCTCGTGTACGAGCGTCCGAAGGTCGCCGAGGTCAACTACATCGACAAGGCCGTCAACGAGCGCCTGCACCGCCTGCGCATCGTGCCCTCCGAGACCTGCACCGACGAGGAGTTCGTCCGCCGCGTCTACATCGACGTGGTCGGACTTTACCCGAAGCCGGCCGAGCTGACCGCGTTCCTCGAGGACAAGCGCCCCGACAAGCGCAAGCAGCTCGTCGAGGGCCTCCTGCAGCGCAAGGAGTTCACCGAGCTCTGGGTGATGAAGTGGGCCGAGCTCCTCCAGATCCGCTCCGGCATCAACCAGGGCAACAACGCGCCGCCCTTCTACAAGAACGCGCTCCTCTACTACAACTGGCTCGCCGACGAGATCGGCAAGAACCGCCCGATCAACCAGATCGTGGTCGACCTCCTCTCCGCCAACGGGGGCACGGTGTCCGTCCCCGCGGTGAACTACTACCAGAGCGAGCTCGACCGCCTCAAGCTGTCCGAGAACGTCGCCCAGGTGTTCATGGGCATGCGCATCCAGTGCGCCCAGTGCCATAATCATCCGTTCGACCGCTGGACGATGAACGACTATTACGGCTTCAACGCCTTCTTCGCCCAGATCGGCCGCAAGAACACCGACGACCCCCAGGAAGTCATCGTCTTCAACAGCAAGGGCGGCGAATCGCAGCACTTCCTGACCAAGAAGAACGTGAAGCCCAAGTTCCTCGGCGGCGAGGAGCCGGAACTCAAGCCGGGCGACGACCGCCGGCGCGTGATGGCCGAGTGGCTCGCCTCTCCCCGTAATCCCTACTTCGCCCGCAACATCGCCAACCTCGTCTGGGCGCACTTCCTCGGCGTCGGCGTGGTGGATCCGGTCGACGACGTCCGCGTCTCCAACCCGCCGTCCAATCCCGAGCTGCTCGACGAGCTCGCCGCCAAGCTGACCGAGTACAACTACGACGTCCGCCGCCTGGTCCGCGACATCACCGCCTCGGCCGCCTACCAGCGCAGCTCGAAGACCAACGCCTCGAACGCCGACGACAAGCTGAACTTCGCCCGCGCGCAGGTCCGCCGCGTCCGCGCCGAGGTCCTCCTCGACGCCATCTCGCAGATCACCGAGACCCCGAACAAGTTCCAGGGCCTCCCGCTCGGCGCCCGCGCCGTGCAGATCGCTGACGGCGCCGTCTCGAACTACTTCCTGACGACCTTCGGCCGCTCCAAGCGCGAATCCGTCGCCTCGACCGAGGTGAAGACCGACCCGAACCTCTCGCAGGCCCTCCACCTCATGAACGGCGACGCGGTCAACGACCGCATCCGCCGCGGCCAGGTGGTCGAGAAGATGATCGCCGCCGGCAAGAAGGACGACGAGATCGTGACCGAGCTCTTCCTGCGCGTCTTCGGCCGTCAGCCCCGCGACGCCGAACGCAAGTCCGTCGCCGCCGCCGTGGCCGCCGATCCGGCGAGCCGCCAGATCGTCCTCGAGGACGCCTTCTGGGCGCTGATGAATTCGAAGGAATTCTACTTCAACCACTGATCTCCGCCGTCCGCATGGCCGCCGCCCCTTCGTCCTTCCGCTGGCTCACCCGCCGCTGCCTCGTCCTGGCCGCCGGGCTCGTCGCCGTCGCCTCGCCCGCGCAGGACGCGGAGAAGCTGACCTACGACGACCACATCCGTCCGCTGCTCGAGAACAAGTGCTTCTCCTGCCATAACCCGGACAAGAAGAAGGGCGGCCTCGAACTGACCAGCTACGCCGGCCTGATGAACGGCGGCAGCGGCGGCGCGGTCGTCGACGCCGGCAATCCTCAGGGCAGCCGTCTCTGGACGTGCAGCGCCAAGAAGGAAGAGCCTTTCATGCCGCCGGAAGGCGCGCCGCTCGACGCCAAGGACCTGACGCTTCTCTCCAAGTGGATCGCCGGCGGCCTGCTTCAGGCCAAGGGCAGCGTGGCGAAGGCCTCCAACAAGCCCAAGGTCGACCTCACCTTCGCCGGCGGCGCCGGCAAGCCCGCCGGCCCGGTGGCCCGTCCCGAGCACGTGCTGCTCGAGCCGGTCATCGTGACGCCCCGCACCTCCGCGGTCATCGCCATGGCGGCCAGCCCTTGGACCTCGCTCCTCGCCGTCGCCGGCCAGAAGCAGATCCTGCTCTACGACACCGACAGCCACGAGCTCGCCGGCATCCTGCCTTACGCCGAGGGCTACGCCCGTTCCCTCAAGTTCAGCGCCAACGGCTCGCTCCTGATCATGGGCGGCGGCCGCGGCGGCAAGTTCGGACATGCCGTCGTCTGGGACGTCAAGACCGGCAAGCGCGTCACCGAGGTCGGCAAGGAGTTCGACCAGGTGATGTCGGCCGACATCACGCCCGACCATCGCAAGATCGCCATCGGCACCAACGCCAAGAAGGTGAAGTGCTACGACGTCGCCACGGGCGAGGAGCTCTACCTCATCGCCAAGCACACCGAGTGGATCACCGGCGCCGACTTCAGCCCGGACGGCATCCTGCTCGCGACCTCCGACCGCAACGGCAACGTCTTCGTGTGGGAGGCCGACAACGGCGGCGAATTCTATTCCCTCGGCCAGCACAAGGGCAGCGTCACCGACCTCGCCTGGCGCGCCGACTCCAACATCCTCGCGAGCTGCTCCGCCGACGGCGTGATCACCACGTGGGAGATGAAGAACGGCAAGCAGGTCGCCTCCTGGGGCGCCCATGGCGGCAACGTGCAGTCCGTCTCCTTCCTGCCTGACGGCCGCCTGCTTTCGTGCGGCGCCGACGGCACCACCGCCATGTGGAGCGTCGACGGCAAGCGCCTCGAGCATCGTCAGGGCATCAAGCAGGCCGACCAGGTCGCCAAGGTCGTCGGCCTCTACGACTCCAAGACTTTCGTCTCCAGCAACTGGCTCGGTGAAGTCCGCTTCTTCGAAAGCGAGACCGGCCGCGAGGTCACCCAGGTCTCCAGCAATCCTCCGAAACTCGCGGATCGGCTCGTCGCGGCCGAGAAGCGCCTCGCCGAACTTGCTCCCGCGCTCGCTCCGGCCGAAGCCGCCGTGAAGGCCGCCGAGTCGCTCATCCCGGCCGCTGAAGCCGCTTTCGCCAAGGTGAAGGCCGAGGGCGAACCTGCCGCTAAGAAACTGGCCGAGAACGAAGCCAAGATCGCCGAAGAGAAGAAGGCCATCGCCTATTGGGCCGAGATGGTCGGCAAGGCCAAGTCCCCCGCCGACAGGGAGAAGGCCACCAAGCAGCTCGTCGCCCAGCGCGCCGCGCTCGTCTACTTCAACAAGGAAGCCGCCAAGGTGCGTTCCGCCGCGGATTCGTTCCGCGCCGCCGAAGCCGCGCTGGCCAAGGCCAAGGCCGACCTGACCGCCGCCCAGGCCAATGTCCGCAACATCGTCGCCGAGACCGCCGCGCATCGCGAACGTCTGGTGACGCTCAAGGCCGCCCAGTTCAACGTCGGCGTGCTCACCGAGCAGGAGAAGCTCGCCAAGCTCGAGCAGGATATCGCCGACCTCGTCGCCGCCAAGGCGGAGAACGAGGCCGCCAAGGTCGCCGCCGCAGCCCGTATCGAGTCCTCGAAGAAGACCATCGCCCAGAACGAGGAGCAGCTGCCGAAGCTCCAGGCGGAGCTCGACGCCCTCAAGGCCGAGTTCGCCGCGCTCGACAAGACCCTCTCGCCGCTCCGCGTCAGCGAAGCCGAGGCCATGGGCAAGATCGAGGCCCAGCAGAAGCTCATCGACGCCCAGTCCGAGGCCATCGTGCGCCTCGGTCAGGACCGCGACGCCATCGTGGCCGTCGCCACCGCCGCCACGGCCGCTTACCGTGATAAGTACACGACCCCCCTCCGCGCCCGCATCACTGAACTGACCGCCAAGGTCGAAGAACTGAAGAAGGCCCTCTCCTTCGCCCAAGTCTTGCACGCCAAAGCCAAGGATGGCGTCGTCGCCGCCAAGGCCGCCTTGCGCGTCGCTTCCGCCGAGGCCGAGAAAGCGGCCGCCGCCAGCAAGGCCTCCGCGGAAGTCGTCGCCGCCGCTGAAAAAGCCTACGGCGAAGCCCGTACTTTCACCGCGGTCTTCTCCTTCAATTACTTCTCCCGGAAGAAGCAGACCGAGCTGACGCTCGCCGAAGCCCGCGCGGCCTTGGCTGCGGTCAGCAAGACCGAGGCGACCAAGCTCGCCGCTGCTGCCCACGCCCAAGCGAACGTCACTGCGGCCAATCAGGTCGTGGACAACTCCGCCGCCGCGGTGGTCGCCGCAGAGAAAGCCTTGATTCCGGCCCAGGCCGAAGTCGCCGCGGTCACCAAGGAGCGTTCCAAGCATCTCGTCGAACGCGAGAAGCTCGCCGCTCCCGGGGTTGCCGCTGAGAAGGACTACGCCGCCAAGCTGCCCGCCCTCCAGGCTTCGTTGCAGAAGGCCAAGGACGGCTTGCCGGCCTTGGAGAAGGCGCTTGTCGCCGTCCGCGCCCAGCTGACCGAAGCCGGCAAGCCGGTCGAAGCCAAGCGCCTGCTCGTCGAAGCGGCCGCCAAGACCCTCGAGCTCACCAAGAGCGAGAAGGCCAACGCCGAGAAGGCGATCGCCGCCGCTCAGAAGGATATCCCGCAGCGCGACAAGAATCTCGAGGAGATCGCCAAGTCCTACGCCGAACTCACCCCGCAGGTCGAACCGATGAAGGCCAAGGTGAAGGCTTCGCAGGAGCAGTATTTCGCGATGCTGCCCAAGCGTGAAGAGGGGAAGAAGAACTGAGGAAGGACTGAGGAAGGGCTGGGGCTAGGGCTAGGGCTATGGGTAGGTAATTTTGGTAGGGACAGCACCACGTGCTGTCCTAGGTGCAAACGTGCAAATCGGCCTACGGCCTGTGCAAAGGTGCAAACGTGGGAATCGTCTCAGGTGGCAGGTGGCGGCCCCGGGTGGCGGGTGGCAGGATGAATGACCGCAGGGAAGGGTGGTTTGACTCTCTCTGGCCCTAGCCCTAGCCCTGTCTCTAGCCCTATTGTATCCCATGCTCTCCCGCCGTCGTTTCCTGGAATCCGCTTTCGTGGCGGCCATCGCCGCTTCGGTCGGCGCCGCGGAGGGCAAGCGCGCCCCGCGCATCGTGCTGCGCTCCTCCTGGCAGACGGTGAACATCGGCGATATCGCGCACACGCCGGGCATGCTCGCCTTGCTCGAGAAGTATTTCCCTGAAGCCGAGATCACCCTCTGGCCTTCCAACGTCGACAACGGCGTGAAGGAGATGCTCTCCGCTCGTTTCCCGAAGCTGAAGTTCGTCGGCCCCAAGCCCGACGTGGCCAAGCTCTACGCGGAGAACGATTTCCTCCTGCATGGCTCCGGTCCTTCGCTCGTGGGCGAGAAGCAGGTCGCGATGTGGCGCAAGCAGGGTCCGAAGCCCTACGGCGTGCTCGGCATCACCCAGGGCCAGCCGGCGCCGGAGACGGTCGAGATCCTCAGCGGCGCCCAGTTCGTCTACTTCCGTGATTCGGTCTCATTGGCGACCGCCAAGGCCGGCGGCGTGAAGTGCCCGGTGATGGAGTTCGGTCCGGACGGCGCGTTCGCCACCGACCTTCGTAACGAAGAGAAGGCCGAGGCCTTCCTGCATGGCTGGGGCCTCGAGCACGGCAAGTTCCTCTGCTGCATCCCGCGCTACCGTATCACGCCCTATTGGACGATCCATAAGGAACGCCCCTTCGATCCGGTGAAGCAGAAGCGTAACGACGAGATGAAGGAGCATGATCACGCCCAGCTGCGCGCCGCGATCGTCGCGGTGGTCAAGCAGACCGACCTCAAGGTGCTCATCTGCCCCGAGGACCGCACCCAGATGACCTTGGGCAAGGAGATGATCTACGATAAGCTCCCCGATGACGTGAAGGACCGCGTGGTCTGGCGCCAGGATTACTGGCTCACCGACGAGGCCCTCAGCGTCTATGTCCGCAGCGCCGGGCTCTTCGGCAACGAGATGCACTCGCCCATCATGTGCGTCGGCAACGGCATCCCGGCCATCGTATGCCGCTGGGCCGAACAGACCTCGAAGGGCAACATGTGGAAGGACATCGGCCTGAATGAATGGCTCTTCGACCTCGACGACGAGCCGCAGCTCGCCGGCATCGTCCCCGCCGTGCTGGCCATCGCCAAGGACCCTGCCGCCGCGAAGGCCAAGGTCCTCAAGGCCCAAGGGGTCCTGCGCGAGCGTCAGTCCTCCGCCATCGGCCGCGTGCGCAAAGCCGTCGGCGCCTAAGCCCGCTTACTTCTTGGCCGGAGCTTTCGGCTTCGGCTGTTCGGCGAGCATGACCGTCACGGCCGGGGTCGGCGCGTCCGTGCCCGCGAAAGCGTTGTACGCCTGCTGGAAGGCCGCGGCGTCGCGTACGTCTCCTTCGGCGATCAGCCACTTGTAGCGCAGATTGAAAGGGGCATCCGGCGTCGCCACGCCCTTCGGGAAGGCGCCGAAGCGGCCATAGTCGCGATAGGCCGAGAAGGCCGTGTCCTTCGGATTGGAGGGGTGGTTGAGGAGCAGGGCGGTGAAGGTCTTGCCTTCGACCGTGAAGACCTCGGCGACCCAGGTGAGGTCGCGCACCTTGTGGATCAGGACGTCTTTGCCAGGATAGACGTAGGTCGTCTTCGTGCTGTCGATCTTCTCGGACGGACGGAACTGAGCGCCCGCGTGCTCGGGGTCGCCGTCGATCTTGGCTTCGCCATGGTCAGGCTTCAGCGCGGTCTTCATCTCGATGCCGAGGTAGAAGGGGGCGGTCGCCTTCGTGAACGTGAAGGCGCGTTCCTCGGTCAGGATCGGCTTGTCCTGGGCGGTCGCGCCCTGCCAGTCGATCGAGGCCGTGAAACCGGAGTCCGTCGGCTTGACCGCCGTGACGACCTGGTCGCCCTTGACCATGTGCCAGCGGTCGTAGGTCTTGCCGTCGACCGTGATCTTCATGAACCCCAGCATGATGCCGCGGTGGTGGGTGAAGTTGAAGCCCGGGCCCTTGGTGAGGCGCAACGCGCCGCTCGGGTCGAAGACGTGGAGGTAGGGCTTATACATCTCCAGGCGCTTGGCCGGGGTGCTCACGTCGTGGGCCATCATGAAGCGGGCGACGACCTTGCCCTCCTGGGCGACGTCGACGGCTTCGTTCGGGGTCACCTTGATGTCGGCGCCGAAGGCCGGGATAAAGGCGAGCAGGGCGAGGAGGGTGGGGCGCATGGGCTGAACATGAAGGGCAGCCGTAGGCATGGAAACATCGTTTTATGGGCAAACTTCGGGCGTCCCCGGGGTTTCATCAGTAACCTCATGCGCGTCCTTGTCTCCGTGCTCCTGACCTTGGTCTGCCTGGTTTCCTCCGCGGCCCCCAAGCCGAACATCGTCTTCATCCTCGCCGATGACCTCGGCTTCGCGGAACTCGGTTGCAACGGTTCCGACCGATACAAGACCCCGCACATCGACGCCTTGGCGAACAGCGGCGTGCGCTTCACGCGCTTCTACACCGCGCCGCTCTGCGGGCCCTCCCGGGCATTGATCCTGACCGGCCGATACGCCTTCCGCACGGGTGCGGTCACGCAGGATGCGTGCAAGACGATCATCCGTAAGGGAGACAAGGCAGAGGTCATGATCCCGACCGTCCTGAAACAGGCCGGCTACGCCACGGCCATGATCGGGAAATGGGGACAGCTCTCGCCGTCCGGCGATCCGGCCGAGTGGGGCTTCGATCACGACTTCCACTTCAAGGGCAGCGGCATGTATTGGAACAGCAAGGTGGCCAAGCCGATGTCCGAGGGCGGCAAGGTGAGGGGCGATCCCGACACCTATGTCATCGACGGCAAGACCATCCAGGTGAAGGACGACGAGTATATCCCGGATCTGCTCCATAAGGATGCGGTCTCTTGGATCGAGGCGCGGAAGGGGTCCCCGTTCTTCCTCTACTATTCGATGTCCCATGTGCACGGCGAGATCCTGCCGACGCCGGACAGCTCCCCCTCGCCGAAGGGCGAGGGCGAATCGGCCATGCGGAAGCGTCACTATGCGGATAACATCGCGTACATGGACAAACTCGTCGGCAAGCTCGTGGCCGAACTCGATCGCCTGAAGCTCCGCGACAATACCCTGATTGTATTCATGGGGGATAACGGCAGCGCCAAATCGAACGCTCCTGAAGCCACCATCGGCGGCAAGCGGATCGAAGGAGAGAAAGGCTCGATGAAGGAAGGCGGGGGTCTTGTGCCGTTCTTCGCCGCTTGGCCTGGCATGACCCCTTCCGGAAAGGTGAACACCAACGTCGCTGACGCCAGCGACCTCCTGCCGACCTTCGCCGAGATCGCCGGCGCCCCGTTGCCGACCGGCCGCGTGATCGACGGGCGCAGCCTTCTCTCGCAGTTCAAGGGGGATGCGCAGTCGCCGCGTACCTGGGCCTTCTGCCAGCTCAGCAACAACTACTATGTCCGTGAGGCGGGCTGGAAACTCGACCAGTCAGGTGCCCTTTACGACATGAAGGACGCTCCGTTCAAGGAAGTCGCCGTCGCGGCGGACACCAAGGATGAAGCCGCCGTGGCCGCCCGCCAGCGTCTCGCCGCCGCCTTGGCGGGGCTGAATCCGGCCGCCGGCTACAAGGATGAGGTCGGCGACGGCTCGGGCCGGAGCGCTAATAAGGAAGATAAAAAGAAGAAGACAAAGAAGGCGAAAGAAGCTAAGTAGTCGGCATGCCCCTGAGACTGCTCTGCGCGCTGCTCCTGCTGGCGGCTCCGATCTTCGCCGCCGAGGAGGTCCTGTCGGACAAGTCCTCGCTGACGAAGATCATGGGGCTGTACCAGAAGGTCCTGGCCGGCGCCCAGAAGAACCCGCCGGCTCCGGGCTCCGTCATCTGCATCGGCAGTTCGCACATGCAGTTCTGGAAGAGCGCGCAGGCCGACCTCGCGCCTTTGACGGTGCGTAATTTCGGAGTCGGCGGGAGCCGCATGACCCATGCCGCCGACCTCTTCGTCGACAACCTCGTCATCCCTTTCAAGCCGCGGGCGGTGATCCTTTACGAAGGCAGCAACGACATCAACGCCGGCACCAAGCCCGAGGAGGTCCTCGCGAATTTCCAGAAGCTGCACCGCAAGCTCCACGCCGCGCTGCCCGAAGCCCGCCTCTACGTGCTCAGCGTCGTGCCCAGTCCCGGCAAGCGTTTCGAGAAGATCGCCGACCTGCGGAAGGCCAACGCCTTGATCGCCCAGGAGTGCGCGTCGCAGCCTTGGATGAAGTTCATCGACATCACCGAGCCGCTGATCGGCGCGGATGGCAAGCCGCGGGCCGAGCTCTTCATCCCGGGGGACATCCACATGCTGCCGGCCGGCTACGCCGTGTGGAAGTCCGTCATCGCCCCCGTGGTCGTCCCGGCCGAGAAAACTTACGAAGATGCCAAATAGCCAGACCTCTGATTTCAAACGTCGTCTCCGCCGAGAAATCGCCGGCTACTTCATTGTCATCATGTGCGCCTTGCCGATCCGGTTCTGGGTCATGTCGAAGTTCGAGGGCGCCGATGAAGGCTTCGGATTCTTCTGGAACCACTATCTCAGCGGCATCTCCATCGGCCTCATCGGTGCCGTCTTCGTTTCCAAGCTTCGTCTGCGCTACAAGCTCGCCTTGACCTTCCTCTTGGTGGCGATCTGAGTGCGGATTATCGGAGTTTTTGTCAGCGCAGGCCGAGGTTCTATGTTGTCGCTGGCTTCCGTCTTTTACTGATCAGCATCCCCAAGATTGTCGCCAAGGCGCCTGCTGCCAATCCGTAGGTGAATTTGAGCCACGGACTGTCGAGCTGATCTTCGCGAACTTTTTCTGGAATCTCTTCGCGCAGAGTGCTGATCTTAAGCCAATCTTCGAAAGAAACCGCTCGTTGTGCGTGGTGTTTCATGTCGAGCCCGCTTTCTAGTCGGATGAATATTCTGGGGTTAACCTGATATTCCGTCTCTTTGTTTTTTGCGACGCCGAACCTGTCGATGAAGATGACGTTGTTGCCGTCGGAGGACTCGATCAGGAGCCTGACGAAGTTCGGGTCAAAATTCCCGGCCCTTTTGGCGTGGCCGGCGAGGTGTAGGAAATATTCGGCGGTCGGCCCTCGAAGTTCACCTTCGTACGAGGCGGCTTTTCTGATGTTATCTTGCGTGATTGGTGCGTAAGTTTCCGCGTCAGGCTGGATGTAGTAATATCTCACCGATACCTCGGCTTGTGCGGAGGCGAAGGCGGTCAAAGCCGTAAAAAGCAGGAATAGCTTCATTTGAGGTTTATGAATTAGTATTCAGTTTTTTCTAATGCGTGAATAGCTAATCATCCCTCCGGCGGGCTTAAACGGGCCTAATAGGCTTCCCGTTTAGGCAAGTCTATCGGCTAAGTCCTAGCTGGCGGAGAGGGAGGGATTGATTGCGCTACGCTTCAGGCCTGCGGCCCGATGCCTTCGGCATCGTCTGTTCGGCCGTTGGCCTCACCGAACCCTCGGGTTCTCATTCCTCCGGGCACGCCTAGCCCTGTCCCAAACCCTGGCTCTAGCCCTTGAGCGTAGCGAATTGTCTAGCTGGCGGAGAGGGAGGGATTCGAACCCTCGGTACCTTGCGGCACAACGCTTTTCGAGAGCGCCACATTCAACCACTCTGCCACCTCTCCAGATGTGAGCGTTTGTATAGACTATCGCTCCGGATGAGTTGCGTCAACCGTCATTTTTTTAGGTTCATGATAGTAAATAAAAGGATTGGATTGGACCAGCTAAATAAAACAACAGCAGAAATA
>JACCDN010032798.1_pt1 | contig 21049 bp, 24 predicted proteins | sample 7441691 | NCBI WGS metagenome assembly JACCDN01 (sample SAMN15323439, study PRJNA562643) | freshwater metagenome | isolation source: river surface water | place: USA:Blue River Watershed | collected 2017-08-16 | reverse complement strand
CGAAAGGCTCCCGCCACCTGTCGGGCCGAATTCTCGAGCTGCTCTGATGTACGGTCATTGCCAGAAACTGCCAAAATGACACCCGAAAGGATACTAATGAGTGCCACGGTCACGAGGAGCTCAATGAGAGAAAAAGCAGATAGTGTCTTGTGCGTTGGTTGCATCATAGATATCTCAGAGAAAAAAAGCCCAGGTGTAATCTGGAATCATCTGTGGCAGGAGGAGTGTCAGAAGTGTCCCCAGGACAAGAAATGGAGCAAAAGGGAGCTGAGTCTTCATGCCTTTCTGTCCAAAAACGAGGAGACCGATACCGATAAGCGCTCCTATACCAAAGGAGAGGGTCATCATAAAGAGTACCGCCGGGAGACCCACAATCAATCCAGAGAGAGCACCGAGCCACACGTCTCCCCACCCCATCCAGGTCTCATGCGATACAAGCACCAGCGTCAAAAAAAATCCCCCCACGACGAGTGCGCCTCCAAGTGCTTGCATCTCTCGTCCCCACCAGAGTGACTCACTTACTTCGAAGCTCAATCCATAATAGAGCAATGTCCAAATGAGGACCATCCAGAGTACCGAGACGAGAATCTCCATATTCAGAATATCGTATACCGCGATGACCACAAAAAGCGCCACGAGACCAAGGAGCCACAAGGTCTCAAGCCACGTTGCTTGGTCAGCCAAATCAAAGAAATATCTTCCCACCAACAGAAACAACACACCCGTCAGTCCTTCTACCACTGGATACTGCCATGAAAACGATGCTTGACAGGACCGACACCGACCTCGTAACCAGAGATAGCTCAGTACCGGGATATTGTCATACCAGTGTATCTGCTCCAGACACTGTCGACAGTGCGACCGTCCTCCAAGTGACTCCTCTGATCGTAAACGCAGTATGACAACATTGAGGAAGCTGCCTACGGCCAATCCTAAGATAAGAAAAAATATTTCTCCCATATGTTTTTTTCCAGTATACCATTTTCTGTCGCTTTATCACAGATGCAAACACCCCTTCATGCGCTCAGGACTCCACGAATAGAAAAACAAACACCCCGAGATGGGGTGTTTGTATTCTGCGAGAAACAATCAACTAGCAACTAGCACCAACGAATGTAGTACCTGTATTAGTAACTGTAGCAGCACATGTCAACCCTGCGTTGATAGGAGTCGCTGTTACTGTGAATGTTCCACTACCAGATGCTCCGCAACTCTGGGAAGAAATAGCGCCCCAGTTCGTTGTGGCAGTATCGGTTGGCAAAACAATAGCAGCTGTATCACACTGAATCAAGAGACCGGCTACTGCGCCAGCTGTTTCAGACTTGAAAGCAGCAACCTGAGCTTTGGTTCGAGCGTTAGAGAGACTCACCAACACGATGGAAGCGAGAATCCCGATGATAGCGATGACGATCAAGAGTTCAATCAGGGTAAATCCCTTCAAATTTTTTTTCATAATGTTCACCTCCCCTTAATATTATAATTACTCTCAAAGCTTACCAAGTCCAGACTATGGACAACTCGTAAAGTCTGCACCAGTTTCCGTGACAGTCGCGGCCGTACAACCAGCGATAGTTGCTACAGGCGCAGCGTCAATAGAAAAAGTACCATTTCCAGCAGAGCCACAACTTTCAGAATCAAAAGCTGCATCCCAATTGGTTGCCCCGCTATCCGCTGGTGCGACGAGGGTATCATCATCACACTCCAATGTGAAACCAGCAACCGATCCAGCCACTTCAGATTTAAAAGCAGCTTTCTGAGCTTTGGTTCGAGCGTTAGAGAGACTCACCAACACGATGGAAGCGAGAATCCCGATGATAGCGATGACGATCAAGAGTTCAATCAGGGTAAATCCCTTCAAGGTTTTTTTCATATGCTCACCTCCTTCTGTTTTTGTTTTTATTTTTTATACTGACACTTTTAGTATAGCATATTTTCTACAACTGACCAGCGATATCATAGATCGGCATGAGCACACCAACGACCAGGATACCGACACCTATACCGAGACCCACGATCAGTATCGGTTCAATAAGCGTGGTGAGACTCTTGGTCTTTGTCTCCACCTCCTGATTATAAAACTTGGCGGTACTCAAGAGCACATTGGAAAGCGAACCAGTCTCTTCACCGATGCGAATCATCTGAGACACAATGGGTGGGATCTCGGATGAGCGGAGAAATACCGTACTCATGGTACCGCCCGAACGGACTTCATCAGCCGCTTTCAGGATAATCTTTTCAAATACCTGATTACCGACGATCTCACTCACAATGACGAGCGCACGCACGACCGGTATACCACCATCAAGGAGTGAACCCAGGTTCTCCGAAAAGCGGGTGATATAAATACTTCGTGCCAAGTCACCAATAACAGGTATCTTTAGCAAAAGCATCTCCCATTCACGTCGCCCTGCATCGCTTTTGATGTAGTATACCAATCCAGCAATAGCCGCCATAATAGCAAGGAGTACCGCCCACCACCACACCTGCATAAAATCCCCTATCCAGATGAGAGCTGCTGTATACCATGGTACCGGGACTTTCAGATCCTTGATCATGACCGTGATTTTGGGCAAGATAAACGTCACCACCAAAAATCCGATAATAAATGCAACTCCGAGCACAAATGCTGGATAATAAAGTGCTCCCTTTATCTTGGCCGCCAATTGATAGTTTTTTTCGATACTGGCCGCCACTACCTCTACCGATTTCTGAAGCTCGCCGGACGCCTCGCCAGCCCGGAGCATGTTGATGACGAGCGGAGAAAATGTATCGGCATGCTTTTCGATGGCGACTGAGAACTGTGCTCCATCCTCGATATCATCCGCCATTTCCTTGATGATAATGCGGAAGTAACGATTTGTCGTCTGCTCCTCGATGGTGCGAAGCGCTGAAACTACTGGGACACGGGCTTCTACCAGAGTAGCCAACTGCTGAAAAAACACCACGAGCTCCTTTTGCCGTACCCCTTCCCAAGCGCGCTGAAAATCCTTGACGATAGCCATGGTCGGCTTGTCTTCCTTGACCGAAATTGGGACCAGGCCATTGCGCCCCAGTATCTCTGCGGCTGCTTTGGCATTGGTAGACTCGACCATACCCTCACGGATTTGGCCTTTGGCATCTTTGGCTTTAAAAACAAATTTCATAGGACAATATGATGCTAGTTGGACTCTTGACTGAGGAGCATCTGGAGATAATCACGATTCTTGGAGTACATAAACGCGTCGTCGACAGTCACGAGCCCCCGCCTGACCAAATCGGCGAGCGCCCGATCAAGGGAAATCATCCCCTCTTTGAGACTGGTTTCAATCACAGAATCGAGCTGATGATTCTTGTTTTCGCGAATCAGGTTCTCGACGGCATTGTTCTTGAACATAATCTCGACGGCAGGGATACGTCCGCCCCCGGTATTGGGGAGGAGGCGCTGCGAGACCACTCCGAGGAGGACACTTGAGAGCTGCATGCGAATCTGATTCTGCTGGTGGGCGGGAAACACGTCGACGATACGGTCGATGGTCTGGGCGGCATCGTTGGTGTGAAGCGTGGCAAAGATGAGGTGTCCCGTCTCGGCTGCCGTCATCGCCGTACTGATGGTCTCTAGGTCGCGCAATTCTCCGAGGAGTACGACATTGGCATCTTCACGAAAGACAGCCCTGAGAGCATCGGAAAAGTTCTTGGCATCCCGACCAATTTCGCGTTGATTGATGATGCACCGGTCCTGATTGTAGACAAACTCTATAGGATCCTCAATCGTGATGATGTGCTTGTCCTGATTATGGTTGATATAGTCGATGATAGCGGCCAATGTCGTCGACTTGCCATGACCGACAGGTCCAGTCACGAGGACGAGTCCCTGCGAATGTCCAGCGAAATCATAGAGTTCCTTAGGGACATTGAGCTCATCGAGGCTACGCAATTTGTCCATGACAAAACGCATCGTGACGCTCACATAGCCCTTTTGCAGAAAAATATTGGTGCGAAAACGCACCCGATCTTCAAAATTATAAGAAAAGTCCGTCTGTCCCACGGCAATGAGCTCCTCCTTTTTTTCTTCTGTGAGGAGCACGTCGCTCATTGCCTTGGTATCGGCAGGTGTAAGAATTTTTTCCTGAGCGACCGGATGGAGTTTGCCATCGATCCGAAGAGTGGGGTAGCGGCCTACCACCAGATGCAAATCAGAAGCCCCTTGTTGACCCACCAACAAGAGGAGATTTTTCAGCCGCTGTTCTACATGCAACGATTCCATGTTTGTATTTCTTTTTGATCGACAACGCTCTCAGTATATCATTATTCTTCATCGATGAGGAGCTTGCCCTCGGTCACTCGTTCCACTTCCGCGAGCGTGGTGATGCCCTTCAGTACTTTGAGGATTCCATCTTGTCGCATCGAGAGCATTTTTTGACCGAGCGCCGCTTCTTTTACTGCCGTTTCGTTACCTTGTTTGTCTGCGATGATCTCCCGCATCGTCTCGTCTACAGCTACTGTCTCATAGAGAGCAATCCGTCCTTTGTAGCCCGTGAGACCACACTTTTGACAACCCTTACCATGAAACACGGCGACTGCCTGGTCCGTTTTGAGCCCGTACGCTTCCACTTCCTCTCGGGGAATCGCCTGGAACAAGTCATGCACCGTACGTTCCTGGAGCTTGGAGAGGGGGGCTTTTTCTTGACAGTGTTCGCAGATGCGCCGGACCAGTCGCTGAGCTGCTACGACCTGGAGTGATGACGCGAGGAGAAAGGGCTCGATACCCATATCTACCAATCGTGGGATAGCACCGATAGCATCGTTCGTATGGAGAGTAGACAAAACCAAGTGACCGGTGAGGGCCGCATGGATAGCGAGCTCGGCCGTTTCACTATCGCGTATCTCACCTACCATAATGACGTTTGGGTCCTGTCGGAGGATGGAGCGGAGTCCAGCGGCAAAGGTATAGCCAATTTCCGGCCTCACTTGACTCTGATTGATACCCTCCATAAAGTATTCAATTGGGTCTTCGAGGGTGATGATGTTACGATCCTCTTTGTTGAGGATTTGGAGAAACGCATAGAGCGAGGTGGATTTCCCCGAACCCGTCGGACCTGTGATGAGGATGATCCCAAATGGCTCTCGAATCTTACTCTCTAGGACAGCGCGATTGCGTCCCCAGAGGCCGAGGTGCTCGAGGTCACTCACACCCGAATTTTTCTCGAGGACACGCATGACTATCTTCTCCCCCTCCATCACCGGGAGGCTGGAGACACGGAGGTCCACTACACCCTCTTTGCTCTCAAAACGAAAACGGCCGTCTTGCGGCTTACGATTCTCATCAATTTTTAAGTTGGCCAAAATCTTGATCCGAGAAATGACAGCGCGCCCGACCTCTCGTGGAAAAACGAGGTCGGCTCGGAGGAGTCCATCCACTCGAAACCGTACCCGATAGGATCCTTCAATCGGTTCGATATGAATATCGCTGGCCCGACCATCGATCGCATGCTTCACGATTACCTCTACCAGCTTGGCAATAGGGGCATCCTGAAAGATATCGGCGTCTCCAGACTTCTTTTTGAGTGCGAGTTCCTCTTTCTGAGCGATATTCTCATCCTCTTTTTTGAGAGAGAGTATCGCTTCCTTGAGAGCCATATCAGCGCCCGTATAGCTCTTCAAAATTTCGTTAAACACTTTTTCGCCAACCAGAGACACTTCAATACCAAGTCGTTCCTTTTCCGCCAAAAATCGGAGCACGTTGAGTGCCTCAAAATCCTGCGGATTGAGCATCGCGACTAAAAGAGTATCTCCCGTTTTCTGGTAGGCTACCATCCCATACTTGCGTGCCGAATCCTCCGGTATGAGTAACAACACCTCCTTGCTAAGAGTAGTTGGCACATTCTCAAGGAGTGGCACACCGAGCGCCTTAGCCTGCTCGGCTATGCTTTTTGGTAGAGCGACCGTGTCTGATCCGGCCACTGGTGGAGTCGTCATATCAAACGATTTTACTGGAATGGATTTGGTCGCCCGCTTTGAGGAGTGTCCAATGGAGACACGATATTGTTAGCCCATTGCCCTATCCTGTTCAAATAATCCTTATTGAACTCTCCTTTACTGAACACTGCCACATTCAAAGCGTTCTCTACATGATGTATAGGGAAATAAGTAAACTCTGCCTTGAATCGACCCGTCAGCGTACTTGTTGACTGTTCTTCGCCACGTCCATCATCCTTGGGAGTAGCAAGTGAAAAACTACTCACCTTATGGAAACGATTCATATGCGCCAGACGATTGAAGAAGTCTCGCATATTAGCATATTCCCCACGGACCTCTACCTCCGCTGAAAACGCTTTTAATTTCGGTTTAGGACTCTGCGGTAGTGGAACAGACGATCCATCATCCAGTATAGGGGTGCCTGCTACGACTTGGAGCGTTTCTTCTTTGGGGCTCTTAACTTCAATATCCTTCATATTAATCACATACACAAACACACCTGATTGACTCGCCAGATAATTAAACATATCAATCACACGTTCCTGATCTATGGCTCTCGGAATATACCCCAGCATAAAAGTCTCTGACTCGGTTTCCACCTCGATGGCTTGCGTAAGTGCGTCGATATTTTTCAGAATTCCCGCTAGGTTACCAAGCTGCGCATTCTTGGATTCGAGTAGAATTCTTTTTTCTTGCAAGACCGTTATATCTGGCTTTATGTAGCCAATGACAAGAATTAGGGCAAACAGTATAGAGAACGGCACTACTAAAAGTTTTAAACGCATAGTTTTAGCAATAAGTTACAGGGTGGCTTCAAGTACAAAACGTAACTGACCCTCTTGATCTCTTTCTGTTTTTTCAACCTTCACTTCTGAAAAAAGTCCAGTGGATTTAAAAGCCAAGATTTGTTCAGCAAGAACACGGAAATTACTCGCTACACCATGGATATTTCCCACGCTACCTTCGTGTTTATACTCATATTCCGTCAAAACAATACCCGATACCATTGACTCCTCTAACTTCGTCATCATATCGAGTGGTTCCATGAGCTCCTTTTGTTTGTCAGCGAAGTAAGAAATTCTCGCATCAAAGTCAGCCACTCGATCAATTTCTTCACCGACTAATCGCCCAGAATCCATTGCTAGAGCCGTATCTACGGTAGCTATTTTCTTATCCAAGGTACTGATATAGAACTGAATCCCGCCCCAAACGAGACCCGCTAACGATATAAGCACGATACTCACAATGGTTCCCGTATCAAAGAACCCGCCGCGCTTTGGCTTGATTTCCTCTTCTTCTTTCTGCGATTGTGCGATATTCACCCCGAGCATGATCGTATGTAAAAAGATTTATATTTTTTTCATGAGCGTTTTTTTGAGCACGTCCACTGAAAATGACTTGAAGAAACTCTCTTTTGATTTCTGAGTCATCTCATCTACACCCGCGAGCGCGAGACCGAGCGCTACCGAAAACGATGTCCCAAGACGTTTGACATCAGCCTCCACGGCTGGAGGGACCATCACTCGCTGCCACGGATCACCGACTCGCACCGGGAGTCCAAACAATCGTTCATAGAACTGAGTGAGGCCTGTCAATTGAGCCGTCCCGCCCGAGAGCACTATCCCCGAACACGTCTGCTCCGGATACTTGGTCTGATACGTCGCGAGCATGCGCTTACCCTCCGTAGCTATCATTTCGAGTGCCGGAAAGGTCAATTTGGACTCTGCCTGATTGAGGAAATCCTTGTCGCTTTTCTTGAGGGCGTCGGCCCGCTCCGGCGTAATGCCGAGACCATCGGTGAGTGTCCGGGTGATATCTTTGCCACCCATATCGAGATTGCGACTCACTTTGACGAGACCATCATCGACGAGGACCAGATTGGTGGCCCGTGACCCGATATCGATCACCAAATAGAGACCCAGATCATGTCCGATGGTCGAACGAATCATCGAAAACGTTTCAAGCTCCAAAAAATTCATCTGAAGTCCTGCTTGTTCGATATATTTCCGATAGCGCGTCACCTCCTTATTGAGCGCCGCCACCAAGAGGATCTCCATCTTGGCCGACCCACCTTCTTCTGGCTGATAACTCCCTACCTTTTCCCAACTGAGTGCCACATCATCAAGCGATGATGGGATGTATTTATGGGCTTCAAACTGGATAGCCTCTTTGAGGTCATCCTCACTCATCTCAGGGAGCTCAATGAGCGAAATGAGGCCAGTGAAAGCCGGCATAGCAGCATAGACGCCTTCACCCTTGGACTTGAGGCGACCCAAGAGCGCCTGGAGATAGAGGACGAGCTCATCGTCAAAGGAATTCTGACCGGTGACAATACCTTTTTCGAGACGCGCCAAATCCACTTGACCGTAGGTCACGAGTTTAGGCTTGCCTTCTTCAAGTGTCAGCTCCACCGCCTTGATGAGCGAGGTGCCGAAATCAATGCCAAGAAAGTATGGTTTTTTGATACCGAACTGCATGTTTTTTCTTTTGGTCTTTTTTAGAATCTCTAGCGAGTATGATAGCATACTCGCGCTCTTTTTTCAAAAGTTTCTCTCTCGACACTGGTTTGACAGTAGCCTCACGAAAACCATAGAATGGAGGTACGTTATTCGCCTCTCTTACCACCATGCTTGAAACGACTTTTAGCCAGAAATTGACCCTCCACGCCCGACATAGCCTGAAGGAGGCCCGGGAAATTGCTCACTATACCCGCCATACTACGATAGAGCCCGAGCACCTCCTCCTCGCTATTTTCCTCGAGGATGGCAGTCTTGGTGGTATTTTGCTTGAAAACATCGGTTTTGAGAAGGAAAGTCTCGCTAAACTGTGTCTCAAGAAGAAAACGGGCGCCAAAGCCCTCCCCAAGACCCATCCGCTTCCCCTCTCGCCCGCTCTCAAGGAGAGTCTGAGACGGGCCTATGCCCTCGCCAACCAGTTCCACTACCCTTACGTCGGGACTGAACACTTGGTCTATGCACTCCTTGAGTCTCGTACCCCTGCCCTCGATGGCATTCTCCTCGCGCTCAAGATCAAAGAGAAAAAGATCCAGTCGACTATCGAAGCCCACATGAATTTCGATCATTTTCCTCAGCTCTCCAAGATGCTCGATCTCCCTGATGCACTCTCGGATGCCCCCTCCAAGAAGAAGTCTGGTCGTGCCACCCCCTCACTCGACCAGTTCACGACGGACATGGCCGAGGATATCACCACCAAAGAAAACACCCTTGTCGGTCGCAAGAAAGAGCTCGATCGCCTAATCCAGATCCTCACCCGCAAGAACAAGAGTAATCCGCTCCTCATCGGTGAGCCTGGGGTCGGCAAGACCGCCCTCGTCGCGGCGCTCGCCAAGAAGATTACCCGAGGCGATGTCCCACATTCACTCTTTGGCAAACGTATCCTCTCACTCGACCTCACCTTGGTCGTCGCTGGGACCAACTTCCGGGGTGAGTTTGAAGCCCGCCTCAAGGAAATCATCCGGGAGGCCACTCAGAACAAAGACGTCATCCTCTTTATCGATGAAATTCATACTATCGTCGGGGCTGGCAACACTTCTGGTGGCCTCGATGCCGCCAATATCCTGAAACCATCCCTCGCCCGAGGGGAGATCTCCTGTATCGGTGCTACCACCCTCTCAGAGTACAAACGCCACGTCGAAAAGGACCCCGCTCTCGACCGGCGTTTCCAATCCCTCGTCATCGCCGAGCCGACCGCCGAAGAATCCAAGCACATCCTCTCGTCCGTCAAGATGAGCTATGAGACGTTTCACAATGTCACCCTGACTAAGGACATCACAGACCACGCGGTCGACCTCGCTATCCGCTATATCCCAGATCGTTTCCTCCCTGACAAGGCGTTTGACATCATTGATGAGGCCTCGGCTCTCGCCAAACAAGGCAAGGACCGGTCGCCTTTTGCTACCGCCCTCTTTCAACTCGAAGAGGAGCTTCGCGCCGCGACGGCCCTCAAGGAGTCCCTCACTGAGCACGAGAACTACGATGATGCCGCCAAGTGGTACGCCCGGGAACAAGAACTCATCAAGAAAATCGCTACGCTCCGAAAAAAACACCACGAGGAAGCCGATCGCCACACCAAAGTCGTGACCGAAGAGCACCTGCTCCGCACCGTGGCTCACATGACTGGTATCCCCTTTGAGAAGCTCTCCGAGGAAAACCCCAGTGAAAAGATCACGCGCCTCAAGCAGGCACTCGATGATCGTCTCATCGGCCAAGATGAAGCCAAGACAGCCCTCTCCGAGGCTCTCGTCCGCTCAGTGAGTAACATCGGCGATCCCGATCGACCGCTCGGTTCTTTCCTTTTTCTCGGCCCCACTGGCGTCGGCAAGACCTATATCGCCAAGATTCTGGCCGAAGAGTTTTTTGGGAGTAAGCAAGCCCTCATCCGGCTCGACATGAGCGAGTTCATGGAGCGTCACAGTGTGGCGCAGATGCTCGGCGCCCCAGCTGGCTACATCGGCCATGGCGAAGGTGGCAAACTGACCGAAACCATCCGCCGCCGACCGTACGCGGTCGTCTTGTTCGACGAAATCGAGAAAGCTCACCCCGATGTCTGGAACATTCTCCTCCAAATCCTCGATGAGGGGACCCTCACCGATGCCGAAGGGCGTCAGGTGAGCTTCAAGAACACGCTCATCATCCTCACCTCAAACATCGGCACCGCTGCCTTTACTCGCGATGCTCGAATTGGGTTCGATCGTACGACCCCAGATGGCGGTCATGGCGACCAGTTCGAACCCATCAAACGAGAGGTCCTCGCTGAACTGAAGAAAGAACTCCGTCCCGAGCTCCTCGCGCGCCTCGACCAAACAATTGTCTTCCGACCGCTTTCCGCCCAAGTCATCGAACAAATCGTCACTCTCGAGCTCGCCACCCTCACGGAGCGACTCAAGAAAAAGGGTTATACCCTCGTCATCGGCAAAAATGTGGCCTCGCACGTGGCCCACGAGAGCTTTGCTCCCGAGCAAGGCGCCCGTCTGGTCCGCAAAACTATCCAAAATCTCGTCGAAAAGCCTATTGGCGAACGCCTCCTCAAAGGCAAAGTCAAAAAATCTCTCCATCTCACCCTCAAAAAAGGTATCATTGTGTGTTCCTAACCCGATCACAACTGGCCCTGTTCGCACAAGCCACTAAAAAGGCCGTCCTCGACACGCTCTTTCCGCTCCGCTGCCTCGGTTGTGGCCGAGGTGGACACTGGATCTGTCGGCCCTGTACCAGTCGGATCGAGCGTCGCCTCGACCAAGAGTGTCCTCTCTGTCGTCATCATCTCACCCCACTTGGCGCCGTATGCTTCTCCTGTCGTGATAGCGCACCCTCGGCCCTCGATGGCGTCTTTGTGGTCGCACACTATCATGATCCACTCATGAGTCGCGCGCTCCACACCTACAAATACCGCTTTATCCCTGATCTCGCCCTCCCCCTCGGTCAGCTCCTCATCGACTCCCTGTCACGCTCAGCGCTCCCGCTCCCAGATGTCCTCATCCCGGTCCCACTTCACCCGAGGCGCCTCCGCTATCGCGGGTTCAACCAGTCTGCTCTCCTCGCCCGCATCATCGGGGAGGAGCTCGCCCCTGGTCTCGCGCTCCCGGTCCTCGACGATGTGCTCCTCCGGACTCGTTTTACCAAGCCCCAGATGAAAACCGAGTCACGAGAGGAGCGCCTCGAAAATCTCCGGGATGCTTTTGCTCTCACTCCTGACCAGGAGTCACTCATCAAAGGACGAAACATCTGGCTCGTCGATGACGTCGCCACGACCGGGACCACTCTCGAGGAATGCGCGCAGGTCCTCAAATCCCACGGTGCCCGCTCCGTCTGGGGCATCGTCCTCGCCCGATAAGCAAAAGAATTACGTAATTTATTACGTAATTCTTTTCAAAGATGCGTGAGGGTACCTAGAGATATGAGAGAGTCGCAGCTGCGACCATGAGGTTGACGAGCGATCCACTGGCCATGATGGCAAACTTCTTGCACATCCATTCTTTGGGTGTACCCCCAAACATGACGGCACTGGCCTGGGTCGGTGCCACAAATCCGAGCCACAAGAATCCCGCCGCCCCAAAGGCGTGCCATTCAGACGAAAGCTCTGAAACAAAAAGTGCTAAGACATACGTCGTGACGAGGGTCACCGCGAACTGTAGCACCAGGTATGGCCCCATGCCTTTTTGCGCCTTGTCCTGCTCTTCCTGCGACAGCTTGTCATACCCATGCATCGTTCCCCAAACTTTCCCAAATATCGGCATGTACCACACGGCCCCCGACGACAAACTGGAGTACCGCTGCCACTACGATAGCCACATAGTTTAATTCCATACTTTTTGACTTACGGCTTATTGATTATTGTTTAAAACTACTCGCTCTCTTTCCGAACCACTTGGCGGCACTGGGTCTCCGATGGGGACACCCTGGCCAACAACACGGTCTTCGCTTGCCATGGAGTATATCTTCTCGCAACCTTTCAATATGCTCGGTCCGAGTTTCTGGCTTTTTGACAATAGTGACCCAGCAGATCCATTCATTCCGGGCGAGCGGCGTCAGAGAATTCCATGTTTCCAACAGTTTTGGCGCACCCAACAGCGCTTCCTTTACATCCCGAGGAACGGTATGGACGACACCGGAGCTAATAGAGGTCTTAGTCATGCGACTATTGTATCAAATTTTCGAAAATCCATAAAAAACAGCCTCCCACTGGGGGTGCTGTATTTTTATTGGTGCGGAGAGGGAGAGATTGAACGCAGAGCCTATGGCTCTTTCTGAGAACCCACGGTTCTCAGCGCTTTGCTGCTTTCCTCTCACGGAAAACTCCCGTTTTCCGACCCCTGCCTACCGGCAGGCAGGCTTTCCCTGTTCGAATCTCATCCTACTCCAAAAGCAAAAATGACGCCACGAGGACGTCATTTTTGACTTTGCGGAGAGGGAGAGATTCGAACTCTCGAGGGTTTTAACGCCCCGCCACGTTAGCAGTGTGGTGCCTTCAGCCACTCGGCCACCTCTCCGTGTTTTTTCGCTACATTCCCTAGCCTACCAACTTTTAAGAGGAAAATCAAGGCTTGATCAGAGGGCTTTTTTGAACTCCTCATACCAGAGGCCATAGCCCTCACTACTCGGATGAAAGAGGTCGCTCGCATGGTACCGATAGGGCTCAAGAAAAAATGGGTCCGTCTTTTTGTCTCGGTAGAGATCTACATACGTCACACTAGCTTCTTCTGCTGCCTCTATAAAAATGTCTCGCACCTGAAGAGTTCTGCGGTGCCACAAAAAAGCAAGGGGTCGAGGCAGTATCGGGGCATTACCGACGTTCCCCGAGGTGAGAAGTATCACCTGTGGACTCACTCGCTTCGCCTCTTGAAGCACGGTAGCGATATCCCCTGCTAGTGTATCCCGATCAGAAAAGTAGGTAATATCATTGCCACCAATCTGTATGATAATCTGGTCATACTGATGAGTACCAAGCACCTCCAAAACCGGGATAAGCTCGGCTGTTTTGCGACCACTCACGGAGACATTTTCTATTGACCAATCAGGATGATCCTCTGAGAGACGTCCAGCGAGTGAGTCCTCGACTCGTGTCGCGCCCACACCCACCCCAGTACTATCCCCCACAACCAAAACCCTCGTTGTCGCTCCACTCACTATTTTCTGATACGGCGCACTGCTTCGGACAAGTATCTGGCTCTCCCGTATCAATCCTTGGATACGGAGATAGGAAAAGACCGTATACCCCAACAACACCAAGACTATCACTGCTAGGCTCGAGAAAAAGAAATGCATAGAGTATACTACAAAAGTACCCGTAGTATACCATTTCCCCTCCACTATGCCCGAAATCACCAAAAAGCGCTGCACCTGGGCCAGGCCTGGACATGACCTCTACGAGCAGTATCACGACACCGAATGGGGCGTCCGCACATACGATGATCGGCGTCTGTTTGAATTCCTCCTCCTTGAGAGCGCCCAAGCCGGACTGTCTTGGGAGACTATTCTCAAGAAGCGCTCTGCCTACCGCGAAGCCTTTGCCCACTTCGACCCAGTGAAGGTGGCCAAATTTGGTCGGCGCGATATCGACCGCCTCATGAAGGAGAGTGGCATCGTGAGACATCGGCTCAAAATTGAATCGGCCATAAGCAATGCCCGACTCTTTCTCGCTGTCCAAAAGGAGTTTGGGTCTTTCTCAACTTACCTCGCTCAGTTTGTCGGCCAAGATGGTCCGAAAAAAATCGCCCGTTCCATCACTGACATCCCAACCATGACCGCTCAGTCCGAGGCCCTGGCTCGCGACCTCAAGGCGCGTGGCTTCAAATTCTTCGGCCCCGTCATCGCCTACGCCTACATGCAGGCCGTCGGACTTGTGAACGACCATACTACCGATTGTTTCCGTTACAAAGAACTCGGAAAACCCCAATAAAAAACCGGCTCGGGGATAATTTCCCTGCCGGCGCATAGACGCTCCGCTCACATCTGCGGAGCGAGTCTGTTTACTTTGACCTTGGCGAGGCCAAATATCTCAAGGATACAAATATATCCCCAGCCAATATCGAACTCATAGGGTTTGACCGAGAACTTGGCTGAAATCGGATACTGGTGGTGATTGTTGTGGAGTTCCTCGCCACCGATGAGGATGCCCCAGAACGAAATATTGGTCGAGTTATTCTTGATGCTCTTCGGGAAATTCCGGTACCCCCAGTAGTGCCCGACACCATTAATGATGCCAGCCGCCATAAACGGAATCCACGCCATCTGCACTGCCCATACGGTGAGGCCAAATGCACCAAACAGGGACACATCGAGGATGAGCATGAGCCCCACGCCCTGCCACGAATAGCGCGTGTAGAGGTGACGCTCAATCCAATCATCTGGCGTCAAGCGACTATAGCGGTCGATTTCGAACACCGTCTGGCCACGCTCCGTGACAGGAGTCACTCTCATCGTTCGGACCGCATCCCGATACAGGTCAGCGCCCTTGAAAAGCACTTTCCAGATACCATTTGTCACTGGACTGTGTGGGTCATCCTTCGTCTCGCACTTGGCGTGATGTTTACGATGACCTGCCACCCACTCCTTGGTGAGCATTCCAGTCGTGAGCCACAGCCAGAAGCGAAAGAAATGCGACAGGAATGGATGAAGAGTCAAAGCGCTGTGCGCTTGATAACGGTGGAGATATATCGTCACCGACACGATGGTGATATGGGTCATCACCAGAGTGAAAGCAAGAATCTGCCACCCGGTCGCATCGAGCAACCCGGTCACCAGGAAAGCAACAAGTACGTCGATCATGACGATCTCCCGAGTTGAACAACCAATTGAAAAGGACCATCTCTAGTATAAAACAAAAACACCCTCCTTACGAAGGGTGCTTTTGCGGTTTATCGGAGTATCACCGAAGTGACTCCAACAAGACTACCAACGGCTTCCGCCCTGGTTCTGATCGCGGTATCCACCACCGTTGTTTCCACCGGTGCGAGGTGCGCGCTCTTCCAAAGGACGAGCTTCGTTGACAGTAAGCGTGCGACCGTCAAGTTCCTTGCCATTCCACAGCTCGATAGCCTTTTGAGCCTCGTCTTCTGTAGCCATCTCGACGAATGCAAAGCCGCGTGAGCGACCGGTCATCTTGTCGATGATGATCTTGGCAGAAACGACGTTACCAGCCTGGGCGAAAGCATCGCGCAGACCATCCTCGGTCGAACCGTAGGAAACGCCACCAACATACAATTTGGTTGCCATATCGAATCTACTGACTGAATTACCGTGTAAGTGGACCTTTCCCCTCGAGCTTGTGGCTCTTTCTGGCTCGTCTTCACGGAATTCAAGTTTGGCAACCGAATGTCTCGTCTAAGCGTCTTCCAGAGAGAAAACTTACAACACCCCTATGATAGCATTTTTAAGCCAAAAAAGCAAGAGTCTTGGCTTATTCCCAGATACGGAGCCAGACACCGGCGTAGTGAACGACGACGTAGAGGAAAAAGAGATAGCCGAGAACTCCGGCAATGAGTGTGGTGACTACGAGGTTGATGATGCGGTTACGCTCCCGCTTGGCCTGATCAAGCGTACACACCCCCTGCCTACGGAGGTAAAACACGATGCTCCCCGCGAGAAGCACGAGTCCAAACCCCCGAAACACCCACTTATACTGTCCATAGAGCACATCGGTCAGTGACGCCGCAAAGGTCACCGTACTCACCCCGAGGAGCACCAGGATGATGGGTGACAGACAGCACATCGAGGCAAACAGGACCGGGAGCGAAACGACTTTCAGTGTTTCTTTCAAGCGCATACTTTTTGATTAAATATGACAATTGGGTTCAATGCCTTGCTTTTCGAAGTACCGCTGATGATACTCTTCTGCTTTGTAGAATGTTTCTGCCGGGACAATCTCCGTCACGATTGGTCGTGGCCATTTGCCAGAGTCTGCGAGCGACTGTTTGGATGCTTCGGCCAGTTTTTTCTGCTCGTCATCATGAAAAAAGATAACCGACCGATACTGTGACCCATGGTCGGGTCCCTGTTGGTTTGGAGTCGTCGGGTTGTGGTTGTTCCAAAATACTTCGAGTAATTTCTCGTAGCTCACCGCATTAGCATCATAAGTCACTTCTACGGCTTCAGCATGACCGGTATCACCGGTACAGACCTGTTCATAGGTCGGGTGCTCGAGCGTCCCACCGGTATAGCCCGAAAACGCCTCCGTTACCCCCGGCACTTTCCGAAACATCGCCTCCACTCCCCAGAAACACCCCGCTCCAAAAGTAGCTTTGCTTGTGTTCATAGAATTATTCCCCCTGATTTTCATCTGGGATAAACTTAAGCGCGTCACCGTTGATGCAGTAGCGGAGACCTGTCGGAGCGGGACCGTCGTTAAAAACGTGCCCCAAGTGACCACCGTCTTTCGAAAGGACCTCGGTGCGAGTAGTGAAGAGCGAATTGTCTTCCTCGGTTTTCACGGCGTCGGCTGAAATAGGTCGGGTAAAGCTCGGCCAGCCAGTGCCAGAGTCAAACTTGTCCTCTGAGCGAAACACCGGCTCATTGTTGTCTGCCGACACATACGTCCCCTTGCGATTTTCATGGTAAAGCGGACTACTAAATGGTGGTTCAGTCCCCTTGTCGCGGAGAATCTTGGCCTGCTCTGGCGTCATCTCGACACAGCCATTCACTCCACAGCTCTCACCTACAGCCACATTTTTTTCTTCCATATGAGTTTGGATATAGTAATACGCCACCATCCCGAGGATAGCCAAAGGCGCGGTCGCCAAGAGCATGGTTTTGGATGAGATGTTATAGAGCATACACTTTGTAGAATACGCCAGAGTTTCTGAACCGAGAATTTTCCCGAGGTGCTAAAAAGAACATACCTTAAGTCCGAACACCACGTCCAGAGTAGAAGAGATACCACACCGTAAACGAGAGGACGGCCGAGAGGGTGATGAGGATGATGTAGGCGATGCCAATACTCACATCAGTTACTCCGATGAGGCCATAGCGGAAACCGTTGATCATATAGAGGAGCGGGTTCCAGAGAGAGACCTGTTGCCACACCGTCGGGAGCATCGAGAGCGAATAGAACGTTCCGGCGAGATAGGTGAGTGGCGTCAGAATAAAGGTCGGGAAAATCGAAATACTATCAAAGTCCTTGGCAAAGATAGCATTGATGAGACCAGCAAGCGAGAATACAACCGAGGTCAGAAACGCAAACGCGAGCACATGGACAGCATGTGACACCGGAAGTGGTGTAAAGAGAAGCGAGATGAGAAGGAGGATCGCTCCCGTCACCAGACCTCGGAGTACACCACCCGTCACATAGCCGAGAATCATAATCCAGTATGGAGTCGGTGAGACCTGGATTTCCTCGATGGACTTCTGGAATTTGGCGATGTAGTACCCGAAAGCCGAGTGCATAAACGACTGAGTAATGACCGACATCATGATGATGCCCGGCACGATAAACTCCATGTAGCTCATCCCATGAATTGGTGCCACCTGTGCCCCGATGAACTTACCAAACACGAGGAAGTAAAGCACCGTCGTCACCGCTGGTGGGAGGAGCGCCTGGACCCAGACCCGAAACATGCGGAGGAATTCCTTCCGCACAATCGTCACATAGGCTGCGAGCATTTGTTTAGGATTCATACGCTTTGATTCTGATTGATTTTTTGGAGGAAAAATTCTTCGAGCCGGTTGGTCTTACTACGCACACTGCGCACTCGGATATCGAGCCGATTGAGGGCGATGATAGCATCGTTGATTGACTCCCCTCGTTTGACGACCATCTCAATAGTGTCAGCATCCACCTTGTGCACCCCAAACTGTCCAACGAGAGCCTCGGTCTTTTCGGGGAGTGGCGCCTCGAGGTCAAAGACGAACGTCTCCTGGTCCATCTTGCCGAGGAGATCCTTAACCGCCCCGCACTCAATGACCTCGCCCTTGTTGATGATGGCCATGTTGTTACAGAGCTGTTCGGCTTCTTCGAGATAATGCGTTGTGAGGATGATGGTGGTCCCCGACTGATTCAATTTCTCGAGAAATTCCCACATCTCTCGGCGGATCTCGATATCTACTCCAGCGGTTGGTTCATCGAGGATGAGAACCTTGGGATCATGGACCAGTCCACGAGCGATCATCAGGCGGCGTTTCATACCCCCAGAGAGCGTCCGGGATTTTTCATTGCGCTTGTCATAGAGCCCCAGTTGCTTCAAGAGTTTCTCCGCCTTGGGCAAAGCCTCACGGCGTGGGATACCATAGTATCCGGCCTGATCAAGTACGATATCGATTACCTTTTCAAAGATACCAAAGTTGAATTCCTGTGGAACCACTCCGAGGTGCATCTTGGCCCTCTGATAGTCATCGTCGATAGACAGTCCCTCGATCTGTACCGTCCCGGCTGACTTCTCGACCAGTCCACAGAGGACATTGATGAGTGTACTCTTGCCGGCCCCGTTGGGACCGAGGAGGGCAAAGAAGTCCCCCTGAGCCACCGTCAAATCCACCCCTTTGAGCGCCTCAACACCATTCCCATAGACTTTTTTCAACCCTTTGATTTCAATGGCATTCGCCATAAGATACTTTTGAGAAATTAATCGTGATGTGCAGCGTCAGATTCAGTGAGGAGGTGTTTCTTTTGGGACCGCTGAAAGGCGAAGCGAGCACGGTTTCTTTCTCCGTAAATCAGAGAAAGAATCGCGAGTCTTTCAAGAGCGAGTTCATCGCTGGATGAACGAGTGTGTCGCAAAAGGAATACTCCGCACTGAAGCCATCAATCAAAAAGAAACGTTTTTCACTGAACCGCCCGGCTCAAACATTGGTTCTCTACTTCTTCTCATCATGAAACTCCACCTGTCCCATATAGTCCGTCTTGCCGATATTCATACCGTTGTGACGGAGGATAGAGTAAGCCGTCGTGAGGTGAAAGTAGAAGTTGGCGAGTCCCATCGTATTCAGATATTCGAGACCCGTGAGCACTTTGCCCGGCATGAAGTAAATCGGGATATCACGCTCTTCACTTCCCACAAACTGCTCCTCCTTGAGCGTATCGAGGAAAGCAATCGTCTTGTCGATTCGCTCTTCGAGCGCCTTGAGCGTAGTCTCGTTATCTTCCATTTTGGGAAGCTCGACATTGGCCAGGCGTCCCGCGGTCCCCTTGGCGTTGTCACAGGTGATCTGCACCTGCTTCACGAACGGAAACTGATCAGGGGCGAGATAAGCGCTGAGGAGCACACTATCGGTGATCTTCTTTTCAGCAACAAAAGCTTCTGCCTTGACGAGGATGGCTCGGAGGGCCGAGAGTTCACGCTTAAACTCCGGAACCGTCACGTTGTACATCGATATCTGCGCCATAGTATTGTGTATAAATATATTAGCCGTCTTCACAGTATACCGCTCACCAATAAAATTAGCAACCACCGATTGAGAGTGCTAACTTTCGGGTAAGTTACCTCAGATAGGCAGAGAGTTCTTCGGCCAGGCGCTTGGATATCTCGCCATAGCCACGACTATTCGGATGAATAGCATCACTCATCAGATCTGAGTGGCCAAATATGCCCGAGAGAATATCAGAGACATACACCGAGCCAGTCTTCTTGGCCAGAGCCTCATACTCATCGTCCGCTCCCCCACCGATAATCCCACTCCGCACGCCGACCACCACCGTGATAGCGCCCTCTTTTTGGAGTGCCCTCACTATCTGCTCCAGATTGACAAACGTTTCAGCTCGCGGGATCTTCTTCAAGAAGTCATTGCCACCGAGCACAATGATCACGACTTTGGGCTTGAGCATGAGGACCTCTTCGAGACGCGTCAGCCCATCACGCGTGGTATCGCCACTCACACCATAGTTCTCGATATTTTTCCCCACCAGGCGCCCGAGCTGTTCCGGCAGTGTCTGTCCGGTCGTGGCTCCCACACCCTCGACCAAGCTATCACCAAACATCACGATTGGCCCACTGAGAGTCGATGGATAGTTGTTGATTGACCAATCACGAGTGAAATACCAAAACACTCCTCCGCCGATGAGGAGCATAAATATGCCAACAATACTATGCCAAAGTTTCATGTCTCTACTCTAGCGCAAAGACGAAAGTTTCGAAAGGAAAAAAGAAGAGAAACAGTCTAGAAAATGATGAGAGCCCCGGATCCGTAGTACGGTCCGGGGCCCAAGCCGAGCCTAGGTGGTCACCCTAGACAGGCTACTTCAGTCGATGTTGTCGAAGCACTCCGACAGCACCAGACCATCGTAGCACTCGGACAGCACCAGGCCGCTCGGGGCCGGGCCGACGAAATCGTCGTAATGGGGGTCTGTGACCCCATCCTTGCGACCGGCCTGGGCCGCGGTCGGCGCCAGCACGGCTGCGGTCACCGCGATGGCGGCCGGCGTGACCATGCTCACGGCCGAGACGGTCATGGTCGTGGCGACCGGCGCGGTCATCATGGCCATGGCGGCAGCGATGGCGGCCAGGGAGCGAGTCAAAAAGGGCTTGCTTTGCATTGGAAAACTCCATTTCGGTTGTGGACAGGGGGTTCCCGGTCCGCGAGGATAGTAGCACATCCTGAACACCATGTCAAGAGCGCAAGCGTAATTTCGCACATTACTCTCAGTGCGG
>JACCDN010140832.1_pt1 | contig 21052 bp, 25 predicted proteins | sample 7441691 | NCBI WGS metagenome assembly JACCDN01 (sample SAMN15323439, study PRJNA562643) | freshwater metagenome | isolation source: river surface water | place: USA:Blue River Watershed | collected 2017-08-16 | reverse complement strand
TTGTTGCCGCAGTTGTATCTGCTGCACCCTTAGCCGCTGCAATACCTTCGGTGCCGTTGGCCATAGCGCCGCCGGACTCAATGCTTGCCGTGCCCGTGGTCAATCCTGATCCGGCTTCTGCGGCTGGCGCGACGGCTGCTGGTGCTGTTGGTGTCATTGCCCCCTTAACGGCGGACAGCCCTGCTTTCATGCCCTTGCCAATCAAAATAGGTGCCGCACCCATGGCGATTGATCCAACTGCATCGCCTAAACCTGATCCGCCGCCATTGTTTGGTTCGCTCGTCTGGATCGGATTGTTATTCTTCCAGGCTGACCAAGGGTTAGCGCTTGGCGCTGCGCCACCGGCCGCCAAATGCAATCCCGGTTTTTTGCTGGCAACCTTGCCGCCATCCTTAAACGCATTGGACGCGACTGCCGCGCCAAACTTGCCGTAACCGGCTGCGTTCATTGCGTCGTATTGACCAACTTGACCAGCTGCTGCGCCGTAACCGCGTGCAGCAGAGCCAATCGATTCCATCGAGCCCATGCCCATGCCAGTCGCTTGCCCCAGCCCGCCAGCATTACGGTTCCACTTCATATCTTCAGCACGTGCTGCCGCATCATTCATCGCGCCTGCTTTGCCAGCGGCGCCCATGATGGCGTTACGATTGCCTTCAGACAACAGACGGTCAGCGCTAAAGCCCATGCCATAGCGCTGCATATTTCGGTCATTAGCTGCCAGCGCCGTGCCCATTGTGGCGGTTGCTTCGTTACCGGCACGCTGGCGCATCTGCGTGGACAATGTACCGTCCATCGCCTCATTAACCATCTTGTTGCTGTTTTCCATGTAGCCCGGAATATATGGCATGGAATTGTTGAGCATGTACTCGGCGGCTTGCGACTGTACGCCGTACAGACGATCCATGTTGGCGTAATAAGGCGCGCTTTGCCCACCACCGCCACCGCCTTTGCATAAGATCGTGCGACCACCGGCAGCAACAAAGGATTGCGGGCCGTCTAATTCTGGAATGTAATCAAAGTGCTTCATAGTGGTATCTCCACGACCCGATAAATTTCTTTGGCTTGAAACTGTTTGCGCCACAGCCTAGCCACCGCTTCAAAAGCGGCGCCTCGAATGCAGGTGTAACCTCGTTGGCGGCACCAGTCCGCTAGTTGGGCAAAGTATTGCGGTCGGGCAATGTCTCGCCCACCGATGGCAGTTACAAAAGCGACACAGGCATTTGGATAAGATTCGGTAGCGATTGATGCTGCGCCGCGCACCGTACCGCCTTCGTCGATTAGTAACAGTAGCGTCTGGATGCCCGTCACCAAGTAGACTTTAAGCTGCTCCAACGTGTATTCCCCCGCCGAATGCACCATGGCTTCCGCGAGGAAGCCTTCGGCTTTAGGCCAGACAGCCGGGATATGGTTTTGGTGGACAGCCTCTACGCGCACGCTTTATCTCCATTAACACTTCGGAGAGTACGTGCAGCGGGGCTATTCGATTACAGGTTTTCTGCGCGCTGTAGCGCCTCAATGGTTGGTAACGCTATTGCCCACTGTTCGTCATTCGAAGGAATTGGAAATCTAGTAAGTTGATGGTCCACAGAAACCGTTTTAAGCAAGTCGCCAGAGTCACTGAATAGACCGACGTAGATTGTTAACAACATTTTCATTACGTTGGTGTGGTTGTTAATGATCTCCGCCCGGGTTGCGGTCATGCCAATTTCTGGTATCTCGATTATTAGATTCATATCGTTAATCCCTTGTTATGCAATTCCAGCTGTGGTTAACCGTTGTTCAAGCGCAGTAACGCGCTGGTCAAGCGCAATATATTCGCTACGTAGCACCACGGTATTTGGGTTAAAAAATTCAATGATTGCTTTGCCGCCAGCGCCTCGGCCACCGCCGCCGAATAGGCTGCGGTTCCAATCGGCACCGCTGTTACGCCACGCGTGATAACCGGCGCCGCCACCGCCGCCTGAACCGTAGCCACTGGCATTGCTGCCCCAGCCAATATTCGGATAACCCGGAGCACCGCCAGTACCGAAGACTGTATTGGCACCCTTGCCACCCGTTGCTGACGCGCCTTCTTCAGTGCTCCCGCTTGGTCCAGAGCCGCCTGCTGGATAACCTGATCCACCGCTACCGTTTACGACGTACCCATCTAAGTTGTCTGAATAATAGAGCGCCGCACCAGCGCCACCGCCGCCGGGATTTGCTACTACCAAGTTGATCCAGCTGCTTCCATTAAAAAACGCAACTGCTGAATGTGTGCCAGGTGCGCCTGCCGATGCCCAGGTTGTTGCGCCAGCACCGCCCGATCCAACAATCACTCGAATCTGGGTTCCGGGGGCTAATTCAAGCGTCCCTGTTTGGTATTGTCCAGCGCCGCCGCCGCCGCCGCCACCGGCGCTGGTGTTCCATTCGCCACCCTTTCCAGAACCACCGCCGCCGCCACCAGCTACAATCTGGTACCGAACTCTTGATTGTTCAGAGGTAAGCGTAAAGTAGTATTCTCCGGGCGAGCTTCGCTGTGCTGTCTCGCCAGTCAGCGCCGTAAGATCAATGACGCCTGCGCTTAGCTGTCCGCTAAATGTGCCTGTCGCAGCAATAAGCTCGCCAAGAAACGTGCCGCTAGCCGCTGCTAAGTTGCCAGAAAACGTTCCTGTTGCACCGATCAGCTGTCCTGAAAAAGTGCCGTTGGTAACATTGAGCTGATCCGCGTTAATTTGATTGGCCGTCAGTTTGCCAGTGATCTGGGCGCTATCAATCGTGGCGTTTTTAATCTGTGCCGTGGTGATTGAACCGCTGGCGATGAAGGCAGCCTTCATATAGATGCCAGGCGGTATGGTTACGCCATTCACCACAATAGACTGATCAACCTGAAAGAATGGCGCAGTGCCATTGGTGCCGTAGGCCTCAGTCAGCGTATCAATCAGATAGTTGACGTTCTGAGCCGTCTGTCCATGAATGCCTGTAACGGCGTTATATGGTCCTTTGATACCGGATGTCGATACAAATCGGATCCAGTAGTATCTGGTTGAATCCTCGCCAACCGCGTGCGAAAACACGAACCCACCGGCTTGGCCAACCATAGCTGCATTGGAGAAGTTGTCTGTCTCTGCGGCCCATACTTCTGTATACCCGTGATTGGCATACTTGCCGACTGGGGTATCCCACTGCACCAGAATGCTGGTCATCGCCCCGTTAGCAATCAGCCCTGTGGGCACTGGCGGCACCCTCATATCAGTCTGTCCAACCACATTGCCTTGGTCGTCTGTGCTGATGAGGCCGGCGCTGATCAGTTCTTGTTTTGATGCGAAGCCCGTAGCGCCTGATCCAGCAGCTTGCTCCATCCATGTCTTCATCACCGATAGGATGTTGACCAGTGCCGGATCCGCAGAAGCCGGCACCGATGGGATATTGGGCAGATTCGTCGCGCCAGAGGCAAGATCATTGCCGCTGACAGCGCGCAGCGCGGCAATCGGATCAGACACCTTTCAGCTCCCCGACGTTCTCGGCAATGGCTGCTACTGTCCAGTGATCGGTGCCCGTCACCTCAAATTCCCATAGGTAGGACATAAACCCGCTCGGCAAGCGGATCATATTGGGGCTCGTTACGGCTGACGTATGTGTGACCGTGGCGCCATTGGCTACCCAGCGGCCGCCAGACTTGCTGGCAACATTCATGGCCGCGCCTTCAGACTCAAGCGTTGCAGTTATTTTCAGCGTTAGATTGGCGTAGCTATTGGCCTTCACCTGATAACATGAAAACACCGTAGGGCGCGGCAGATTGAAGCGCTTTGACTTCCATGAGGCCGTCTTAACCGTGCCGGCATTCCAGCGCTGGATCGTCGTGCCGACAGCGATATACAGCATGTCCTGCACCGGATCGGTATAGGCGGCTGTCGCCTGGATGTCATGCGGCACAAAGTTGCCGTCCAGATCCATCGTAAAGCCGCCACCGGTTGCCCAAAATCCGTAGTATCGATTGTCGTGCTTAGCTGCAAACATGGCTGTCGGCGACATGGCTTGCCACGCATCTCGGTCGAAGATTTTCTCGGTGATGACCTTGGATCCGCTCTGGCTCAAGCTAACGAGTCCATCTGGAGCGGCGTAAATCACGCTCCCCTGAAAGGCAACTACCGATCGCGCTGCGATGCACGGCTGTTCTTCGTCAATCCGGATCATCTGCGCCGTTTCTGGGTCGCCGCTATTGATGAAGTAAGGCGTGCCCGTCGTTAAAACGAATATCCCTTGTCCGACTGCCGCAACGGCCACCGGCTCATAGTCGCAGGTTAATCGCCATTTTTGTGGCCAGGCGTAGGGCGCGCCAATCACCGAAAAGCAAACCTGCTTACCTGAAATAGCACATAAACCGCCAGAAGGCAGCGCAATCATGCCGTGCATATCGTCAGGAGGCGTGTCCCAGTCGAGCGTTGCCAGGGGTTCACCAATCGCGGTGATGTCTACGTTGTCATTGAACGTGGTTCCGGTAATCGGAATTGATCCAATCCAGTAATAGTTGGTACCACTTGATGATGTGACTGTTCGATAGATGTAGCGCTGGGTTATGTTGTAATTTCCAGTTGGAATTGTGGCAAAGCTGCTCAGGGTCAATAAGTGTGTCGCGTCAGCCGTTCCGATGCCGGCCGGAGAAGGCGCGGACTCTTCCCCCCAGGCAGTCACATTGGTATAAACATAAGCTCTTTGCTCGGGCACCGACGGTCCGACGGCGCCATACATCATTACTACTGGAGCGGTCGCCGGCGCTGGAACGCCCAAGTTATAGGCATTAAGTGGATAGCTGGTGCCACCGCTTAGCGCCAATGACATATCCGTCTTTTTCGGCGCGCCGTCGCCGGTGAAATACGTGCGCTCAGTTGTTTCGATCACCGGCCCACGGCAAACATGTACGTCATTTGTCCAAGTGAACCAGTATTGCGACTCCGGCTGGTCTTTTCCGAACCGGTATATCGTTTTCTTTGCGCCTGATTTCGTTGGGGTTGCAATGGCAAGCCCTGATTTCAACGGTGCAACGCCACCCTTGTGCAGAATGGCATTCGATGCCGACTGCGCCATGTTTAGCGGTAGCAACTCAGGGGTAATCTTAGGGGCGATACCGCCCATGCCATTAAGAGTAATCACGGTTCGACTAGGCCAAGTGGAATACCACCTAGCCTAGCGCCGTGGTGGCTATTCGATTACAAACCAATAGCTGCCCGTTGCTCGCGACCCCACGCCCGGCATTCCTCGGCATAGGCGTTATAGGCTTCGAATTCAGCGCTTGGTGCGGTACGCAGTAGCTTGATCTCGTCGCCTACGCTGTAGCGTGCCGCGATCTTCTCGGCAACCAGTCCGCGAATCATGCGCACGAATGGGCTGGCGTCCTCAATATCGGCCTTTAGGCCTGGCGTCAGAGTCACCAGTTCAACGGTGATTTCTGCCGGTTGCTCTGGCAGCGTAGCGCCTTCTGGCAAAGACACGTAGGTCACATCATTGACCGTGGCTAATTCCGTACCAGAGCGCTTGCCTTCCTCATCAGTCGGCAGGTTGATTTCAACCGTGTGCGTAGCGTCGATAGACTTGCGGTAGCTGTAAATAACATTCATGGTGGTTGCTCCATAGGGATTGAATTAAAGATCGAAGGCTATGCGTCCGGCGAGCATGGCCTAGGATTGAGGCCAGACTGTCCATTTTTCCGGCCTTGGCGGCGCGGCGAAACTTGAACAGGCTGTGCTTTCTGATAAATCGGCGTGTCGCCCAGGTGCGATAGCCGACAAAGTTCACGCCACGGCGCACCGGGGCGATGGTGTATTTCGATAGCTCTAGGCCCAGCGTGGCTATGAAGGCCTTAACCTCTACCAGAATCTCAAGGCATCTCGCCCGGCTCACACCAAAGACAATGAAGTCATCCACGTAGCGGCAATACCGCGCCACCTTCAGCACGCGCTTGGCAAAGTGATCCAGCGGGTTCAGGTAGATCAGCGCATAGGTCTGGCTTAGCAGGTTGCCGATCGGTATACCCACCGGCTGCCCGTATTCTGCAAACTGCATCATCACATCGACAAAGCGGCGGTCTTTAATCTTGCGCTCGATCTGGCTGCGCAAAATGCCCCGGTCAATCCGGTAGAAAAACTTCCGAATATCCAGCTTGATCGTGTAACTACCCGCCGGAGACTGGCGCAGCGCCTGCTGTGCATAGTCTGCGGCCTTGTGCGTACCTTTGCCCTTGCGGCAGGCAAACGACTGGTCAATGAATCCGGCATTGAAAATACCGTAAATCACCCGGTAGATCGCATGCTGCACCACTAGATCGGCAAACGACGGGGCGTAAATCTTACGGGCTTTCGGTTCGTACACGGTAAACGTGTAGTAAGCCTGCGGCTTGTAGCTGCCATCATGCAATGCCTGGTGCAAGCGGTCCAGGTTATGCGCCAAACGACGCTCAAAGTTAAAGCAGGCGCGTTTCTTGTGCTTGTTGTGGCTGGCATCAAGATAGGCGGCATACAGGTTTTCCAGAGTGAAAGCCTGTTCAAAAAGATGGCCGTGACGTTTCATACCGCTTCCTGACGTTCTACCCGGCTTATGGCCGACATACTAGAAAGGTGGCGAACCGCCGATTTCGCGCCGTAGCGCCGGAAAACGTCTCCCTTTGTTCCACCATACCGTTGCCGGTTGCGAGGGGAAACAGAGTCGGAGCGGAACCCAATGTTGTTGTTCGAGTTCGCCCGGACATTGTTGAGATTCAACGCCCAGGGACCGTCGATGGAAGCGTTGTTCCAGTTGCCGCTCGAGTTCGGAGCCATGTTAAGACGCCTCCCGTAACTGCTCTTGCTGCCGCTCAAAGACAATCCAGCCGCCAATCATGCGGCCCAATTCATCGATCAAACGGCTCATTGCCAGAAAACGATGCGCCGCCGTTTTAGCTGGCGACTTATCGGCCTCTTTGCCATCTTTGAATTCGAAATACCCCAGAGAGTTGGCCAGATTCACAAACATGCGCCATTGCTCATGGCGAATGTCCAGATTCGTGAGCGTTGTCTTTTTGTGATAACGCTTCTGGCCTTCAACGATCAGCCCATACACCTCATACATGCACACCCGAATCTGCTGGGCGAGCGCGTACTTCTCGAACTTCGGGAAGTGGTTAAGGTAGATGTTCATTAGTTTGGCTGTCTCAATGAATTTCTGGTTTAGTTCGGCTTCGGAATGTTGTCCCATGGGTCAATGGGGCGTGGCTCTCGCCAGCCCCAACATCCTTACAAATACAAGGCGGAGCGGAACCCAAAGCCGTGGTACGAGGTCGCCCGGACATCGGCGAGAAGCAACGCCCAGGGACCGTCGATGGAAGCGTAGACCCAGTCGCCGCCCGAGTTCGGAGCCATCTCACCGGGCCATGCGGCTGGTTGATAAATGCCGTCGTTCCCGAACGCATTGGAACCCCCTGTGCCGCCCGTTAGCGGGATACCCATCGATGCCATTGCCCAGTCGGTGCCGCTGGTTGAGGCACTTAAAACCTGATTGGTCACATTACCCGTGGTGACCCAGCCGCCTGCTTTAGTCAGTGATTGGTAGGTAGCGCCAATGCTTGTGTAATTGGCTGCAATGCCTGCCGCGCCAAACGCATCGGATGCAGCACCGCTACCCCCGGTCAGTGACTTCATGGCCACGCTGGTATTGAGCAGGTACAGATTCGTGCCATCACTGGTAAGGCCTGGTGAGAACTCCCAGACGATGCCATTTAGATCAGCGATGCCGCTGTTCTGGCCATTGTGCGTGGTACGGGCAAACAGATTGGCCGAGCCCGTCTTGCCGCAACCGGGGTAAGTGCCATTGCCATCAGCGACATACAAAATTGCCGGGTCTTGCGCGTCACCCAGGGCATTATTGTTATTGCCCTTAGGGAAGTTGTTGGTCGCGTGATACCAGGCGCAATAAGTGGTGCTCGTTGAAGCCTGGGCATGAGCCAGCGACAAAATAGCCAATGCGCCGCGCTGGAATTGGCTGGCCGCAAAGAAGTTAGCGCCACGGGTTTTAGCCGCAGCAAACGACCCGCCCAGGTTGTTGGCTGGTGCGCCGGTCAGCGCCGAATACACGGCAGAGGATAAAGAGCCACGCTGGCCAGACGTCAAAACAACGCCATTCTTTAGGCTAGATGCAATACCACCGTTGTTGCTGGTGATGTACTTATCGAAGAAGAACCCAGGCTGAACCGCGCCGCCATCGTAGAAGGCACGATGTAAAGCATAGCCAGCGGCGTTAGCGGCTGCCACGTCGGTGTACTCGGAAAACGGTTTAATGCTCACAGAATTAAGCGTCAGGCCGTTGGCCCCCGTGCCGTACTTGTAATAAAAGGCTGGCACCCAGACCATTACCGAACCATCGGTGTACTGGTAGTTTCCGTAGTTGTCCGAAGCCGGGTCGTTATAGCCAGCCATAGCCCCCATGCCAGCAGGTAGCGGCCCAGGGCAGATGCCTACGCCAAAGCCACGCTGGCCGGGAATGCCAATATCATTGATGCCGTTGCTGTAGCCATTGGCAATGCGGATGCCGTAGGGGAAGTTGGCCGGTTGGTTGCCCGGCGCTTGGAAGTTGTCAAATTCAGCAGTACTCATGGTTACAGTCCTCGCAGCGTTGAATTACCGAGCCCGGTAATGGTGACATTCGGGCCGATTTCTACCGGCCCAACAATGACGGCGTTGTAGCCGTCTGGAATCTGGATGTTTTGGCTGATCTTTTTGCTGGTGATCACATTGCCAGCCAGCATAAGCAGCCTGTTCATATCGTCTGCTGTTACGCGCTGTCCAAATACGGCGCCAGCCGCAAACGCGCGCGCTGTTGTACCTTCCTTCCCGCGCACAACTGTAAAGATATTGCTACCTGCGCTATGAGCAATGCAATAGACGATCTCGATACCGTTGGCATCTTGCAGCACTGCCTTAAACCAGTCGTTACCGTCGGCAACCGGGAATAGGCCGCCTAGGGCGCTTAGCGTGATGCTGGTCGCTGTTTCGCTGATTGGCTCCGACAGGTAGCCACGCGCCGAATTGGAAAACAATTGATTCATATCAGTAGTCCTTTACTTTGAAGACCAGCTCGGACTGGTCGATGCGACCGCCGACAGTAGTTGCGTTTAAAGTGATCTTGTATTTCTCTCCGGTCGTGCCCCCCGCGACCCACAGCTTGCAAGTTGTAGTCGTCATGTCCACGTGATGAACCGTTAAGCTGGTATTGGTTGGCGTGGATAGGCATTCCACGGTGGCTGTAATGTCAAATAGCGTATCTGCCGGATCAGCCAACCAATCGGTGTAATTGACGTCATAGTCTTTGTACTCGGCCGGTTGTTTGGTATAGGTTTCAAGAATCATTATTAGCTCCACGAAACAGTGCGCGGTTGGGGGTATAGGCCAATATCGCGCGGCTCACGCAGTCGCTTGGCGCCACGCATCTCGACAGGGCGCAGCGTGCCGCGGCTCTCGTAGGCGCGGGCGCTAGTGTCGTAGGCGTGCGGCAACAAACGGAATAGGCGCGCATTAGGCGCTACGCACACCGCAACCGAAACTCCGTTAATGCGCGTTTGCATATCGCCATAGGCAGAGAAGCGCCAATTCGTTGCCGCGCTTCCAGCGGCGCTATAGATAGATTGCAAGGCATAGGCTGGCAAAAACTGGGTTTCTGCGCTGGCGCTGGCGCGCAGATTGGTTTTGGCGATAGTTTGGCCGAAATACAGCATCTCGGCGTGGGCAGCGCCGTAACGAATAGCTTCTCCACCTAGTTCACTCATGCCCAACTCAAAATCGGCAATTTCAAAGTCGCCGGAATGATCGCAGATTTCGGTAGTGGCAAAGGCGCCGATTTGCCAGTTGCTTATCCCAGATCCCGTTATTGAGTGAAGACTTTGGCGCACACGTGCTGTCGCTAAGCCAAGCGCGGACAACCCAGCCGCCGCTAGGCGCTGGTCGCCATACGCGTTAAGCGACAACGCTGCCACGCCAAAGCCTTGCCCGTTGAATCGGCTTATATTGACGGCTTGCCCGTTGCCAGAAAGTAAGGCGCTTCCCAAAAACGTGCTCATGCTTTGGTACACACTTTGCCCGGTCGGCGTTGCCGTTCCGTAGCTATAGGCTTTCTGCGCTGTTGTTGCATACGCGCCAGCGGCATAGTGAATGGCCGACATGCCATGGCTTTGTGTGACCATTGCGCCGTAGGCTTGTAACGACAGACTGGTAATAGCTTGGCCGTGGCTTGCTGTTATGGTTGCGCCAATCGCTTGCAGGGAAGCGATCAGGTTAGATGCGCCGACACAGTGCATATCAGCCTGCACCGTACCGGCCATTTGGCCATCTAGCGCCAACAGCGCCAGCCCGGCAGCATTGGCTGCGCCTTCGTACACAGTGGCAAGGCGGGCATCTAGCGTGCCATTCCCGGAAGCTGCGAGGTTGCCGTCGTTGGCATAAAGCCCGCCGGCCAGCTCCAGGCTGGCCAACTCAAACGCGGCGACTTCCTGCTCCAAGAGCATAAATTAGTCTTCGGTGATGGTACTAGTTGTCTTGATGCGCGGAATGACGCCCAGCGCTACGGCAATGGTCGGGGTCAGCGCGCCCGAGTACAGGATCTTGCCGGCGCCTGACGCAACGGTGCCGATGGCTGCGTGGGTCGCTATGCCGCCCGTACCGCCCGTCATTTCTCCAAACTCTACGGGCGAAGCTGGGCTTACCGAATTTGCCGTAACGGTCCAGCCGCCGGCGGCGCGGAGCACGGCTACGCGTGCATAGCCTGTGTAGCTGATTTCTCCGGTTGTTTGGTCACCGGCTTCGCCGGGGTCCGCGGTATGCAACGACACATACAGATTGCTTAGTGGCGACGCAGCGGCGTTATCTGCCAAATTGGCGATTGCTGTGCCGTTAAAGATCAGCTTCAACAGATCGTTTTCAAAGGTGTTTGACTTGCTCATGGTTGATTCTCCTTAAGATTAAACGTTTGGATTGGCCGGTGCGGCGGTGTTGGGATTTGCCAGCACCTCGGCCTGCGTTTTGCCGGTCAGCGCAGCGATGTAAGCTGCCTGGCTGGTTGCCGCTCGGCCTGGGTTCGCCGCGTAATCCGTGTCTTTGCTGTAGGCGCGGTACAGGATGTAATCAACCAGCACGTTTTGATAAATGTCATCCAGCGTGATCGACGCGCCCAGTGATGGCACGTTATCTGGTGTAGCGGCATAGATCACTTCGACTTTGGTTGCGCCGTTAGCCGGTGGGTAAACGTAGAAATGTTTTGGATCAAACGGCGAATAGGTGTAGTGCTTTGTCACAGCGACGGGTGCCATGGCGTGCCAGTCGGGGTTTTGCGCGTCGAGAATCTCGCGCATCACAATACGGATTGAGCGCCCGGGTGTCGCGCCGTCCGCGCCCATGTTGCGCGGCACATCGATCAACTGAATTGCGGCGGCGGGCAAAGATTGTTTGGTGCCAGCGGCCAGAGTGATTGACTCATTGCGCACGTACGCATTCGGCTTGTAGATCAGCACCTCGCGCTGCCCGTCATTCAGCCAGCCCAGCAGCTCGGTCGAGTCCGGCCAGCGGACACCTGTAGTGTCTTGCAGCACGATCTGTACTTTGTTAATCACTTCGCTGGCGATGATAGTTCCCATGATTGGCCTTAGTGTTGTGGCGTTACTCTTGTTGGCGCGATGCCCAGCGCCGAAACAGCGTCATTACGGGCGCTGGCAATCTCCGACATAAACGAATTGCGCCGGTCCAGTCCGTTTGCCGGATCGGCCCATGGTTTCCCGTTCATCAGCATCAGTCGGCCTACAGCGCCGTTGACCAAGGCGTCGGCATACTGGTTGTAGATCCACATCGGAAAACCATCCGACTTCTGCGTCGGTTGCAAAGCCAAGGTGATCGTCAGCGAATTTGCCTGGTTCTCCTGCGGCAACGGGGCCAGAAACAGGCTCTCCGTATCCATCTGCGTGAAATACTTAGGCGTCCCGGTCACAGTCTTCCAGCGCGGAATTTCTTTGTTGAGCCAGACCGGGGTTTTTGGGTGAATCGTCCGGCCGTCCAGCTCAACCGCGACCACCGCAGACACGTCTGCACCGGTTTCTGGTTCTAGGTCGTATTGGTTCAAGCCCGCTCTTACGGATACCGGGTCTTGGAATGCCTTCCAGATCCACGAATCAGCGCAGAACTGGATCACCGTGCGGCGAATTGCCTGTTCAGTCACGGGGTCAGACGGGTCCGCTGCCAGATAGGGCAGCACCTCGTTGACTAGATCGGCGTATTTCTTGTTGGCCACGGCGACACCCAAAGATTGATTGGGTCGAGTATCGCCGTGGGTTTGCTATTCGATTATTCCGGCAAGCCCGAAGTTACGTCTAGCGTTTCTTGCCATTCTTCCAATTGGTCGATCATTTGCTTCTTCGACAGCTTGGAATCCAGCTCTTTGCCCCAGCGGTCAGCCGCCAGCGCCGTAAGCTCGGCTTTATTCATCTTCTCAATGGGCTTAGTAAGGTCGGCCGGGTCTACCGCGATCGTGGCGCCGTCTTCGTCAGTACCGGTGATCGATACAGGGGCTTCCACTTGCTTACGGTCTTTCTCGTCAGCCAGTTGCCATTGGTCCGGGAACTTAATCAGCAGCTTTGCCTGGGCGTCGGTGACTTCCTGCACGTCCCCTGCCCCGTTCCATGTCTTGCCAGAGCGCGCTACGTTGTCAAACGCCTGTGGCTTCTTGCCTACATATTCCACCGGAATGAGTTTTTCCATGATGTTGCTCCTTCAGTTGTGTGTAATCAAACAATCTGCCAGTCATTGGCAAGACAATCGTTTACGCTCGGCACCCAAGTGCTGACCGATTCGTCTACGTTCTTGATGGCGAAATAAGCGTTGTACGGCACCAGTGCGTTTTCGCCGAAGTGGTCGCGTGCAATCTTGGTTGTGGCAATGTAAGCATTAGCCGGCACCAGATAAACGAACATACCGAGACCGTTCCAGCCAGGGCGCGCTACCTTTTTCCCGGCTTTCAATGCCGCCAGCGCTTCTCCAAAATTCATGTCTGACATAGTTGCTCCTAGAAGTAGAAACCCATGATGCGATCACCCAGCACGGATGACAGGTCATCCATCAGGACCAATTGGCGTGACAGCAACGACTTCTCGCGGCGGTCCAGGGCGTCAAACGTGCTTGTCTTGGTAAAAGCAAATAGCTTCTCGCGACGGGCGTCTAGCTCGGCCTTTTCGCCAGCGACGCGTAGTTGATACGCTTGCAACAGTCTGGCATCACCGATTTCGACGTAGGCCGCTTCAAATTGAGCTTTTGGCGACCATGAAACATAGCCTTCGAAGCCTGCGACGTTTGGCTTGCCGCCGTCCAGATACTCGACCAGATAGCCGTCGTCTGCTGGGTTCTCGTCAGCCGGTACAGTCCAGCCGCGCAAGTCGTTGTAGGCCTGGCGCGTCATGGGTGTAGCCTTGATAAGCTTTGTGCCGATGTAGGTATTCATTGTGTTATCCATTGTTTTCTTGAAAAAAAGGAGCCGCCGTGAGGCGACCCCTTTTCCGTCAAAGAAGACAAAGGCTCAATTACAGGCCTTTGAATTCAAACGTCAGCACCGAATCAACCTGACCGGTAGCTGCTGCGCCGCCAACAGTGGCAATCACATAGGCGTCATAGGCCAGAGTTACTGGTGCGGCAGCCGATTCCGTGCGTGCGGCGGCATTGGTTGCCGTTGCAGCCAGAAACGCGGCATCGTTACCGCCTGCTTCGCCGTTGGCATACTCAAAACCCAGCTTTAGCGTCGAGCCTGCGCCCAGCGCTGCGTTGATGAGTTTTGCGGCGTACACCTTGGTGCCGGCATACAGCTTGTTAAGACGCACTTTGTCGCCAACTTGTGCGGCGGCCAGAGTTGCCGAGCCATGGGCCACGGCGAGAGGGCAATCACCGCTATAAACGGTGGTTTGCAAGGTTGGTGCATTGATCACAGACATATCGTTCTCCAGGAGAATTAAGAAGCAATGACAAGGGGAGTTGCCTCCCCCTGTGCATTACGAGCCGAGCAGCGTGCGACCGGCAGCCGAAGCTGGATCCGGTGCATAGCTATCGACCACAGCGCAGCCGAAGTCGGTATCGGCGCCGTCGATCTTAAAGCGGATCTTGGCCGAGCCCGACATCGAAGCCGTTACCGTCTCGATGCTATTGCCGTGGTCCACTTCCTTCTCCGACCAGTCGTAGAAGTAGTCGGAAGCCGACTTGCCGTATGCTTTGGCCATGGCTTGAGCGCCGACGATGATGGCGCGGTCCACTGGGGCGGCCGTCTGAACGGTCGACTCCGTGTAGGTGCCGCCATCAGTGCCGCCGGTATCGACAATGACGTTATCGCCTGCGTTGAAACGAATGGCGTAGCGCGACAGACGCTTGATCAGCACGCCGTTCCACATAATCGTTTCGTAGCTGTCGAACAGCGGGTGCTTGTTAGCACCAGCGGCCGACTTACGGTCAAAGGCGTACTGAACCGCTTGACGCCAGGTCGTTTGACCGGTGCGCGATTGCAGGTACAGCCACTGACGTTCCGTGACGAACATCACCCACAGCGGATCATTCCAAGCGCGGTCGTCGCCCTTGATCTTCACCGACTGCATGACGATCGGCGATTCGCGCAGCTGGGCGACGATACGATCGATGTCTTGCAGGGTCAGCGCGTCATTGGTGCCGATGTTGTCTGGTCCCGTGGCGTCGTTGGCAGCGAAATAACGGTTCTTGGTCGGTGCCTTGACTGGGTTAACCATGATTTCAGCGAAGTCTTCATCGCTCTGGCCTGGGATAACCCAGTCCGTGGTCATCTGAGCGCCGCGAGCGCCGGCCAGGTGAACCAGTGCCGACTGATCTTCCAGGCGTTGCATCCAGGCCTGCAAACCAGCCATGCTGATGTTGCGCAGGTTGTGGACAGTACGCTTCTGGGTCATGCGACCGCCCGAGTCCGCACCACCGCGAACTTGGTTGATCTTCACGTCCATCGAGCTGTAAGTCAGCTGCATCATGCGGCCCTCGATGCGCTTATCGCCCATCACTGGCTTGCCTTGCAGAATGTTGAACAGGTCGATCGATACGGTATCGCCAGCGCCCTTGGCCAGATCACCGGCCTTGACGATAGGATAGTCAGGGCTGGTTTGGCCCTTGGTTTTTGCTGCAAACGAACCTTCTTTGGGCATTTCGCCGGCCAGCAGATTCATAAAGCCCGGGGCGTGCTGAACACGAGTGAACAGACCGACCGAGTAGATTTTCCGCGCTAGGGCGGAACCGACTGGGATATTAGTAGCCATTTTTTAACCTCGATTAGAGAGAGCGGAAATACGCATCCATTTGATCCGGCGTCATCGAGCCAAACTTTTCAGCCAGTTGCAGAGCGCTTAAGTTCTCTGCGGCTTCGCGTTCGTCTTGAGCTGCCGGGTTTCCTGCCGGTGCTTCTCCAAGGCTGTTGGGAACGTAAGTTCCGTTGGTCTTGGTGGCTTTGGCGGCAATTGCTTGCGCTTCGGCCTTCAGTTGCTCCGGCGTTTTATGAGCAGTGGGCGTTCCCATGCCTGGCACTTTGATTTCCCCAAGGGCGGCCTCCACCATTTCCGTGACTTTTGTGAAGCGTTCTGCAAAAGACTTTTCGGCCCAAGCGGCTTGACCGCAAAGCGTTGCGTCAAACTGTGTTGCCAGTTCAAACGCCTCCGGATCGTTGGCTTGGATGTGAGCTAGTTTCGGAATTGAGTCGATGGCACCCTGCACCGTATCGGCTACAGACTGCGCACGCTCGCTTTCGGCTTGGCGCACACTATTTTCGACAGGCTGTAGCTTGGATTCCAGTTGCTGGAATTTGGCTTCAGCGGCCTGAATGGCCTTAAATACTGTCGGGAAGTCCTCTTTTAGAAGCTCTAAGTCCTCTGGCGAAAGATCGCTTGCAAAACTATTCGTCTCGGTGCGGGCGCTCTCACCGGGTTTCGCCCCTTGATTGCTTTGGCGTGCCTGTTGTTCAAGATCAGCAAGTTTTTGCTGTGCGTCGCGTAGCATTTCTTCTGCGCGGTAAGCGCGTTCACGGGTGCTTTTGAGCACCGAGAATGGAATAACATGCTTCCCATCCTGGTTTAGAACGCCTTGAGCATCGGCGCCGTCTTGGCTTTCCGAATTGTTCTGCGAGGGTTGATTTGTGCCTGCGGCGGGTTCGTCATTGGTCTTAGGTTCGTTGTTGGCCGGTGTTTCCGTTGGCGGTGTCTTTGCCTCGGCTGGCTCAGTAGCGGTCGGCTCAGCGCCGGACTCCAAGCTGTCAAAGGCTTTTAACAGGGCTTCAGGGTTGTCGGTTTGCAACTGGTCTAGGTCAATAACTGCCGTCATGCTTCACTCCACGTATCGCGTTGGTTGCGGGATTCATGCTCTGCACGGCCAATACCCATGGCGGGGAAATTCGTGCGTTACAAGATGCAAGCAGTATTCGGCGGTTGTCGCTATTCGAATATGACGCTCAAATTAGCGACGGTTCTCTGCTGAGCGGGCGCTTCATGCTCAGACTCTCCATAATATGCCTACTGCATATGCGAATTTGGTAAAAAAAAGCCCAGAACATTGTCTGGGCTAAGCACCTGTGCGGGAGGAGACAATCAGCGCAGGCGGCGGAGCTTAAAGATTGCTTCCAGGTAGATCGTTTCAATCTCATCAATCTGGTTTTGCAGGGGCGTTTCTTCACGGGGCACGGCTTTGTAGCGAATGTCGCGAATGTACTGACGCTGGCTGACCAGCAATTCCAAAATACCACCCTCCATGTCCGCCGAAATCTCTGGGATGTCCAGGTCGACGTCGTAAAGGGCCACAAAGGTTTCGGCTAAACGGTCTGAGGCAGGAATGATTGCTTCGTAAAAGTCATCCGTTGCCATGTGTTCGGCTAGGCTGCCCGGCCCTTTGCTGCGCAAGTGTTGCTTGTGAGCGCGGTCGCGCCCCAGCCACAGCGTGGCCATCAACAGTTCAAACGTTGATTGGTTGGCCATGTCAGCACTCCGCAACAAGGCCGGTGGCGCTCGTGCCTGTTGCCCAGACCCGCTTGACGCGCAGATTGTGGCGGCCCGCAGCTATCGCTGGGTAAGTCACAACGGATCCGTCCATCATGGTCACTTTAAGCGTGCCAGCCACCCCCACGTAAAGGCTGATAGGTACTTCCTGTAAGTCGGTCGTGTCGTTTGGGGTTACGGCATAGCAGCCCGTGATTGGGTTGGTTAGGGCAACAGCCTTGCCGGTATGGCGGGTTTTAATGCGGTCAGACATGGTAACTCCTTACTGAAACTGCTGAGGTTGTTGGCTTGCTGGTGGCGTACCGTTATCCAGTAGCGGCGGCTGTACGGCGATTTGCGGTGTACGCACGACCGGCTGGAACTTGGCGTTAGACGCCTCGGTCAGCACCTTTTCTGATTCGGCGTTGAGCTTGCGGATCTTGGCGGCTTTTTCAGCGGCGTCCAGCACGAACATCTTGTGCGCCATGTCTTTCTCAATGGCTTGCTGTTGCTGTTGCTGCTCTGCTGCGGCCTGCTGTTGCTGCGGATCCATAATCCCGGCGGCGGCACGAATGCGGTCAGCCACAATATGGCGCTTCGGCAGGTCGGTCGCTTCCACCACGATGTCAGCCATAGCGCCCTGTAGGTTCGGCGGCAATGACTTGGTGATTTCGGTGAGCATCTGCAACTGCTGCATGCGATAGGTGGGCGTGCTCGGCACGTCATCCAGCACAACCTTGGCGCGCACCTTGGATACGTCATTGAGGCATATCACCTGCCCGGTTTGTGGGTCTTGGGTCATCTGGTTCAGCGCAATAAGTTTCTTTTGCTGTCCTTCGCCTATGGAAACGTTGACCGGTCGTCCAGAAATACTTTCTTTGACCAGTTCAAACAACATTTCTCCCACCAGTCGGCGCGAGTAACGGAAATTGTCGTTAATCTCGGCCAGAGTGTTCAAGCCCTGCTCGATCAGTGAATTGATGGCAAGGCCAGAATTGGCACCGGATTGTTGGCCTTGCATGGATTTGTGAATGCCGGAGGCCTCGGCAATTTCCTGCTTGGCTTCCTGCATCACCTGGAATTGCTGAACGGCCAGATCGCCGCCCGGCTCGACATTGAACTGACTGTTCGGCTTACGGTTCTTGTCCAGAATGATGTAGGCGTCTGGGCGCGCTACTTCAGCAGCGGCTTTGGCGTGATCCAGCACGGCGTCCGAATCGGCCACCACGCGGCGGGAGTTAAGGCTCCACAGCATCTTTGATTTGCGGGCGTTGATCTCGTCCTGCGGGCTGATCATGGCCCGAATCAGGCCATAGGGTACGTTGGTCAGGTCTTCGCGGTAGCCAAAGAACGGCACATACGGGAAGTTGCCGTGCTTATACGGGCTCGGCACGTCATACAGGAAGTGCGGGCCGGTGTACCAGGCAAGCCGGACCTTCTGGAAGGTGGCCTGTTTCACCGTGGCGATACCGGCCATGATGGCTTCTTGGTGGCGCGGATTATCAAAATCCACTTCCAGGCTGGTGCCATTGGGCAGGCTCATCACATAGCCGCGCACCCACTTGCGATACCAAATCTCATAGAGGCAGATACGCATACGCTGGATGTCGCGCCAGTCAACGGCGGCGATGCGTGTATCGCGCTCAATCTCCCATGACTGCACCAAACGGCTATCCTGCTCTAACAGCGGGTCAAAACCTGCCCAGCCACCGGTGGTCATGCGGAACAGGCTGGCGTACTGCGGCATTAAAGCAATGGCGTGTTCCAGCTCCAGCCAGCGACGGCGAATCAGATAACGCGCGTCCGATAGATCGGGCTGCTCGGCGCGCCAGTCCCAGAAAATCTCTCGGCGATGCACAGGCTTGACGCGATACGGGCATTTGAATGGATCGTTCTCGCGGGAGACTTCCACCCAGCCGAGGCCGGCCTTGAGTTGTCCTGCGTAAGCATCGGATACGGCGCGGTCAGCGCGAGACTCAATTTCGGCATGCTTGAGCTTTAACGACAAGGCTTCCGCTAGATCGTCTTCGCATAACTCGTCGTCTTCTGGGCGCACGCGCCAATCGGAACGGCTTTTGGCCTCCATCCCCAGCACGGTATCGACGGTGGGTTTGATCAGATTGGTGATCAGCGGCGGCTGTCCGCGTTCCTGAAGGCGCTCAACGGTTTCTGGGGATAGCTGGTTGCCGTCATAGTAGTCGGCGCAGCGGTCTGCTTCACGGCGCCAGTGCGGTTGATGCTTAATCTCCCGCAAAAACATCTCGACTTGAGCGCGAGGCAAAGCGCTGTCTTCCAAATCGTCCGGCGTTTTTTCGGTCGGGTCGGTTGGCGCCTCGCCCAAGATCACCTTGCCGTATGGCTTGTCATCGTGTTGAAACTGTTTAGCCAAGGTGGGGCCACCGGCGTTGGCTCCGGGGTATCCGGCAGCGTCACGGTCAATGGCTTCATCGTTAAGCTGGATCCCGCCGATCATAAAAAATCCCGTTGTTGATCTATTTTGGGCATTGTCGGCAGTGTTTAGCTATTCGATTATGAGCCGGCGCGCCAGTCGTAGCCGCGGCGAATGTCTAGCGAGGCTTTTTGTGGGTCTGGCGCAACCGACGCGTAACGTTCCATCATCACGGCGTAACGGGTCGCAGACATCAAGTCGTCCATAAGCTTCACGACCTTGCCCTCTTTGCGGTGGTAGATGCGAAACTCTTGGAACCAGTCATGCAGCGTTGAAAACACCTTAAGTCGCCCTGACTGCATGCGTTGCAGCATTTCAAATAGCCCGGCCTCGACGCTGGTGCGTGACACCCGTGTTTCTCCATCGTCGCCCGTGGCAGGAAATTGGGCCATTTCGTGCAGCATGTTGACGTCCAGATTGCGGTATTGCTCGGCAATTTGCACGCCAGTGCCTTTTTCGTGCTGAAGCGCATCGTGCGGCCAGGCCATCGGCACCCATGCGCCTTTTTGTTTGATCAGCGGGGCAAAGTCCGCTGGCGTCTGTTCGCTTTGTCGAATAGTGTCGAAGACGTAGAAGGTATCGGTATCGCGGTCAATCGCCATCCAAACCATGGCTGTTGGGTGGTCCCAGCCAATATCCATGGCGGCGATTTGCGGCCAGATGTCAGGGATCTGGAAGGGTTCAACGGTAATCAGCTTCTCATCGATTGGGAAAATCCGGCCAGAACCAAGCACCGGAATACCTTTTGAGCGGGCGTCGCGTAAGTGCGCCGGGGTGGATTCCAGAAGTTCACGCTTGGTTTGCTCGTCAAGATGCGGGACATCAGCCCAGCCCGCCATCACCAGATACTTCGATTCCGTAATTCTAGGCATTGGGCACTTTCCCGTCTGGCAGGAAAGACATCGCCATTTCACTCATGCCTTCTAGCGGGGTAAATGTGGTGTAGATGATGCCGCGCGTGGTCGCCGTCCGGATCACGCACTCGCCATAGATGTCCATGGGCGGCTCTTCATCTAGCCAGATCCCGTCTTGTTCTGTGCCTTCAAACGAGCCGCGTCCCTGCTGATAGCTCTTCAGGCCGAGTTGCGACCAGCCGCCGGAGCGGTGTTTGACCTGAATGGTGTCGGCCAGATCCGAAACGCCCTGCTTCCACGTCAGCGCACCAATGTCTTCCAGCGGCACCAGCCCGGTGCCGGCAAAGCCTTTGCGCCCGGAGCTATAGCTGATCTTGCCAAACAGCTTGCGCTGCACGATGTCGCGGGTGGTTTCGTTGGTCTTGCCCGCCGCCCAGAATTGCACCGGTTTGTTAAAGCGGCGGCCTTGCCACCAGTGCGGATAACGCCCGGTGAGGTGCAGCGTTGTTTCATAGCCACCAGCGCCCTCTGTTTTGCCTATTCGGTTTGCCGCCATAAAGCAGCGTTCCCGATATTCAGATCCGGCCTTGAAAAACTCCATGTGACGCGGGTACAGCTCACGGCGCAGCGGTCCTTCGTCGGGGTAATAGGTAAATAGCTTGCTGACCGATACCCGACGCTTAGCCTCTTCCAAGAGTTTTAGCGCGTCCTTTTGGCGACCAGGCGGTAACTGCGCCAGCACGGCACGCAACG
>JACCDN010492822.1_pt1 | contig 21060 bp, 14 predicted proteins | sample 7441691 | NCBI WGS metagenome assembly JACCDN01 (sample SAMN15323439, study PRJNA562643) | freshwater metagenome | isolation source: river surface water | place: USA:Blue River Watershed | collected 2017-08-16 | reverse complement strand
ATAACTGTGCGACCATCGTCGCGGCATGATGATCACAGACGAGTTGTGCGATAGTTTCTTCGACAGATCCTGTGCTGACATTGGATAAGTCCGTATCGCCATCGACCAATCTATCTGTTTGATCGACGCTTACTTATACAGTCGTGGTGACAAATACCAGCAATCAAACGGCATATAATGTGCAGTTTTCTGATACATTCCCCCGATCTCATCTGAACTATGTCGGCCCTGTATCGATTACGCCAGCCTCATATAATGGTCTCGTTTCGGTAAATACATCATTACAATCATTCAGCGGTAATTTGGGTACTATCGCTCCTGGTCAGTCGGTGACGATTTCTTTCCCTGCTACTATTAGTTCTGTACCGAGTAATAATACTATTACGAATACTGCTCTAGTGCAATATACGAATGCTGTAGGATCTCCTATGCCACCATTGACTGATAGTGTGTCGGTGACGCTTGGTACTGTTCCCCAGGGTGCTTGTCTTGGTACAGCTATCACGACGACCTATCCTTATCTTCAAAATGGTCAAGCAAGTGTGACTGTCAGAGTAGAGAATCCTGCATGATCAAGTGCCGCACTGAGCATCAACTGTAATAATGGTAGTCCTGTAGCTACCACGATCGGTACTAATTTCTACGCGACATGTCAGTATACTACAGTTGGTCAGCAACCTACTATTACTATGTCAGTCAATGGTATGACATCTCCTTCATGTGCGATACCTGTGACAATCAGACAAAATACTGCCAATAGATGTGGTGATGGTTATATAAGTATATTCGAACAATGCGATATGGGTAATAATTCTGTGACATATAATGGATGAATCATCGGTGATTATCTCGATAGGCTTGGTATGACAATGCCTTCTGGTCAATATAGGGGTCGTATGTGTTCGAGTTCGTGTGAGATACAATGATCGACTGTTGCTGTGCCAGCGTGTCGATATACCGATACAACTATCTCTGTCATGGAAGGTGAGTATCTCCCATTTGCATGGGATGTGGAAGTGAATGATAATAGCATAGTGGAATCCTGTAGTGGTGCTCCTGATGGTAGTATCCTGAGAAGTAGTATGATCTGTGATTTCAAGATGTTTAATAAAAATGAAGAAGCAACAAACAATCAGACGGAACGTAAGACTGTCCCATGTGCTCAGATGTTGTTGTCGACAAAACAGTGGAACAATCTGTTTGAAGATATGGATCCGCCATTCGTCCAAGATCCTTTTGGCACACAGATATTCAACATCACCAAGGCCTTGGTGAATGGATGATATGGTGAATATAAAGTAAGTCTCGATAAGGTGCAGTATAAGTACTGTAAGAATGGTGTAGCTATACAAGGTAATCCCTATGCGAGAGTGTGTCAAGTCAACTTCGCTGTCACGAAACCATATATGATGGTCAAGACGCCAGTCACACAAAGACCAAGTGATACCTTAGATGATTATTTCGTCTTGGGTAGCGATACACAGACTATTATCAGTGCATCAGAATTTGATAGATATAATACAGAGACATCGTTGACCAATCTTTCGAGACTGACAGCATCGATGAATACCATGGTCGATTCACTTATCGCCAAATATGAGAAGCTCGCCAAGACTGTGTCAGATTCTTCTATTACTGTTGGTCAAGTGAAGAAAGTTCCTGGCAAGTCATTCTATATTATCAATGGTGATTCTGTCTTTGAACCATGAGATGAATACACGGTTCCAACAACCGTTGTGGTCAAATGAGATCTCACTATCGTCGGTGATGTCCCGGTAAATATGCTGCTCATAGCGACAGGTAAGATTACTATCAATGCTGCTGATGATAACTGCGATACGCAGATGATTAGATGAATCATCGTCGCGAAGTGATGATTTACTAAGTCATCATCATCGACACGATGGAACACTCTCACTACACAATGAAATCCCAAGAATACTAAACGATGTGCGAAAGGTAATGTGCATGTCTATGGTGTATTGTATGGTCCCAATGTTGATAATCTTGTCCAATCGAGAAGATCACACCTTGAACATCGGTTTACAACAGAGCGTGGTGTGAATACTGATGCCGAAATCAAAGCAGAGCGTAGAGATGAGATCTATCAATGAGCTTCCGTCTATGTCGAACAGAATGCATCATTGTGGAGATCAATGCCTCCATGAGCAGATGAATTTCTCAAAGCATTACAGGTGGCAAGATATTAAATTGTCTGACAGAAGTGTCATGACATCATCATAAAGAAGAGGCTTCATGCCTCTTTTTTAGATGGAGTGGGTGATATGTATTATTTTCTTTCTTTTTCTCTTGCAATTCTCTATACGGATGTTTATATTCATTCCCGTCGCTGAAAATATATGTGAGAACGGCTACATTGTATGAGATTATATTACTTCGTAAAAAAAGTCAAAAGATCTCTTGCAATCACTTTCCGTATTCCTATAATATCCGACATTGTCGTGCGAAAGAAATCAAAATCTCTCGCTGTTCCTTAACAAGATCAATTCAACAATATACTTATAAAGACAAATAAGTTTTTTAAAAGCCAAGGGCGGATGCCTTGAGTATAAAAGAAGAAGAAGGACGTAATTGGTTGCGAAAAGTTCTGGTCAGGCACCAATAGCCGCTATGAGCCAGAAATCTCCGAATGGGACAACCTGATCCGCAATGCGGATCGCCATATTGGTTGCAAGTCTGCGAAGTGAAATATCTCAGTAGCAGGAAGAAAGGAAATCGTAAGAGACTCCCTCAGTAGTGACGAGCGAACAGGGATCAGTCCAAAATCTATACGTGTAAGGTGCTAGCCGTTGCGTATAAGATGGTTGTGGGATTATTTGTATGCTATCTAGTAAATAGCTGAAAGAGTTTTAATAAAATATGATACCAGCAGAATGGCATGAAAAGGCCAATCATAGAGGGTTACATTCCCGTATGTGAACGTATCGTATCTCTTCAAGTAGCTCCCAAGTAATGTCGAACACGTGAAATTCGGCATGAATCCAGGCAGACCACTGTCTAAGACTAAGTACTTTTATACATCGATAGCGTATAGTACCGTGAGGGAAAGGTGAAAAGAACCCCTGGTAGGGGAGTGAAATAGATTCTGAAATCCTTGGCTTACAAGGGAGTGGGAGCCTTCGGGTGACCGCGTACCTATTGACGAATGGGCCAGCGAGTCATTGGTAATAGCGAGGTTAAGGCAAAAAGCCGGAGCCGTAGGGAAACCGAGTCTGAATAGGGCGACTAGTTGTTATTAATGGACCCGAAGCGTTGTGAGCTACGCATGGGCAGGTTGAAGGCATATGAGAATATGCTCGAGGACCGAACGGTTAGGTGCTGCAAAACCTTCCGATGACCTGTGTGTTGGAGTGAAAAGCTTATCGAACAACGTGATAGCTGGTTCTCCTCGAAATCGCTTTAGGGCGAGCCTGTATTGACGCGTGTACTGAGGTAGAGCTCTGATAAGGCTAGGGGTGTCGAGAGGCATTACCAAACCTTGTTAAACTTCGAATGCTGTACATAAGAATACAGAGTGAGACTGTGGGGGTAAGCTTCATAGTCAAAAGGGTAACAGCCCAGATCTCTAATTAAGGTCCCTAAGTCATGGCTCAGTGGAAAAAGAAGTGTTCCTGCTTTGACATCTAGGAGGTTTGCTTAGAAGCAGCAATCCTTTAAAGAAAGCGTAATAGCTCACTAGACGAGCGGGGATGCGCTGAAGATGTAACGGGGCTAAGCCATGCACCGAAATTGAGAATCAATACTTTATTGTATTGGTGGTAGAGGAGTGTTCTTTGTGCGGTGAAGATGGGATGTAAATCTAGTTGGAGCGCAAAGAAGCAAACATGCTGGCATGAGTAACGCCTGTTTATGAAAATTAAACATGCCGAAAGTCCAAGGTTTCCTACGCAACGTTCATCGTCGTAGGGTTAGCCGATACCTAACTGTGCACTGATAAGTAGCACGGGATGGAAACCTGGTTAATATTCCAGGGCCTTGCTGTAGAGCAATGGAGTTACACAATGGGATTTGTAAGAGCTTCCTAAGGATGGGAGTTTAACAAATGAGCTTATCTGACTTCGGTCAGAGGGTTGTGATAGGAAAATCCGTCATGATTATATAGTGAGTTTGGAATAAAATGTGGTAGCAATATCATAAATTCTTATCGTTCTGTTGTCAAGAAACACTTCTAGCATCTATCTACAGGAAGATCGTACCAAGATCAGACACATGTGGACTAGTAGAGTATACTAAGGCAATCGAGATAACTAGTGGTTAAGGAACTTGGCATAACAGCAGACGTAACTTCGGGATAAGTCTTGCCTTGCAGTAATGTAAGGCCGCAGTGAAAGTAATGGGGGGAACTGTTTATCAAAAACACAGCTTCCTGCTAACTCGTAAGAGGATGTATAGGAGGTGATGCCTGTCCAATGCCAGAATGTCATGTTCTCTTGTGCAAGCTCGAGGATTAAGCACTGGTCAATGACGGCCGTAACTATGACGGTCCTAAGGTAGCGAAATTCCTTGTCGGGTAAGTTCCGACCCGCATGAATGGCATAATCATCCCCATACTGTCTTAACCCTAGACTCGGTGAAATTACATTCCCGGTAAAAATGCCGGGTAGTTGCAGTTAGACGGAAAGACCCCGTGAAGCTTTACTATAGATTGGTATTGTATTATAGCATATAATGTTCAGTATACGTGGGAGACGTTGAGGTTTGAGCGCTAGCTCGGGCGGAGTCAACAGTGAGATACCACGCACTGTATGTCGTAATACTAACCCCATAAAAATGGGGAACAGTGCCAGTTGGGTAGTTTACCTGGGGCGGGTGCCTCCTAAAAAGTAACGGAGGCGTGCAAAGGTTTGCTAGTCACGGATGGAAACCGTGATCGTCGTGTATTCGCATAAGCAAGCTTAACTGTGAGACTAACAGGTCGAACAGGTACGAAAGTAGGTGAAAGTGATCCGGATCTTCCATGTGGAAGGGGATCCGCTCAACGGATAAAAGTTACTCCGGGGATAACAGGCTAATGGGATTTAAGCGTTCATAGCGACGATTCCGTTTGGCACCTCGATGTCGACTCGTCACATCCTGGGGCTGTAGAAGGTCCCAAGGGTCGGGCTGTTCGCCCGTTAAAGTGGGACGCGAGTTGGGTTCAGAACGTCGTGAGACAGTTCGGTCCCTATCTACTGTGACCGCAGGTAATTTGAGAGATCTTTTCCCTAGTACGAGAGGACCGGGATGAACAAGCCTCTAGTGAAACAGTTGTCAAACCATTGGCATAGCTGTGTAGCCACGCTTGGTATAGATAACCACTGAAAGCATATAAGTGGGAAGCTTGTCTCGAGATTAGATTACCCGTTCTTCGGAACATAAGACCTCTGGGAGACTACCAGGTTGATAGGTGCCATGTGAACGCATAGTAATGTGTGCAGCAGAGGTATACTAATAGGTCGAACGAACTTATTTGTCTTTTAAGTATATTGTTGAATTAGGTCTTGCAGTAGGATGCAGTATTTCGTATACTCTCTTCTATTGTGATAATCGTTTTATCTGGTGATTTCGATGTCAGAGTGGGTCACACCTGTCCCCATTCCGAACACAGTCGTTAAGCCACTTTGAGTCGATGATACTGGTACTATCGGTGCTGGGAAAGTAGATTGAAGTCACCAACTAAAATCGTTGTCTAGGTCATTTACATAATCAATTATGCAACAAAGAAACAAAGCCTTGGTCTATACCAATCCATATTTTATGGAGAGTTTGACCCTGGCTCAGGATGAACGCTAGCAGAACGCCTAACACATGCAAGTCGAACGAGTAGCAATACTAGTGGCAAACGGGCGAGTAACGCGTATCTAACCTACCCTCGAGCGAGGCATAACCATGGAGACATGGCTAATTCCTCATATCCCCCAATGAATGAAAATAGTTGGGGAAAAGGTTTACCACTTGGGGAGGGGGATGCGTCCTATCAGGTAGTTGGTGAGGTAATGGCTCACCAAGCCTATGACGGGTAGCCGGTCTGAGAGGATGTCCGGCCGCAATGGGACTGAGAAACGGCCCATACTCCTACGGGAGGCAGCAGTGGGGAATATTGGACAATGGGGGAAACCCTGATCCAGCGATTCTGCGTGAAGGATGAAGCCTCGTGGGGTGTAAACTTCTTTTCTGGGGGAAGACGAATGACGGTACCTCAGGAATAAGAGACGGCTAACTACGTGCCAGCAGCCGCGGTAATACGTAGGTCTCGAGCGTTATCCGGAATTACTGGGCGTAAAGCGTCCGCAGCCGGATGTATAAGTCTGTCTTTAAATATCTCGATTCAATCGAGAAAAAGGGATAGATACTGTATGTCTAGAGGACTTTAGAGGTTAGTGGAATTTCCGGTGGAGCGGTGAAATGCGTTGATATCGGAAGGAATGCCAAAAGCGAAAGCAGCTATCTATAAAGTATCTGACGGTCAGGGACGACAGCTTGGGGAGCAAACGGGATTAGATACCCCGGTAGTCCAAGCCGTAAATTATGTTCGCTAGATGTTTGTCTCGCTCTGCGGGATGAGTGTCGTACCTAACGGGTTAAGCGAATCGCCTGGGAAGTATACTCGCAAGAGTGAAACTCAAAGGGATAGGCGGGGGAACACACAAGCAGTGGATTATCTAGATTAATTGGATAATAAGCCAAGAATCTTACCTAGGCTTGACATAGAATGTGTCATCCGAGAAATCGGATTATTTGTAGCAATACAAAGCTTTTTACAGGTGGTGCATGGTCGTCGTCAGCTCGTGCCGCAAGGTGTCTAGTTAAGTCTAGTAACGAGCGCAACCCTCGTCCTGTGTTAGAATGTCACAGGATACTGCTCTGGTAACAGAGAGGAAGGAGAGGATGATGTCAGATCCTCATGCCCCTTATGTCTAGGGCGTCATAGATAATACAATGGGCAGGACAATGCGAAGCAATATCGTGAGATGGAGCAAAACGCGAAACCTGTCCTCAGTTCGGATTGTAGTCTGGAACTCGACTACATGAAGTTGGAATTGCTAGTAATGGCGGGTCAGCCATACCGCCGTGAATGTGTCCCTGTTCCTTGCACTCACCGCCCGTCAAATCACGGAAATTGAGGTCCTCTGAAAGCTCACAAGGTGGGAACAAGAGGGAATCAGTAACTGGGGTTAAGTCGTAACAAGGCATCCCTACCGGAAGGTGGGGATAAATCACCTTTATACATTGAGTATAAACTATAAAAAACTGCGATATCCAGTATATGATATCACCAAAACAGGTTGTCTATAGACTAAGTGCTTTGTTTCTTTGTTGCATTATTGATATCGATCGATATCTTATTCTCCCAAATCCCCTTGCGGGATTTTTTTGTTATTGTATTTATGTATATGACTGTCATCGCAGTGATGCAAAGGCTGCTCTCATCATATGGCTAATTGCTTTATTTTGGATAATAGTCGTGGTGATATAGCGTCATTCGTAGCTATAATAGGCGACTTTGTCTCACCATACAGCCATACCTCAGGATCGATGTTGATCTGGTCAGAATTGTTTGATTTCTACTGTGGAATGACGAGCTTTATGTGTAAAAGAAAAGTGTTCATATCCGACTGGGATGATGAGTTGGATGAGTTGTTTGTAGTGAGGATGGTTGGATGCCTGCTCGATGAACTTATTGTCAATCAGATCATCAAAATGCCACGAATCGCTGAGCATACAAATTTTCTGATTATCAGCAAGCATCTCATGGGTGACAGTTTGGATGCCTTCACGTCATTTATAGAATCTGATCTGTGGGAGATGGGTAGACTGTAGTTGCATATCATTGAGGAGGGATATGGTCTGCTCTACCTGATGTTGTAATTGTGTCAGCTCCGATTTTTTGTGGTCGACGATGTATTGGAGTGCTTCTACTTGCTTCGGATAGACGAGACGACGCTGACCGCTGTGTGTCTCGAGGAAGAGTCACTTGTCGATAAGCCTCTGGACGGCATCGTGCACAGTGACGCGATTCATGCCCAGTTGATCGGCAATGTGTATGACAGTACATGCTCCCATAGTGAGTGTCTCGACATAGATCTGTGCATCGGTTGGATTAAGGCCGAGTTCTGTGAGTTTTTGGATGATTTGTGAGTGGGTGTTTTTCATGTCGGACGTGTTTCTACATAAAGGTATTCTGGGAGTATATAGAAAACAAATACTTTTTGCAATATAATGGTTCTATGTCGGTCGTATATCGTATTGTTTTTGTCGACAAAAACCATACATCTTTTTTAGTGTTATTTATTATCTTATAGGATTATGACTAATCTACATTACCGACAAGAAAAGATACAGGAGAAGAGGAAGCAGACGATTTTTAGGGATTTTGTGAGGGAGATCGCTAGTTGGATGCCAGTAAACTTTTATAAAATCAATGGAGTGGTCTCTAGGTTTCCAGATACTGGAAGACAAGGTAATATAGTTTCCATTAAAGATTATATGAATCATATTGTTAAAGAATTAGAGATCAGTACTTCTAACTTTCTCTCGCTTTTTGTTCAGTTGTTTGTACACAGTGATAAGATGATAGTGCAACAACGGTTTGAAAATGAGAATAGTGTGTATGCAGAATGTCATGGTGCAAAGAACACCTATCTCAGCTTTTGAATCGGTCAGAATGCAGAAAATGTTTTATATTCTGCTATGTCTCATACAAGTATTCGTAATGTTATTAATTCATTTGTTGTTGTCGGTAATTGTGATAATATTTATACTTCAAGATGTATTACAAATAGTTATAATGTTTTCTATTCTTCTAATATACATAATTCATCGAATATCTTTTTCTCAACAAATCTTCTATGATGTTCGGAATGTTTATTGTGTGATGGTTTGGAAAATCAATCATATTGTATAGGTAATACGCAATATACTAAGGATGAATATATGTTATTAAAAATGCAAACTTTGCAAGATAAGGATTGATATGAATTATTGCACCAACAAGTATTATGTAAAGATATAGAAAGTAAGCTTTCTACCAATGTAGTTGGTAAGGGTGTTGTAAAGTCTCATAATATTACTGATGGTTATTTTGTACAATGAATTACAAATGGTAAAAATATCTTTCAAGGCGGATGAGAATATGGAGGGCATAATTTTTATGATTGTTTCGATGTGGGCAATCAAAAAGATGAATATATCTACGCTGCTAATTATGTTTGAGAAACATCTTCACATGTATATTGTGTAGTATGATGAGCAAACTTACATAATTGTTACTATGGCTATCATCTTGAGTCTTGTTCGTTTTGTCTCTGATGTATTGGTCTCAAAAATAAATCCTACTGTATCTTGAATAAACAATATAGCAAAGACGAGCGATATGCGAAAGTGAATGAGATATTTGCACAGATGGAGAGAGACTGACAGTTGTGAGAGTTCTTCCCCGCATCGATGAACCCTTTTTACTTCAACGACACAGCTGCATACTTGATTGATCCGAGCTTTACGAAAGAAGAAGTCACGAAGTTATGATATCTTCGAAGAGATGAACCAATCACAGTGGATATCCCAGAAGGAGCGGTGACAGTGAAGAGTAGTGAATTGGGACAGTTTGAATCAGTCGATGAAAGGGGAGAACGAAAGCTCGATGAGACAGTGTGTAAGAGGGTGATCATCGATGAGAATGGTGACGCATATCGCATCATCCCGATGGAGTTAGAGTTTCTCCAGAAGCATGGATTGCCACTGCCCAGGAAACATTGGCTGACGAGGATGAAGGAGAATTTTAGGATTAGGTAGTTTCTAGTTCTTAGATGCTAGTTCCTAGGACTGAACTTTCAAGTTTGCAAACTTTATGACCTTATAGACTTTATCATGGCTACTTTACAACCAAACCGTGGTTTGCAAGCACGACAAGAAAAGATACAGGAGAAGAGAAAGCAGACGAGCTTTAGGGGTTTTGTGAGAGATGTGTGTAGTTGGCTCCCGCTCTCTTTCAATAAATGATATGGAGTGTTTTCTAGATATCCTCAGACTGATAGGATCGCATGAGTGGTGGCAAACGAGGAAAGAGAAACATACAGTCAGGTGGATGAAGAGTATAGATGAAATTTTGTTCAATCTCTTTCTGGCCTTATGGGCAAGTCCCATTTTCCTCCTCTTTTGCATCGAGGCGATAATGAGAATGTTGCTTATGCTGATATTATTCTCAATGCGAAAAATGTCTATCTTAGTATCGCAGTAGTAGGAGACTCGGAGAATGTGCTGTATAGTCGGAGCGTAAAACATAACTGTCACAATGTTATATCGTCGATCATGGTGAGAAATGGCTCGGAGAATGTTTTTGAAAGTAGTGCTATTATCAATTCATCTACTATATTTTATTCTCATACTATTCAAGATTCTCATGCTATATGGTTTTGCCAAGATATGATTGGATGTCAGGAATGTATCTTGTGTTCTCGTCTACAAAATACATCATATTGTATTAGAAATAAACAGTACTCTCCGCAAGAATATATCATAGAAAAGAATAGTATCTTGCAAAATAAAAGTAGATTCGATGACTATGCGAATGAGTTAGATTTTGTCAAAAGTAATCAGTGATCGGAGTGATGTACGGGACAAAATATATTGAACTCGACAAATGTCTCTCATGGGTATTATTCTAATAATGTTCTTGTCGCTCATAATGTGATACTCTTTTGATCTACTAGTACTAGTGAGTATATTTATGATGCGATAACTGGCTGATCTCCATTAGGAACACATATATATGGATGAGTCAGTAATTCTGGAGAACATATCTATTGTGGATCGCATTGTGAGGATTGTGCATATGTCTATTATTCTTATGATATTGAGAATTGTTCTTTTTGTCTCTGATGTATTGGTCTCAAAAATAAATCTTACTATATCTTGAATAAACAATATACGAAAGAAGAATGGTATGCAAAAGTGGATGAGATATTTTTGCAAATGGAGAGAGGCTGACAGCTGTGAGGGTTTTTTCCTGCAACGATGAATCCATTTTATTTCAATGATACCGCTGCATATTTGATCGATAATTCGTTTACTAAAGAGGAAGTGACAAAGTTATGATACCTCCGGAGAGACGAACCAATTAAAGTAGATATACCAGAAGGGGCTATAACAGTCAAAAGTGAAGAGTTGTCAGTTTTTGAGTCGTTAGATGAACAATGAAATCGAAAGCTAGATGAGACAGTGTGTAAGAGAGTGATCATCGATGAGAATGGTGACGCATATCGTATCATCCCTATGGAGTTAGAGTTTCTCCAGAAGCATGGATTGCCACTACCGAGAAAGCACTGGCTGACGAGGATGAAAGAGAATTTTAGGATTGGGTAGTTCCTAGTTCTTAGATGCTAGTTCCTAGGACTGTTTTGATTAAGAATGTATGTATATTTGCTTTATGTGGTGGTAGATGTATACAGTAAGTCACTCCTAAATAATCCATAACTTATGATAGCGATACTGGCAATGAACAGTATCGGTATCATGATCCATAGTTGATAGCCTAGTGCGAGATTATAGAGACTATGAAACGCTATTCATCCTGTACTTGCAAGTATGAGAGCAAGAGAGTATTCGAGGAAGAGAGATATCTTTTTCCTTAGTCATAGTGTTTGTGGAGAAGTGTTGTGTGTATTTGTATCATGGCTCTTATAATAACGATAGAGCATATACCCAATAGCGATAGTAATGCCGACACTAGCAATATGGATGAGTAATGGTATCAACGACCTCTGGATGATATAATCGAGCATAACGATATCTCCGCTATTGCGAGCTTTCATGAAGAAGAATATGTTCTCTATGCCGCCAAAAACAATGGCACTCACACATGCGAGGAGAAATAGAGTCGTATTGTTAGAAAAAATACTTTGTTGTCATCATCACTGAAATGATGCTTGTTTGAGTGACTCTTCGGATCGAATATTAGCGAGAGACTGAGAGAGTGAGGGAATGAGAGATCATATTCCTATAACGAGAACTGACTGTACTAAGGATGAAAGTCGAGATTTTTTTCGCAACACTACTCCGATGAAGATGATAGCAAGAAGAGAGAGATAGAAGGAATGAGAGACAGAGGGAATGAAGGAAGCAATGACTGAAGTAATAAGAGATGTGATCTGACTATCGTTCCTGAGTCGAGCAAGTCATGCGATACAGAGCACGCTGATGACTGTATATGCCGAACAACGCCAAAAAATACTCGGTCAGAGTTTGTGTTGCAGTTGTCTGAGAAGCCATACTCGAAAGAGTATAATACAGAGCAGACTTATGATTTGTATGATCATTCATCATCGCATAGGATGAGTATAGTCGTTCACGGTCTGAGATGCAATATTATTGTGGTGGTATATGCTGATGGATGATATCCGTGATCTGTGTCTGGATAGCTAGTTTGTCATCATGAGGACAAATGATGAAGAGTTCCTGACTGGCTTTGGTGTCATGCATGGTATATTTCATCCCACTCGTGGTCATGTAGGAGAAACGACAAAAACGACTGGTATTGAGAGAGGCTTTTGCGTATATTCTTCATGGTACCAATCTCATGATCTGTGTCATGCTTGCGAGATCGTTGAGGAGTGAACGGAAAAATGGTAGAATCGTATGTTCTGTTTTTATCTTCGGGTGAAAGGAGGATTTGGGGAGACGGATAGGCATAAAAAGTAGAAGAGGGCAAAAAAGAGTAACAAGAAGAAGGGGGAAAGATGTATTTTAGCTTTGTTTTTTGGTGATGACGATATTTGGATTGATGGGAGATAGTGCATACAAACATAAACATGTCTTACAGAAGATTATTCTTCATCTGACAGGGTGGACGAGAGAATCGTTTATGATGCATTATGACGATACTATAGATAGCGATATGCTCGATCAGATCAAGGAGAAGTATGATCTGTATGCTGTGCATCATGAGCCGTTGGAATATATCCTGGGTTATGTCGAGTATGGTGGGCTTCGTTTTGCTGTCAACAAAAATACCATCATCCCGCGTCCTGAGACGGAGTATATGATCGAATGAGTAAGACAGTATATGACAGTCAAACAGTCAGACAGTCCTGATGAGAAATCTATGATTTTAATCGATGTGGGGACGGGATCGGGTGTACTTGGATTGTCGATATTGCACTCGCATGGGAGTCAGATTCGTCAGGCTTTGCTTCTCGATATCAGTGAGGATGCGTTGGCGGTAGCGAGAGAAAACTATCAGCACTGTCTGACGCAGTGACAGATCGATAAGGAGGTGAACGTGGAGATACAAATAAGTAATTTATTGGATATAAGAGACTGAGGGATTGAGAGACTGAGAGACAGTCTCTCTCGTGAAGCAGTATGCGATATAATCATAGTAGCGAATCTGCCGTATATCCCTGATGAGACATTTGATACGAATCCTGATCAGTCGCTTCACTATGAGCCGAGAGTGGCGTTTGTGGGAGGAGATGATGGCTTGGATTTGTATAGGGTGATGTTCGATCAGTTGAAGAGTCTGACAGTTAGACAGTTAGACAGTAGTGATGACAAAAAATCTAAAACTCCAAACTACCAAATAACTATGTTCCTCGAGATGATGACATGGCAGGTGGATATATTGAGGAAGGAGTTTGCGTGGTTAGTCTTTGAGGAGATCAAGACATTTCATTTTCAGATTAGGATTGTGAAGGTGACCTTGAATTAGATTGTTACCACATTTCGAATTCAATCGCCTGTTCTATCGTTTCGTTTATATCGAGAAATGCATAGTTGGTAAGAGATTCTGTATCTGGTGCAGTGGCTTCAGATAAATTATACTTTGCCATATCTTCTATCATATTAATACACGGTAAACGAAGTATGGTAGCATTACTGACAGATAGAGCTTCGTTATGCCTATCATTGATATATCGTGTATTTTCATCATCTTCATTACTGGAGAATTCATAAGGAGAACGAATGATAACTTCTCCCGTGAAGCTAGTATTTTTCTTTATGAGTTCAGCCAAAGCTTGAGCTGTTTGCTTTTCTCATTCGTCTTTAGATAGCCCGTCTGCTACTTCTTTGCCTATTAAAGCAGAGCGTCACTCCGTAGTGAAATGGTCGTTGATACATTTGGCCATGATGACAATCTTCGATGGTTTTTTTTGTGAGAAACATTCATCGAGTAGTAGCGGGAACATATCTTTGAAGCCACTATGGCCATAGTGTCAGATATTATTTGCTTTCATATATGCTACTCTCTCGTCTTTGTCTAAGTCTTTTCGAATAGTAGTTCTTAAAGCTTTCCGATCTTCATCTGTTTCTTTATGTCATTTTTGTTTGAGCTTTTCTAATGCTTTGTTGAGAAGACTCTTTTTATACTGCTCGTCATTCATTTTCGGTAAGTCTTTGTTAAATAGTCTCTTGAACTCTGCTCCGATCAGTTTTTTTTGATATGAATAGATCGTGAATTTGTCGCATATCTCTCTCATCCATATAGATATCCATCATATCAGACGACTTATGGCTACCGCATGTCTGATCAGACATATAAATACCTTCTTGCTCCTCCGGAATATTATCGTTTATTCGTTGCTCGATCTCTTTCTTATCGGTTCAGGCAGGGAAGGCTTGTAATGTGAAAGGTATACCATGACCTTCTAGTTGCTGGACAATAGCAGGTCAGAGATCTTTATAGATACTATTCGATCTATAGATGACAAAAACAGCTTTTCCTGATGCTTTGATCTTATCGAGTGTCTCTTGTACTACTTTACCATCTTCGTTCATGTCTAGTGTTGTCTGAAGTTCTGCAGGCTTTTGGTCTAACTTCTCTTGCATTGCGTTGACAGGTCATGTTTCTTGTTCTGGAGCATCTCATGATGTTACTTTTAGATCGTTTGGGTTTTTCATAATGATAGAAGTATAAAGAATAAAAGTATTGAAAAGTATATTTTACCGCATCTAACTAGGAAAAGTATTCCGTTGATAATGATCTCCAAGCTTTGTCACTTAGCTTTATTCTTATCATACGGATAGCTTTTTTTCGTCTCTCTTCCGCTTTTTCTACACTTATCTTTCAGCTATTGCTTTTTATTCAAAGTATAGTGGCTATACTTTTCAACTTCTGTGTTCTCGTAAAACCTGATATGTTAAAGAAAAGAATAAGTATTTGTAACTTTTCTTCTCCTAGATTTTTTAGTGTATGCTGTAGTTTTGAGGGGAATTCAGTATTATTACAAAAAGTATCAAAGTCAAAAGACTTGTTTTTTTGTAGTTGTGCTACTTTAGATCAGAGTAGAGGATATACTTCGGGAGATACTATGTATTCTATATCTTTATATTCTTCGAAAGAAGATATGATAAAGTTTCTCTCTTCTTCTGAGAGTTTGATAATGCTTTCTTCTAGTCTTTTTGATTTGATAGTATCAGATCATCCTTCAAATGTATAAGCTCCTGTATCGTCCTGTTTTATTTTACTAAATAATAGTGGGTATATTCTCGGAGAAATCATATATTGTAGTTTTTCTTTGGGTGATTGAACTTTCCCTTTTAATCTATCTTCTCTTTCTTTTGTTATAGTATCCAGCCATCATTTCTTTGGTAAACTAGGAGATGTGCTACTCTTTCGTCGTAACTGCTCCTGCAATGCAATACTCGAATCTCTATCTAACCTAAGGTTAGTCATCATGTCAAATAGTTGAGATATGTTTCTCGGATCATTAGATTCAGTTCCCTCTCAAAGTCATAGGTATAATGCTATAATCATCCTCTGTTCATGAGAAATACTTTCTAGCATAAGACTGAGATCTTCCCAGAGTTTACTATTGGCTAATCTATGTATTGTTTCACTTTCTTTGTCAGGTCATTCTATTAATCATTCTTCTTCAGATAGTATTAATGTCTCTAAGAGATCTGACCTATACTTTATTCTTGATTCTTTTTCTGATCTTTTTTCTTTTTTGTCTAATTGTGCTACTAGTTTGCTTGCTGCTTTTGCATTTGAACCTCAATTGTTCTGTAGATACATTCATTGTCTTTCCATAGTAGTTTATTAATGATAAAGGCATCGTATAGGCGATGTAGTAGTGTAGTGAGAGTATAGAACTATTATCTTTTTCTGCAAATATTTGATCTTATTGCTGAGAGAGATAGTAATATTTTTATTAGTCTGTCTATGGCGACGGGACTATGAGTAGATCGGTCTCTTTATCGATGGACAACCAACCATACTGGATCGAAGGATTCCTCTGGAGATAGTTATGAAGCTGATCACGAGTGATGGTGATCGTTTTCCCTCTTTCCTGCTGATAGGTCTTGTGCATATCTTTGAGTCATCCTCCTGATTGTCTGATCCACTGCAAGATAGTGACATTGTTGTAGTCGAGGAGTTTGCCTATCGGTCTCAGTCAGAGTCAGGAGAGATAGAGACGGATCGCATCCATCTTATGCTTCGTTGATCACTGTCTCGGACTGATGGTCTCGGTGAAGTAGAAGCCACAGGATTTACATCTATATCTTTGCATTCATCTCGTTTGTCAGGCCTTGTGATAGGCAGGCGAATGACAGTTTTTACATTCCATGATGATGAGAAAAGAGAGTAAATGTAGTAGATTATATGGTTAGAGAGTATCAAAACATGAGTATTTTAGTAGTCTTGGTATCGCTGTCAGCGATAGTTCGTGTGCACTTTGAGGCAATACAAAAAGTATAGCACGATGGTTTTTGATAGTTATTTTTTGTTATTTACCCATACACTTCGTGGTTGTAGGCTTGTTCACTATACACTTGGAATGGAGCGTCAGCAGGAAAGACAGATAGTATTTGTTGCTTTGTTTTGTCGCAGGTTCTGAGATGGAGTTCTCTGGGAGATTTGCGTTGCATTCTTTCGTCATGTCTGATGTCAGGATGTTTGCTTGGGAGGTCGAGATCTAATGTGCGATAGAACTTAAGCTCGGCTGGCTGTATCTTATAGGGACGTTGTGATATCTCGCAGATAAAGACCTTCTTGATGATATCATTATCGTCTCTGAGATTCTTTCGTTGGTCGTTACTATAATTACTTCTCATGATCACTTCGATACCGGGTGCGATGACTGGATCGGAGGAGTAGGTCGATCGGAAATAACCGAATTGTGTGTAACTGTTTTCTTTATTAGAGGACGCATAGAGATGCGTCCCTACACTCTGCATAGGGGAATGCTCGTGTGCGACAGTTTCATTGTATCCAAAGGGGCTGAGTGATGGGTGGAAAAACTCTCACCGTTCTTCTGTCTGTATCATGTGAGTAACAATCTTTGTTAGTGTCTGTTCATATTCTTCTTTGCTGTATTGTGTATTGAATATGCAATATTCTTGGTGTTTAAGTCCTACGCATCCGAAGCAGTTAGTACAACCGATGCATTGATAACAATAGGCTATGTTCTTCGTGTTTCATCGGCATTCAGCACAAAAGAGAACATTGTAGGCATTTTCACCGACGGTCACCGATTCATAGATATATTCGCTATTGATTCACCAGATATCGTGGTCGTAGCTATTTTTCGCATTATTGAGGCAAGTGGAGTATTTGATATCTTCGCCGGTGTCTATCTGGTAGGAGAAGATGCAATTCTTCGTATATGAGAGATTGCTACCGCATGATCATTCATCGTTGATGGTGTAGACTGCTCTGTGGATACCTTGTGTGGGGAGATAGTCTGTTCATCCATCGATTACTTGCGATACTTTGTCAATATACTCTTCTTTGGAGGCACATGCGTGATTACGAAAGTAGTATTTTCTGTTGGAGAGATTTTTACATTCGAAACAATACAGGCAGTCTTTGCATCTCGTACACGATAGACAATACTGACTGTTGTTACATTCGAGACAATAGAGGCAATGAAAACATTTTGTACAGTTGATGAGTTGGTAGTTTTGTTCGCAATAATACACGTTCGTCGTATCGACGCAGTTCTTCGAGAACTTGATAGCATTACTATACAGGCAGTCTTCGTCTTGATCGGCATCGAAGGTAAAATAACAATTCTTCTGATAGGTGGTTTGATTTACATAATTACTGTTTTCGCTGAAGCTATCATTGGTGAGATTGAACTTCGGTACATCACGCATCAGTGCTCCAAATTGCTCGGTAAATGTTCTTGTGAAATCGAAATCTCTACCATAGGTCTTTGCATCTCGTTTGTCCGATCGTCGGATGGGGAGGTCATAGACTTTAAACCCACCACCCTTCGGGTCCCCCTCCCTTGTCAGGGAGGAACTCGGTTTGTACATCGAGATGATATCTTTGCCAGAGAAGTCACATTGTCTCTTATAGAGTTTTCTCTCATTGCGGAAGCTTAGTCTCCTGCGTTGTCTCTCTTCGGGGCAGAGAGTGGGAATCAAAGCCTTCCGCCCTTCGGACATCTTCCCTTGTCAGGGAAAGCTTTGATTGATCTTGGTATAAAAATCGATATCTGACTGAAAAATGGGGAATGCTGTTCCTGATATACGACAGGTCTTCCACTCGACGATTGGGTCGTTTTTTGTCTGCGAGATGTATTCGTAGACTTCTTTTGATGTATAATACATGACAGTAGGCAGTTAGATAGTAAAGCAGTATTTCTCCTCTTATTGTCGCCATTCTATTTTTTCTCCTTGCACTTTGCAAGCGTATCTGTATATTGGCTGTGAAAACTCTTTCACAGCAAGTTTATAACACACTTTTCTTTCGTATGACTAAGGACGATATTCTCCACTATCTCGAAAACCTTGGACTCTCCGCTTTTGAGAGTGAGGTGTTTCTGGCACTGTATATCGCATGATCCAAACCTGCATCAGCGATAGCCAAAGAGATCGGTAAAGAAAGAACCCACACCTATAAAGTGATCCAAAAGTTGATACAAAAGTGACTCGTCGCTCAGACGAAAAGAAGTGATGTGGCGTATTTTTTCATCCCACAGCAGGATATGCTACCGCAGATGATACGCAAAGAGAAAGAGCGTTTGACATCTCTCGACGAACAATTACCGAGGATCCAGTTCGCTCTCCAGCAACTGAGTAGTCAGCGTTATTCCTTCGCTCCCAAGATATCGCTCTTTGATGGATTGATCGGTATCCAACGCTTCTATGACGACCTCTATGAGACGACACTAGCAGGTGGCTATGGTATGATCACGGTGATCGCTTCCAATACCCTCGAGAGCTATGGTATTGTCCCCAAGACGCTGGCTGATTATAGTCAGGATATATTTAAGAAATTAGCAAAAAAACATATCCTGACCGATATCCTGTTGGCAAACGGTGTGCATCTGATGGAGCATCTCGTCAAGTCGAGTGATATGGAGCAGCTGATCTCACTCCCTGCTGGCAATGCAGCGATCAATCTGTACATCGCATGACAAGCAGTCTATATGGTGATCTTTGACGATATCCCTTTTGGGATCAAGATCGATAGTCATATTGTCGCTAATATGATGCATTTCTTGGTGGAGAAGTTACAGATTGATAGTTAATAGTCGACAGTGAGACAATTAAATTTCTTATAGTATTATTTCAAATAGCTCTCTAATATCCCTTTTTCATCCCAAGCGATCTTGCCTCAGGGGATGCACATGACGGTCTCGTGACCTTTACCAGCAAGCATGACGATATCTCCTGGCTGGACGATCTCCGTGATGAACTTGATGGCCAGTGATCTATCAGGGATGATATAGAGGCGATCACCGAGTTGTCTCTTTATACCTTCTCTGACTTCTGCGATGATCTGGAGTCTGTTTTCCTCTCATGGATCCTCATCAGCTATTACTATCAGATCGGCATAGCGGTCAGCAATCTTTCACATTTCTGGTCTTTTGTATCTATCTCTCTGCCCCATCGCACCAGTGAGCAAGATGAGCCTTCCTGTCTGACCGGCAGGCAAGTCTGATCCTTGTTGTTGTTTGAGACTGGAGAGAAATGACAGTGTCTTGTCGAGGCCGTCTGGTGTATGTGCGAAGTCGATGTAGTATTGGACATTGTTGTGGATGATGCGTTGCATCCTACCGAGTGGGGGGATGAATGTCGCAAAGGTCGCTATGATTGCATTGAGATCGAGTCCGACGATAAGTCCCGCACTGACTGCTGCGAGAGTATTGTAGACATTATGGATGCCGACCATAGGAATTGTGATCGGATATGATTGTCCCATAGAAACAATATCGAAGCTGGTATGTTCCGCGAAATACTGGATATTATCTGCCTTGATTGTCCCTCAGCCAAGGATGCTGTATGTCGTCATCCTCTCAAATCACAACTCTTCAATCCACTTTTTACCGTACTTATCGTCTTTGGGTAGGATAGCGAGTTTATTTGGTTTGGTATTACTGAGGACAGAGGTGAAGAGTTTCTTCTTGCAGTTGGAATATGCCTCCATCGTCTTGTGATAGTCGAGATGCTCTTCGGTGATATTGGTGAGGATGGCCATATCGAAGTCGATACCATCGTATCTATGCTGATCGATACCGTGACTCGCTACTTCCATGATAGCGATCTTACATCAGACAGTCTTTGCTTTGGCTAGGAGGGATTGGATGATCATGGGATCGGGAGATGTCATTTTCGATGTATTGAGTTCCGAGTCGCTACCGTATTTGATCTCATTCGTCCCGAGGAGAAATGATTTATCGACAAGCGAATTGAAGATATGATGGATCATAAAGGTCGTCGTTGTTTTCCCATTCGTCCCTGTGACGCCAATACAAAAAAAGTCTTTAGATGGATTGCCGTAGATTTGGACAGCAAGTTGTGCTTTCCATTTCTTGTAGGTGTAGTAGAACCATGATCATCTGGCGATATCTTTTAGTCAAGAAAACATGATAGAGCGAAACTATAAAGCTAAAGCAAAAACTCTTCTTTGTATACTAAGGAAAAAGGTGATCGTTGTCGAGGGATTTTTAGACTCTTCTTCTTGTCTGTTTCGCCTGCATGGAGACATACTTTTTTCTTCCAGCAAAAAAAGTATGCAAAAATGCCTCGTCCATCACAGTCATCCGTTGTGATAGTCTATGGATGTATCATTTACGAAGCACTCTCCTTGCTTCGCGTTCGAGTGCTCTT
>JACCDN010377085.1_pt1 | contig 21063 bp, 17 predicted proteins | sample 7441691 | NCBI WGS metagenome assembly JACCDN01 (sample SAMN15323439, study PRJNA562643) | freshwater metagenome | isolation source: river surface water | place: USA:Blue River Watershed | collected 2017-08-16 | reverse complement strand
GTTGGTTAGAATACCGGCCTGTCACGCCGGGGGTCGCGGGTTCGAGTCCCGTCCACTCCGCCAGAAAATCCTTGTAAATCAAGGACTTACGAAAAGCCCGATGAGAACTCATCGGGCTTTTTTCTTGCCGAAACCAAACTCACTGTCCCCATTTTGTCCCCGAATGTCTCGCAATTTCCTTGCTAGTCACCGTGTGCTTGTCCCCGTTTTGTCCCCAAATTGTAGGGGGTAGTGGATTTTTTCAAATATTTTTAAGAAATCAGCTGTATCGGCTGTTCTTTTATTTTTCCTTTACATATCCCAACTAGTTCCTGATCGCGACAGCACAAGTGGTCACTTTATTGAAATTTGTCGTTCACTCAGTTGGGGTTGTTAGGTCGGTTCAACATCCAACATTGAACAGTACCGAGCGAGATATCGATCGACCAACTTAGTTGGTCGATCCTCCTTTCCAGTCATCCAAGTTAGCCGACGCATTTGATTGGAGTAAACAATGAACGAACTACTTTTAACGATTCGCGAAGCAGCAAAGCTGTTGTGCATCGCGGAAAAAACTGCACGCAACTGGCTTACACAGGGAAAGTTTCCAGTCGCAACCTTCAAAATTGGAGCCAGGCGGGTAGTGCGAAAAATTGACCTTATAAAGTTTATTGAGGGGTTGGGCACCTCCGTTGGTGTACATCCAGCCTTATCAGTAAACGAAGGGGCGATTTTTCAACAAAAAAAACGTGGTCGTCCTCGTAAGGTTTGATCACATTTGAAGCACCGCTTAGGCGGTGCTTATTTTTTCGTCTCTATTATTTGTGCGGCTGCTTTGCAGCGAAAGCAGAATTTCAACGTAGGGCAACACACATCTGATTGTGGCGCAGAGCGGTCGTTAGCGCCCCGCAGCCGGAGTCAACAACGGCGTAGACGAGCAAACAACGACACGCCTTGCTCCGCGCGTTAGAGCTACGTAGAGGTGTTGCGCCGTCATACGCTCGGGCTCAAGAATGACGACGACGTCAGCCTCCAGCCCTTTTAGAAGAAGCGTGCTACCAACAGCTCGCCGCCCCAGTGGCCGCCCTTGGTGACGGTTTCGTTCGCGTGCCTGAATCGCCGAGGCTAGGAATCCTCCTTCGCCCTCAGCCGCTCTGAGTGCTGAAATACAGCAGTAAAGCACTTCGGGGCGGTAAACACGTGCATCACGTTGACCTGCTAGGGACTGGAGCAGGTCAATCGAGGTCGTGTGGCTAGGAGCAGCCATGAAAGCTACTGCTGCAGCTTCTGAGGACGTCGGGGGCGTGCGGGCTCGACCGCTTCGTATCGTTTCGACCCGCGAGAGCAGGTTGGCAGTTCCCACCTCCGTCATCAAAGAAGCTGCAAAGCTGGCGAGCTGTCGCAACGCATCTGGGCTCGCAGGCTTAAACTGACGAGCAAAAGTCACCAAGTCTTTTAGATCTACGGCCTCGACGGATGTGGCGCCAGGTGTCTGCATTGTGAGTTGATGACGTCCGTTAACGTTTATGGAGTCGCCAACGACGAGAACGCGCCCGTCTTGGTTTGGCGCTTGTGTCCTGGCTGCCATGAGTCGTTGCTGCAACTCCATACCTTGGGTCAATTGAACCCAGTGGACTCCTTCCGGTGCTCCTCGCAAGTCCACCGACTCCCCAGCCTCAAGCAGGCTGCGGGCCTTGAGGAGCCACGCGCCCAAGGCATCCATGCCGACAAGTTGCCAGCGCCAAGGTGTTTGAAGTGCGCCAATTGTCGGAAACACAGTCTGAACATCCCGATCCCAATTTACTAATGGGTCTCGAAAGCCAAATATCGCTTGCATCGGGTCGCCGAGGATGCACGTCGGTAGCGTCTGGGCAATGGCACATATGATGGCATGCTGTGCTTGAGTGCAGTCTTGATACTCATCGACTACCATGCGCGAGTACGTTGCAGCGATGGGATCGTTGATGTGACCGAGTTGTAGGAGCCTTTGCGCAGCCACCCGGATAGCCGGATAGTCGGTATTGGGATTGACCAGCTCGAGAACACGCGCATCAAGGCCGGTGCGCTGCGGAAACTTAGCCGCCAGTCGCATTGCAAATCCGTCAATAGTTGATACCCTGTACGCAGTGCTTGGGACACCACACCGCTGGAGCCTGGCGCGCAATGCAGCAACCCCAGCGTTGGTGTGTGTTAGAACCAATACGGACTTGGGGTCGTTGTACTGGGCCAGGGCATCAGCGATGAGCTGCGTCTTGCCGCATCCCGCTGGGGCTGTGACAGAGCCCATGCGTGCCTGAAAAATGTCGATTTCAGGCGGTGACACTGGTCCACCCGTAGAGAGCGTTCGTGATTTGGATGAAGCCTGCTTCGGCGTTTTCCATGTGTGGGCCGACGATATCTTTGGCAATTTCCTGGAAGCCACTCACTGACTTGAACCAGCCGTTCTTGTTGTTGCGAGCAGCGAGACCCAGCAGTGCTCGGCTTGCAGGTGTGTAGCCGCCATTGAGTCTTTCTGCCTCGATGACATCCAAGGTGACCCGTCCATTGGACTTGGACCTGATGTGATCGGCCATCAACTCCCGACCGACCATGTCGTCAGCCTTATTCAGTAATGCATGGACAGCGTCATTGCTGCAATGGCGGAACAGCTCGTCCTCAAGCGCCAGGCCAGGTCTCCAAGTGAGATCTTGACCACCAGCTGCACGGAATCGCTCAACGATTCCAGCAGTTGTGACAGGTTTGTCGGCATCGACGAATACCAGCACGCGATAACCCAGTTTGAGGAGTGCCTCGCCCCGGCTGTAGCACTGATCGGGGCTACCTCCGCCCGAGTCCACATACGAGCCGCCTTTGGCCAAAAATGAGGTCTCACCACAGCTCACCCACCATTGATCCAATCCGCGTGCGAACCCGACCTCACTAGCGCCTTCGCAAACGATGATAGATTTGGACAGAAAGGCCTCGGGTGCCTTACGGAGCGTTCCCTGGATTCCATCTTGTGTGCCAGCACCAGTGACTGTGTGGACACTCGCATTTTGTCGTACGACGAAGAGCTGGTCAGCGTCTAGCTCTCTGAGCGTAACTGGAGAATGGGTGGTCATGAAGACCTGCAGCGACTGCGTCGAATCTTTAGCACCGAGAGAGTCGAGTAATCTAATTAGCCGATGCGGCTCAAGTCCATATTCAACTTCGTCAACCAAAGCTATGGTGGTGGCTGTAGCGGCGGCTCGTTGCAATCCTGCGACGAGCAGGCGCCCAGAACCTGTTCCTAGCGACCGTAGCGGTATGCCCGCATCGCTGTGAAGCGCGATTGCACCATCGCCTATCGAGACCGAGTGAGCATCGAGTAGGGCTTGGACGTTCGCGCCAACAGGAACGCCAAGGCTAGCGGCTGTTTGAGCGACCACCTGCAACGTTTGGGCGAACTGCGCTCCAGCTTGAGCACCGAAAGTGGCTCGCGCGGCCCGCGCTGCGCTAGCAAGTTCAGCACCTAGATCAGCGCGTTCCTGCGTCAGCCGATTCAGTACTGAGCCCCTTGACCAAGCGAGGTTTGAGTTCGCATAGGTGCCGATCCGGGCCGGCGCCAACAGGCTTCGGTCCTTCCAGGCCAGCGACCGTTCCAGTTGTTGACGGGCGCCACGGTCAGAGTACAGCGTCCATGTTGGCTCAAGATCGCCTCTGACCTCGAGCCTCAGCGTCAAAACAGTTTCTAGTCCGAGACCCGGCTCGTCTTCGACCTGCCCGGTACTGAGGTTGAATCCTCGCAGGAACTCTCCGTAGATATCTATATTCTTCAGCGCGTCGGATAGCGCACCAAGTGTGACAGAGATGACGATGGTCCTAGTGACGTCCAAGCCGAAGAAGTCCGTATCGCTGAAAGGAGCGCTCCTTCGAGCACCAATGCACAGGTCTATAGCGTCGAGGATGCTGGACTTACCGCTGTCGCCCGGACCAACGAGGCAGTTCAGGCCGTTGGATGGTTTCCAGTCAAGCGACTGTATCGAGCGGAAATTTTGGATTTCCAGCCGACGGATGCGTGTCATGACTCCTCCCAGTTATTCTGGCAAGCATCCTAATGCAATAGAAAGCATTCAAGATATTCACGGACGGAAAATAAGCATCCCTAGCCTCAACTCTTGTTCAAACCGGTCATTGAAAGTATGAGCGATAACCGACGGCTTTCAGCCTTAAGCGGACCTTAAGTATGAAAAAATAAACATTTTCTTCTGAAGCCCAGAAGATTTTAAAGACGCAGTTTTTAAAATCTTTACAGCGATGTAGATCAAACAGTCGGAATTTTCAAATTGAATAAATAACGCAAACTTCTTTTCAAAGTTGAGGAAACTTCCAAGTAACAGTGAGAATGAAATCAAGGAAATGCATATGTTTCCGCTACGTTAATTGCTAGTTTAAAAAAAATTACTTGCAACTCAAATCGGATTTTTCTAACATTTAAGCTGATCTAGCGTTCCGCAATACATCCAATTTAATAGCGCGCTTTTTCGATACTGATAGACCTTTTGTGGAATGGGCCTGTCTAATTTCTGATTTTGTTCAGGAGTTAGGCATGCCCGTCTGTGCGATTTACTAGCACTACACAGGAGGTCAAATGACTAAACCAAATCTCAAAAACGATGCCACAACTTTGTTGAGTGAGGCAAAGAAAACAGCGCAAGCCCAAGCGATGGCTGCTGTCAATCAAGAGTTTGAGCGTCAACAAACTCTTCTCGAACAAGTCTCAGTTTTGCTGATTGAGACAGGCGCAATTAAGCTTTCATTAGAAAAAATCAGGGAAGCATTTCAATTGGCAGTCGCCAATTCAACGAAAGGCTACACTGGTCAGAAGCGAGGACCTAAGCCTAAAAATTCATCGATGCCGACTGTGAACGGAGACTCACATGCCTGATAAAAAAGTGAGTGATGACAATCCGTCCAAAAGTCACGCAAGACCATCTGAAGCTAGGCTCAAACAACTTGCGCTGGCGCGCAAGAAAAAAACTGACACAAACACAAGGAAAACAGGACGAGAAAAAGAGCATAAGCAGCTGCTCTTTGTTTATAAAAATGGATATTCAAGCGAGCATGTTCTCCGATATGTGACGCATGACAAATCGGGAAGAGTGTTGGCAAGATTGATTTCAAAAGGGCTAGTTGAGCTCTACTCTCCACCTATGCCCCATGTAACAGGAATGTTTGGTGTAGGTTATAAATTAGTAGTTCTCACAACGGTGGGCTTGGGTGTAGCGAGAGGATTAAGTATTGAATCTTTGCATTACCCAGAGATTAACAAATCGAAAATTAACTATCGTCAAGCTGGACATGTTTTGGAAATTCAGCTTGCTGTTCATCGTCTTCTTGCGACTGGCGTGTTCATAGACTTTCAATCCGAACGACAACAAGCTCAAAAAAGCGTAAAAAATGTAAAGAGGTTTGATGCGATTCTGATAGGGAATGATGGAATGCAATGCGGACTTGAGGTTGAAACAAGCCGCAAAACTGGCAAAGAATTAGATGAAATGCAAGCAAGGCTCTATCAAGCACTCAGAGAGCGGAATCAGAATAATTCTTTCAAATACGAGCAAATTTACTATTTGGCTCATCCCGATATTTTTGAAAACTACAAGAAAAAATTTGCTGTTAACTCACCAGTGTTTACTTACGAACGTGTTAAGTCGGGAGGCTTTGTACGAAGCGAGCCTATTGCATATTTATCCGAAGTAGATGCAAGCCGAATTCGATTAATGCGAATCGGAGGTCATCAATATGTATAAAAAAAAGCGTCTGGCAAGCCAAATTCTCCTTGCTATTTTTTTAGTTCAATTCGGTGCCTGTGTGCCATACAGCGACTTTGAGCGCAAGAAAGAGGCTCTAGAGTTAACAGTGGAAAGGCTGAAGTCTGTTAAAAAAGAAAATGACGAGTTGAAAAGTAAAGTTGATGAACTTAATTCAAAAATTCTTTACACAGAACAGAACCAAGTGAACGAAGCACTTTGGGTGATGGAATGTTCACGATTGAGCCTCACCAATTTATGGCTCATTCCTTGCAATTTTTCTCAGGAAGATGTGGCGACTGCAAAACAGTTACTTGCGAAACCAGTCATGCAAAGCTGGATCACTAATTTGTACCAATTAGGCTTTTTCTGGGTTCTCTTCGTCGCAATATTATTGCCGCCTCTGATGTTCGTTGTTGGAGTCGCTGTTGCTATTGCGCGCAATCTAGGAAAGAGTTTTGCACCAGCATTTCTGTATCAGCATGTTGCCAACTACAGAAAGGAAGTGGATGCAGATTGGCGAATAAAAATCAAAGAGCAAGAGGTCCGACAAAGTGAACTCGAGAAGAAACATCAAAGAGCAATTGATAAGCTTGTTGAAAAAGAAAAAACTTCACAGAAATTGATCCGATCTCACAAGTTAGAAATTTCTGATCTGGAACAGCAAATAAGTGATTTGACAGACCAAAGAGACGATCTAATTAACGAATATCAAGATTCATATACAGATTTAAAAGTGCTGAATTCCAAGCTTGAAACCTTGAAAGAGGATGTTTTAGCTCAAGTAAATTTGCTTGCAAAAGATGAAATTCTTCGACGTGCCAAGACATTTCAAGACTTGCAACTTGTCGATTTGAAACTAGGAAAGAGCTAGCTAGGCCTTTGTCGATATAGTGTGCATATTGAAGCTGACCAGATCTATGTCTGTGTCAATATCGACCACCTGTGTAATTAGGGCGCATGTCTTTAAAACCCAGTATTCATGCGGGGTCCCAGTCGTCATGTCTTTCGGATCAACGCACTCAGCTTAAGGGGCCGGATTCGCCACAATCAGCTTTTTAAGCTAACAAAGTGCTTTTCTTTCGTGGGTCGCTTCGGTTGCTCGGCCTCCCCCCGGTCGGCCAGCAAAAGTGGCGCCAACCCCTTCGTGGTTGTCATCACTTTACCCTTCGCTCCCGCAGTATCAGCCTTGTGCGCTACCCACTTTCATCCACTGCCACATCCTTAGACGTTCCCATTTCTTTAACTGCTCCTTTGCTTAGAGTCGGGTTGCTAGCCTCCCGTTGGTCGGCCAGCAAAAAAGTCGCCAGCCCTCGCTGAGGTCTGTCACCTTTTCCACTTCGGATGTTTGTGAATAGAACGTGGCCCTCGCTTCATCCAAAAAGTTTCAGCTATTGTTGTTTGGACTGCCCCAATGTCATCAGTTGATGTGCTGGGAAAGTAAGGCTGACGCTCTATGACGATCAAACTCGCGGTGTGTTTTACCGCGACTTCGATCTGGCCGCTGGGCCTTCTTGTCTGGATTCAGCTAGCGATGTCAGCCTCGCCAGTTCGAAGGCGAGGCGGACCGTGAGGGATTAAACATAACGCCGCATCGAATAAAGTTGCAAGCAACTTCAAGCCCTCTCGGGTATCCGATTGGCGTTATGTCTTACGCCCGGCGGGTTAATGCCTCACTCTCAATCCGAAGGTTCATCGCCCGTCGCGATTAACCACGACCTATCCCAATCTCCTTCGAGCAAGCTCTTGGACATTGGGTTGTCTCGACTCTCGTCTCGCCGAGGTCTTTCTCCTTTCGTCCTTTAACCAGGATCACTGGCTAAGTTGCTGCGTCACGTTCTTGTACGAACGTAACTTGCCTTACGCGTCGACCTTTGACCATCGCACTGTCGTGCTCCTGTCGGTCTCCTTGCGAATCACTCGCCGGGAGCTCGTGACCGTTTTCGCTGGACGCTCAACGTCGGCCCATGCCGTTCGGTCTAAAAGGGGTTGGTCAAGCTCACTCTTTTCTGCAAGGTGCAAATTGCTGATGAAAATCGCGACCAAATGAAACACAAGTAAAACTGTTCTTGCTTGATCGGTTGATTCACACTTATGGTGCAGCTCCCTTCCCCTGCTCGGTTAATGGCCAGCTTTGCTGGCCAGGTTCGGCCGAAGCGAAGAGTGTTCCTTTGCGGCAAAGAAGGTGTGACTGATTGAGCCTCTTCATGTACAAGTTATGCCGCTGATATCCAGTCTGACTTTTACGCTATATCTTTTGCCTTGATTCATTTATAACTTTAATATCGCACGGTAACATTTAATGTGTTATAGTGCATTAATTGCGTTATTAAATTGCTTGATATGGATTTAAAACTTCGAATTAGTCGATACCTTCAAGATGTACTGGGCTTTGATGCTCCAGCGGTTGAGGCATGTCCGCAAGCGTCGTCTTTGTCGTATTTCTTGCAAGACACATTCGAATTCAACCAAGTGGAGCTAGCCGGACATCGCATTGTTTTAGCAATCCATGATGCGATACCTTCACTTTCATTACGTGAAGTACGAGTGCATCTGACTCGCATCAGTGAGGTTTTAGGATGTCCAGTTGTTTACTGCCTACCCACACTTGCTTCGTATGAGCGTCGAAACCTGATTGAGCAAAAGGTTTCATTCATCGTGCCTGGTAACCAGATGTATCTGCCAAATCTTGGTATTGATTTGAGAGAGCATTTTCGTCAAGGCGCACAAAAAGACCGTAAACGTTTGACGCCATCGACTCAAGCACTTCTCATTTGGCAATTGCTGAATAGACCTACGCAAGATGAGTGGTCTCCTAGTGTCGATGCTGCGGCGCTAGGCTATACGCCAATGACAGCAACAAGGGCAATTCGGGAGTTGGTTGATGCTGAACTTGCTGAAGTTGTTTTGGTTGGACGCAGCAAGCACTTGCGTTTGTTAGAACCACGTGAGGCGGTTTGGAACAAAGCCAAAGATTTCATGCGCTCACCCGTCAAGCGCTTTGTTTGGGTTCGAGAAAAGTTGGTCTTGAAATCTTCGGATATCAGATTGTCTGGCTTGTCTGGCTTATCGGAACGAACAATGCTTAGTAGTCCGCGAGAGTTGTCTTTTGCAATTACTGCTGAGCAATGGCGCGAAGCTCTATTGCAAGGTGCTCAGGAAATTCCAGGACCAGAAGAGGGGGCCTACCAACTGGAGATATGGACTTACAGCCCTGCGCTGGTGGCAAACTCTAAGACTGTCGATCCCTTGTCGTTATGGTTGTCATTGCATGACAGCAATGATGATCGCGTTCAAATGGCACTTGATGAACTACAGGAGCAGATCAGATGGTGAAAGGATTGGAGCGATTCCGAGCATGGTTTGAAGGTTACTCCGATCAATTTGTGTTGATTGGCGGAACTGCTGCTTCTATTGCAATGGAGGAGGCTGGTCAAAATTTTAGACAAACAAAAGATTTTGATGTAGTACTTCATCTAGAAGCATTGACACCAGCGTTTGGAAAACGTTTTTGGGAGTTTGTCGAGGCAGGTGGATATCAGCTTCGACAAGCAGACTCAACTGAAAAACCGAAGTTACACCGCTTTGTTAAACCAACAGAAGACGACTATCCATACATGGTTGAGCTGTTTTCTCGCGCTCCATCCGGAATTGAGCTCGCAGAGAAAAGTCGGTTAACGCCGATTCCGATGGATGAAATGGTTTCTAGTCTTTCAGCCATCTTGCTCGATGATGTGTACTACCACTTTTTGATGTCTGGACGACGTGACCAGAACGGTTTGCCATGGGTTGGGGAAGATCGGTTGATCCCACTTAAAGCGCTTGCCTGGATTGGATTAACCGCTCAAAAGGCTAATGGTGAACAGATTGATTCGAGGAACATATCTAAGCACCTGAAAGACATCTTGGCACTTGCTGGATTACTCAGCCCAGAGACGAACATTGATGTTGATGAAAAAATTGCTTCTGATTTAAGACGATTTATTGCTGCAGTTTCAGATCCTGAGGTTATGGGACAAGATGCCAAGGCCATGGAGACTTTTCAGAGACTGGCTCTTGCGTTTAAGCTTTAACCCACTTAGTTGAATAGCAAGCACTCAAATTAATTGGGTTTACTTCTCTTAGACGTGTCGCAATACACATAAGGAGTTCGACTTTTGTGTCTTGTATCACCACGAGCTTGCGCGAACGGACTTCGCCATATGTTCTCGACTGGGAAAATTAGTTGCTGTTTGTTGTGGTCTGGCCAGAGTTCTACCGAGCAGGACGGGGGAGATGATATTGAATGGTGTTCTCTATTCCTTGAGAGCAACCCAGCTTTCAAGTCGAGGCGTATCACGCCAAGGCATCATTGGCATGGCTTGTGAGACATCTGCATCAAGCTACTGAATGAATTGATTCGGGGCGAGTATCACTGGGGTTCGCTTTTCATCTCCTGCCCGGTGAAATTGCTTCATGAATGGATGCCCTGTATTCAAGGGCTTCCGGCGAGTGACCATATGGATGCGGTGACTTCACTTTTTCAAAAAGTGAGTTTTTTCTGCCGTTTTCTTTCTCTTTTCTCTGTTTGCTTAAGGACGCGTCAACAAGAGGAAGCTAGTTCTCATGCGAGTTTTTGGGGAGTCGTTTAATCCTAACTGTGGATGATCAGAAGGGGATTTGAAAGTCTACTTTTTGAGTGCTTTTCATTGCATGTGGATATCATAAAAAATTAGATTTTTTTGATTTATATGTGCGAAATCCAGTAGATGAATAACCATAGCTTCGTAACACTGCTTCTAAGGAGGTGGCTGAATGAGCGAAGTTTTTTCGATGGTCGAAGGTCGTTTTGGCAAGGTCGTTATTTTTGAGGTTTGCCATGATCTTGTGCCGCACGTTCATTCAGAACTTGAGTTTGGATATTGGTTAGGTGGTGGTCAATGTCGAGGTCGTGTGAGTGATGAACCAGTGACCTACAGTGAAAGTCAAGCTGTAGGAGTTAATCGATATCAGGCCCACGATTTATTGCTTGGCGATGTCACTGAGTCCGTCATGATGTTGAAGCTTTATATCGATGAAGTTTGGTTTGACGAACATTTCACACACTGTGGCGCTCCCATCAGTTTCCAAAAAGCACAGTTGATTCATACCAATGAAATGAAGGCTAAGTGCTGGGAATTGACACAGAAAATCCTGCTCACAAAAAAAAATCCGTTGTCAATAGAAAACGACGTTCTGACGCTGTTGCAAATCACTATCGATAACAACATTGCACAGACCAATCTATACCCGAATGCCGTTCGCAGAAAAATGTTGGACTATCGCTTACGTCTAGCATTGAGTTGCATCAATGACAATATGACGAGGCTCGACCTCATGCAAAGTCTTTCCCAATTTGTTGGGGTGTCCCGAAGTCGTCTGTACGAGTTATTTAAGGATGAATTGCAGAGTACGCCCAATCTGATATGGAACTGTGTACTTCTCGACAACGCGACGAAACGCATTGTTGAAAAGCAGGAAACCGTGGCACTCGTCTCTGCGGATCTGGGATTTTCAACAGCAGCCAATTTCTCACGTTTTTTTCGCGGACACAAAGGGGTTACACCTTCGACATACAGAAAAGGTATGTGCTCGCCATCAACTAAATCCACGGAGCGGCATGAGCTTGAGTAAGCTGTCTCGAGCTCGTGTGTGCGGAACATAAGTGCGAGATTTTTAAACAGTCAAAGCTGAGGGACGTCATCCATCGCATGAAGGAGCTCTAAATGCCAAATGAGTTTGAAAAATCTGTGAATGAGCCCAACTTGTTGCGGGTGATCATTCAGATCCATGATTGGGAAAATCGTCAGCGTCAAGAACTGCAAACACTTACCGGGAGAGAACTTTACTTTCGAATTGCCGAAGTCTGCTTAAACGATTCGCATCTACCGCAGCAGCTCAAGCTATTTCATGGCAGGTCGACAGAGCGGGCAATACGACAACGCATGCGAGAGTTTGAAGAGCTGGGCTTGATTGACGTTTCAAACAATATGTCAGACCAAAGAACCAAGTGCATCGTTCCCACAGCAAAATTTTTACAGCATCTCAATCAACATTTAGATCTATTGAGGTTTTTTTGTGATCGTCGATTTTTGATGGTCGAAAAAAACCAGTAACTTATCGAGTAACCGGTAGGCAACAGTCGGTTGTATTCATTCTTGACTACTTCATAGCACCCGCATGTTCGGGTCTCTAAGCCAGGGCGATTCAGTACTTTTATATGTCCGCGAACATAGCTGATCAACCCTGCAGCTTGAAGATTTCTAGCCGCAGTTGTTAGACCCTCGCGGCGTACGCCAAGCATGTTGGCAATTTACTTCTGTGTTATCACTAAATTAGGTCCTGTAAGCCTGTCCATGGTAAGCAACAACCAACGGCAAAGTTGCTGATCAAGTCTGTGATGACGGTTGCAAACAGAAGTCACCGCAGCATACTTGCGGTGGCAAAAATAGAAAGCAATTTGTTCTTGTAGGTTTTGTAGGTGTTTTGCATCGGGAGGCTGCAATGTAAATAACCTACTCAATGCATTCTTGTGAGTAGCTTGTTCGTCGGCTTGTTGCACATAGTAGCCTGATCAACGCAATTAATATGGGAATAAAGGTTGGTTAATTTCTCTCTGATTTCATTTCATTTTTCGTTTCGCTGCAAAAATATCAAAATCAGCAAAAGTGGCGAGATGATATGAAGCAGGAAAATTCAACAGACGGTTATGACGGTTATTGCGGCACCAGCTACGCAGCCAAGCTTCTCAAGCTCTCTGTGGGCACCATTCAAAATTTGGTGGAGTCGAACACCCTCAAAGCTTGGAAAACCCAAGGTGGCCATAGGCGTATTTCTTTGCAGTCTATACAAGAATATCAATATGCAAACAATTTAGCTCCCGCTTCGTTGTATTCGAACGATGTCAAATTACGCGTACTCGTGGTAGAGGATGACGAGAGTAGTCGACTCATGTACCAAGCCTATTTTGACCGCTGGTCTTTACCCTTGGATGTCGTTATCTACGCTTCGGCAATGGAGGCCTTGCTAGACATGCCCGCTATGCAACCGCAGGTCTTACTAACGGACCTCAATATGCCGGACATGGACGGTTTTAAGTTTATCAAAACGTTGCGCGAGCATAAATTGTTTGCTTTATTGCCTGTCATTGCCATCACAGGGCTAACCACTACACAAATTCAAGAAAAAGGTGGTTTGCCTAAAGATATACAAATACTGCAAAAACCCATCGACATGGAATGGGTGCATGGATTTTTAGATGCCATCATCACTGTTAGAAAAATTAACGGTAAATAGTTCCGCTAACTGGTCATTTTGTAGTGAGACTTGTCTGTATTCCATTCAATATTTCTAGCGTGTGCATGAATAAAGTCACGCATTAATGCACCTGCTTGTAGTTGTGTAATGCCATAAACGGTCATTAAAGATTTTCGGTTGACATAGCCTAGTTCATCGTACGCTGCAAGAACAAGTGCAATTCGCTTCGGTAGGTCCAGTGTGGTGTTGAAACGCAAATGAAGTTTTTGATGACTTTTCATAAAGAAAAGTTTAATTTCATGCTTTATTTTCGTTCTGGTTAAATTTCATCATTGCCGGAATAGTGTTCCCCTAATTATTTGTGAATTAGCTTAATAGAATTACATTTGAAATAAAGTTTGATCCAATGCATAAATCATCAATAAAAAAATCCAAATCCATTTTGGTCGTTGATGACAACGGAATTAATCGCTTACTCCCTGGCCTCATACTGCGCCCATTTGGATGGGATGTCTATGAATCAGAGGGGGGGGCAGATGCTTTGGAGATATTGAGAAACACCTCAATTTCATGCGTCCTGCTTGATATATCTATGCCTGAGGTTAGTGGCTTAGATGTAGTGGCTAAACTTAGGTTTGATGCACGTTTCGATCACCTAATAATAATAGCCTATACAGCTTATGCCCAGTTAGAAGACGTTTCGCGTTTGTTAGGACTTGGCTTTGATGACGTGCTTGTTAAACCACTAACCAGTGCCAAATTGCTCGATATATTAAAAAATAACTAGCTTATTCAATCTATCCACGATTGCGGAACTAAGTTCCGTAATTTGTCTATGAAATACCGGTATTTATTTTCATATCGGTAATCATTTGCCTATGCGAATAAAGCAAGGGGATTCTGTGAACAATAAAGATATTAATACGAGCCAATTAACAGCCATTGTTGCTAATTTGGCTGCGTTACATGAGTGGGAGTTGGAGTTTTGCCCTTTATTGACAACTCAGACAGGTCGCCACCTTTATTTTCGTATTGCACAACGTGCAATAGGCGACCGTGTACTTTTATCGCGCGCCTTGAAAGACCTCATGGGAGGTTCTGGATACACCGAAAAAGGCTTGCGAAATCGCATCCATGAAATGGAAAAAGAAGGCTACATCGTTTCGGTGAGCGGCGAAAAGGATGGTCGATCCAAGTACCTCATGCCGACAGAAAAGTTTTACGAAGCCATCTATTGGCATGCCGAGCAAGTGCGCCGCATTTTTGACAAGAATTTTTTGATGATAGAGAAGTGATGTTTAAAACCATTCGGTTCACATGCGTTGCACTTGCGATGTCCACCTGCTTCACAGGCATGGCTCAAACCAAGGACCAAGTTCAAACTTTGACGCTTGATCAGTTGTTTGATGCCGCTATTGCAACCTATCCCTCACTGCTTGCAGCAAGGTTAGAGGCCAGAGCGTCCAAAGAGGATGTTTCTGCCACAGAGCGCATTCGTTGGCCCACCATTACCGCCACCGTAGAGTCTTACAGTGGCAACGCACGTTCTTATCCCTCTCGAAGTGTGCAGGTTGATCAAACCGTCTGGGACTTTGGCCGCAACACTGCCAAAATTTCAGAGTCGAAAGCTCTTGAAGACATCAGTTTATTAAAGGTCTATCTGCAGCAGCAAGATGTCTTTGTGCAAATGACTGGTGCGTGGCAAAACATGATTGCAGCTTTTGAGCGGCTCAAAGTTGCCAAACTTACTGTAGATCGGCTGAAGGGTTATCAAGCTCAAATGCGTCGCCGTGTGGACGCCGAAGCTTCACCGCGTATCGATCTAGAGCTTGCCGATTCAAGGCTACTTCAAACCGAGGTCGAATACACCACGGCACAAACCAGTTTACAAGTGGCATTGACCCGCCTAGAACAATTTTCTGGCGAATTTAATTTGTTATCGCGCATACAAGACGCACGCTATCCATCTACCTTGGTGGAAACGAATTTATTCAGTCAACAACTCAAAGATGCCGATTGGCGAACCATTGCCAGTGATCACCCAGTTGCAGCCAAGGCGCGTATTGAAGTTGTCCAAGTGCAAAGGCGACTCGATGCGAAAGAGGCCGAAGCGTTGCCGCAAGTGTTTGTTCGTGTGTACAAGCCCATTGGTGAAATTGCTACAAGCACTGACACCTCTACCACCACCTTCTTAGGCATGCGTTACTCGCCCGGTGCAGGCTTTGCTACTTATGCCGAAGCCAAAGCCATCGCTACGCGTATGGACAGTGCACAGCAATCGGTCGAAGCCGCCATTCGCGAGATGCAGCAAACTCTGCAAAACGACCGCGAAGAGTTCGTCAACGCACGCGCACGCATTGCTGCACTCGAGAAATCTGTCGCCAGCTCTGCCTTGGTGCTGGAGTCGTACCAGCGCCAGTTTCAAGCGGGCCGCAAACAATGGCAAGACTTGCTCAACCAAGTGCGCGAACTGGCACAAAACCAATACGCCTTAGCCGATGCACAAGCCTCGATGGTGGGTGCTATGTATCGCCTCCAAATTCGCATGGGTCAAGACCCGAAGTAAGACCTTACAGCTATGAACACAACCGCCCCCGAATCAGCACAAGCACCTGAACCGACGCCATTGCAACAATTTGGCTGGGCCATGCAACGCTTGACGCAAATGCAAGGTAGCAGCATCGACATGCTCAGCCTCAATGCCTGCGCCTCGGCGCTAGAGCAGCCTTTGCCGCCTATTCAAACCTTGCCGTTGATGTGCCAGCGCATGGGCTTGAGCAAGCCCAAGCTGGTTAAGCAACCCGACCATGTGCACCTGCCCCTGTTGTCTCACACCCCCGAACTAGGCTGGGGCGTGGTGGTCGACCGTAACCCTTTGGGCTTGTGGGTGGTCATGACCCCCAAAGGACCACAAACGGTAGAGGATGCGTACCTTAAAAACTCAGTCGCCATTCTTCGCCTAGGCCCTACGGTTGATTTGGGTTTTGGTTTTGGCTTCTTTGGTAAAAAAGACGAAAAACTCACCTTCTTTTCGCACGTACAAGACGCACTGCACCTTTACAGGCACGAGTTGATTGAGGCTTGCGTCGCCTCAGCCTTCATCGGATTTTTGGCCTTGGCCACTTCACTTTTTTCCATGCAGGTGTATGACCGCGTCATTCCAACCCGCAGCGAATACACCTTGGTCATCTTGAGTTTGGGTGTGCTGCTCAGTATCTTGATTGAGCTGGCCATGAAATACGCCCGTTCGCACATCATGGACTACGTCATCGTCGGCTTAGACAACCGCTTGTCGCGCGAAATTTTCAATCGCTTGTTGCAGCTGCGTGTCGATCAAATCCCTGCATCCGTGGGTAGCCTAGCCGGGCAAATGCGGGGGTATGAGCAGGTGAGGGGTTTTTACACCGCTTCAACCTTGTTCACCCTTATCGACTTGCCCTTGGCTGCCATCTTCATCGTAGTCATCATGATGGTGGCTAGCCCTTGGGTAGCGGTTGTACCGTTTTTGTTCGGCGGTGTAGCCTTGTTCATTGGCTTGTCCATCCGCAAAAAAATCATGCAACAAGCCAAAGACGGCGCAGCACTCAGCAACATGAAAACCGGTCTGTTGGTCGAAGCCGTGGAGGGCATCGAAACCATCAAAGCCGGCTCGGGCGGTTGGAAGTTTTTGTCACGCTGGATTGGCGTGAACGGCAAAACCATTGAGAGCGATTTAAAAATGCGCGGCGCGACTGAGAGCGTGGGCTACCTCTCTGCCACCGTGCAGCAAATCAGCTATGCCGCTTTGGTGGTAGCGGGCTCACTCGTCGTCATGCAAGGCCACATGACTATGGGTGCCTTGATTGCCAGCTCTATCCTGAGTGGCCGCATTTTGGCCCCCATCATGGCCATCCCCGGCCTACTGGTGCAGCACGCCCATGCACAAGCCGCACTCGAAGGTTTAGAAAAACTCTACACCCTCAAAACCGACCATCACGGTACAGATCGCCCGTTGGTGCCCTCGCAAATTCACGGCCACTATGTTTTGAGTGATATCAAGTTTGCCTACGGCGACAACCCGCCCGCACTGGTGGTGCCTAAGCTAGAAATTCAACCTCAAGAGCGTATTGCCATCCTCGGACCCATTGGCGCGGGCAAGTCCACCTTGCTGCGTTTGCTCAGTGGCTTGTATCACCCGCAAGAGGGGCGCGTCTTATTAGACAACTTAGACCTTGCTCACATCAACCGCCAAGTCGTCAGCCAATACGTGGGCTACTTGCAGCAAGATCACCGTTTGTTTCAAGGCACCCTGCGCGAGAACTTGCTTATTGGGTTGCCCGACCCCGGTGACGATGCGCTGCTTACTGCCATGCGTCGCACCGGCATGGACCGCTTTGTAGCCAGCCACCCCAAGGGCCTAGATCGCGCCATCATGGAAGGTGGCAAGGGCCTGAGTGGTGGCCAAAAACAACTCGTGGCTTTTACACGCTTGGTGCTGTGCAGCCCCAGTGTCATGCTGCTAGACGAACCCACCGCCACCATGGATGACGAGCAAGAACGCCGTTGCTTGCAAGTGCTCGCGCAAGAAGCGCAAGCGGGCAAGAGCATGGTCATCGTGACCCACAAACCCAGCGTGTTGCCATTGGTCACCCGCATCATTGTCATCGCGGGCAACAGCATCGTGCTCGACGGTTCCCGTGATGCTGTGCTTCAACAGCTCCAACAAAACAACGCGCAACAACAAGCTGCGGCGCAAGCAGCACAGGCCACAGGCACACCTGCAACCTAAGCATCCCCCACATGAACACGCCAGACCAAACCCCCATCGATGACGGCATCTCAGATGTCGAAGTTAAACCCGACTTCAAACAACGCCAAACGCAGCGCCTGATGCGAGTTTTGCAAACCACACTTGATTTTTTTGAACGTGTGGTCGACTTCGCCTCTCCCAAATCAGCGGTCGACACCACCGCTTCGTCCAGTACGGATGACCTGCATGCACCCTTGCGCGCACGTTGGAGCATTCGCGTTATGGTGGGTGGTATCTTGCTGTTGTTGCTGTGGTCATCTGTGGGCAAGATTGACCAAGTCACCCGCGCACAAGCGCAAATCATTGCGGCCGAGCGCACACAGCTTGTGCAGTCGTCCGACGGTGGTGTGCTCACGCAGCTGCACGTCAAAGAAGGCGATGTAGTCAAAGCAGGTCAGCTCTTAGCTACCTTGCAAAAAGAACGAGCCGCAGCTGCTGTGTCTGACAGCAGCGCCAAAGTGGCTGCACTCAATATCACTCTCGCACGTTTGCATGCTGAGGTGTATGGCAAGCCCCTGGTATTTGACAAAGAGTTACTCGCTTACAGCGACTACATCCGCAACCAAACAGACCTCTACAACAAACGCCAAACCGCCTTCAACGACGACATCAATGCGTTGACCAATATCCTCTCGCTGGGTGAAGATGAGCTAAGCATCAACCGCCAGTTAGAAAAATCAGGTGATGTAAGCCGAGCCGAAATCTTGCGCCTGCAACGCAGCGTGGCCGACATCAAGGCACAGCTTGCGAGCAAGCGCAACAAATACTTTCAAGACGCGCAAGTCGAAATGACCAAAGCGCAAGAAGAACTCAGCACCCAAACCGAACAGCTGCGTGACCGCAGCCAAGTGCTAGAGCACACCGAGCTGGTGGCTCCCTTGGATGCCGTGGTGAACAACATCAAAGTCAGCACGTTGGGTGGTGTCGTGCGTGCAGGCGACACCGTCATGGAGCTGCTGCCCACCGGCGACAACCTGATTGCCGAAGCCAAGATACCCCCCGCCGACATTGCCTTTGTGGCCATTGGTCAAGACGCCAGTGTGAAGCTGGATGCGTATGACTCCTCCATCTTCGGTGCACTGCACGGGAAGGTCAGTTACATCAGCCCCGATGTGCTGACCGAAGAAACCCGTCAAGGCCCCTTTATGTATTACCGCGTTCGCATACGCATCACTGGATCTGAGTTCAAAGGCGACAAAGCCAACGAAATTCACATGCGGCCTGGTCTAACAGCCAGTGTCGAGATCAAAGCCATGGAGCGCACTGTGCTCAGCTACCTTACAAAGCCCATTTCTAAAACATTCAGTCAGTCTATGGGGGAGCGCTAAAGAGGGAACTATCTTCCTGTTATTGCTTTGAAATTAGCTATTTTTAATTCTAGAAAAGTTATCTTCTAACAAACCCTTTTTATCCATGTCCATTCGGAGTCCATTATGAAAATTCAAGTCACTCAAACCCTTCCTAACGGTCAGGTCACTCAACAAGTTCTGTCTAAGGATGGTGCCGAGGCTTTGAAAATTCAAGCCCAGCCGGGTGCCAAACTGAGCTTCAACGTAGAAAGTGCCAAGCCAGCGGATGGCGCAAAAGCCAAAACAGGGAACATCAAAAAAGTAGGCAACAACTTGGTGTTGGAGTCTGAGGGGGAACAACTTGTTGAGGTGACCGACTTTTACTCCACAGCAGGCGCCTCAGTGGGTGATGTGGGCTGGAACTATGCGGCGACAGATGCTGGCGTGATGGTGGCGACTCCGGAAGCACAAGCGTTGTCATCAGATGCTGCTGCGTCTGAATCGGGTGCGTTGCTGCCTGTTATTGCACCGGGTTGGTTAGTGGTCGGCGGTGCAGCAGCGGTAGCTGCTGTGGCAAGTGGTGGTAGTGGTGGTAGTGGCAGTGGTAGTTCTACCGTCGCTAGCAACCTCGTCGCTGGCCAGGTGACAGCCGGCCAGCCGATTGGCGGTAATGGGCTCGTCGTCAAAGCCTACAACGCGACAGGGCAAGAGATTGGCAGTGGCGCCGTCACGGCCGGTACGGGGGCGTACAGCATCAATATTGGCACGTATACCGGTCGTGTGTTCTTGCAGGTGGTCGACACCAACAACACCGATCCCGACTACCGAGACGAAGCTACCAACCAAAACGTAGACATCACAGCCGATTTGGTTGCCTACGACACCGCTGCAGCGGGCAACACCGTCGTCAACGTCAACCCGCTGACCACCGTCGCAGCAAAAATGGCTGGGCTGACCTCGGCTTCGGGTGCGCTCAACCATGGCGCATTTATCGACAACTCCACCGCCAATGCAGATGTTGCGGCTGCGTTTGGTTTGTCGGGGAATCTGACCAAGCTCTCGGTGACCACGTCCGTGGACGCGAATGGCAATGCCCAAACCCCCAACCTCATGGGCGCAATTTTGGCAGCCTTCTCAGGCCTAGATGCCATCAATGGCAGCATGAGCACGACGATCAACGGTATCGCCACTGGCATCAGCAATGGCAGCTTGAGTGCCGGCCAACAGGTGCTACTCCTCAAGGGGGCCGCAGTGGCTGACCCGACCAATTCGACGGAAATCGTCGACCTCATCTCTGACTCCCTTGCAACGGTCGTCAATGTCGCTGGGTACAGCATCGACGATGTCGCTACCGACAACGTTATTGATGCCAATGACAACGCCATGATCGTGAATGGCGCAGTTGCGATTGGTTGGCAAATCACCGGCACGGTCGAGGCGGGTACGCTTGCGCAGGATGTTGCTCTTTCCTTCGGGGGCACTCCTGCCGTTGGTAATGTCATCTTGAGTACCCCCACCACCTGGACCTACACCGTGTTGGTCGGTGATATTGCGAATGACGGCGCGCTTCCGATCGAACTCAAGGTTGGCGGTAATCTCAAAGCCTCGCGCATCATCTACGTCGATGCAACTGACGATGCGCCCTTCTCTGTCTCATTTGTCAACGCCGTGACCGCCCTTGCCGAGAACACGGCCAACACAGCCGGCCTCAAAGTTGCAGACATTGTGATTGCCGACCCTGACGGCTATCAAGGCGGGGTGCCAACACTCACCGGTACCAATGCCAACGACTTTGAAGTCAAGACCGTTAATGGCAAGTATGAACTCTGGCTCAAAGCCAACGTATCGCCCAATTACGAAGCGGGCAGCACGCTGACCGTCGATGTCGACGCAAGCGGTGCGATGCGCACCTACACCCTCAACGTCACCAACGTGAATGAGGTGCCGACGGTGGCCAATG
>JACCDN010283564.1_pt1 | contig 21080 bp, 21 predicted proteins | sample 7441691 | NCBI WGS metagenome assembly JACCDN01 (sample SAMN15323439, study PRJNA562643) | freshwater metagenome | isolation source: river surface water | place: USA:Blue River Watershed | collected 2017-08-16 | reverse complement strand
TGTTTTTTGCGAATACAGTTTCGATAGTTGCTCAATTCAAACGAGCACCTCCGACATTTTCAGAAAGGCCGCGGAATGGAAGAAAAGCGTCAGACCCGCAGAGCTTCGAGTCTCAGCCCAATGCAAGAGCGCATCCTGCAGGCTATTCAGCGTTCGAAAGCCGACCGCGGCTATGTTCCGAGCATGCGCGAAATCGGTGAAGAAGTCGGCTTGGCCTCGACCGCCAGCGTCAGCCACCAGCTCAACCAACTCGAATTGGCCGGTTACATCGGGCGCGACCCGAAGCGCCCTCGCACCATCGACGTTCTTATTGAACTGCCGGGCTGGGAGGAACAGGGTGGCATCGTTAGCGACAACCCGACTCCAATTGGTGACGCGGCAATGGTGCCGATGGTCGGCCAGATTGCGGCAGGAACCCCGATCACCGCAGATCAGAATATTGAAGAAGTGTTTCCGCTCCCCCGTCAACTGGTTGGCAAGGGCGACTTGTTCCTGCTGAAGGTAAACGGCGACTCAATGATTGACGCTGCGATTTGCGACGGCGACTGGGTGGTTGTTCGTCAGCAGAAGACGGCCGAGAATGGCGACATCGTGGCTGCAATGCTCGATGGAGAAGCCACCGTGAAGACCTTCAAGCGTCAAGACGGTCACACCTGGTTGTTGCCTCGCAACTCAGCATTTGCGCCGATTCCCGGCGACCTAGCCGAGGTACAGGGCAAAGTTGTCGCAGTCATGCGCGCAGTCAGCTAGCCCGCGAAGTCAACTGCCCAAAACTCTGATTTAAACGACGACTGAGAACTGGGCTAACTCCGCTGCGAGTTCTGGCTTGACCATTGCGCGCACGAAAGTACCTTCATCGCGATAGTCGAGCACCAAGATGCGACTGTTTAGGTGAAGCCTCGAGACCAAGTCACCGCGGTTATAAGGGATCAGCACCGCAACCATCACATTTGGTTCAGGCAACAGTTGAGCGATTCGCGCAACCAGTTCGTCCATGCCCTCGCCGGTTCGAGCAGAAACCGAAATTGAGAACGGCTCTAGGCCCCGCAGTGCCATGCGCTGGGTTTCATCGGCAAGATCAATCTTGTTGAAAACAATCAATTCCTGGATGTCGCGTGCTCCAACCTCGCCAATCACGTTTCGAACCGTTGCAATTTGGCTAGCGGGATCTGGGTGCGAGGCATCAACGATGTGAACGACTAGGTCGCTATCGGCAATCTCTTCGAGAGTCGACCGAAACGCCTCAACAAGCTGGTGAGGCAGATTTCTGACAAACCCAACCGTGTCGGCAATCGTATAGTCGCGACCATCCGGGGTTTTAGCTTTTCGAACCGTGGGATCAAGCGTTGCGAAGAGTGCGTTTTGAACCAGAACACCAGCCTGAGTCATTCGGTTAAGGACCGATGACTTGCCAGCGTTGGTGTAACCAGCAATCGCGACCGCGGGAACAGCGTTCTTTTTGCGATTTGAACGCTTAGTTTCACGCGAAGGAGCCATGGCCTGAATTTGCTTGCGCAGTTTAGCCATTCGGGTATTGATGCGACGGCGATCGAGTTCAATTTTGGTTTCACCCGGACCGCGCGAACCCATACCAACACCACCGGCGGCCTGACCACCGGCCTGACGAGACATAGACTCGCCCCAACCGCGAAGGCGTGGAAGCAAGTATTCGAGTTGCGCAAGTTCTACCTGGGCTTTACCCTCGCGGCTCTTGGCGTGCTGAGCAAAAATGTCGAGGATGACTGCGGTTCGATCGATGACCTTGGCGTTCACAACGTCTTCAAGCGCTCGGCGCTGGCTGGGCGCAAGTTCTGTATCGGCAATAACCGTGTCGGCACCAGATGCGGCAACCAAGGCTTTGAGTTCCTCGGCTTTGCCCTTGCCAAGGTAAGTCGCGGGATCGGGATGTGCCCTGCGCTGCAGTAAGCCGTCCAAGACTGTTGCACCTGCTGTTTCGGCGAGTGCGGCTAGCTCTCGAAGGGAGTTTTCGGCATCGATCAACGAGTTCTCACCCCAGAGGCCAATCAGGATGACCTGCTCGAGGCGCAGTTGGCGATATTCGACATCGGTGATGTCTTGAAGTTCGGTGGAAAGACCAGCGACCCTGCGTAGAGCGGTTCGATCTGCTAAATCAAACTGGTCGCCGTCGTAAGCGCCGTGACCATGGGTTTCTTCGGCACCTAGGGCAGCGGCCCGTTCTCCGCGCCTAAGGATTCGCTCGACGACCTCATCGCCACGAGAGTTGCCGTGTGTAAATGTCGGCTGCTCTTCGGGCTCTAGGGGTTCGTCTTTCACTCAACTAACACTAGTTTGCTCTTGTGTAATAGTGTTTCGTCTATGGCCTCGGAACACTACTTTTCGGAGACCCCAGGCAGCGATTACAAGCTAAAGGAAATCCAAGTCGTCATCGATGGCGCAAGCGTCACGGTGCAAACCGCAGGTGGAATTTTCAGCCCCGACCACATTGATCAGGGAACCGCGGTTTTACTCAATCACTTGGATGAAGCGCCCCCAGGCGGAAACGTTCTTGAAATCGGCTGCGGTTGGGGTCCGATTGCCCTATCGCTGGCCAAGCGCTCCCCCAAGGCCCTCATTTGGGCAGTTGATGTTAACGAGCGGTCATTGGAGCTCACCAAGGCAAACGCCCAGCGTCTGGGCCTTGAAAACATTCGTGTTTGCAAGCCAGAGGAAGTGCCAGCCGACCTAACCTTTGACGGCATTTGGTCAAACCCACCGATTCGAGTTGGCAAAGATGTGCTGCACGGACTGATGTTGCACTGGCTTCCACGCCTAAACGTGGATGCCGATGCCTACCTGGTGGTTCAGAAGAACCTGGGAGCCGACTCGCTGCATCGTTGGCTCGAAGCAGAACTGCCGCCAAATTTTTCGACTATCAGAGTCGATTCGGCGAAGTCGTTTAGAGTTTTGCGCGTGCGGAATCGCAGCTAGTTTTTACAGAGCCGAAAGGTCGATGACGCCGTCGTAGACCAGTTCAGCAGCGCCACTCAAACCAACGTGTTCGCCGTTTTCGGTTGCAAACATGCGCACCCCGAGCGTGCCGCCAGGAACCTTGACCGACCACTGGTTCGGTGCGCCTGCTCCGGCCCAGTGTCTGGTGGCAAGGGCTGCGGCAACGATTCCGGTTCCGCATGACAGCGTCTCGCCGCTTCCTCGCTCAAAGACTCGCATCGAGATCGAGCCGATACCGTCTTTGACCATTGGGTCAGCGGGCACCACGAACTCGATGTTCGCCCCGTTTACCGGCAGCGGGTGAACTTCTGGAAGTTTGGTCAAATCAAGCTCAGCGAGCTCCTGCGCGTGTGCGAGGGCTACGACAACGTGAGGGTTACCAACGTTGATTCCCTGCCCGGGTCTGGCTACCTCGAGGTTCGCTGCCTTGACTAGCGATTCCTCTGGCTCGAGCTTCCAACGCCCCATGTCGACGGCAAAGCCCGCCATGTTGCGCTGAAGGTCCTTGACACCCGCGCGGGTACCAATTGAAAGAGTCTCGCCCTCGGTCAGGGTCACTAGGCCCTTCTCGGTTAGGTACCTTGCAAAAACGCGAGTGCCGTTTCCGCACATCTCGGCGATGCTGCCATCGGCGTTGTAATAATCCATGAACCACTCGGCCAGGGGCTCTTCAGCCAAAATGTCTTTACCCTCGGGCAAACTTGCCGATTTAATTACCCGGATGACGCCATCTGCGCCAATGCCAAAGTGACGATCGCAAATTTTGGCGATCTGCTCGGCGGTGAGCGAGCGCTCCCCATTCGGGTCTAGGTACAGAACGAAATCGTTGCCGGTGCCGTGACCCTTGGTGAATGAGAGCGTGTTTTGCATGGTCTAAGCCTAAACGTCGAGCCACTCATGCACGAGGTCTAGCGCCTTGTTTGTCATCTGTGGATCCCGATAGTCGAGCCAGTTGATGCGCTTGTCGCGATTGAACCAAGACATCTGTCGCCTGGCGTATTTTTGAGTTAGACGCACCGTGTCTGCGATGGCCTGCTCTTCGGTCATAAGCCCATCGATTTGTGCGATGGCCTGCGCGTAACCGATCGCGCTGCGCGAGGTTTTGCCCTCGCGAATTCCTAGCGACTCGAGCGACTTTGCCTCGTTGACCAATCCCTGCTGCCACATGGTGTGCACTCGTGCTTCTAGGCGCTTGACCAGGTCTTCCCGAGGACCGTTGACGCCGATTTCAAGCACCGGCTGCCAGTCTTCTGGAACATCGGGCAACGCAGCGGCGAAAGGCTGACCAGTGAGCGAAACAATCTCGATCGCTCGAACTGTGCGTCGCCCGTTTTGGGGAATGATTCTCGAGGCCGCAACAGGATCAAGTTGTTTCAAGCGACGGTGCATCTCGTGCGGCCCATGTTCGACCAGGTCGAGCTCTAACTGAGCACGGAGGGCCTCGTCGCGGGCCGGGAATTCAAACCGGTTGAGTACGGCAGCCACATAGAGCATCGAGCCACCCACGAGGATTGGAGTAATACCCTGCTTTTGAAGTGCCTCAATCAGCGGCCTTGCGACCGCCTGGTATTCAGCTGCCGTGGATTCATCCGTGATTTCTAACCAGTCGAACAAGTGGTGCTTGACGCCCTGACGCTCTTCGATTGGCAGCTTTGCGGTGCCAATGTTCATGCCACGATAAAACTGCATCGAATCGGCATTGATGATCTCTGCTTTGCCGCCTCGAGCAATGAGGTCGAGGGCGATTTGAATAGCCAAATTGGATTTGCCGGCACCGGTTGGACCGACTACGGCGATCAGCTGATTGGCCTTAGCCACAGACATTAGTGACCGGGCTTGCGCAAAGTCGGTAGGCCGAGTGAAACCTGGGATTTACCCTCAGCTGCGGAATCGCCAGTCGGGACGGCACATGATGCAGCCTCGGCGCGATCCCAGGCGTCGCCGGCACGCGTGCGACGAAGTGAATAGACCGAAGTGTCATCTGCGAGCAGGTGATACGGGGCTGCCTCAGTCACCTTTACGGTGACCATGTCGCCCGGTCTTGGGCGATCAGCTCCCTCGGGAATCTCGAAGTGCACCAGGCGGAAGTCCTGCGCGCGCCCGCTCATGCGGTTGGTTGCGTCGTCTTTACGGCCTTCGTTGATAACCAGAACCTCGACGTGGCGACCAATTTGGGCCTGGTTTTCGGCTAAGGCCGAGGCGTTGACCAACTCGAGCAATCGTTCATAGCGCTGCTGAACTACCTCTTTTGGAAGCTGATCTGGCAAATCGGCAGCAGGAGTTCCCGGGCGCCTTGAATACTGGAAGGTGTAGGCCACGGTGAATCGAGATTGCTCAACCACACGCATGGTTTCTTGAAAGTCTTCTTCGGTTTCACCCGGGAAACCAACGATGATGTCAGTTGTGATTGCTGCATGCGGCATGGCAGCGCGAACCCGATCAAGAATGCCAAGGTATTTTTCGCTTCGATACGAGCGCTTCATAGCCTTGAGGATGCGGTCGCTGCCGGACTGAAGCGGCATGTGAAGCTGAGGCATGACGTTTGGTGTTTCAGCCATTGCCTCGATGACATCGTCGGTGAAGGCAGCTGGATGCGGACTCGTAAAGCGAACACGCTCAAGGCCTTCAATCTCGCCACAGGCGCGCAGCAGCTTGGCAAATGCACCCTTGTCACCGAACTCAACACCATAGGTATTTACGTTTTGCCCGAGTAGCGTGATCTCGACTACACCCTCAGCAACAAGAGCCTTAATTTCGGCCAGAATCTCGCCTGGGCGACGATCCTTCTCTTTGCCGCGAAGACTTGGCACGATGCAGAAAGTGCAGGTGTTGTTGCAGCCAACAGAAATCGAAACCCAAGCTGCATATGTTGAATCGCGTTTGGTAGGCAAGTCGCTTGGGAAAGTCTCGAGGCTGTCGAGGATTTCGACCTGCGCCTCTTGGTTATGACGCGCGCGCTCGAGCAAAGCCGGAAGCGAACCGATGTTGTGAGTGCCGAAGACCACATCGACCCAAGGCGCTCGCTTGATGATGGTCTCGCGATCCTTTTGAGCCAGGCAACCGCCAACAGCAATTTGAAGGTTTGGATTCTCTAACTTCTGGGTGTAAAGCTGGCCAAGATTGCCGTAAAGCTTGTTGTCGGCGTTCTCGCGAACGGCACAGGTATTGAAGACCACCACGTCAGCAGTGCCGGACTCACCGGCGACGTATCCGGCACCTTCAAGCAGGCCAGTAAGACGCTCAGAGTCGTGAACGTTCATTTGGCAGCCGTAGGTTCGAACCTCGTAGCTGAGCTGGCTGGTGGTTGTAGTCATTAGATGACCATTTTAGCTGTCGAGATTTTGCTCATAGACATTCTGCGCGTGGCGGATAGCCGCAAAAACGATGTTGCTTGAATAGCCCTTGCGCCCCAAGTAACCGGCAAGCCTTCGATCACGAGCCGCTTTCTCTAGGTGAGCAACCTGTCGGTAACGTTTGGCGGCCAAGTTCTTGGCGACTTCGAATTCCGTTTCAGAGGTGATCTCGGCGGTCGCTGCCTCAACGATGAAGGATTCGACACCCTTTTCGGCTAGCTCACGTTTGATTGAGCTCTTGGCGAGCCCCTTGAAATTCAAACGGCTATTGACGATCGTTTCGGCAAAGGCCTCATCATCAATCAGCCCTACTTCGTCGAAGCGCTCAAGCACACGCTCGGCAATTTCGCTCGGAATCTCGCGCTGCTCGAGAATTTTGCGCAACTGGTGCTTGGATTTTGCGCCCCTAGCCAGCTGATGCAAAAGCACATTTCTGGCCCGCTGTTCGGCCTTCTCAGGAGTGAGTGGCTTTTTTTCGCGGGATGCAGAACGGGGGCTACCCGCCGAGTCGTCATCGAATGAATCCGATTCAGAATCGACAGGCCTCCCCCGTCTTTTGAAAGCCATTATTAGCTAGCGTTTGCCTTTGGCTCTGCCACAGCTGCGACTTCGGCCTCAGGTAGGTCTGCCACCGCGCGAGGAACACCAATACCTAGTTTTGCCTTAATCTTCTTTTCGATTTCATCAGCAATTGCCGGGTTGGCAATCAAGAAGTTTCGAGAATTCTCTTTACCCTGGCCAAGCTGGTCACCCTCGTAGGTGTACCAGGCGCCCGACTTTTTGACGATTTCTTTTTCAACACCGAAGTCGATGAGGCTGCCCTCGCGCGAGATGCCCACGCCATAGATGATGTCGAACTCGGCCTGCTTGAATGGCGCTGCCATCTTGTTCTTGACGACCTTGACTCGAGTTCGGTTTCCGACTGCGTCGGTGCCGTCTTTCAAAGTTTCGATGCGACGAATGTCTAGGCGAACCGAGGCATAGAACTTAAGGGCCTTACCACCTGCGGTGGTTTCTGGGCTACCGAAGAAGACACCGATCTTTTCGCGCAACTGGTTGATGAAGATCATTGTGGTGCCGGTGGTGCTTAGTGCACCGGTCAGCTTGCGAAGCGCTTGCGACATGAGTCGAGCCTGAAGACCAACGTGAGAGTCACCCATCTCACCCTCGATTTCGGCGCGCGGAACAAGGGCAGCTACCGAGTCAATAACGATGATGTCGATTGAGCCTGAACGGATAAGCATGTCGGCAATCTCAAGCGCCTGCTCACCGGTGTCTGGCTGACTGACTAGCAGTGCATCGATGTCTACGCCTAGAGCCTTGGCGTATTCAGGGTCTAGAGCGTGCTCTGCGTCGATGAAGGCGGCGATGCCACCTGCGCGCTGAGCGTTGGCGATTGCGTGAAGAGCGACAGTGGTTTTACCTGAGGATTCAGGGCCGTACACCTCGATGATTCGACCCTTTGGCAAGCCGCCGATGCCAAGAGCGACATCGAGGGCGATTGAACCAGTAGGAATAGCCTCAACCGGTGCACGGTCGTCTGAACCGAGGCGCATGACCGAGCCTTTGCCAAACTGGCGGTCGATCTGAGCGAGAGCTGTATCTAGAGCCTTTTCGCGATCTGATGGTGATGGCATTGCTTTCCTCTTCTACTTTGTTTTGGTTGGTTTCAGACTAGGTAACCTCTGCGACATTTTTCGCTTTGGCACTCCATGCTGTTGAAAACAACCGCAAAACTTGTGTTGTTAGAAGACTAGCAATATTCGAACAAAATTTCGATACTTAAATTTTTTGGCGTGTCGAACGTTCGGGTATTTGTTCTCATGCCTGGATGTTGGGTTTGATCTTCTTATCTTTATTAGCGCCGTGCCAGCGGTTCTTTGGAACGCCGGCGACCTCACAGATAGCCAGCCAAATTTCTCGAGGATCAATGCCCTCGGCCATTGCCTGATCGGCGGTTTTATCTAGCAACGCCCCCAAGACTAGGTCGCGCGAAATTACAGCCGCGTACTCGCGGCCGAATTCGTCAATCATTAGTTCGTTGAACTGACTTAGTCGCACTGAATGACCTTATCTAGGTTGGGCCGACAATCAAAAGACCCCAAGCCGAAGCCTGGGGTCTTTTGATTGAGAAATTAGATGGACTTGAGTAGATCTGCGTCGTAGTCTGCGACAAATGCCGCGGGCACTGTGTCGGGGATATATGACGAGTCGTTGTATTCGTAGCCGGCACGGTAAGCCTCGTTGAACTTCACGCCTTCGTGAATTGCAAGACGGTCGCTTACTTCGCGCATGATGACTGAGATTGGCACATCTAGAGCCTCAGCCACTGAAAGAAGAATCTCTGAAGATGCTTCTTTTTGACCACGCTCAACCTCGCTGAGGTAGCCCAACGCCACGCTCGCACGACCTGCCACCTGTCGAAGGGTTCGACCCTTCTGCAAACGGAAGTCCCTGAGCACGTCACCAATTTCTTGACGAACTAAAACCATTGGAGCCTCCTATCACTCTGTAAGTAATTTACCTCTTCGGTATGACACAGATTAACCAAAGATGCTGAATGTCACCTGTGAGTTACAAAAATGTCAACCGACGGAGTTGCCGAAATGTTCCAGGAGATGCGCGATTGCTGCATTCACCGTTTGCTGACGAATTTTTGAACGGCTTCCATTAAAGGAGTGAGCATAGACAACTTCGCCAGCTCCCTCCACTCCGGAGATCCCGATAAACACAGTGCCAACGGGTTTGCCGTCTTGCTCATCAGGCCCGGCAACTCCGGTGGTTGCAATGCCGATTACCCGCGCTTCTTCTAGGCCACAGCTCTTCGACAGTTTGCGGCGCACACCGGTGGCCATTTGAGCGACAACCTCGGGGTCGACCGCACCTTGATTCTCGAGCAACTGGCCAGACACCCCAAGAAGCTGTTGCTTCAGAACCGACTGGTAGGCGGTAATTGACCCCAAGAAGACCTTGGAAGCCCCCGAAACCTCAGTGATGGCCCCGGCTAGCAGACCACCTGTCAAGGATTCGGCCACAGCCAATTTGAGGTCTTTTTGCACCAGCGCAGCAAGAAGACGCTCGGCCGACATCAGCGTTTTGCCTTGGCCGCTGCGATCAGATATTGCAGACCCGAGTAGATGGTCAAAATGGTTGCAATGTTGACCAGCGCGAGTTCGAATGCCTCGTAGGCGTCGCCACGGAACCAAGCAGTTAGCGGCGAAACCACGAAACCGACCATGATGGCCTGCACAATCGTCTTGAGCTTGCCGCCACCCGATGCGGCAATCACACGCTTCTTGATGACCACCAGGCGATAGACCGTGATGCCAAGTTCTCTCACCAGGATGACAACGGTGACCCACCAGGCAATTTCGCCGAGCACCGAAAGCGTGATCAGCGCGCCACCCAGCAGCGCCTTGTCGGCTATCGGGTCCAGGATCTTGCCAAAGTTAGTGATGAGGCCGCGCTTGCGGGCGATGGCCCCATCGATGCCATCGCTTGCCATGATCACAATGAAAATCAGCACGGAGAACCAACGCATCGGTGATTCGGTGTCGGCGATGGCTACCAGCGACCAAACGAAAAATGGAACGGCCAGGATGCGCGCCACGGTGATGGCGTTGGGCAGGTTCCAAGGACTGTTCTGCGGGGTCGAAGACACTACTGGCGACCCGTCAATTGCCAGGCATCCTCATCGCCATCCTCGTCATCGCCGAAGCCATTGCCACCCGAAATAATCGAGCGATCTTGCACTGCACGCGGCACAAATTCTTCGAAGTCGCCAGCAGCTAGATTTCCAGTTGACTCAGGCGGCAGATCGATGACCGCGGCCGCATGTGAAACGGCGGTGCTGGCGCTAGCGCCCGGCTCACCTCGCAACTGAGCAAGGACCCTTGGCAGATCTTCAGGCTGCACCAAAACATCTCTAGCCTTGGAGCCTTCGCTCGGGCCAACGATTTGTCGTGACTCGAGGAGGTCCATCAGGCGGCCGGCCTTTGCAAAGCCAACACGAAGCTTGCGCTGCAGCATCGAGGTCGAACCGAACTGCGAGTTGATGATCAATTCGGCCGCTTGCAAAAGAACCTCAAGGTCGTCACCGATGTCGGCATCGACGACCTTGCTAACCACGGGCTCATCGACATCGGTGCGATACTCCGGATCCATCTGCTTTTTGACATGCTCGACGATCTTGTGAAGTTCGCTTTCGCTGAGCCAGGCACCTTGAACTCGCATCGGCTTGTTGGTGCCCATCGGCGAGAACAGTGCGTCACCCTGACCGATGAGTTTGTCGGCACCAGGCTGGTCGAGAATAACTCGAGAGTCGGTAACCGAGGTGACCGAGAAGGCTAGTCGGCTCGGCACGTTGGCTTTGATTAAACCGGTAACCACATCGACCGAAGGTCGCTGGGTAGCCAAGACCAAGTGGATGCCCGAGGCACGAGCAAGCTGGGTGATGCGAACAATCGAATCTTCAACATCTCGCGGAGCAACAATCATCAGGTCGGCGAGCTCATCGACAACGACCAAGAGGTAAGGGTAAGGCTGCAGCACTCGCTTGCTGCCCTCTGGGACCTTGACCTCACCGGCAACAATCGCGCGGTTGAAATCATCGATGTGCTTGAAACCGAAACTGGCCAGGTCGTCGTAACGCATGTCCATTTCTTTTACGACCCACTGCAGAGCTTCGGCAGCCTTTTTTGCGTTTGTGATGATTGGGGTGATCAGGTGCGGAACACCCTGATAGGCCGCCAATTCAACGCGCTTAGGGTCGATCAAGACCATTCGCACCTCAGCGGGCTTTGCCCGCATCAAGATGGAAGTGATCATCGAGTTCACGAAGCTCGACTTACCGGCACCAGTGGCACCGGCAACCAATAGGTGCGGCATTTTGGCGAGGTTGGCAATTACAAAGCCACCCTCGACGTCTTTACCGATTCCGATAGTTAGCGGGTGAAGGCTCTTGGTGGCTACGTCTGAACGCAAGACATCCCCAAGTGAAACTGTCTCGCGATCGGTGTTAGGAATCTCAATGCCGATGAGTGACTTGCCAGGAATCGGAGCAAGAATTCGGACCTCGTTGCTGGCAACCGCGTATGAGATGTTGCTTGCCAAGCGGGTAACCGCTTCGACCTTGACACCCGGAGCGAGTTCGATTTCGTAGCGGGTAACCGTTGGTCCACGCGAGAAGCCAACCACTGCGGCCTCGACTCCGAATTCTTTGAAGACATTCGTGATAGCCGCGACGATTTGATCGTTAGCTGCCGACTTTGCCTTTGGTGGGGTTCCGGGGGCAAGAATGTTCAGCGGCGGCATGACGTATGGACGCGTGGTTCGAACCGGCGCGGCGGCAGCCGGCTGCCCAGCCGGGGTATCTGCTGCCGCAGTAGGCTGCACGAATTCGGCCTGAGGCACAGCGATTGGTTCGGTGACTGACTCTTCGTAGCCCGCGGCGGCGGTCGCATCGACCGATGGCACGTTGTCTTCGACGGGATCGCCAAATAGAACGTCTAGGTCGTCGCGCTCGTCGATAAACGAGTCGGCAGGCACGAGCGGGGTATCAAAAGCTGGCTCATCGCCGGTCTTGCCCTTGCGCCACCAGGGCACCTTTGTGCCGTCAAACGCATCGAGGACTTCGTCTTCGATCGCGGGCTCATCGACACGAGCGCCCGATTCACCGAAAAGATAAACGCTAAGCTCGCGGAACCTTTGACCGATACGATTGGGCGCCGTCTTGGTCATGATTAGCAGCGAACCAAATGAGAAAGCTAGAAGAACTGGCACGGCGCCCCAGATGGTGAGGGTGTTTAGGAAGGCCACTGAAATGAGCCAGCCGAAAAGGCCTCCCGCAATCGTTAGAGGCCACGGGCCACTAGATGGCTCGGGCACCTCTGCAGCGAAGACGTGAAAGAAACCTGAAATCGAGACGATGAACAAGAACAGGCCGATACCAATGCGGCCGTTGTCGCGGACTGTCGACGGGTGGCGCATCAAATAGATCGAGAAGATGGCCATGATGACCGGAAGCGCGTAGGCCACCCGACCGAAGAGCATGCCGAAGGTGTGGGCGTTTAGCTCTTTGGCAAAGGGGTCTTTGAACAAAAACCAGCTAAAGACAACACCAGCGATCGACAGTAAAAAGATCAAGAAAGGCAGGCCGTCACGACGGTCTTCTTTAGCGATTTTGTCAGGGCTGAGCGCCCTAGCGCCGGCGCCAACCGTGTGGGCCAGGCCCATCCAAATTGCTACCAGAAGTGCCACAAACCCGTTTTGGCCCGAAGGTTGTCGCGGTGCGCGAGCAGCCGGCGTTGAACGAGGTGCACGCGTTGCAGGACGAGCGGCCTTAGCCGCAGGTTTGCGAGGCGTGTTTGGTCTTCTTGTAGCCATGCTCCAAAACTAACAGCCACCCCCGTCAGAACTGAGCAAGGCACGGCCCCGGGGCTGCGAAATAACTAGTCCTGAATAACTACCGGGATGATCATCGGACGTCGACGGTGCGCCTTATTGACCCAAGTTCCGATGGTTCGACGAATGATCTGTTGAAGGGCATACGTATCGCGCACTCCCTCTCCCGCAGCCTCTGCCAACGCACGCTCGATCAGAGGCTTGACGTCGTCAAAGACGTGATCATCTTCGGCGAAGGCACGGGCACGAATCTCTGGCCCAACCTTGACTCGCCCGGTAGCAGCATCGACAACGCAGAAGATCGAGATGAACCCCTCCTCGGCCAGCACTCGGCGGTCCTTGAGGTCTTCATCCGTAATCTTGCCAACGGTCTTGCCGTCAACGTAAAGCAACCCACATTCAACTGCGCCAACCACCTCGGCAACGCCGTCGACTAGATCGACAACCCAGCCGTCTTCAGTGATTAGAACTCGTTCGTGCGGAACACCAGTTTGCTCAGCCAGCTTGCCGTTCGCGATCAGGTGACGATATTCACCGTGCACCGGCATGACGTTCTTTGGCTTCAAGATGTTGTAGCAATAAAGCAACTCACCGGCTGCAGCGTGGCCAGAAACGTGCACTTTGGCATTGCCCTTGTGAACCACGTTTGCACCGAGCTTGGTCAAGCCGTCGATGACACGATAAACCGCGTTCTCGTTACCCGGAATCAGCGAGCTTGCCAGGATGACGGTGTCGCCCTCGGCGATTTCAATGTCGTGTTCCAGATTCGCCATGCGAGCCAACACGGCCATCGGTTCACCCTGTGAGCCGGTCGACATGTAGACGAGCTGGTTATCATCCAAGTTTCTAGCTTGCTTTAGGTCGACAAAGTCTTCGAGTTCGGCGTTTAGGTAGCCCATGTCGATTGCGATCTGCATATTGCGCACCATCGAACGACCTACCAAAACAACCTTGCGGCCGTTGGCCTTGGCCGCGTCGACTACCTGCTGCACGCGGTGAACGTGACTCGAGAAAGACGCAACAATCACACGCTTCTTTGACCGCGAGATGATGTTTTCGATGACCGGGCCAATGTCTTTTTCGAGCGGGGTGAACCCAGGCACATCGGCGTTGGTTGAGTCGCTCATGAATAGATCTAGACCCTCTGCACCGATGCGCGCGAAGGCACGCAGGTCGGTTAGGCGGCCATCGAGCGGCAGCTGGTCCATCTTGAAGTCACCGGTGTGCAAGACCTTGCCGGCCTTGGTGCGAATAATCACGGCGAGGGCATCTGGGATCGAGTGATTAACCGCCACGAACTCGAGATCGAACCCAGCCATTTGCTCACGCTGACCCTCGATAACGACCATGGAATAAGGCTGAATGCGGTGCTCTTTGAGCTTGGCTTCGACAAACGCAAGCGTCAGGGCCGAACCAATCAAAGGGATGTCTTGCTTGAGGCGCAACAGGTATGGAACGCCGCCGATGTGGTCTTCGTGACCGTGGGTGAGCACGATTCCGATGATGTCGTCTAGACGATCGCGCAGGTAGCCGAAGTCGGGCAGAATCACATCGATGCCGGGCTGGTGCTCTTCTGGAAACAGCACGCCACAGTCGACGATGAGAATCTTGCCGTCAATCTCGAAAACGGTCATGTTGCGACCGATTTCTCCGATGCCACCAAGAGGGATGATGCGAAGGACACCCGGGCGCAGCTTGGCTGGTTCGGGAAGGGTTTGAACCAATGGTTCTCTTTTCTTTATCGGGTGGTGCCGGCAACCTTTGGCAGGGCGCCACCGGCGGCTGCGTTTCGGTCCGGACGGAAGTTGTCGAAGCTGAGACCAGTGATGGCTCCGACTAGGTCAATGTCTGCTTCGATGCGAGCTGCCTCGGCATCTTCTGGGCCAACCAAAGGCAAACGAACCCGTGGGCTAGAAATGACACCCAGGCCGTTGAGGATGTATTTGGCAGCCACTGTGCCCGGCACGTGAGTCATTGCGGCGCGCTGAAGCGGGTCGAGACTGTTGTGCACGTTTAGGGCGTGGTGAAAGTCGTTGCGGTTAGCAGCATCAATCAATTCGCGATATGCAGCAGGAGCAATGTTGGCGGTCACTGAGATGCAGCCGGTGGCACCGATTGCAAGGTGCGGCAAGATGTTCGAGTCATCGCCCGAGAAATAAATCAGACCGGTTTCGTTCATGATGCGAGTCGCCTGGGCAAGGTCGCCCTTGGCGTCTTTGACCGCGATGATGTTTGGGTGCTTGGCAGCACGGTGAAAGGTGTCCTGCGAAATCGCAATACCGGCACGGCCTGGGATGTCATACAAGATAACCGGCAGATCGGTAGAGTCGGCAACCATTCGGAAATGTGTAAGCACACCGGCCTGGGTTGGCTTGTTGTAATAAGGCGTGACCACCATGATGCCGTCGGCACCAGCTTTTTCGGAAGCCTTGTAAAGCTGCATCGCGTGAGCGGTTTCGTTAGAGCCACCGCCCGTGATGATCTTGGCGCGCCCACCTGAAACAGATTTGCCGACCTCGACGAGCTTGATTTTCTCGGCGTCGGTTAGAGTGCTGGTTTCGCCGGTGGTGCCGGTAACAACCACGCCGTCGGCACCGTTGCTGATGACATAGTCAATTAGCTTCTCGGTGTCGGCCCAATCTACTTCGCCATCGGCGTTCATAGGGGTGACGAGAGCAACCAGGGTCTGGCCAAAAATGTTCTTGTGCGACATGCTTCAAGCCTAGCGGTTCAGGTATTTGACTTGGCGTGTGTTTATGGCAAGGCTGTCAAGGTGAACCTGTTGCCAACGAAGGCCGATTTCAGGGATGCCTCGCGGAACCCCCTGAGAGATCTTGTCGCTGGGTTCACCGTGGCAATTGTGGCCCTGCCACTTGCCCTGGCCTTCGGAATTGCTTCGGGTCTGGGCGCCGAAGCCGGCCTAACCACAGCGATAGTGGCCGGCGCCTTGGCCGCAATTTTTGGCGGAAGCCGCCTTCAGGTCTCGGGCCCAACTGGAGCAATGACGGTGGTACTAATGCCGATCTTTCATAATTTCGGTGCCGGAGGGGTGCTCTTGGTCGGCTTGATAGCCGGCATTTTGCTCACCATCACGGCGTTTGCAGGGATAGGCGAACATGTCCACCGACTGCCGACAGCGGTGGTCGAAGGCTTCACCGCCGGGCTGGCCATCGTGATTGCCCTGCAGCAGTTTCCCTTCATCTTTGGCGTGCAGCCGAGCGATTCCGAAAAGGTGTTCATAAAAGCGGGCGACGCAATCGCTTCGGCAACCTTCGACGCAAGCACAGCACCGGTGTTGATCACTATCGGAGTCGCCGCTGCCATTCTGCTAATTTCGAAAATCGCACCCAGGGTACCTTCGGCACTCATCATGGTGTTCTTGGCCACTCTCACTGCAAACACTTTCGGTTTAGGCGCTGAACGTATTGGCGACATTCCGAGTCGCATTGGAAAATTTGACCTTGGCTTTCTGCAATTTGAGAGTTGGTGGACTTTGGTTCCATCGGCAGTTGCAGTGGCTGTTTTAGCAGCGCTTGAAAGCCTGCTTTCGGCCAAGGTAGCTGACCGCATGCGGGGCGGCGGAGAACGGCACGATTCCAATCGAGAACTGTTTGGTCAAGGTCTGGCCAACATCGTTGTGCCATTTTTGGGTGGCGTGCCGGCCACGGCGGCCCTCGCTCGCACGGCAGTAAATGTTCGCAGCGGCGCTAGTTCGAAACTCGCAGCGTTGTCACACAGCGCAATTTTGGCGGCGGTGATTTTGTTGTTAGCCCCGGTTGTCGCTCAGATTCCGCTTGCTGCACTCGGCGGTGTTTTGATTGCAACCTGCGTGCACATGATTAAGCCGACCGAGCTACTCACAATCGCCAAAGACTCTTGGCTCGATGTGATTCTGCTGGTAGTTACTTTTGCCCTCACGATTTTTGTAGACATGATTAGCGCCATCGCGATTGGTATTGCTGTAGCGATTATTTTGCGCCGCACTCCCCTAGCCAAAAAGCTCGACCGGCGCTATCCACCCGTGGATGAAAAAGAAACCCTCGGCGATTAGACCGAGGGTTTCAATTTGAAAATCTGTTACGGAGCGACGCGACCGTTGGCGTTGAATGCCTCGTAGGTGTACGGCATCAACTTAGCCCACTCGTCTTCCATCTTCTCGGCGCACATTTCAATTTCGCGCTGCGGGAACGATGGGAAGTGAGTGCCTTCGCGCTTTGTGCGCAGGCTCAAGAAGTTCATCAACGCACGGGCATTCATGGTGACATACATGCTCGAATAGATGTTTAGAGGCAGCACGATGCGCGCAACCTCACGGGCCACACCAGCCTCAAGCATGCGCTTATAGGACTCGTATGCGTGAATTGACGCAGTGCGTGACTCTTGCTCGACAAGAGCTACCTGCTCGGCGCTGCCTGGCAAGAACTCGTAGTGCCCAGCTTTGCCGACCTGCAAAAGATTGCGATCTGCACCTGGAACATAGAAAACCGGGTTGAGCTCTTTGTAGCGACCAGATTCTTCGTTGTAAGAAGCAATTCGGTGGCGCATGAACTCGCGAAACACGAAGATAGGCGCCTGCACATAGAAGGTCATCGAGTTGTGCTCGAAAGGCGAACCGTGGCGGTCGCGCATTAGGTAGTTGATGAGGCCCTTGGAACGCTTTTCGTCTTCAGCCGCATCGGTCTGAGCCGCGGCTGCCTCGAGGGTTTGTTCACCCTGAGTTGAAACGCGCGCTGCAAAAAGAACGTCTGAGTCTGATGCGTTTGATCGGACTAGTTCGACGGTAACGTCGCTGCGAAATTTAATCTCTGACACTCCATTAGCCTACCCGTTTGACTCCCGTAAGAATTGGCAACAAAACACCCCAATCGCCTGCTGTGGCTTAGCCTTGAGTAATGCCAATCGAGACTAAATTTGCCATCGTCGCAGGCCTTGTGCTGCTTGCGGCAATCGCTGGCTTGATTTGGAAGGCCAAGACTGGTCGTTCGAAGCAGGTGAGCGGCGGCGAAATCATCGATCTTCGGGAGATTGGTGCAACCAAGAATGGGCAGCCGGTCACTAAGTTTGGCGAGCGTGTCACCTTTTTGCAGTTTTCGTCCGAGATGTGCACCCAGTGCAAGCAGACGGCGCGCCTATTTCACGAACTTGAAGAGCACACCCCGGATGTTCTGCACATCGAGGTAGACATCACCAACCGACTAGATTTGGCAAGCAAGTTCAACATTCTTCAAACCCCAACCACCTTGGTGCTCGACCACAACGGTCGAATCACATCAAGAATTGGCGGAGCAGCTAAACCAGAAACCATTCAAGACGAATTAGGGAGCTTTCACATCTAATGAGCGAATCAACCTCTACCCCGGCAGGAATCGACCCGCGTGGCCCACGTTTTGGTGCGGTAATAACTTCGGTTTTGCTACTCATCACCGTTTTTCTGGGGCTAGATGCGGCTACCGCCGATGCGGCCTTTGTTTTGCTAGCCGTCATCACAGCATCGTTTGCCTGGGGCGCAACCCAGGGCACCGCCAAGCACCCATACGGTTTGATTTTCAAGAAGTTCGTTCGACCACGCTTGTCGGCACCTAAAGAGCTAGAAGACCCTCGCCCGCCTAAGTTCGCCCAAGTTGTTGGGTTTATCGTGGCTGGAATCGGATTGGTTCTTGGCGCCTTCGACAACAGCGTTGGTCTAACGATCTTTGCCGGCATGGCCTTTGTGGCTGCCTTCTTGAACGCAGCGTTCAACTTTTGCCTCGGTTGCCAGATTTACATCGGCCTAAAGCGCATTGGGGTTATCAAGCACGGCTAGTCAGCCTACTTTTCGCGTCGCCCTAGTTCTTCGGAGCTAGGGCGATTGCTTTTCTCATGGCAGCTCGCGCGCGCCGGCGATCCCCTGCGGCACTGTATGCCAAACCAAGGTTGAACCAACTGTGCCAATCTTCGGGGTGCTCCGAAGCGGCTTGGCGGAACTGCTCAAAAACCGCATCGGCAGAGGCGCGAACAGGGCGACCGCTAGGGCGGGTCTCAAAATTCATCTCCGGCCATGCGCCTTCTTGTTGCACCCTGCGCTCAAGCGCCTCGACGCGCGTGCCAAAGATAAATTCTTGGATGATTGCCCAAAGACCAAAGGCGGGGAAAGCCAGAATCAGCAACCCCATGACTTTTGCGAGCGCAGCATCGACCATCAAAAGTTGAACGCCGGTGTTTGCGAGCAAAACGATGTACATGACCAGCAGTGCGGCCATCACGATGGCGCCGACTTTGGTGGCGGTCATTAGTTGCTTGAGGCGTCGATGACCGACTGAAGACCGACAAGAAGCCCAGAGGCCTTAGCAGCAACCTGAATGCTTGCCATGATGCCGTGAGCGTAAGAGTTGATTGAGCTGACCTCGTGGCTGATGGTCAAAACTTCGCTGGTGCCACCAAAGTGAATGTCTTGCTTTGCCGAAACCCCTGCCAAACGCAGGCTATGGATTGGCACACCGGCCACGACCTCACCGCGAGCGGTTTGACCCACGCCAGCGATCAGCGGTTGGGTCATACCCTTTCGAGCCTCGTGAATCATTTCGGCGGTGCGAACTGCCGTGCCGGAAGGTGAATCGATTTTGCCGGCATGGTGAGCCTCGACGATTTCGATTGAGTCAAAGAACTTAGCCGCCTGGGCAGCAAACGAACTAGCCAGCATTGAACCGATTGAGAAGTTTGGGATTACCAAGACAGCAGCTGACGGGTTAGCGGCGATTTTGCCCTGGAGCGCGGCAAGCTTTTGCGCAGACCAACCGCTGGTGCCGACAACAACCTTGAGGCCGGTGGCCACGCAGTAGTCGACAACCTGCTCGCTGACTTCGAGACGAGTCACCTCGAAAACAACATCGGCACCCAAAACCGCACTGAGTTCGCTTTTAGAGTCAAGCGCTGCATGCAGGCTGGTGTGCTGAGAGGCATCAATAAGGTCAAGCACAAGCTTGCCCATTCTTCCGGTTGCGCCGACTACGGCTACTTTAATGGTCACGATTAAATCCTAGATAAAGTCTTTGAAAGTTGACTCTTTGATGTCGCCGACCGCGACGATTGAACGCTCTCGAGCGGCAAGGTCTGCCGCCAACGAGCGAACATCTTCAATCGTGACAGCGTTCACGTGGCCAAGCGAGTCGTTTAGGTCATAGAACTGACCATTCACAATTTCGGCGGCAACCAGGCGATTCATGCGAGCCGCCGTGCTTTCAAATTTGAGGGCTAGGCTACCCGAGATGTTGCCCTTGGCGAGCTCGAGTTCGTCTTCGCGAATGCCATCGACGGCAATCTTTTCGAATTCGGCAATCATCAGGCGAGTGACTTCTTCGGTCTTGGCTGGTGAACAACCCGCATAGAGGCCAAAATAGGCCGCGTCTGAATAGCCCTGATTGAACGAGTAGACCGAGTATGCCAAGCCGCGCTTTTCGCGAATCTCTTGGAACATGCGTGAACTCATACCGCCACCCAAGACGGTGTTGAGAATTCCCATCGCATAACGACGTTCGTCATCGGCGATTAGACCCTGCATGCCAACAAGGATGTTTGCCTGCTGAGTCGGACGGTTGATGACGTTGAGGGCCGAGCCGCGGGTCACTGGAACCTGGCCAGCCACGCGGCGCTGAACCGGGTGGGCGACATTGTTGAGATCCCAACCTGCGGAAACCAATCCCGTCTCGACCAGTTCGATTAGGTTCGCGTGGTTTACGCCACCTGCGGCAACCACGACTAGGTCTTGTGGGCGGTAGTTCTGCTGGTAGTGAGACCACACGGCCTCGCGAGTCACAGCGTTGATGGTTTCGTTTGTGCCACCAATCGGGCGGCCGAGCGGGTGATCGCCAAGCACGGCAGCGCTGAAGGCCTCGTGGGCGACATCCTGGGGATCGTCGTCGTTCATTGCCAGCTCTTCGAGAATGACGGTGCGCTCGTTCTCAAATTCGGTTGGGTCGATTAGCGACGAGGTGAGCATGTCGGCAATTACGTCGACTGCCACCGGCAGGGCTGAATCTTGAACCCTGGCGTAGTAGTTGGTGTTCTCTTTGCCGGTTGAGGCATTGGATGAACCGCCGACAGAGTCGAATGCGACTGCGATGTCTAGCGCGGTGCGCTTTTGGGTGCCCTTGAACAAGAGGTGCTCAAGAAAGTGGGTTGAGCCGTGATGACCATCGGTCTCATCACGAGACCCAACCGCAACCGAGAATGACACCGAGACGCTTTGAGCCCCTGGCATTGACTCGGTTAAAACGCGAACACCGCTCGGAAGGATAGTTCGACGAATCGAACTTCCTCCCGAAGCGGTGAACGAGAGTTCGTTCTGGTCAAGCGGAAATAGAACTTCACTCACAGCTA
>JACCDN010713941.1_pt1 | contig 21094 bp, 18 predicted proteins | sample 7441691 | NCBI WGS metagenome assembly JACCDN01 (sample SAMN15323439, study PRJNA562643) | freshwater metagenome | isolation source: river surface water | place: USA:Blue River Watershed | collected 2017-08-16 | reverse complement strand
GACTTCCGCCCTCGCTTCGCAAGGCAACTAACAATGCAAACAAGAGGAACGCCGGCAGAGTAAACAAAGCATGTGGTTTCACCAAAGCGCTGAATCCAAGAAGTGCGCCCGTAGCCAACCACCAAGGAAGCTTGTGCTTGGCACCTGCGATTAACGCCACATAAATAGTTGCGGTGATGAAAGCAAAGTACATTGCCTCTGGCATGAAGTATGAAACATATACGTGAATTGGGCTAAACGCTGCAACGGTCGCAATCATCGCGCCCCAGGTCACACTCAACAGCCTGCGTGCGATAAAGAAGATAAATGCCAAAGTTACAAAGAAGAAAAGAACGTTAAGTCCTTTGCCGCAGCTGTAGAAATCTGCGCTGCAAGCACTTGTTCCCGAGTACAACCATGAGAACAAATAGTTTGGGTAGAGCTGCTCAGCAAACGGAGTGAATCGTGCCTGGATGCTGTAGACATATTCATCTTGCATAACCGCAGGTAGAACTGGCCAAACTCGACCGATTGAAATCAGCGCCGCAATAAATGGGGCTACAAGCCAGTAGTAAGCACGATGAAATTTTTTCGTTGCCAATTCAAACCCCTACTTTTTGTGCTTTACGCGCTTCGGCACCGATGCGATATCGTGACTGAAAAACGCAAGCACTAATTGGAAGCCCAAAATAACTGGCAGCGATGACAGCATCACAGTTCCAGCAGTGGCTGGGACTCCTGAAGATACGCTCTCTGAAAATTTTACAAGACCAAAAATAAGGCCAAACCAACCGAATGCGACTCCAAATGGTAGCTCCAAAGACGCCACGCTCATGTCTCGCAAATAGTAGTTGTAGAACAAGCGTTTGTGAAAACGCACAAAGTGCTTTCCAGGGAATTCAAATAGCGCTTTCAGCACGGATAGATTGCTTTTCTCGCTTCCATAACGCGCCTCCATTGGCACGTCCCAAACAACCGCACGCAGCAAACTCAATCTATATAAGACGTCAGATTCAAAGAAGTATCGCTTGCTGATAGTTCCTAGAGGCATGGACTTCAACACGTCACGGTGAATTGCTGTGTAGCCGTTGGTTGGGTCAGTCACATTCCAGTAACCGCTAGAAAGCTTTGACATCAAGCTCAACGCTCCATTACCGAGCACACGAATTCCTGGCATCTCGCGTAAACTAACCAAGCTGTCAAAGCGATTGCCCTTGGTGTAATCGGCATTGCCGTCAACAATCGGCTGAATCAAGTCGGTAATCATGGCCGGGTCCATCTGACCGTCGCCGTCAATCTTGACCACAATGTCGGCGCCAACTTCAAGCGCAGCACGGTACCCGGTGACAACTGCCCCGCCGACACCCTGGTTTTCCGAGTGAGTCAAAACCTGAACACGCTTATCGGAAGACTTGGCCGAGACCAAAGCTCCAGAACCATCCGGGCAAGCGTCGTCAACTACATATATTTTTGAAACCTCCGGCCCAATCTCAGCCAGCACATCAAGAACATGTCTCGTCACTCGGTACGCAGGAATCACCACTGCGATTTCCAGTTTCTTATTTCCACTTAGTGACATTAGTTCCTCCCGCGACGCCTATCACCCCCAGGCGCGCACTCCCTAAATTCTACTTAGGTAGAACTCCACAGTCTCGGCTAGTTTCGCTTCAAAATTGCCGTGCTTTGGCTTCCAACCAAGCTCAGCCTCGGTAGCCGATGCATCAATCGCGTAGCGAAGGTCGTGGCCTGGTCGGTCGGCAATAAACTCAATGAAATTCTCAGGCTTGCCCATAATCTTCAACAAAGCTTTGACCACATGCAGGTTTGATCTCTGGTTGTCAGCACCCAATAGATACGTCTGGCCGATTTCACCGCGTTCCAAAATTGCCCAAACGCCGTCATTATGGTCATCTACGTGAATCCAGTCGCGCACGTTGGCGCCGTTCCCATAAAGCTCTGGCTTCTTGCCGGCGGCAATCAGACTAATCATTCGTGGAATTAACTTTTCTTCGTGCTGATAGGGTCCAAAGTTGTTTGAGCAGTTTGAAATTGTGGCTTTAAGCCCAAATGACCTAACCCAGGCTCGAACCAATAGGTCAGATGATGCCTTGGATGATGAATAAGGGGAGCTTGGATTGTAAGGCGTCTCGGGGGTGAACTTTTCTGTTCCCTCTAATGGCAAGTCGCCAAATACCTCATCAGTAGAGATGTGGTGGAACTTCACATCGTGCCTAACACAAGACTGAATAAGTTCGTAGGTGCCAAAAATGTTGGTCTCAATGAAAGGCTTTGGTGACTTCATAGAGTTGTCGTTGTGGCTCTCCGCTGCAAAGTGAACCACTTGGTCAACTCGCGAAACCACTGAATTTACCAGCCCAGAATCCAATATGTTCCCTTGAACAAATTCATACTTGCCGTCTAGTCCAGCCAAGTTTTCGAGTGAACCCGCGTAAGTTAGTGCATCAAGCACAATAACCTGAACATCAGGGCGAGCCTCAAGGGTTCGACGCACAAAGTTCGACCCAATAAAGCCTGCTCCGCCTGTAACCAGAATTCTCATTGGTATGACCTCCTACCCCTAAAGTAGGCTAGCAGGCATGAAGGGCATCATTCTGGCTGGTGGTTCAGGCACGCGACTTGCTCCGCTTACCCTTCCCACTTCAAAGCAGCTTCTTCCCGTTTACGACAAACCGATGATCTACTACCCGCTCTGCACCTTAATGCTGGCTGGTGTTCGTGAAATTTTAGTGATAACGACCCCGCACGAACAGAACCAGTTCAAGCGTCTACTTGGGAATGGCTCTCAATGGGGAATCTCAATTTCATATGCCATTCAAGAAAAACCCGAAGGCTTAGCCCAGGCACTAATTATTGGGGAATCATTTATAGGCACCGATTCAGTTGCCTTAATTCTTGGTGACAATATTTTTTACGGCACCGGAATGGGCACAGCTCTCAAGTCAATGTCTGGTCGGCGGGGGGCAACTGTTTTTGCGTACGAGGTAACTAATCCAGAGGATTATGGGGTCATCGAATTTGATGACGCGGGCAAGGCAATCAGCATCGAAGAAAAACCAAAATCTCCAAAAAGCAACTTCGTGATTCCCGGTCTCTACTTTTACGACAACCACGCAGTCGAGCTTGCAAAGTCACTGAAACCCTCAGCCCGCGGCGAATTGGAAATTACCGATCTTCACAAGCTGTTCTTGTCAAATGAACAACTAAACTTAGAGGTTCTTGATTCAACGAAGACTTGGCTCGATACTGGGACAATCGAATCTCTTCACATAGCTGCCGAAAGTGTCCGGCTTATTGAAAAAGAAATCGGGCGCAAGATTAATGTTCCTGAGGAAGTCTCTTGGCGCCTTGGTTTGATTTCAGACGAACAACTCTTATCAGAAGCCAATAAGTACGGCAAGTCTGGATACGGAGATTACTTGCGAACCTTAGTTGGATGAAAATTCAGCAAGAACTTCCGGTGCGGCGACTTGCCAACGTTTTTTCCAATCACCAATCATTGGTCCCATGGTTTCTGAATTATCCAGAACGCTAAAGGCGGGTCGCTTTGCAGCGGTTGGAGTTTCATCACTCGAATTTGAACTTAATAAATACTTGTAGCCGTCCGGTAAAGACACTGCTATCTCCCGAGCAAAATCTAGCCAACTTCCGCTTCCACTTGCCACTGCGTGGACAATCCGTTCGTTGAAGTTATTGATTCCGTGGGCATAAACAACTTCCGCTAAATCGCGTGTCCAAGTTGGTGTTCCCACTTGATTATTCACAACCTTCACTGCCCCTTGGTCAATTAGTTTTGCTGCGATGGTTTTTGCAAAATTTTTGCCCTTAGCACCGTACAGCCACGAAGTTCTAAATATTGTGTAACTTGCTCCAGATTGAGCTACCAGTTTTTCACCCAGTTCTTTGGATTTTCCGTAAACGGTCAATGCATTTGTTTCCGAAGTAACACTGTACGGAGTAACAGATTCCCCATTAAAAACGTAATCTGTAGAGATGTGCAAAAACTTGGCTCTAAGAATTTCTGCCACTTCAGCTAACTTGCCAGCATAAATTCCGTTTACCTTATTTGCTTCGTAAAGCTCAGACTCTGCCTTATCAACGGCTGTAAACCCGACTGCATTCACAATCACTTCCGCCGATCCAATCTGAGCAGCCAGTGACACTGGCGACAGGTCTAAGTCCAGATTCGAGCGATTAAATCTGGCTAGCTGCTCCCCCCGAGATTCAAGAAGCGCCGCTATTTCCGAACCAAATAAGCCCTTGTCACCAATGACTACCCAGCGCATAAATTCCCCTTGTTCGGCTAGCCTTGATTTTATGCCATTTCAAGAAATGAAAATCAAAGGTGCCTGGATCCACACACCTATTCGGCACTATGACGAGCGTGGGCATTTTGAAGAAAAGTTCAAGCTCTCTCAGATTGAGTCCGAACTGGGCCGCACTTTCACCGCTATGCAGGTCAACCAAAGCATTTCAAATAAAGGGGTGGTCCGCGGAATTCATTTCACAGACAGCCCTGGAGGCCAGGCTAAATACGTATCATGCCCAAAAGGAGCGGTTTGGGACGTTGTTGTGGACCTTCGAAAGGACTCGCCCACGTATGGCCAGTGGGATGCCGTCGAACTCTCGGCAGAAAACGGCTTGAGTCTATTAATTTCGGAGTCACTTGGTCACGCTTTTATGAGTCTCGAGGATGGCTCTGTAGCAAGTTACCTATGTACATCCGAGTACAGTCCCTCTTCTGAAATCACACTCAACCCCCTTGATCCGAAGATTGGCATTGAATTTAAGAAAGTTGCCGAAGCTTACGGAATAAGAAATCTTCAACTAAGTGAAAAAGACCGCAATGGTGGCTTACTTCAATAAATCGATAACGGGAATACCGTTGGCGTTTGGAGATAATTCGAGGCGTACTTTTTGTATTGTTTTGGTGTCTAACCACAGTTCAAATATTTTTTCGGATTGCAAATCAATCCTGTCAAATTCCGCTCTCATCGGACAAACAAAATAAGCCGTATTCCAGCCTTTTTGCCAGAGAATATCCTCTGATCTTTGTCTAGTTATCGCGTTACCCGAACAAATTTTTTTACCATCTCTGCTGACGCTAACTGACATTGGTGCTGCGGGGATCCCAAAATTTGTCCAATAATCAACCGTGATTCCCTTTGCAGTAACTGGTAAATCGAATTTGATTACCTGGGCTGTTGTGCTTGATGACAGCGTTGAATGGTATTTACCCAATGCAATGTTGGAGGAGTTAATTGCCTCAACATAGATTCGCTCACTCTGTGTTGTGGGTGCCGTCGAGAATGACAACATGACTGGAATGACCCAAAGTGTCACTGCTGCGATTCGCACGTTTCGCCATTTGCTGGATTCCGAATTCGATTCTCTAAAATATCCGGCTATAAAAATAATGATTGGGGACAGAATCCACAGCTGAATAACAACTAAAGAAAAAAGGCCAAAGCCATGTGGTAAAAAATCTGTCGCAAAGTGCGTTTGTTCAGTATTGAGCCACTCCCAGGCGGTTTGCTTGAACATTGTTTGATCAAGGTTGCCTGACCATATTGTGAACATGAGGTATACGAGGCACGCGAACGCTATGGATTCGAGCCACCAATACCATTTGGGGACTCTACCAACTATGGAATAAACCGCGATGATAAAAGGAATTACGACCAACCACTGTGGGTTCCACCTAATTGCAGTAAATATGATTCCAAAAAATATGGATAACCCTGCTACAAAGACTTGCAGCATATCAAGAGGCATGTTCGTTTCTCTTAGTTTTCTAAATAAACCCCAGCGGCGATTGACTTCAAAAATTGTCAATAATACGATTGCGAAGACTGGCAAAAGCAATGATGAAGAGCCCAGCAATCGCAAAGGTAGTTCAAAGATTGTCACCAAAAAGTTTTCATCCCTGGCAAATGCAAGAAGTGATATTGCGCTAGGGCCAATGGCAAGAAACACTATTGAGGCATAGTGTCTTTTTGGAATTTTGAAAATTATCAGGTACAAAATAACAATTGGGAATGCAAAGTACTTAACGGATATTGCAAGTCCCCAAAGTAAGCCTGAAAATAAATATTTATTATTTAGTCCTGAAACTAACGCCCAAAGGACCAGTGTGATCCAAATGATGTCGTACTGGCCCATAAAGAAAATTGCAAAGACAACAAATGGCGAGTGAATCGGGGAGGCGGCAAGCGGTGGCACATTTTGAATCGAGCTACTAACGGACGCTGTCAACCTTCGCAAAAGCGAAATCGAAAAAACTGCTGAAATCACAAGTAATAACTGAGCCCAGGTTCCAACCCATACATTTGGAATAATTTGCAGATTCTGGTCCAGCGAATGCATAAATCCCAGCGCGTTGAGTGGTGCAATCCATGCGGCGAATATGAGATAGATCGGAATTAAGTAGTCGCTGCTTCCAATTCTTGAAGCGTTGAAAGAATAGAAATCTGATAAGTGCCCCTCATACAGAGCTTGCGATGCCAAAATCGTGTGATCTAGGTCCCTTTGATTGAAAACGACCAAAACAGCGGCCGCGAAAATAAGCAGCACTGGGTTTTTTATGCGTGTCCAGGATCCCTTTGGTTCTCGTCTCTCGATCAATCTACTTTGTCTTTCTGAATGCAAAATGCTTGTTTGATGTAAAACTAACAAGAGCTAAAACAACCGTCATGATCGCTTGCCCGAGATAGACACTAATTCCGGGCAGTGTGCTCAACAATGGGACTGCGAGAGAATTTATTAACAAGGGAATCACGAACCCGGCCTGAAATTTAGCAAATTCGGCCCAAGCAAAGTTTGTTTTTCTGTGAAAGACAATTCGTTTCATAGAGAAATAGGACCAAATTGAAGTAGCGAAATGAGCTATCAACAGCGCGGACCAGTATCCAAAAGGTACGCCGATTAAAAAAAAGGTCCACGAGAATGCTAAATAGCCAACAATTGCATTGAGTGCCCCCACCACTAAGAACCTGAAGTGTTCGCTTCTTGAAAAACGATGCCGCATTGTGGCCATGAGATTCAGTCAACTTTCAATCATTGCTACTAGATTGGTGCTAGAGCAAGTTGTACTAGAAATGCGACAGTACCACTGGAATCAAAACGAGGAAAAAATGCAGGTTTTTATTCGCCTAAGAAACATACAAATAAAACCAGAATATTTGATAACGGGTTACGTGGTTGCTGTCCTTCTTTCAGGTCTGTATTCAATTGTAAATATCCTCTACTTTCAAGGGTCACCTAACTCAATCGTGTCCTATAGTCAGTTCGATCGACCCGATATTCCTGAGGAGTCTTTCTTAGGTACCGCCCCATTCGGGGTTCATTACTTTGGAGACTTTCTCCAGCCCTATGATTGGGCGCGTCAGGACAATCCATGGTCCTCCCAAGTCTCTGGGGCCAACTACCCGCCATTTGCAATAGATATTTTTGCGCTTCTTGCCTTGTTGCCTTACCAAACATCGCTAATTACTTACTTGGCCCTAATGGCACTCGTCTCTATTGGGTCCATCTGGTTACTCACGCCTCAGGTAGGTTTTCAAAATAGATTGCTCGTCGCGATTGGGTTTGGGCTTTTTTCAACGCCAATCCTCAGCGCCTTAGATAGAGGTAACCTCAGCGGTTTTTTGCTTCCCTTATTCGCTTTGTTCATTTGGAGTAATAAGAATGACAAAACTCTATTTGCAGTCCTGGCATTCTCTCTGCTAGTTGCAATTAAGGTCTGGCCTGTCGCGTTAATCGTCTTATTTATCTTTAGCAAAAAGATTTATCATATGCTTTTTGGGCTATTAGGGGTAATGCTCTACTCTCTTTTTTCTTTATGGATTCGGTCTGGGGATCTATGGCTTGGAATCACATCATTCATAAATAGCAATGTAGGCTTCGCCGGGAATAACACTTCAAATTTAACCCTGGCCTTTGAGCGACTCATGAGCTATTTATTGATTCCTGCAACGACAATTGACGCTACTCTGCCTACGCTGGAACTACTTTTACCGTATCTACGCTCCGGGATTGCGCTGGCATTAATAGGAATTTCGATGTTTGTAGTTAAGGAGCAATTCGAGTTTTCCTCAGCGCTGGCTTTGGCTGGGGGGGTTGTCTTTACCGGTACTCTCGCGCCCTATGCGTGGTTCTTCGTCCCTGTCGTCGTTAGTTCATTGCTCAACGACAAGATAAACGGACTAGGAACGGAGAGTCGTAAAAATTTGAGCGTCTTAGTCTTGGGGCTCTTGGCTTTTTGTCCAATTCCTTTAGATTTCATGAATACAGGGAAGGGGCCTTCCGTTGTGCTTCTATTGCTTTGGGTTGCCTTGTTAGCATTTTTCTCCCTAAGGTCTGCTCGGCTTCAATAAGAAGATTATTGGCCCTTAACTAAAACTCTGTAGATCTCAATATCATCTTTTATTGGCGTTGAATTCGAAGAACGCACTGTTTTTATCAATATCCAGGATCCACTTGAAACTTGCTGATCCTTGTAGGACTGCCAGTCCCTCAACGATGAACGCGCGTTTAGAAAAGCTTTTTCATGCATTCGCACTTCGGAATTTTTCAAGTTCTGCCAAATAACCATGTCTGGGGGGTTTGCCTTGAAAATACCAAGGTCCTTCGACGAGGTTGAATTCGGGCAAACATCGAACCACTGAACAAAGCATCGCAAGTGTTTGTAGGGCTCGAGGCCGCTGACCGCGGCGGCTCCTGGAATGTTTGGAAAACTGAAAACTGTTAGGTTTTCATTCGGGCTATCAGTAATTAGCACTGAGACTGTTTTTCTAATTTCCGTCAAGATTTGCGCATCCGCCACTGGAACAACGATGGTTCCTAAATTTGGGAACGTTACCCCCTCTCTCGGCCCAAGCAAGGAGGTTGCAGAATAACCAAACCAAACGTATGGCGAGCGAGCTACAAGTAGTCCTTGGAGCAGAGTTGCGATTATTAGCAAGTACACAAGAGCATACTTAGTTGCTTGATTCCTTGCCATAAACCAACTGGTAAAAATTATCAATGCTGAAATGAACCATTGGATATATGCATCCCCGCCCGAGGACATTGTATTTATCAGCGCAGCCAAGATCGTAATTGATGCGATGTCCAGAGCGATTCTATTCTCGCCCTGTATTAATTCCCGTCGCCCCCTCTTATCTTCAATTACTTGCTCTCGTATGCGTGAGAAGGCCCAATAAATCATTGCAGTTAAGACGAAACTGATTGAGGTTGAATTTATTTGTGGAATAAGAGTTTCTCTTGCAAAAATTGCAGCGAAAAAAGTTAGTGTGATTGCCGTTTGCAAGACTACCATTGTGGGCTTCGGTGGAAGATTTAACAGGGAGTTTAGTTTCATAAACCCAAAAACTGTAAGCGCGCTGCCGAGCAACAGCAATGGAACAGTCCGCCCTGGGAACAGGAAGACCGAAGCAATGAACGTGAAAGCGACTGGCGCAAAAGTTGGAGCGAATTTGCTAACTGGGAACTGTCTACGAGCGAGAAAAAATATTAGAAGAGTTGCCGATGAGATGATCACTTCAGGCGATGCTATGTAACGTCCATAAATCGCGGCAAGAGACTCAGCGAACTTCAAGAGCGTCGGGTTCTTGCCTCCACCAGAGAGCATATCTGCCACAAAAGAATTTTGAAGGTTCAAGCATGTGAGCCACGTGAAAAGCAACCCGGTTGATAAAAGCATTACCACAGCAGGAATAATTGCGAAAATTGATTTCCTAGGATTATTTGGATAGCGCATTATGAGCAGTATCCATAACATCCCGCAAATCAAGCCCGCACTTAAGGCTTCCGTTTGTTTGGCCAAAAACCCGAGCGAGAATGAAACACCTGCCAAGGACGCAATCAAGATGACCTTCGAGTCTCCGGGTGTAGTCTCATTTCTCTTCGCCGCAAAAATTAGCAAAGCAATCCCGATGGCATTCAACATCAAAAATTGAGTGTTCCAGCCCGGAAGCGATTCAAGTCTCAGGGATGGAATCAAAACTGCTGTGAAAACAGTGAGAACGGCTGCCGGTAGGCGGTTGATCCACAGCCGAGCTAGAAAATAGTTCGACGCTGTGTAAGCAACTGCGAGTGGAAGAAGAGAAAACCTAAGGGCCATCCAGGGTGATTCAAAATTAGCTGCAAATTGTGCTTCCCAGAATGTAAGAGGTGTAACTGGATAAAAATAGTCTCTGTATGGCAGGAGATCTGGATCGCCAAGCGGAAACCAAGACCAGCCATCCATCATGGGGAAAAACAAAAACGATGGAATCGACAAGATCACTGCCGACAGAAAAATTGCAATACCGTCAAACGCCCTTGCCCCCCAGCTACCAGTCATCTGCCTCATTTTGTGAAAAATTTTGCAATTTGTTCATTGGTTAGTACAAGAGGGTCTGCGTTGTTTGCAAATCGTTTTTCCCAGTCAACAACCAAATCGACAGACTCGTTGAAGTCATATTTATTATTCCAGTTCAAAAATTGATTTGATTTCTCCGAATTAAGTAAGAGTATCCCAGCCTCATGTGGTTGCTTAACAGGCGGTTCGGTTTGGATAAATTGAGTTCCCCAGCTTTTTGCAAATCGATTAACAACTTCCTGAACCGTTCTCGAGTCACGAGAATCAGAACTGAAATTCCAAACCCCTGCGCCGTCTCCTCTTAACAACTGATCACTTAGCTTTAGGTAACCGGCAAGACAATCCAAAACATGCTGCCAAGGTCTTATAGATGCTGGGTTGCGGATTTCGATTTGTTTTCCCGTGGTGGCAGCGCGCACAAGGTCAGGAATTAATCTGTCCTCACACACGTCTCCTCCGCCAATTACATTTCCCGCTCTAGCTACCCCAATCGGTATTTTTGAAACTGTTCTTGCCCATTCTTGAGTAAGTTGGTCGGCGGCGGCTTTGCTAGAACTGTAAGGATCACTTCCGCCCAAAATGTCGCTTTCGACATATCCGCTCAATTGTCCAACATTTTTATAAACCTTGTCAGTCGTAACAATAAGTTGAGCTCTCACTGATTCTGTTTCATGAACCGCATTTAAGAGATTAAAGGTTCCTACGACATTAGTTTCAAATGTTTCCACTGGGTGTTTGTAAGAATGTCTCACAAGCGGTTGCGCAGCCAGGTGAAAGACAAAATCCGGCTTGATTTTTTGTAGTTGAGTCTTTAGTTCTACTGAGTTCCGTATATCAATTCGGAGATCGCTTGAAAACAGAGGAGCTATCTTTGCTTTCTCAAACAACGATCCCTGTTCTGGGTTCAGTGAAATTCCAGAAACTTCATGGCCAAGGGACATCAGCATGAGAGATAGCCAAGATCCCTTAAATCCCGTGTGTCCTGTAATTAGGTAATGCATGACTACCTTGTAGCCTTTTCCATAAACTCTGCAATCGACTCGGCAATGAAGTCCAACATTGGCTCAGTGAGGCCTGGGTAAGTTCCAATCCAAAAAGTTCGATTCATGACAATGTCTGTGTTGATCAAATCCCCAACAATCTTGAAATCTACATTTCTGTAGGCAGGTTGTTTAGTGAGGTTCCCAGCAAACAGAAGACGTGTGCCGATTTTTCTCGAATCTAAGAACCTGAGTAGTTCTTCGCGGTTAGCTGGATGATTTGGATCAATAGTCAAAGGAAAACCAAACCACGAAGGGTCTGATTTGGGTGTCGCCACCGGCATAATCAAGCCTTCGATTTTTGAGATCTTGTCATAGAGATATTTAAAGTTCATTCGACGAGCATTTGAATACAAATCCAGCTTTTGGAGTTGTGACAGTCCGAGGGCTGCCTGCATGTCGGTTGCCTTTAGGTTATAGCCAATGTGGCTGTAGATGTACTTATGGTCATAGCCGAGAGGTAGGTCCCCGAGTTGCCATTGAAAGCGCTTGTGGCAGGTGTCGTCATGTCCGGTTTCGCAGTAACAATCTCTGCCCCAGTCGCGAAAAGACTCAACTTGCTTGCGGACAAGAGGGGATTTTACAAAAACCGCCCCGCCTTCTCCAGTAGTTATGTGGTGCGCAGGATAAAAACTCGCGGTTGCAGTATCACCAAAGCTCCCAGTTTTCCTACCGTCATATGTCGACCCCAATGAGTCACAGGAGTCTTCTATTAGCCAGAGTCCGTGCTTGTCACAGAGTTCCTGCACTGTATCTAGGTCAAACGGGTTTCCGAGCGTGTGAGCCATCATAATCGCCCGAGTTTTGCTACTCACTGCCTCCCGCAACATCTCCGAGATGGCGTCATACGTTCCTAATTCAACGTCCACAAGAACTGGCCGAAGTCCATTTTGGATAATTGGGTTTACTGTCGTTGGGAACCCAGCAGCTACCGAAATTACTTCGTCACCAGGTTTTAGGGCCCGTTTACCGAGTTTTGGGCTGGTAAGTCCACTCAGGGCGACAAGATTTGCTGAGGAGCCGCTATTTACGAAAAGTGCGCTACGTGCGCCAACATATTTCGCTAGCCCTCGCTCAAACTCCGTATGGAAACGACCTGCAGTAAGCCATCCGTCTAGAGATGCATCAACTAAAGCCGCAAAATCATTTGGATCTAGAACTTTTCCTGAAACCGGTACAGGGGTTTCGCCTGGAACAAAATCAGGCTTTTCAAGTGCAATGGCTGCGAATTCTCGAACACTAGCGAGGATTTCATTTCGCTTTTTATCTTGATTTTCTGACAAGATAGCTCCCCCGCAGGCCTGATGCCGATTGAATGATTAGATATACATAGTATCCGTATGTGATAGCAGGCCCGAGTTTTTCAGGCCAGAATTGGGGAATCCTTGAAGGCAGTGCTTCTTGCCGGTGGTCTGGGCACGCGTATGCGTGAAGAAACCGAATTTAGACCAAAGCCTATGGTTGAGGTCGGCGGACGCCCGGTTCTGTGGCACATTATGAAAGTTCTTGGGGCCCAAGGAATTACCGATTTCGTGATTTGTGCTGGTTATAAAAGTGAATACATTAAAAACTACTTTTATAATTACGGGGCTTCGAATTTGGATTTCACGGTCCGCCTAGGCGATCAGAGCAGCACTGTTTTTCATGGTTCACACGATGAATTCGACTGGACAGTGACTGTTGCAGATACAGGAGCTACAACAATGACCGGCGGGCGCATAAAGCAGGTCGAGAAGTATCTTGATGGTGAGCCATTTCTTGCGACTTACGGTGATGGCATTGCCGACATTAACTTAAGTCAGCTTCTGGAGTTTCATGCTTCGCATGGGAAAACTGCGACAATGACAACCACTCAGCCATCGAGCAGATTTGGTGTTGTAGACATCAATTCTGATGGACTGGTGGAACAGTTCCGCGAGAAGCCGAGAGTAAATGACTGGATAAATATTGGATATTTTATTTTTCAGTCCCAAATTTTTGATTATCTAGGTGACAATTCAGTCTTAGAGGAAGAGCCCCTCCGAGCACTTGCTGACCAAAATCAACTTGGCGCTTACAAGCATTCCGGATTTTGGCAGCCGATGGATACTTTCCGAGAATCTCAACTACTAAACAACATCTGGGACTCAGGCAGTGCTCCTTGGAAGATTTGGAATTAAGTTTTGAAAGTTTCTGACTACGTAGCAAATCGACTTGTTTATCTCGGAGTTGATACAGCTTTCATGGTAACTGGCGGCGGTGCAATGCACCTCAACGATTCCATTGGAAATAACAAGAACATTCAATCCGTTTTTAACCATCACGAGCAAGCTTCTGCTATGGCTGCGGAAGGCTACGCGAGAGTTTCCGGTAAGCCTGCTATCGTATGCGCAACCACCGGGCCAGGTGCATTAAATACATTAAACGGTGTGTTTGGAGCATTCACCGATTCGATACCAATGCTTGTTATTGCTGGGCAGGTTAAGCGAGAGACAATTTCCTCGATCGCGATGCCAGGAGCAGAAATTCGTCAACTCGGAGACCAGGAAGTTAATTCAATTACAGTCGTCTCGTCATTAACAAAATACTCGGTGCTAATTCAAGATCCGTCAGACGTTGTATTGGAATTAGATAAATGTTTTCTTCTAGCTACGACTGGAAGACCTGGCCCCGTGTGGATCGAAATTCCGGTAGACATTCAAGGCATGGAAATTGATGCCGATCCATATTCTTCGAGGCCGGCGAAAGACTCACAGGAATTACCCGTGTCTAATGCCGACTTTGACAACATTATTAGTGCGCTAATCGAGGCTAAGCGGCCCGTAATACTTGCCGGCTCTGGTATCGGTATTTCTAAAACCGAAGAGCAATTAGTGACACTTGCTGAAGCTACGAGTATTCCAGTTGTAACAGCATGGTCTCCTGATGTATTCAACAATGATCATGCCTTGTTTGCAGGTCGAGCTGGAACGATTGGCTCACGTCCTGGAAATTTTGTAGTTCAAAATGCAGATTTAGTACTCGTGTTAGGTTCTCGACTTAACATTCGACAAGTCAGCTATAACTGGGCTTCATTTGCCAAGCGTTCAAAAATTATTTGGGTTGATATCGATAAGACTGAATTTTCTAAGGCTTTCCCGAAAGCTGACATAAAAGTTCAAGCGGACCTAAGAATATTTCTTCCCGAACTCATCAATCGAATCAAGAAAATAGGAACCACTAAGAGTAATTCTGAGTGGTTGAAATGGGTTTCTGAAGTTAATGGAAAATACTCAATTAAGGCTGAGGACTACCCCATAAGCGAAAATGGGATAAATCCATATCACTTTATTATTGAGCTTTCAAAAAACTTACGAGAAAACCACGTCGTTGCCTGCGGAAATGCAACTGCATGCATAGTTCCCTTTCAAACTTTAAAAACCCGAGATCAAATTCGTTTATTTTCGAATTCAGGTAGTGCTTCGATGGGCTATGATTTGCCAGCTGCAATTGGAGCTGCAGTTGCCGATTCTTCAAGGCCAGTACTTTCTTTAGCCGGTGATGGTTCTGTAATGATGAATATTCAAGAACTCTCAACACTTGCTGCCTCTGGTTTAGATATTGGATTGATCATCCTGGACAATGGTGGCTACTTATCCATAAAGCAAACTCAAAAAAACTTTTTTGGCAGAGAGAGTGGCTCATCCCCCGCATCAGGTGTTTCTTTTCCAAATTTTGAAAAAGTTGCAAGCGCTTTCGGGCTTAGATCGAAAACGATTTCAGTTGACGATGATTGGCGTCTTGAATTGAAAGAATTTCTGCTCGTAAAAGGGCCGCGAGTCCTGGTTGTGTCACTTGATCAGAATCAAGAATTTGAGCCTCGGCTCAAGTCAAGAATGGTTGATGGTGTTATTCGAACTCCAGAACTTGACGACATGTATCCGCATCTCGATGACGCTGAATTGGGATCGATTCGAAAATCTGCAATAGAAAGCTTGGGGGTTTCTCATGTCGAATAATTTGGGAAGAGAATTTATTTCGGTTGTTTCTCCAACTTTTAATGAGGAGGGAAACGTGCGGGAATTGTTTAGCCGAGTAACAGAAGTTCTAAAAGGGCAAAATGTTGACTACGAATTCATTATTATTGACAACGCATCAACTGATAAAACAGTTGAGATACTCAAAGAGCTTGCGTCGAACGACAAGCGACTGAAAATAATCGTCAACGAGACCAATTTCGGTCACATACGCTCTCCGTATCACGCTCTCCTTCAAACATCTGGCGACGCCGTTATATTCCTCGCCTCAGATCTTCAGGATCCACCGGAGCTAATTTCGGAATATTTGTCGGCATGGCGAAAGGGGGCGAAGGTTGTGTTTGGAGTTAAGTCTTCGAGCGACGAGTCCTGGGTAATGAGAAATGTCCGGACAAGTTATTACAAAATGATTAGTAAGGTTTCATCAACCTCGGTTGTACGAAATGCAACTGGGGCGGGAATCTACGATTCAAGCGTAATAGAAACACTTAAAACACTGAAAGAACCGATGCCGTACTTCCGGGGATTACTCCCTGAGCTTGGTTTTCGAATCGAAACCTTGGAGTTTCACCAACCACAGCGTCAGGCTGGAAAAACGAAAAATAACTTATTCACCCTCGTGGACATGGCAATTTTAGGCTTCACTACACAATCTAAAGCACCGATGAGGCTAATTTCCATTCTGGGCTTAGTAATTGCCTTGGCCAGCCTCATTGTTTCATTTGTATACATTGGGCTGAAATTACTTGTTTGGCAATCTGTAGATTTTGGAATCACGCCTATTTTGTTTGGTGTGTTCTTCCTTGGTGCAGTTCAAATTTTCCTCATCGGGGTCATTGGTGAATACTTGGCGTCGATGCAGACACGAATTAGAAACCTGCCGCACGTAATAGAACGTGAACGAATCAATTTTTAGAATCTCGCCTCCAACCTGTGGGAAAGGTAGTATTTCTTTAGCAACTACCTAGGGGGCCAATTGATAAGTCAGGCTGATAAAGAGATTTTCGAGAACCTGTTTGTTCTGGAAGCAGCAAATAATCATTGGGGTGACCTCGAGCGGGGTCTGAAGATTGTCCGAGATTTTGGCACCGTTGTTAGATATAACAATGTCAGAGCAGCAATCAAGTTTCAATTCCGAGATGTAGACAAATTCATTCACAAGGATTTCTCTGGAACTGAGGACATTCGCTACATCAAGAAGACTGAGGCTACAAAAATGGCTCAGCATGAATTCGCAGTCTTAATTGATGAAGTAAAAAAAGTTGGATGCATACCTATGGCGACCCCTTTTGATGAAGCCTCTGTGGATTTGTGCGTTGCGTTTGACATGCCAATCATAAAAGTTGCAAGTAGCGACATAAATGCCTGGCCGCTTCTGGAAAAAATAGCAAAGACAAAGAGGCCTGTGATTATTTCTACAGGTGGCGCATCCGAAAAAAGTATTGACGATGCAGTTAGGTTCTTTGAAAACCGGGCAATCCCCCTGGCGATTAATCACTGCGTTTCTCTTTACCCATCTGAAGATTCTGAGTTAGACCTTAATCAGATCGATTACCTTAAGGCGCGATACCCTGAGCACGTAATTGGTTTCTCGACTCACGAGTACCATTCCTGGGATGCCTCCATGTATATGTCATACGCAAAGGGTGCGCGCACCTGGGAACGGCATGTCGACATTGAATTCAATGACGTGCCTGTTTCACCTTATTGTTCCGTCCCTGAAAACGTGGATTCTTGGTTTAAGGCATTCCATAAATCTCGTGAAATGTCTGGTGGGAGTTCAGACAATAGGCGAGTAATTGGGCAAAAAGAAACAGAATATTTAGACGCACTTGTCCGAGGTGTGTACTCCCGTAATGACCTTCCAGCAGGTTATCAATTTGATAAGGACACATTTGAGAATGATTTCTACCTTGCAGTTCCGCTCCTCAAGGGCCAGCTTTCGGTCCGCGAAATTATCAACGGTGCAAAACTAATAAAGTCCGTTTCTAAGGATGCCCCTTTGAGGATTGATGCAATCGATGGCCCATATAACGAAAATGCAGATTTGCGCCTCCTCATTGAAAATCGTGGATTGTAAATATTAACTTGGTTGATAAAAGCGAGTTTGTGCTTCCGAAGTCTGTGTCCCTGTATGGAAGCGGATCTTTTGCACAGACACTGATTGGTCTCTTGCAAGCGGCTGGCGTTGTCGTTAATCATGTCTTCGATCATAAAAATCTAGGCGCTGTAATTTGTGAACTGACTGTTGAGCCTATGCGAAGCAGTCTTGTGGCGGATGAAATTGTATTCGTCGCTATAAACAATTTTTTAGCAGACATTCCCCGTATTCACGCCGAGTTGTCCAGTAATGGCGCGAAAGAAATTTGGCTTGCCCCTAAGATTTCTTACGCCTTGCGTTCCGTGGGTATTGACCTGAGCAACTACTGGATGACAGGGGACTCCTCGATTTACAGGAATTTAGAGTCCAAACTGTCTCTGATACGTGAAAAACTAAGCGATGAGAGGTCCCGTGAGACCCTTGACGGCACTTTCAGATTCAGAACTACTGGCGAGATTGCTGATTATTTCATCCCTGAGCCACTTGAAGATCAATATTTTCCAAGAGACATTCCTTTTATAAATGCAGACAGTCCAATAAACTACCTGGACCTTGGAGCATTCGATGGTGACGGTATTCGCCAGATGGCAAAGAGAAAACTCTCACCGTCTAACTACATAGCTCTGGAACCGGAAATTAATAATTTTCATTTACTATCTTTGACCGCAAAAAGCGCTGCCTTCCCGGTCACATGCCTTCCATTGGCTGCATCAAACTTGGAAAGAGTTATTTACTTCAGTTCAAGCGCGGATGGAAGTAGTGCAAGTGTAGACGGACAGCAACCAGTTCAAACTGTTGCAATCGACTCGATTCTTCACTCTCAGAGTGTCAGCCACGTTAAGTTTGACATAGAGGGTTCCGAGCTGGATGCCCTTCATGGCCTTAGCGAAACGATTCGTAAGCATCACCCGGCAATGGCAATTAGCGTCTATCACAAGCCGGAAGATGTATGGGATATTTTCGAACATGTCGATGGGCTTGGAATCTATAGAGACTTCTACATCCGTACCTATGGTCATCAAACTTTTGACACAATTCTGTACTGCATTCCATAACTTATGCTCAGTAGCGGATCTGCCCTTCATGAAAATAGCCTGGAGCTTTTGTCAAAGTTCTTGCGTATTGACGATCGTTGCCTTGTCCTCGGTGCGAGCGGTTGGCTCGGCCAAACAACAACGGCAATGTTGAGTGCTTTAGGTATAAATTATTTGCCGACTGGGTCCAGTAGCAGAACAATATCTAATCCCCTTGGTGAGACCCCAATAATCGAATTTGAAGCGACTCTAGTGGAGGCATACCAGCCGACCGTGGTGTTTGATTTGGCGTTTAGCACTCGAGAAAAGTTGGATTCAATAGGCCCCGACAAATACATGGAGATCAATCGAAATATATTGGCTCAGGGAATATGGGCGAGTTCACTGAATTCAGTGCGACTCGTTATTGCAACTTCTAGCGGGGCAGCCGTTCGACCGTCAGAGAATTACATTGAGAGATTCGGAAGAGATATTTACTCCGACTTGAAAATCGAAACAGAGAAGGCCTACCTAAATCTCGCTAGCAATAAAAAGCTTATAAATATTATCCGGCCTTGGAGTTTGAGCGGTTTCCTTTTTACTAAGCCGCGAGGTTTCGCACTAACCGATTTCGCAGTGCAGTCACTAACTTTGAAAGAAATAACAATTAGTTCGTCTTTTCCTGTTTATCGTCGATATGCCGCGGTCGAAGACCTAATTGCTCTATCGGTTGCTAGTGCTTCGATTGAGTCCCCAGAAATTTTGGACAGTGGCGGTCCACTTGTCGACCTTTTCTCATTAGCCCAGGAAATCGCTAAGCAGGTGGGAAGCGTGAACATAGTGCATTCAATTGATCCTTCGAGCGCTCCAGATTCGTACTTTAGCGACAATTTGTCTTGGGAAAAAGCGAAAAACACTTTTCGATTCGTTGAAGCCGACTTAGAAGAGCAAGTTGCACGTGTTCTATTCCGCTTGAGGACAGATCTTTCTTTTTAGCTCTTCCAAGTCGAGTGCAAAATCAATCAAGCTTTCATAGACGAAGTCTGCGCCAGTTGCTTCAAGTTCATGTGTTGAAAAACTTGTTTGAGCAACGCCAATTGCCAGTATTCCAGCGTTTTTTGCACAAAGAACATCCTCGGGGCGATCTCCGATCAAAACGGCTCTACTCGCTTCTAGAGCTTTCATTGACCGAATTAAAACTTCGGGATCTGGTTTTGGGGGTAGACCGGTTGACCCCTGTACATGGTCAATTAGTTCTGCGAAACCAGAACTGTGGACCATAACATTGGCAAGCAAATCGGGCTTCATTGTCGCAATTCCAATCAGTTGATTGCTCTGCTTCAATTTCTTCAGGGCGTCTACGGCACCGTCGTACAATGGGGTTCCAAGGTGAAGTTTTTCTTCAAGGCGAATACGAAAATCGAGAATAATTTCCTCTTTTTCGTTTTCGTTGATATCCAAGTCCTCCAGTAGCTCAATTGCTGGCCTTCCAACTAACTTGAAGGCAGTACCTGGATCAAGTGCCGAAAAGTTTTTTGAAGCTCTGGTCTCGTTTAACGCTTCTATGATCTGATCGTGGGAACGAAACAGAGTTCCATCTAGGTCAAAGATCCACGCAAATCGAGCCATGGTAACCTTTCCAAAAAAATACCCCTCGCATGAATGCGAGGGGCGTTTGTGGAGATTAGGGGGGTCGAACCCCTGACCCCCTGCTTGCAAAGCAGGTGCTCTACCAACTGAGCTAAATCCCCGGGTCTTGGTGCACTTTGTTGCTGTGTATCTACGTTGGAATCCTTTACTCAGAAGAGATAAGGCTTCCTGGTGGGCCTAGGAGGACTTGAACCTCCGACCTCTTCATTATCAGTGAAGCGCTCTAACCACCTGAGCTATAGGCCCGTAGAACCTTTTAGACTTTACCGCAAAATCGCAAACGATTCAACTTTTGTTAAGTATCCACCGTTTGTCTAGATACGTTGTTGGGTAAAAATCGACATTGTCTCTATCAAGTTGATTTGGAAGTTTTTGAACCGGCGATTTAGTCTTAATTCGATCTTTGCGAAGAAGAGAAACTTCAAGTAGTGGGGCAAGGGCAAAATCGTGTGCGTGCAGTGCTCGTTCGGCGTTGTTTGGATGAATGTGAACAATGTCGAAATCTACGGTTAGTTTGGAAAAAATCCTATTTATGGTTTCAAAAGGAATTTTGTAAGCAAGTTGATGCATTCCATGAAGCTCTAGTACAAGTATTCGAAATCGATTTAAGACCAAGGGGTCTATGTGCTCTAAAATTTCCCACTCGGCACCTTCGATATCCATCTGCAAAATTAAATCATCGTTTTCCCTTGAATTTTCAAGAACCCAATTCTCAAAATTGACAAACTTTGATGAATTTGCACCCGAGTGGACAAATTTTTCAATAAAGTTGAAATTATTGTGTTCGGTAGGTGGAGACGTCACAGAAGCGTCAGCTAAAAAACATTGGACTCCTTTGTCAGCGAGATAGAGTGCAAAATCGGCAATTTCAGCTACTCCTGGCGAAAAAATCGCTTGGATTCCTTCGAAATCATCTGGAACTAGATATCCGCCAT
>JACCDN010274821.1_pt1 | contig 21094 bp, 18 predicted proteins | sample 7441691 | NCBI WGS metagenome assembly JACCDN01 (sample SAMN15323439, study PRJNA562643) | freshwater metagenome | isolation source: river surface water | place: USA:Blue River Watershed | collected 2017-08-16 | reverse complement strand
TTGCAAGCAGCTAAACAGAATTTAAAAATACAGTTCTATGTCACTTCATTAAGTGTCATCCTATTTGTACTTAAATTCGTCGCTTATTTCATGACCCATTCGCTTTCTGTTTTATCAGATGCGCTAGAGAGTATTGTCAATGTTTTAGCTGGCGCCATTGGCCTTTATAGTTTATATGTTGCTTCTAAGCCAAAAGACAAAGAGCACCCTTATGGTCACGGAAAAGCAGAATTTATCTCTGCTGCATTTGAAGGAAGTTTAATCATTACTGCTGGATTAATTATTTTCTATGAAGCGATCGATGCCTTTTTTCATCCAACAGAATTACATAGTCTAGATAATGGTATATGGGTACTATTGACAACTGCATTTCTAAATTTATTTGCTGGTTTGATTGCAAAAAAGATGGGCAAGAAGAACAAATCACTTGCATTGGTGTCTAGCGGGCAGCATTTGGTGCTAGATAGCTTTACCACCTTTGCTGTTACCATCGGCATTGGTATTGTTTTGTTAACCAATATTACTGGTATTGATGCAGCATTGGCCATTTTAATGAGTTTTTGGATCATCTACAATGGGTATCAAATTATCAGGGCATCTTTAGCAGGTATCATGGACGAAGCTGACTTGGCTTTACTTGAAGAAGTCATAGTAGAATTGAATAAAAACAGAAACGTAAACTGGGTTGACTTACATAATTTACGCGTAATTAAATACGGCAGTTTAATGCATATCGATTGTCATTTAACTGTGCCATGGTATTTAAACGTGAACGAAGCGCACCAGGTGGTAGAAGACTTTACCAATTTAATTAAAAATAAATTTGGCGCTAGTATCGAATTCTTTGTACATACCGACGGCTGTATGCCTTATAGCTGTCCAATCTGTTCGGTCAATGATTGTAAACAAAGAAAGGCACCTTTTGAACAAAAATTGGATTGGACTATTGAAAATGTATTGTCAGATTTAAAACATCAATTATAAAAAATTAGTCGATTATGAACGAATGGAAAGTTTTTCAAGAAGCAAATAAAGATCGTTTTTTAACAGAATTATTAGATTTATTACGCATACCTAGTGTAAGTGCCAAATCAGAACACAATGAAGACATGCAAGCATGCGCTAAAGCAGTTGCGAAATCATTGACAGATGCAGGTGCACAAGTCGCTACCATCTACGAAACAGAAGGACATCCTATTGTATATGGTGAGATCATTGTTGATCCTAGTTTTCCAACTGTATTGGTTTATGGACACTATGATGTTCAACCTGCAGATCCTTTAGAACTTTGGAATAGCGGACCTTTTGATCCAACCATCATTGATGGCAAAATTTTTGCTCGAGGTGCTTGTGACGATAAAGGACAATTTTATATGCACGTAAAGGCATTGGAGATGATGACTAAGACCAATACTATGTGCACCAATATCAAATTTGTGATTGAAGGTGAAGAGGAAATCGGAAGTCCAAACTTAGCGAGCTTTGTTAAAGCGAATAAAGCATTACTTAAAGCAGATGTGATTTTAATTAGTGATACTGCTATGATTAGCATGGACAATCCTTCTATAGACATTGGCGTAAGAGGATTGAGTTATATAGAGGTAGAAGTAACTGGACCAAATAGAGATTTACATAGTGGCGTTTATGGTGGTGCTGTAGCCAATCCAATCACGATTTTGTCAAAAATGATAGCATCTTGCCACGACGAAAATAACCATATCACCATTCCTGGATTTTACGACGGCGTGATTGAATCTAGTGCTGCTGAAAGAGCTAAAATGGCAGAAGCACCATTTGATGAAAAAGAGTTTATGCAAGATCTAGGTATTGCGAATGTTTGGGGCGAAAAAGGATATAGTACAAACGAAAGGACCGGCATTAGACCAACCCTTGAAGTCAATGGAATTTGGGGTGGCTATACAGGTGAAGGTGCTAAAACTGTTTTACCTTCTAAAGCCTTCGCTAAAATCTCTTGCAGATTGGTGCCAAATCAATCATCTAAAGTCATCACTGAAAAAGTGTTGAATTATTTTAAATCCATCGCACCTGATTGTGTTACTGTATCTGCTTTTGAACACCATGGTGGAGAACCCTATATCACGCCAATTGACTCTCACGAATACCAAAGTGCAGCAAAAGCCATCGCAACCACATTTGGTAAAGAACCAATTCCAGTTCGTGGTGGTGGTAGTATCCCAATTTGTTCCTTGTTTGAACAAGAGCTTGGTTTAAAGATCGTGTTCATGGGATTCGGATTGGATAGTGATAATTTGCATAGCCCTAATGAAAAATATGATATCGTGAATTTCTATAAAGGCATTGAAACCATTCCTTATTTCCATCAATTTTTTGCAGAGAAAAAATAAGGAATCATGTCTACGCCAGAAGTAAAGAAAGAAAAACTTAGACTCGATAAGTACTTGTGGTCAATTCGTGTTTTTAAGTCAAGAAGCCTTGCCACAGAAGCAATTGAAAAAGGCCGTGTCAAACTAAAAGGAGAAAATGTAAAAGCTTCTCGAAATGTCGTCATCGGTGATATTTATGAAGCTAGGACAGAGCATAAAAACTGGGTCTTAAAAGTAACTCAACTTTTAGATGGTCGACTTGCTTATGCAGAAGCCATCAAATATTACGAGGACCTAACACCTGTTGAGGAATTAGAAAGAGTAAAGCAAGTGGCAGCTACATTTCAAACTGGAAAGCGTTTGAGCAAAATTGGAAGACCCACTAAAAAGAACCGTCGAGATTTAGGCGATTTTTTGGACTAATCTCGATTATCTTTGTGCCATGACCATTGAAATTCTAACTGTACTTCCAGAGCTACTTGAAAGCCCATTCGCGCATAGCATCATGAAGCGTGCACAAGAGCGTGGGCATCTTCATATTAAATTACATCAGTTAAGGAACTGGGCGATTAACAAGCATGGACAGGTAGACGATTACCAATATGGAGGCGGCGCAGGTATGGTGATTATGTGTGAGCCATTGGCCAATGCAATTGATGACTTACAAAAAGAAGGTGGCGCATTTGATGAAATCATTTTTGTCACACCTGATGGCAAAAGATTCGAGCAAAAAGACGCGAATACTTTATCCTTAAAAAATAGAATTCTCATTATTTGCGGACATTATAAGGGCATTGATCAAAGAATAAGAGATGTATATGTCACTCAAGAAATCTCGATTGGAGATTATGTATTGAGTGGAGGAGAATTGGCAGCTGCAGTCATTGTAGATGCAGTGGGTAGACTTATTCCGGGTGTATTAAATGATGAAACCTCTGCTTTAACCGATTCTTTTCAAGATAATTTATTGGCGCCTCCAGTGTATTCTAGACCAGCAGATTTTAGAGGCCTAACTGTGCCACCAGTATTACTTCAAGGTGACCCTAAAAAAGTTGAAATATGGAGGTCTGAACAAGCCTTGAATAGAACAAAAAAAAGACGTCCAGATTTACTTGATCGTGATTAAAACGCCATTTAACCCTTTTATTGTCAACTTGTAACAAAGTTGCCCCATCTTACGTCTAAGATGTAGATATTTGACAATCTAATATGCCTTCATGAGCCAAATACACAAGCTTTTTTTACTGCTTTTTTTGACCTCCCTTCAGTTGAATGGGTTTTCACAAAACAATGCGCCCAATCAACGAGATTTCAAATTAACAATAAAACAAACTAAGATGGCCATCAAATTAGATGGTGTGATGGACGAGGCAGCTTGGAATACAGTAGAAGCAGCGACTAATTTTAAAAAGAAATTCCCAAATGACATTGGTGATGCCAAAAAACAAACAGAAGTAAAATATCTGTTCGATGATAAAAATATTTATTTTGGCTTCAAGGTATACGATAGTGGCACAGCGATCACAAAAAGTTTAAAACGAGATATTGGACATGATGGCATGGATGGTGTGGGTATTATCCTAGATCCGACCAATCAACAAACCAATGGATTTTATTTTGTGTTAAGTACATTAAATGTTCAATCCGAAGATCAATTATCCGGATCAAGTAGTGATGGAATCAATTATAGCTGGGATAGTAAATGGTATTCCATGACAAAAGATTATGGTAATTATTGGATCGCAGAGATTGCCATTCCCTTTAAATCAATCCGTTACAATCCAGAAAACAAAAAATGGGGCGTGAATTTCGTCAGAATTGACGCTAAAAATTTTGAATATAGCACTTGGACAAAAGTGGCTACTAATTTTAAATCTTATGATTTAGGATTAACTGGATTGATGCAATGGGAAACCAATCCTCCAGCCAGTTCAAACAATATTATTTTCCTTCCTTATTTAACTGGAGGTGCCTCTGATGACAATCAAGCAAATAGTTCAACCACTACAGGCAATGCAGGTTTTGACGCTAAAATAGCATTGAATTCGGCGTTAAACTTAGACCTCACAGTCAATCCAGACTTCTCTCAAGTAGAAGTGGACAATCAAGTAACCAACTTAACAAGATTCAGCATATTCCTACCAGAACGAAGGGCTTTCTTTTTAGAGAACTCAGATTTATTTGCCGGTTTTGGTATTCCTCCGATTCGTCCATTCTATTCAAGAACAATTGGCTTAGACAAAGCAGGCAATAAAATACCTATTTTATTTGGTGCTAGATTATCTGGCAATTTATCTCCGGATGTAAGAATTGGCGCAATGAATATGCAAACTGGAAGAAAAGGCGATTATGCTCCTGAAAATTTCTCTGCGTTCACATTGCAAAAAAGAGTCCTAAAAAGATCGATGATCAAAGGCTACTTTTTAAATCGTGAAAATTTTATTTCTGTAGAAGAAGAAAAATTGAATCCATTGAGTAAATATGGTAGAAATGCAGGTGTTAGCTTTGACTATTCTAATGCAGAGGGAACAATTAATTATTGGGCCAATTACAATCTGTCTATTAAGCCAACCATTAAAAGCCTCAATAATTATTATGAAGCAGGGGGAAGTTTTAATACCAGGAAGTTTGGATTTGTGTTTGACTTAGCCAACGTAGATAAGAATTATTATACAGATATGGGATTCGTGCAAAGAATAGAAAATTACGATGCCATCAACGATACCACAATTCGAGTAGGATTTAAACATATTTTTTCAGAAATATCCTACAATATATTACCCACCAAGGGTAAGGTTGGAAGAGTTGAAACTGCTTTCCAAAATGCATTGATCTTTAATCCAGACAATAGTTTCAATGAATGGGAATCAGGTATTTCCGTTAAAACCGATTTTAAGAACGCTTCTAATCTGAAATTGGGCATTAGCAACAATGTCACCAATTTACTTTTCGCAACTAGCTTTACTGACGGAGATCCATTACCAGCGGCTCGATATCAATATGCAAAAATTGGCTTGGGTTATGTTTCAGATACTAGAAAACTATTTGGATGGTTTTCTGAAATCATGATTGGACAATTTTACAATGGAAACGTTCAAAGTTTTGGTGCAGGAATCAATTGGAGAAGTCAGCCACATCTTAATCTACGTTTGAATGCACAATTGAATCAAATTCAACTCCCGGGGACATATGGAAGTACTAAATTGGTGTTGATAGCACCAAGAATTGAATACAATTTTAGCACTCAGCTTTTCTGGACCACTTTCATTCAATACAATACACAAGGCAATAATTTCAATATCAACAGTCGATTGCAATATCGATATAAACCAATGAGTGATTTCTTTTTGGTATACACAGATAATTATTTTACAGACCCTTTATTTAAAAATAAGAATAGAGCGCTTATCTTTAAGCTTAGTTATTGGTTTTAATTCACCTTTCTAAGCAACACAATGCAAACTACCACCCTACAGGGTCAATACGTAGACATCCTCAACAAACGTATTTACCCAGCAACCATCCTCATTCAAGAAGGCACTATTGTATCTATCACTGAATGTAATGAAGCACCGAGTCAATTTATTTTACCAGGCTTTATAGATAGTCATGTCCATATTGAAAGTAGTATGTTAGTGCCTAGCTCATTTGCAAGATTAGCAGTGGTCCATGGTACCATTGGGACTATAAGTGACCCCCATGAGATTGCAAATGTTTGTGGATTAGAGGGTGTGCAATATATGATTGACAATGGCAAGAAAGTACCCTTTCATTTTTTCTTTGGCGCACCAAGTTGCGTTCCTGCTACACAATTTGAAACAGCCGGCGCATCTATTGATAGTGCGGCTACAGCAACCCTCTTAGCCTCTCCAGATATTTACTATTTAAGTGAGATGATGAACTTTCCTGGAGTCTTACACCAGGATCCAGAAGTGATGCAAAAAATTAAGTCAGCACACGCTATTGGCAAGCCCGTTGACGGTCATGCACCGGGGCTGATGGGCGACCTTGCTAAACAATATATAGAAGCGGGTATTAGTACAGATCATGAATGTTTTACAATTGAAGAAGCAGTCGACAAATTAAGTTTTGGAATGCATATTTTAATCCGTGAAGGAAGTGCTGCTAAAAATTTTGAGGCCTTATATGAATTAATTGATGATCATCCTAAAAAAATCATGCTATGCAGTGATGACAAACATCCAGATAGTTTATTGGATGGGCATATCAATCAATTGTGTGCTAGAGCTGTCGCTAAAGGAATAAATGTATTTAATGTGCTGAGAACAGCCTGTATCAATCCTGTAGTACATTATAAATTACCAACCGGATTTGCAAGAGTAAATGATCCCGCAAATTTGATACTGGTAGAAGACTTAAAAAACTTCAAGGTCATGGCCACTTATATTGATGGTCAGATGGTGGCAAAAGAGGGCATTTCATTGATTGAACCGATACAAGCAACAACTATTAATCAATTCAATGCGAATCCGATTGTATTATCAGATCTTAGATTGTACGATTCAGATTATCCATCCAAAGACGGAATGGTTCCAGTGATTCATGCCATCGATGGACAGTTGATTACCAATTTGATTTGGACAAGTCCAAAAATTAAAGACGGTGCAATTATTTCAGATGTTGAAAAAGATGTCTTAAAAGTAGTTGTTTACAATCGTTACCATGCAGCCAAACCAAAGGTTGGACTAATTCAATCATTTGGATTTAAAATGGGGGCAATTGCATCAACAGTGGCTCATGACAGTCATAACATCATTGCTGTTGGAGTAGACGATGAAAGTATTTTAGAAGCGATCAACTTGGTGGTTCATGAAAAAGGTGGCATTAGTTGCGTTCGAGAAGGCAAGTCAAAAGTGATTGGTCTTCCGGTTGCTGGATTAATGAGTACGGCTGATCCATATCAAGTTGCCAATGACTATATCGAAATTGACAAAATGGCCAAAACATTAGGTACTACATTTGGTTCTCCATTCATGACACTCAGTTTTATGGCATTATTGGTCATTCCGCACATAAAAATGAGTGATCTTGGTCTTTTTGATGGAGACCAATTTAAATTATATTAATTTTGATACATCCTAATAAAAGCAATTAAAACAATCATATGGTCATTGACTTAAGCAAGAATAATAGTTTACTAAACCATTGGGTAGCAGAATTAAGAGATATTCAGGTACAAAACGACAGAATGCGTTTCAGAAGAAATATAGAACGTATCGGAGAAGTAGCTGCCTACGAATTAAGTAAGACCATGCGCTTTAACACTGTTAACGTTACTACACCATTAGGAGTTGCTGCTACTCCATTATTAGAACAACAGCCGGTATTAGCTACTATCTTAAGAGCTGGACTACCATTACACCAAGGCATGTTGAACTATTTTGATAAAGCAGATAATGCATTTATATCTGCTTACAGAAAACATCATCCAGATGGCAGTTTTGAAATCAGTCTTGAATATTTAAGCTGTCCAGATCTTAATAACAGAATTTTAATTTTGTGCGATCCAATGCTAGCAACAGGTGCTTCGTTGGTTGAAACCATACAGGCAATACTGAAAACGCAAACTCCTGCACAAATTCATATTGTTGTAACCATCGCGAGTCAAAAAGGCATCGAGCATGTAGAAAAAGAATTAGGAGCTGATATTCCTATCTGGTGTGCAGCAATTGATCCTATCTTAAATGACAAAAGTTATATCGTCCCAGGTTTGGGAGATGCTGGAGATCTTGCATTTGGCACCAAAATGCAATCATAGATGAGGGTTCATTCGTATCTTTAACCTAAATACGAGGCATTGCTTAAAGAACTAATTCTATCCATTCGAGCTTATTTTTTAGCCCACCGATTCATTCTTGATAATAGATTGTGGAAATGGATGGTTGTGCCTGGCGTGATCTACACCACTTTGTTCATTATAGGCATGAATTATTTTGGACAAACATCAAGTTTTTTCATTGAATCGATCATACTCAAAACTGGACTCAAGGCATTTATTGACAGCTTGAATAGCAATTGGCTTGGCTTTTTTATTACAATGGGTAGCTTCTGGCTTTGGTTCACTTTATTGCTTTTTTACTTTGCCTTATTCAAGTATCTTTTTTTGATTTTCTTTGCGCCATTATTTGCCTATTTACATTTACGCATCGTTGCCATTCAACAATCCATTCCATTTGTTTTTAATAAAAAGGAATACCTTAAACTAGTAGCTAGATCCATCTTAGTCAATTTAAATAATATGCTTTGGCAGACAGTTTATCTCGTTCCGATTGTCTTAGTTTGTACTTTACCTGTGCTGGGATGGTTTACGCCACTTTTTACCATTTTAATGGAAAGCTATTTTCTAGGATTCGCCATGATGGATTTTGGATTGGCTACTGAAAAACACAATAGAAATTTTGCCGCCGCATATGTAAGTCGACACAAGGGACTCCCAATTGGCAATGGCATTGTATTTTATCTTTTACACCTACTTCCTATTATTGGATGGATCACTGCTCCTTTTTATGCATTGGTTGCCGCGCATCTTAATACACAGGAAATCAAAGACACCGAATAATTATGGAAGCATTGGGAAAGGTATTGCTACTGCCTATGTTATTACACGAAGAAGGCTGGGAGGCACTTCCTAAAGATGTCTCAATTTGGGTCAAAGCATGTGATGCATTTTTTGTAGAAAACGAAAAGACGACCAGGAGATACTTTAAAAAAATCTGGAAGGAAATGGTCATCGACGACTATCAATGGCATACGATTCATCAAGTAGAAGCGGCACAGATAAACGCATTTGTGCAACTATTAAAATCAGGGAAAACAATCGGTATTGTATCTGAAGCAGGTTGTGCAGGTATAGCAGATCCAGGTCAACTATTGGTTGCTGCAGCACAAAAATTAGGCGCCACAGTAAAGCCCTATATGGGTCCATCGTCCATATTATTATCTTTAATGGGAAGTGGATTTAATGGACAAGGATTTACTTTCAATGGCTACCTACCCATAGATGCCGCAGAAAGAAAAAAGAAAATTCAAGCACTAGAACAAATTGTTGTAAGCAATAGCACTGCACAATTGTTTATTGAAACGCCCTATAGAAACAATCAATTATTAGAAGCAATTCTTCAAACCTGCCATCCCAATACGCAATTATGTATTGGCGTTGACATCACTGGCCCCAATGAATTCATCAAGACCGCCACTGTGCAATATTGGAAAAATCACAAGCCAGAATTGCATAAGAAATTAGCTATTTTTATTTTAGGTAAATAAGTATTTGCCGAAATATTATTAGATCTATTTTGCTGTATCCTTATACATGCAAAACAAATTGATAATATGGAGGGCATCAAACCCTGTTTTTTTAATTTGTTGCTACTTTTTAATTGGTTATTTAAGCTATCGATCCACAAGTCAATATTGGCCACAACTACAAGAATCAATCTTACTTCTAATTGTAGTCATCTCTAGTTTTTGTTTATTTATTTTTCAAGCATTCAGTAAAAAAGCAAAGCAGTTTAAAATACTACCAGCCATTTTTTTAATAATATGGGGTATCTGTATTGCACAGGTTCATGAACCATATTCTTTCTTAAGTCAACTGATATCTGCACAATGGGTGATAGATGCCAGACAATACTTTATATCAAAAATTGATCGTTCATTTTCCAGTCCCGAATCCAATGCATTTGCTAAAAGCCTTTTGTTTGGTAGCAAAACAGAGATGCCCCTGTCTCTAAAAACAGCCTACCAACAACTTGGAATTTTGCATATCATTGCGATTAGCGGGATGCATCTAGACATTTTATTTAAACTGCTAGAAAAAAGTACCCTTTGGTTACCCCATAAAAATTGGGCTAGATGGACAAAACTGATTGCGCTACTTTTTATCGTCTGGTCATATACCATGCTTGCACATGCTGGACCATCTGTAGTGCGAGCAAGTTTATTTTTTACTATTATATTGATTGGGCGCTTTTTTTATTTAAACCTATTTTCACTCAATACGATTAGCACTGGAATATTGCTTGTGCTGTTGTATAATAGTCAAATTATAACAGAAATTGGACTGCAGCTATCTTATACAGCAGTTGTGGGAATACATTTTTTTTATAAACCACTACTTCAATTAGTACCAATGGACAATCAATTACTACGCCTAGCTTGGAGTAATCTAGCACTCTCCATAGCTGCGCAAATAACCACATTGCCTATTTTATTATATTATTTTCATACGAGCTCAAGCTTATCCATTATTGGTAACTTCCTATTCGTTCCTGCCAGTAGTGTTCTATTATATGCCTTGTTATTGTTTATGATCCTACCTAATATTGAAGGGATGCTTGTTATTATTGCCAATTGTATTAGTTGGTATATCGAGACAATGAATCGAAGTATCCGTCAACTATTCCAGTTTTTGCAAATTGAGGATCGCAGATATGATCTAGGAATAGCGGGGTTAACTTATTATTATTTTTGCCTTTTTGTAGCCTTGAATTGGATACAAAAGAGAGATCCAAAGAGCTTAATACTGTTACTAACAGGTAGTTGTGTCTATAGTCTCATAAAGTTATTCAGTGTTTAAGGTATTTTGTGGAAAATCCGAGCAGGTCAAAAAAGCAGAAGCTTGTACCTTTGCATATGGAAAAGAAAATACAATCAGCACTTATCTCTGTTTTTTACAAAGATGGTTTAGCGCCTTTGGCTAGAACCCTTCACCAATTGAATATCACCATCTACTCTACTGGAGGAACACAAAAATTTTTAGAAGACTTAGGCATCCCATGTGTGGCAGTTGAGTCAGTGACTGGTTATCCATCTATTTTAGGTGGACGTGTAAAAACATTACATCCTTCTATTTTTGGCGGCATCTTAGGCAGAAGATATGAGGCACAGGATATACAAGAAATGGAGGAGTTCAAGATTCCAGCGATTGATCTTGTGATTGTTGATTTATATCCATTTGAAGAAACATTAAGAACCACTACTGAAGAAAAAGCAATTATTGAAAAAATTGATATAGGCGGACCTTCCATGATCAGAGCTGCAGCTAAGAACTTCAGAGACTTAACAGTACTTGCTGCAAAAGATGATTACGCAGTATTGAATCAAATATTAATTGCCCAACAAGGAAGTACTAGCCTAGAGCAAAGAAAAGCTTTTGCTGCAAAGGCTTTTGAGGTGGTGATGCATTATGATATTGCAATTAGCAATTATTTTAATCCTGCTACTAGTAAGACTTTACGTTATGGAGAAAATCCACATCAGGTAGCTACTTTCTATGGTAATTTAGACGCTTGGTTTACTCAATTAAATGGGAAGGAACTATCTTATAATAATTTAGTCGATGTAGATGCAGCTATAGCCTTGATTCAAGACTTGCCAACTACAAGTTTTGCAATCATCAAGCATACGAATGTATGTGGTGTAGCGCAAAGAGAAACTGTTTTTGCAAGTTGGGAAGCAGCATTGGCTGGAGATCCTGAAAGTGCATTTGGAGGCGTATTGGTTACCAACGGAAAAATTGATAAAGCAACCGCCGAAGCGATCCAAGAAATATTCTTTGAAGTACTAATTGCTCCTGCTTACGATGCAGAAGCGTTGACGATTTTATCTACAAAGAAAAATAGAATTTTGCTGGAAACAAAGCCAGGCATGCATTTTCATCCAACACAAAAGAAATCAATTTTAAACGGAAGCTTAGAGCAAGGATTGGATACAGGTAATTACACCAACTGGGAAGAAGTAGGCGCAAGGCCATGCAGCGAAACTGAAAAAGCGGATTTGATTTTCGGCAACATCATTTGCAAGCATTTAAAAAGCAATGCGATTGCCTTAATTAAAAATAAACAATTGATAGGTAAAGGGTGTGGCCAAACATCTAGAATAGACGCCCTAAGACAAGCCATTGAAAAAGCCAAGCAATTTAAATTCGAACTTAAAGGAGCAAGCCTTGCATCGGATGCGTTTTTCCCTTTTGATGATTGTGTAAAGATTGCACAAGAAGCAGGCATTGAAGCATTTATTCAACCCGGTGGCTCTGTAAGAGATAAGGATAGTGTTGCTTATTGTCAAGCAAATGGCTTAGCAATGGTCATGACTGGTTTAAGACATTTCAAACACTAATATTTCTGAATGTCTACTCAAAACAAAGCCTATTTCGCATTAGCCGTTACAAGTATCGTATGGGGCACGACATGGGTCGCTAGTAAAATGGGCATATCGCATATGCCTGCTTTTGAACTAGCAAGCATCCGACAATTTTTGGGTGGCACATTGTATGTTAGCTTCTTTTTAATTAAAGGAGAGCGCTTGCCCACTAAAAAACAATTTCTTTGGCTATTGGGTATGTCACTTTTAATGTTTGTTTCTTCAAACGGCATTGCAACTTATGGTTTGCAGTTTATTACAAGTGGGCTAGCTGCACTGATTGCTGCGTTGTATCCTTTATCAGTAGTTTTGATTGAACGATACTACTACAAAGCAATTACAATTACGCCAAAAACATTGATAGGCCTATGTTTGGGCTTATTAGGAATTGGCTTTATATTTTACAAAGACAGTCTAAGCCTACATGGAAGTAACTATATACTAGGGGTGGGACTTTCTTTGTTAGCCATGATTACCTGGAGTATCGGATCTATTATCATATCAAGAACAAAAATCAAAATCAATGCTTATAATTCAATAGGCTGGCAAATGCTAATAAGCGCATTGATTATGGCTTGTATCACCATCATAAGTGGAGACTATGTCCCATTAAATCAAATTCCAGCCATTTCATGGGGAGTGATTGTATATATGGTCATTGGTGGATCTGTATTTGCATTTATTTCATTCATTTATAGTATGAAGCATTTGAAATCATCTATTGCTTCTTTATATGCTTATATCAATCCGATTGTTGCGATATGGGTTGGCTCACTTTTACTAAATGAGCAGATGACCTGGAACAATATCGTAGGTACTTTATGCACTTTGGTTGGGGTGTACTTAGTGAATAAAAGCTTGAAGGATCAGAAAGATCCTGTCAATGCTATCTCAGATGCCGATGCAATGTGATTTTAGTAAATTTATTGCTTATGCTTTTCTTTCCAAAGCTGATTGAATGTCTTTGTAGGGAACTGTAATGGAACTCTTTGTTTTGCCCATCCTTTAAATATTTTATTGACTACCCAGTTCTTAATTGTCGCATTACCCTGGTTCATTAACATTCTATTCAAAGATGCCTGTTTCCAAATTTTCCATGCGAACTCTTCGGAAAAACTACTTTCTCCAGCCACTACCGACTCCCTTCTGTTTTCTAATAAAAGCTCATGAAGATTTATTTTAACAGGACACACAGCGGTACAATTGCCACATAAACTAGATGCAAAACTTAAATGCTTATAATCGTGCATACCTCTTAAATGAGGCGTAATCACACTTCCGATAGGGCCACTATACGTTGTCTCATAGGCGTGTCCTCCAATATTCTTATAGATTGGGCAAGCATTTAAACAAGCACCGCAACGAATACAATAAAGCGCTTCTCTGCTCTTTGCATTCGCAAGTAAATTGGTTCTGCCATTATCTAATAAGATAACATACATCTCTTCTGGACCATCGGCTTCATCAGATTGTTTAGGACCACTAATGATACTATTGTACACTGTGACTTGCTGGCCAGTGCCATAAGTAGATAACAAAGGCCAAAATAATCCTAAGTCAGTTACAGAAGGAATCACTTTTTCAATTCCAACAATGACGATATGTGTTTTAGGAAAAGCGGCAGAAAGTCGGGCGTTCCCCTCATTTTCTGTTAAAGCAATACCACCAATATCAGACAAAATAAAATTAGCACCAGTGACGCCAATTTCTGCTTGAACGTATTTTTCTCTCAGATTTTTTCTCGCGACCAAGGTCATTTCCTCAGGCGTCATATTCATATCAGTGCCTAATTTCTCTGCAAATAATTTGGCCACATCCTCTTTACTTTTGTGCATTGCAGGAGTTACAATATGATAAGGCGCTTCGCCATCAAGTTGCTGAATGTATTCACCTAAATCTGTTTCTACAGACTCCACTCCAATTGATTCTAAGTAAGTGTTTAAATGAATCTCCTCTGTTACCATGCTCTTACTCTTCACCAAGGTTTTACATTCTTTTTTCTTACAAATAGACCCTATAAAATCAAGTGCTTGTTCGCTATCTTCTGCCCAAAATACTTTTGCACCTCGCTTGGTAATCTGTTCCTCAAATTGTGTTAAATATAAATCCAAGTGCTCTACTGCCTCCCACTTTTTGTTTTTTGCAAGGGATCTTACTTTCTCTATATCATTGAACTGCATTTTACCCTTAGGTACAACCGCATTGTATTTGCCAATATTAAAATTGATTTTTTTTCTATGCGTCCTGTCTAATGCCTTCTTGCTACTTTTTTGATCAAATGATTCTGAGTAAATACTTTGCATAAAAACTTATTTATTCTCTAAATGTTTTGCAGATGCTTCGAGTGCTTCATAGAATTCAGTTCCGTATTTTCTGATAATCGACTCTTTTAAGAAAACATAAGCAGGTACTTTTAACTTAACGCCAAGATTACAAGCTGCTGCACATAAATCTTCTCTTGGCTCATAGTTCATATACTCAATCGATGGGTCAGACTTGCTTTGTTGAATTTTAATTGGAAAAAGATGGCAACTAATTGGCTTCTTCCAAGAAATTTTACCATCATTGTACGCTTGCTCGAAAGCGCATTTAATAATATTTTGCTCATCCTTATATCCATAAGCACAGATACCTCCATTGATGGTAGGCGTCACCCATCCAAATTCTCTATCATATAAAAACTGTCCCACAGTTTCAACTTCTTTGATACCCTGCTTGGTCATGTATGGCTTTACGATTTCGTAAAACTCTTTTACATATTCTTTTTCTTGATTTTCCAAAGGCGCGCCTGCATCACCATCTTCACAACAGCCCCCTTTGCATTTATTTAAATCACAAACAAATTGTTCTTCCACTACTTGGTCACTCACTAAAACATGGTCTATTATAATCATACTAAACGGATTAAAACAAAGGTATTACTAAATGCTTAAGATTTCCAATGAAAGCTATTGACAAGCTGTTTTAAATCTTGGTATAAAAAATCAATCACTGGAGCCAGGGAATCTGCGTTGGGCGTAGTGTCAAAATAGAGCGCTCCCCTTAAAAAATGGCGACTAGAATCTGTGATGAAAAACTGATAAGGACTTGCTACATCTCCTCCCAAGTGAAAAAACACACCTTTTAGCCCATTGGGGTTTTCAAATGCAGAGTCTTCAATGAAACTAGCCTTATTTGAATGGTTGTTCGCAAAGTTGTAAGCATCCCGAACCAATACCTCCAACTTGTCTTTTTGGACCGCATTATAGCTAATGTATAAGGTGGCGTTCAGCGTGGGAAATTGCAAGTTCATCCATCCCTTTTGCTGTTGATTAACACCCCCATTCGCAATTTTTTTGTCCACTACTGCATAGGATGGAATGTCAAACGAATAGGGTAAGTCAATGACCGCATTGGAAAGGTAATTTTTATTGGGAAGCTCAATAGCAGGATAGCCAGTCGCTTTTGGCGTAAATCTTGAATTACAAGCAGCAAAGCCCATTGCAGCTAATACAGATAAAATGAAGCAGAATTTATACATTTTCCTGATTGCTAGTAGTGATCGGTGTGATGATAGATTGTACTTTATGGATTCTATTTTTCTGTATCTCTAATGCAGTAAAACTAAATTGCTTGTATTTTACCACTTGTTGAACTGCCGGGAATTCTCCGGCCAACTCTAGTATCAAACCAGCAACTGTATCGCTCTCTCCTTTTACAGCATCAAAGAAGTTAGTAGGTATATCAATAAAATTACAGAAATCAATGATGGCTGTTTTTCCTTCTAAAATATAGTGAAAATCATCGATTTTTTTAATCATAGATTCTTCTTCGTCAAACTCGTCTTTGATATCTCCCACAATCTCTTCTAAAATATCTTCCAAAGTGATGATACCACTAGTTCCTCCAAATTCGTCAACGACAATCGCAAAGTGAATTCGCTTAGATTGGAATTCTTTTAATAAGTCTTCGATCATTTTTTGTTCATGCACAAACAATGCAGGACGAATTAATTTTTGCCATTGGTAAGCTGCTTCTTCTTGTAAATGTGGAATTAAATCCTTAGTATGAATAATGCCAACAATGGTATCTAAGTCTTCTTTATACACGGGGAATCGGCTATAATTATGTTCTTTAACACTTTCTAATAATTCATTGTAAGTGATATTGTCTTCTACTCCGTATACATCTAGCCTTGTTTTCATAATTTGACGAACAGTGATGTTCCCAAATTTGACAATGCCTTTTAAAATTTTCTTTTCGCTATCTAATTGATTGGGCGAAGTAGTTAATTCAATCGCATGATCTAACTCCTCCATACTGTAAGTATTCCCAGTATCTTTTTGTGCTAATTTTTTTTCAATGAGGTTGGTGTATTTTACCATGAGACCACTCATTCTCGAGAAAATAAAATAAACCAATTGAATAATCCCTCCAAAATCTTGAGCAAAGCGAATATTGTTTTGAGTCGCCATCACTTTAGGCATGATTTCACCAAAAAATAAAAGCAATAAAGTCACTGCTAACACTTTAACAATGAACTCGATACCTGGAACTGGAATTTGGTCAAATACAAATAGATGGTCAATTAAAATATTAGACACAAGGATGATACAAATATTAATGAAGCTATTGGCGATTAACATGGAAGTCAATAGTTTCTTTGGGTCTTCCAAAAGAGCTACAATCCTTTTAAGTGGCCTATGGTTCTTTGTTTTTAAAACTTGGATGTCTTTATAAGACAAGGAGAAGAAAGCAACTTCTGATCCTGCAATTGCAAAAGATAAAAAAAGCAAAATGAAAAGCAGTAAAAGCAAGCCTGCATCTTGTTGCATTTTTGAAATATCAAAATAAGTGGCTGCTAAAAATATAAACTTACTCGAGTGCGCTTCCATGGTGGAAAGTTACTAAAAAATCATTAATGATCTTTGGAAATGCATATTTCGACAATTGCTTAGGCTTTACCCACAAAGCATTTTGAAGCATTTTAGGCATTTTTGATAATTGAATGCATATAAATCGAGCTTCGATGGTTTGATGCGTCAAAAGCTGCTTAAATAATGGGGGCTGCTTTTTCGCGCCAATATATTTCCATTGAGTTGATGGAAGTCCAAATTGATGTTTTAAAACAGATGCGAGATAACTGTCAGAAATTACCGGCATTCGGTCATGTTCGATTAAATAAAATTGAAACAACCCATTCCACACATCCCCTTCGCCTCTTTTTTGCAACATCCAGGTGCCGTTAAAATTGAAGCAAAAGAAATCAAAATGTCTTTTCTTTTTGGTAATATGCTTTGATTTAACTGGCAGTTGATTGACTTGATTTACATTGAACGCAACACATTTTGAAGATAAGTTGCATGTGACACAATCTGGATTGCTTGGTGTGCAAACAGTAGCGCCAAAATCCATTATCGCTTGATTGTAGACGCCTGGCTCATCCTTTGCAAGATTTTGATTTGCAATCGAATTGAATATTGCTACCCCCTCTTTTGTATCAATGGGTGTAGCAAGGCCATAGAATCTTGATAAAACTCTATATACATTCCCATCTACTACTGCATAAGGTAAATTGAAAGCAAAAGAAGCTATGGCAGAAGCTGTATAGGGACCAATTCCTTTCAATGCCAGTAGCCCTTCATAGGTGTTTGGGAAAACCCCTTTTGACAGTTTCGAGATATGCCTAGCGGTATGCAATAAATTTCTACAACGGTTATAATACCCCAAACCTTCCCATAATTTAAAGACTTTTTCATCTTTTGCTTTTGCTAAATCTTGAACCGTTGGATAGGCTTTTATAAACTTTTCATAATAAGCCCACCCTTGATCTACCCTTGTTTGCTGTAGAATCACCTCGCTTAACCAAATTTTATAGGGATCTGATTCCCCCTTCCAAGGCATTTCACGATGGTTGGCTGAATTGTTCCACTTAAGGAGCTGTTGGGTAAAATAGATAGACATTAGACGCAAAATTGCCTAAAATTAGGCAGATCACCCATAGTTTATTCAGAAAATAAGCTAGAATTAGGGTCTAAAATAATCATATATATAAATTATAGTATATATATGAGCCTAAAATTATGTTAACAAATGAATAAAAAAAACGATCATATAGTTGTAAAAAGTGAAAAATTCATTTATTTTTAGTACCAAAACCCCAAAACCAAACTCCATGAGAAAATCTGATCTCATCAATCAAATCTCTGAGAAAACGGGAATACCTAAGGTTGATGTTTTAGTCACTTTAGAAACCATGTTCAAAGAAGTAAAAGAAAGTTTAGCAAATGGCCAAAATATCTATATTCGTGGCTTTGGTAGCTTTATTACTAAGAAAAGAGCCGCAAAAATTGGTAGAAATATCAAAAAGAATATTGCGGTAGAAATTCCAGAACATTTTATTCCTGCTTTCAAACCAGCAAAAGAATTCGTAAACGAGGTGAAAAGCAAACGTAAGTAGTTAACTTTGCAAAAATCTTTTTGCATTGAAAAAACCACAACTTATACTCATCTTGTTAGGGCTACTACTATTTAGTGTGCTCTACTTTTTCACTCCTAGATTTGCCCCTAAAACGGGCAATGCACCTACCCAATCAGCTGAAAGTCAAACTGTTACAACAGAATCGATTTTAAACACAGCTAAATTAGCCCTTTCGGAAAACCAGAAAATATCGCTGCTTTCAATTGAAAATCAATTGAAAAATGCAACAAATGCGCAGGATAGTTTGAAGTCATTTAAAGCACTAAGTCAGTTCTGGGCAGATTCAGCTCAAAAACTAGCTCCATATTTATATTTCACTTACAGTGCCGCTTTGTTGGAAAATTCTGAAAAAAGCCTCACTTTTGCAGCCCAGCTGTTGGTAGATAATCTATTAACGCCGGACGCACCACCTGCACTCCAACCTTGGATCGCAGGAAATGCAAAAGTTCTTTTAGAGAAAGCATTGGTAATCAATCCAAAGAATGACTCAGCAAAAATTAATTTAGGAGCTTGTTATTTATTTGGTAACCTATCTGACAATCCTATGCAAGGAATTACAAAGATCAAAGAAGTGGTGGACAAAGATTCAACCAATTCTTATGGTCAATTTATTCTAGCATTGGGTGGTAAAAAATCAGGACAATATGATAAAGCAATAGAACGCTTAATCACGGTGTTGAAAATTCAACCCAATCATATTGAAGCGATGATTCACTTGGCAGAGTGTTACGAACTGACAGACCAAAAAGCCTTAGCCATTGAATGGTATACGAAAGTTAGCAATAGCGTAAATATACCTGAAGCCAAAGAAGCTATCTCCAAAAGAATACAAGAATTAAACAAATAACATTTTATAACAGACAAAGAATCGAACATGCCATGTGGTAACAAAAGAAAAAAACGTTTAAGAAAAAACCGTCATAAGAAGAAGAACAAATAGTTCTCTTTCAATACAAGCATTTTTCAATTGAGAAATGCTTGTATTCTTTTCCATTGCACGCCACTCCTCTACCTAGCAACTTTACTTTACCTTTTACCTTCCTTTGTAAAGTGGCCGTGTTTTCAAAAAACATAAAGCATTCTCACGCTATCAGGCGAGTTATATGTTGTATTAAAAGTTGCTATTCGTGAACAAAGATTTAATTATTAATAGTTCTCCTGATGGGGTTGAAATTGCCCTATTAGAAGACAAGAAATTAGTAGAAATTCACAATGAAAAGATTGACGCCCGCTTTGCAGTAGGTGATCTATATCTTGGAAAAGTGAAAAAAATAATACCAGGCCTAAATGCCGCTTTTGTAGATGTAGGATTTGAAAAAGATGCGTTCTTGCATTATACCGACCTTAGCCCTTATGTAAAATCAATTATTAAGTTCACGCATGATGCGATGAATAACCAAAATAATCAATTTGATTTTTCAAAATTCGAATCGGCTCCTGAGATAGTTAAAACAGGAAAAATTAGCGAAGTCTTAAATGGCAAGCCAAATATATTGGTACAAATTTTAAAAGAGCCCATCGCAGCTAAAGGCCCTCGATTAACCTGCGAAATTTCATTAGCTGGTCGTTTTGTGGTGCTAACACCATTCAACGAAATCGTTGCTGTTTCTAAAAAAATTCATTCTTCCGAAGAGCGTAAGCGCCTTCAAAAAATGATGGAATCCATTCGTCCAAAAAACTTTGGTGTGATTGTACGAACCGCTGCAGAAGGTAAAACCACTGCAGAATTGCATGAGGATTTACTCACTTTGGAAGCCAACTGGAAAAATATTCAGTCGAATTTAAAAGGTGCAGTCCCTCCTACGCGTATCATGAATGAAGAAAGTAAAACTACAAGTATCTTAAGGGATCTTTTAAGCGAAGATTTTAATAAGATTGTAGTGAACGACAAAAGTATTTATGATATCACTTTAAGTTATTTACAAAGGATCGCACCCCACAAATCGAATATCATTAGTTTACATACTGGAGATGTTGGCATTTTTGACCAATATGGCATCACTAAACAAGTGAAGTCCTCTTTTGGAAAAACCATCAATTTGAATAGTGGAGCTTATTTGATTATAGAACATACCGAAGCGCTCCATGTAGTGGACGTAAATAGCGGATTTAAGAGCGTTGGTAA
>JACCDN010455903.1_pt1 | contig 21096 bp, 16 predicted proteins | sample 7441691 | NCBI WGS metagenome assembly JACCDN01 (sample SAMN15323439, study PRJNA562643) | freshwater metagenome | isolation source: river surface water | place: USA:Blue River Watershed | collected 2017-08-16 | reverse complement strand
GCTGTTAGCAAGAAGGCACAAGAAGGCGGAGGTTGGCTCACTTGGGTTTTTGCAACTGAAGATATTTCAAAGGTTGAAGAGAAGTTCGGACGCAGCGCAATCGAAGGCCATCGCACACGCCCAGATGGAAGCGATCTAAAGTGGAAGCAAATCGGAGTCAATGAAATTACTGACTCTCGCGAACTTCCATTCTTTATTCAATGGCTAACAGCTGATCACCCATCACAAGATGGAAAAGCTGTTGCTGCAATTGAGAAGATTACGATCGCTGATACTGATCACCTTTCAGACTCTTGGTTTAAGACAGAGATCCTTGGTGGATTAAATGGAGCAGATGTTGAGTTTGTTGATCCATCAGCAAATGATGGTGAGTACGGAATCGTTGCGGTTCATTTAATGACGCCAAGTGGTGTTGTTAGGTTGGATTAGAGAATTCCTTTCAGATGATTTCTTTGGCGATGTATAGTCACTTCCACAGCAGGGAGAAAAACAATTTTGGGAACTAAATTGAGAATTTCTGGTTGGGGCAACGTGTCTATGTCAAATGCCTACGGTTGGGAAATCACAACGGATAACTTACTCGAAGTTAAGAGTTTTACCGGACCTTACATTCCCCGAGGTAGGGGTCGCGCTTATGGGGATGCCAGCACCATTGAAAACGGCAGGGTAATCAACACAGGAAAACTTGACAAAATAATTTTATTTGATGAAACGCTTGGAATTTGTAAAGTTCAATGCGGGGTTACATTTGAAAAACTTATTCAAAAAACGCTGAACACCCAATGGCGCCTTCCAGTCGTTCCGGGGTCTCGTTATATTTCCATGGGGGGCGCCCTAGCTTCAGACGTCCATGGCAAAAATCATTACAAAATGGGAACATTTAGCGACCATGTGCTTTCCTTTAATTTACTTTTGGCAAATGGTGAAGTAATTAATGTCACTAGAACATCGGAGGAAGAACTTTTCTCTGCAACAGCTGGTGGAATGGGCTTAACGGGAGTGATCCTCGAGATGGATATTCAATTGATTAATACAAAATCAAATACATTTCTCACTTGCCTAGAAGCTACAAGCAATTGGACTGAAACATTGAATAAGTTGAAATCAGTTAGTCTAGATTCTGAATATGCGATTGCATGGATCGATTTTTCAAGCTCTAAGAAGTTCGGACGATCAATTATATTTGGCTCAAATCAGCTTGAGACAGATATCGTTGCGCCTTTGACCACGCCTAGATTAATTACAATACCTAGAATCCCATTCAACTTAGTCTCTAGGCCTTTGATCAAGGTGTTTAATTCGATACGTTACTCTCGATTGAAGAAGTTAAGTAACGATAGGAAAATCAAACAATCTATTTGGGAAGTATTGTTCCCTTCCGACATTTTCAACTTTTGGAATAGGTTGTTTGGTCCGAAGGGCCTAATGGAATATCAATTTATTTTTGAGTCGAAAAATGCTGTCAAAGTTGAAGAATTGCTCAGAGAAATCATCAAAGTTGTGAATCCTGCATTGTGCGCGGTAAAGATTTTAGGTCCAAAGAATAAATGTTTCTTGAGTTTTCCTACTAGTGGTTTTTTGGTTGGAGTAACTTTTCCATGGAAAAAAAGCTTAGCTCCATTTGTTGATTCTTGGGATCAAAAATTAGTAGCGCTAGGTTCAAGAAAGTACCTCTCCAAAGATGTTCTAACCAAGAAAGAAGTAATAGAAGATATGTATCCAGAGCTCCAAACTTTTCTCGAGGTTTGCAAAAAATTTGATCCTGAAGAAAAGATTAATTCAGACTTGTCGCTAAGATTAATTCGTTGATCATCACTTCAGCACGCTTCGAGAGCCTCATATGCAGAGGCTCAGAGTCAACGTCTTGTTGCTTTTCTTAGTAAGTAAAGCTCCTTCAAAACTAGTGGAAACTTTCGGTAGCTAAGGTTGCCACCGTCAATATCCTTAAAGAATTTCATGGGAAATTCGTAAATTCGAAGATCGCTACAATTAAACTCTGGTGCACAGTTTGATAAGCGAAGGATTAACTCTACTTCGCTGAACCATCTTGTACTAAACTTTCGCTCCAAAGACTTTTTGAAAAGTTCAATATCAATCAGGTAGACCCTAAGAGGACTCTGCGGATCGTACATTTCAACTCTTGAGATTAAAGAGACAAGTGTCGCAATTACTCGACCTATCCATTGTCTAAAGGTACTTCTCTCTATGCTCCAACCTGAAAGTCGGACTCTCGCACCAGAAACAATTAATGGATCAATACTTTTTGAAGGCGACGAAACAATTTCTGAGACTGCTAGCTCTAAGGATTCTCTAATATCTTCAAACATGACAGCCCCATCAGCATCTGAAGTTATGATCAAATTACACTGAAGATCCAGTGACTTTAAAAATCCCAATCGAAGGGCCTCCGATTTTCCTAGATTCCTCTCGTTTCGGAGAAACATAATTCTTTCATCATCACCAAGAATATGGGAAATAATTTCAAAACTCTTGTCACTACTACCATCATCGACGAAAATGAGGTGATGAATGTTCAAATCCAAAATTGATTGAAAAAAATGATTATTGATTCTCTCTGATTCATTAAAAAAGGGCACAACCAGGGCAGATTTAATCTGCAAATCACCGCTAGACACTTTTATTCCAAGGAGTGATGCTTTTTGCAATCAAATATGCATTTGCCATGGCTGTAAAAGTTGTAGGATAGCAAGGTATGGTAGGCAAGACCGATGAGTCAACAATATGAACATTTGGAGCGTTTATCTTGAAAATCTCTTGGTCTTCTCCAGGGAATCTCGACATATTCTGTGATATCGATGCTCCAAAGTGAAACCCCTCACCAGGTTTTCCCTCATGGCGAAGAAACCACAAGGGAAGCAGATTATGACGGATTAATTGCTTGAGAGCGTCCCTAAGTTTAACCCGCCCAATCTCGCTTCTTTGGCTCTTTTCAAAAATTCTAGTTCGGCCCTCATCTAATTTTGAGATCTGAATTTTTCCGCCGTATTTCATGTCTTGAAAAACCATAGCTAAACCAACACGATTTAAAATAAATCTGAGAAATGGCATAGGGACTATTCTTAAAACAGGTTTTTCAAATAAAACGCGTCTCCTTAGATCGTCATTCATGCCGTAACATTGCATGAAGATATGCTCCTCTGAAGATTGATCGAGATTCATTGCGATAAACATGCTGGAAAGTGCTATTCCATTTTCAACATTCAGTTTCCGAAAATTAGATGACAAGAAAGGCACTACTGTAACCGGGCTATCGCGAATGATAATCTTTTCGGCTATCTTCGACTTAATCAGCAATTGTGCGGTAGATAGCGCGCCAGCTGCGACAAAAATGTCATCAAAATCTTGAAAGGCGACCTCGTCGCTGAAATCCCTATAGTGAATACGAACTTTAGTTTCTTTTTCTAAGTTTTCAATGGACAAAACCCATGACTCCTCAATAACCAAATTTGGTAAGTCAGTAGCAAAATACCCGGAAGCATTCCAGATGTGATCTCCTGGACATCCACTCAAACAGAGCCCACAATTCGTACATCCTTCCCCCATATTTTGACCGTAACCATTAACTGCAAGCCTCGAGTTACCTATAACTAAAGGTCCTCCAGATGTAGACTTTTTTGTGAAAACTTTAGTTAATGTGTTTTCGTGCTTAGTTGTTGGTTTACCAAATAAAGGAAAATCATCTATCAAACTATCTTTTGAAGCTAGTAGAGGCACTATCTCGTGAATTCTCTCGTATGCTTCCGCGTAGTCTCTTTCAGATCTATCAATTTTTTCAAAAACCTTTTTATGCCAAGGTAAAATCGTGGCGCCCCAAAACTGCGTCCATCCACCGAAATTAGGAGCTCCTGACATACCGTTAGATAATTGCGACTCCAGATCGTTATTGTAGTTAACACGCAGGAATCTGGTGTTCATTTTTACAAAAGGTTCATCAGTAGGGTTTTGATCAGAATTATCATCTCTCGGTGGCGTGAACAAAGTAATTATGTAATCATCGATTTCAGAATCAATTAAACCCAAATACGCAGCAGTAGCGGTTGCACCAGATCCAATGATTGCAATGTCTCGCATAGTTGAAGTATAGTTGTAGGGTTGAGGTTATTGGGATTTAGACAATGTGGCTTTGAGGAGTTTTACCGTAATGGATCAAATATTTCCGAGTCACAATTCGATAAGCATTGTTATGCCTGTGTTTAACGAGGCCCCAACAGTTAAAGGCATGATTGAAGAAATTCGTTCGGAATTATCTTCTCAGTTCAAGTTACAAATAATTGTGGTTGAAAGTGGATCAACAGATGGAACGCACGAAATAGTCAAAGAATTGCATTCAGAGGGAATTGTTGAGGCGATATATCAACCAAAGCCCTTAGGAAAAGGTAGTGCTGTCAGAGAAGGCTTAAAGTATACTCAAAATTATATTACGATAATTTTTGATGGTGACCGAGAATATTCTGCAAGAGACATTCCAAAATTGGTGTCACCCATTATTTCCGGAAATGTCGATTTCGTGCTCGGTTCAAGGTTCAAACCAGGCGAGCCGATGAGAAGTTTTGGAAAGAACAAAGTTAGAAGTTCAATTCTGAACCTGGTGCACAGATTTTTCTCCTCAATGTGCAATCTAATGTATAACGTGAACCTAAAGGACCCATTCACCATGTACAAAGTTTTTAGGTCCGAAACAGCACGAAGCCTACATTTTGTTGAGAATGGATTTGCATTTGATGTTGAGCTAGTGGCCAAATTAATTCGAAGCGGACACAAACCATTTGAGATTCCTGTCTCCTACAAATCCAGAGGGTTCTCAGAAGGCAAGAAAATTAGATTCTTTCGGGATGGATATGCATTGCCGATAGCCTTGATTCAACATAGATTCTCAAAGTTGTATACTGATATTTGATGACTTATAAGAGGATTGAAGATCAGAATAAAGAGAAAATCCTAATTACAGGGTCTTCAAACATGATTGCCAAAATAGCAGAAGTCATTGCAAGCGAGAATCGTTTTGAAATTCAAAAGATGGGCTTATCTGCAACCGGATTAAACTTTGTTGATATTCTCGATGAAGCAACATGGCCAAAGTTAATTGAAGCAGACTTAGTGATTCATACTTCTTGGGTAATGACTCCACGAAATCTTGATGTAGCTCAAGCAAACATCAATTTCTCAGAGCACATTCTGGGTTTATCCATTAAGTCTGGTGCCAGGTTTGTTTTCGTCTCAACAATGAGCGCTACAGAATCGGCAATCTCGGTTTATGGCAAATCGAAGTATACCGTGGAAAAAATATGCAGAGAATCAAATGCGCAAGTCATTAGGGTAGGGCTCATTCAAGAAAGCAAAACAAAATCAGACCTTGGAAGTGCGAACAGAATCTTAAGGCGCCTCCAATCTATTCCGATAATGGTGGAATTTTCTACAGGCCCACGCATCCCTGTGTGCAGCACTGAGTACTTAAAGGTACAGTTGGAACAGTTAATGTTGTCGGCAGAAGAATGGCAACTTAATGTTGTTGAGAATACTGTAGATTTTAATGATCTTATTGTAAAGCCAAACAAACATTTAAGACTTAAACTAAGTATTTCAGCCGTGACACGACTTCTACATCTAGGATCGAAGTTTTCTAATAAAATTTCAGATTTGAATGATCGATGGTTAAGTTTACTTGATTCTAGATCTTCGTAATTTTGATCACTCTATTGATACCAAATAACTTAAGCCAATGCTTACTCCTCGATTCCAAGATGTATAACTTTGTCAGCAGTTGAGAACTAATTCGGTTGCGCATGTGAACTCCCCCAGATAAAAGGAATGCGAGAGAATTCAATGGAATCTCGATAATTTCAGCATTTAGATTTGGATAACGGGTGACAAATAAATCGTAGTCACGAACGAAGATCATTTTTGCCATAGCTTGATTAGAATCCATAGGTCCGTTTGAAGGAAAACTCCACGATTCTAAATCCTCCCTCCATGGCTCGGGATGAAGATATTTGTAAATGATTTTGGAGAAGAAATTCCAGTTTGGCTCTAAATAAACAGCCGAAGATCCCGGCTTAAGCACCCTGCTAATTTCGTAGAAATGCAGCGAAACTTCTGGGAGGTGATGTAAAACATCTTTACCCATAAGTAAATCTAGAGAATCATTTGGAAGAGGTAAAGATTGAGCATCAATTACCAAATCTACACCTTCACAAATTCTCACATCTGAAGTGGTTATCCCAGGGAAAAAATCCTTGAGAATTCCACCAGCAGAGCCAATTTCGATGATTTTTAAGCCGCGATTTTCTTCACAAAAATTTTCTAGACCCAAAATTTCTGTACAGTGGCCCATTCCAATATCTAAAAGCGTCGAGTATATGTGCCCGTAAAAAAATTTAAGGAACGGGTCACCAAGAATCTTTTTTCTGATCACTGCCGGGTCTTCAGGATCAACCAGCCTACTCTTTCCATTTCGAAACACATAAGTATCGTATCAAACAAACTTCTCAAAGGTATGATTGAGTCGTGAAAACAAGTAGATCACTTGCGGCTCCATCTCTAAATTATAGACTCCTCCTATTTTTCAGTTTATTTGCCTTGCTTCTAATTTCGACTTCTAATTTCATATATTTAAATTTTTTCTCAACTTGGTCTGATGCTGCGGGTTTTGTGTCACTTTTCGACAATGTTCGATCAGGGCAGGGGATGGTCAGTCCAATGTACAACGCCGGAACATGGTTTTTCGAAATAAATTCAGGCACAGACATAAAAACTTGGTGTGAATTTCCTAGTGTTAATCGGTATGAAAATTTCAGCCGCTGGCACCCTTACTTAATCCTGTTTCCTTTAGCTGCGATTGGAAATATTCTCCAAGTATCATCTCTAGCAATCTTGAGTTGTTTAGTTGCTCTTTCCTATATTTCCCCAGTAGCCCACATTTTTCATAGAGTGTATCTAAAGAATAATTGCTCATTGGCAAATGCAATCTTGTTAACTATATTGCCACTTTCGTTTCCTGTTTGGTTTGGAGGAATAGAAGGCCAACTACAAAGCGACCGTCTTTTTGTGGGTCCAATCTACTTTATAACATTTGCGCTATTGCAGTTTTCACGAAAAGGTTTAAAACGGATCCAATTGATTTTGCTCAGTATTTCAATTTGGGTTACGGCCTTAATCTCTGAACGGGCAGCAACGTACTTAATTTTGGTTCTGCTTGTGGTGATTATCAATATCGCAATTCAAAGAAAATTACGACTAGCTGCTAGTTTATTGCCAAGCTTCGTCATAACGCTTTTGTATTTCTTGATATGGAATTTCTTCATTCAGGACAGTACATATTATAGTCGATCAAGCCTTAATTACTTTCTAACAAATTTCTTGAATAGCTTCACAGAGATACCGGCATTTACATTGTTGTTCATTTTTGTCGTATCTCCATTCATCTTGATTTCGAGTCGGAACTCTCTAGGTTTGCAATTAGCTTTAGTAGCTATTCTCCCACAGTTCCTATGGACTACTGGTGGTTCTGAGAAAATTGGATTCATTACTCAATATCATGCCGGTTACTTGGGAATTTTACTTGCGGCATTTAGCTTTGGTATGGATTCGTCGATCAAAACAAAGAAAGCAAAAGAGTCTGGCATAATTAAAGTGAACTTCGCAGTCACTTTTTTGTACGTGGGCTTTTTAGCGTTATCACCATTATGGATTCCTACACAAGGTCATCAATTATCACCTGCTAACGTACTAGTGAACCTCGGGTTGGTTAAATCAGAGATTACCTCGTTAGAGAAGATAAGAATCGACAAGATTGCCTTCGTCGAAGATATTCCAATTAAATCTTGGATATCAGCTCCTGAAGCTCTGATGCCCGCCTTAACTTTCACAGACCACCATAACGTTGACTATTATCCTATGGGTATCCGATATAATCAGTTCGCGATTGAAACGCGTGATGCGGATGGATCCTCTCAGATAATTTCTCCTTGGCTAACCGGATTACTGCCAAGAACAAACGGTCAGAGAGAGATACTCGATTCTTGCTACAAAGAATCCCTACGAGAATCTTCGACCCTAAAATCAACGATTATTTCAGGTGTGGAGTACAAGCTCTTAGAATTGAGCCCTCAAAGTTCCTATCGAAAATTTCCGCCCACTGATGATTAATCCGAAATAGAATGCCGACTGAAAAATTGATTGATTTAACTCCCTAATTATGGTTAAAGCAATAGAAAAGACGAGCTTTGAGAGTAGAATTGAGGAATGTCAGTTGTAAAGACTACCCAGTCTTATAGGGATTATTCAAGCAGGTTGATCTCGGCTCTGAATAATGTAAACGTAGAATCATGGGATGCTGCGGCAAAAATGTTGTTAAATGCTTGGTCTGATGGTACTCGTGTTTTTATTTGCGGTAACGGGGGAAGCGCTAGCACTGCTTCTCATATCACTACAGATTGGTCCAAAGGTCTACGAAACTTAACTGGGCGAGCAATGCAAGTTCACTGCCTAGTTGATAACCTGAGTTTGGTTATGGCTTTAGGAAATGATTTGAGTTTCGAAGAAATTTTTCAAAAACAGATTGAAATGTTTGGCAATGCAAATGACACTCTTGTTGTAATTTCAGGAAGCGGCAACTCCAGAAATGTGATTAATGCAGTCGAATTCGCCAGGGAACAAGACATGAAGATAATAGGGCTCACTGGATTTAGCGGTGGAGCGCTTTGCGGGCTCACTGATTTAATGGTAAATGTTCCAGTTGAAAATATGCAGGTAGTAGAAGACCTACACTTAAGTTTTGGCCACTTTGTTCTAGAGTACATATTTAATGCCCATATGGAGAGTTTGTGATTAGTGAGTAAACCACGCTTTGAAGCTTTGATTCTTGCAGGAGGCAAGGGGACGCGCATGGGGGAGAATTCAAACACGATCCCAAAATATCTCCGTGAGTTAAAGTCTGAAAGTCTTTTGCAGAGACAAATTCGCCAATTGAATGAAAGTGGATTTTCTACCGTAACTGTTTTAGTCAATGACCGTAAAGACATGGTATTAAAACACTTGACAGAATTGAACTCCAGCAGTTTGATTAGATTAGTTTCAGATACAGAATATACTGGAACCGGTGGTGCAATCACCTCAGCTCTCGATTTGAATGCCGATCATTTCTTGGTAACTTATGCCGACACGGTTTTTGAAATTGATATTCAAAAATTTATAGGTTTTCACACGGAGAGAAATTCAGATTTCACATCTCTTATCCATCCTAATTCACACCCTTGGGATTCTGATAGAGTAGAGGTTGATCTTGAGGGTCGAGTGCGGAGATTGATTAAAAAGACCGATACTCTAAATGAACCGACTCCTAACCTTTGTTTAGGTGGGATGATCTTGGTTAGGAAAACTTTCATTGAAGAAATGTCTAAAAATTTTGTGGAGAATAACAAGTGGCACTCAGACCTAGTGGGTGATTTTTTAACACCGAAGCAGATTGATTCAAAGCGCATTTTTGGTTATAGAACTTCTGAATATATAAAGGATGCAGGCACTCCAGATCGCTTTGACGAAGTAGTCAGAGACGTAGAATTAAACTTTAGTTTGAACAGCCATTTCAGACCAACTGTATTCCTCGACCGTGATGGAACTATCGTGGTCTTAAAGGACCAGTTGAATTCCCCGAATCAGGTGGAATTGATTCCAGGTGTTGCTAGGTTCATAAGGACTCTAAATGAAAGAGGAGTTCTTGCAATAGTTATAACAAATCAATCGGTAATTGCACGAGGGCTCTGCTCTGAAAAGGAGCTGGACCTCATTCACTCCAGAATGGAAGAGCTGCTCGCGACGGATGGTGCGTACCTTGATCAGATTTATTACTGCCCTCATCACCCTGATCGTGGTTTTGAGAATGAAGTGGTTGAATTAAAAATTGGATGTAAGTGCCGGAAACCGGAAATAGGTCTTTTAAACCAGGCAAAAGAGAATCATAAGATTGACACGTCTAGAACTTTTTTTGTTGGCGATACAAAAGTTGATGAGAAAACAGCAATTCAATTCGGATCGAGATTTTTCAATGTAAAACACAATAAAGATGACACTTTACAAATGGAAAAACGTTTCGATGAAATACTCAATGAGATCTCGAGTTACCTACAATGATCATTTCTAGAACTCCGCTAAGGGTTAGCCTTTTTGGTGGAGGCAGCGATCTACCAGAGTTTTATGAGCAGCAAACAGGAAAAGTACTGAGCTTTGCGATAAACAAGTATATTTACATTGCTTCACACAATGAGTTTGACGGGAAGTACCGTTTGTCTTATTCGAGGTCAGAAGAAGTGCAAGAGTTACCTGAAATCTCCCACCCAATATTTAGACACACTCTTATTGAAATGAAGATCAATAATGGGATCGAGATCGGTTCGTTTGCGGACATACCCTCCAAGGGGAGCGGACTTGGCTCTTCAAGCGCCTTTACGGTTGGCTTAATTGCAAATCTTCTACGCGTTAAAGGTCAAGAAATGAACCAAGAGCAAATAGCTGCCAAAGCATTTCACATTGAAAGAAACTTAATTGGCGACACTGTTGGAAAGCAAGACCACTACGGTTCTGCGATAGGCGGTGTTAAGAAAATCGTATTTAGTCCTTCTGGGAAAGTCGAAATTGAAAAGGTTCAGAGCTCCAACAAAACCATAAAGGATTTTCAAAGTTTAACCCGCCTCGTTTACACTGGAATTCAGAGAAACGCCAGCGAAATACTCAGAGAGCAGGGATTCAAAACTCAAAACTCTAATGAAATTTTTGCAACTATATGTGACTTGCGCGATTTAGTTGATCCGGGTCTAAGTGCGCTGGAGAAGGGAGATTTTATCTCGGTCGGCAAGTATTTAAATCTGTCTTGGGAAATCAAGAAAAGAGTCTCAGAGAAAGTAACTTATGAGCAAATTGATTTGATCCATCAAAATTTAATTGATTCTGGAATTTGGGGTGCAAAACTGTTGGGAGCTGGAGGCGGAGGTTTCTTCATTGGAGTAGGAGAAGAAATAGCGTGGGAGCGATTTCAGATCATGCATCCAAACACGAAAGTTTATCAAATCAACATCGATCATGAAGGGGTGACTTCATTTGAGATTTAAACTAAGGCTTGGGAAAAGTTTAAAGAGTGTCTCTAGGCAAAATTACTTTTTAGGATGTGTGTTCTTAGCAAGTGCTTTATTCTACTTCAATAATCAAATGGATTTTTCTCGAAGTCTATCGACAGTGATTGCATCTCATACCTTAGCCTTATATGTTTCTTGTAGAAAAAATAGAGTTGCAATTCTGATAATCGGAGTCGCTGCTATCTTATTTTCCTACTTACTGCCCATCTCTGATTTCTATCGACTGATAACAATAACAACACTTCTCCTTCTGTATTTGTTTGGTGGGAAGGAAAAATATGAGAATTTTCATAGACTTAACACTTCAAATTACCTAGTTACTAATTTAATGAGTTTGCTCGTTGCAACGGTTATCACAAAAACACAATTTCCATCATTGAGAATTTTTCAATTCCTTACGTTTGGGTACGACAACGCTTTACATTTTTCTCTCTTTAGAGTATTCACGAAAGAGCAGCAGTATTACTTTGGTTTGAATTCTTCATGGGTAAACGACTTTGGATTATTTCAGACCTATCCTCCAGGATATTCAGCGCTCTGGAGCTTTGCTTACAATAGTTTTCTTGGGTCAAACACAACAAACGTGGGCAATTTGATGCTTTTCTTTTTCTTAGCAAATATAACTCTGCTGGTCGTGGTCTACATTCAAAGTGTGGATCTAATTTTAAGATTTTCTCGATATCCTCAAAAATGGAAATTTTCTGTTTTAATCGCCACCACTCCACCAGTTTTGTACTTTTGGGGACTATTACTTACTAATGGCTTCGCACCATATCTATTGGGAGTTTCTATATTATTGTCCTACAATAGAATTAACCTAAACTCCTATAAACCTGAAAGAGTTCTGCTTTTTACATACGTAGCGACCTTCATCGTAATTGTAGTTACTCCGGCAATTATTTGGGTTGTATTTCTTCCCGGCCTCTATCTTTTTAAAGTGGTTTTCATAGATGATCTAAAGCTTTCAAGAATAAAGGTTTTGAATGCATTCTCGTTAATATTCTTTGCAACAATCTCACTTTTAGTGTACAAGAATACGACAAGCACTTTTGGTTGGCGTCAAATGCTCGGACCTGGTGGTGTGCAGCCACCAAACATTTTACTTTCAATTCTTATCGTGTTCCTTTTTTTGTGTCTACTCATATATCAACAGCGACGAGGGGGAGAAATTCTGATGGCTCTCTCTCTTATTGGTTTAGGTATGAGCGTTGCTGTTTATTCTGCACTGACGTTTCTTTTAACAGGATCAATCCAATACTATGCCGTTAAGCAAGGGCTTGTATTTCTCGGCATCGCGAGCGTTTACATAATAGCCATTGCCACAAATATTCAAAATTTTAGTTTTTTAAGGATGCCTACGGGTAGGTCAATAAGTTTTTCGACCCTTTTATGGTCTCTCATTTTCCTTACTGCATTCCTCAATCCAAAAGTTTATACGGGGGCATTTATGGGTAATCTCATTCAGACTACGAGAGAAGTTACAACAAATGATTCTTGGAACGAACAGATAGTCGATGTAAATCTGATTAAATCCTTATTGAATTCCAAAAGAATTGGCGACAATTCTTGTCAGATTGTTCATTTACCTGGCGAAGAAGGCGATTTGAATTCTCGATGGCTTAATGCTGTTCAACCGAATAATCCGATTACTCAAGACTGTTTTATGGCTTTTTGGAATTCTACGAATTTATCTTTAAAGGAAATTTATGAATCGAAAATAAGTCCGAACACTATCTATAGTATTTACGTCAACAAAGAATCAATTAATGAAGATTCAGTTCGATCGCCTGCGAATGTATACTTAGCGCTAACTCCATAGATGTCTTTGGATCTATTCTATAATTCACCATATACGAATCGCCATTAGGTTTGATCCTTATTCCCATTTGTGGTAGCTCAAATTTACTTCAAGGTTTGAGAAAGAATTGAATTTTTCTCCACTCTTTCGAACTGTTTGCACAAACAGTGCTTACTTAGAGTATTCACATTGGACTTATGTCATTCTATCTTGTTACTTCACTATCCATACTCTCGACCAACCTTCCCAGAAAATCCCCAAAGATTTTATGTTTTTGTTAATTCTCACGTCATTGAAGCAAGCAGCAAGCAAGTCATCCAACAGGCTCTTTTGTGAAAAAATCCGAAACTCGAGGGTTGTTCCATCCCCACCGTGAAAGACCAAGTCATTGAATTCGACCTTGTCCCCATTGTGCAGCACTCCCGTCAACTTAGGAGTTCCATCTAGGTCAATTTCGTAACTTTTCATTAAAGGGAAATGTTCGATGTGAACGCCTCGTAAGTCGCTGTGGGGTACTGAAAGTATGAGAGTTCCGTCTGGCTTCAATAGATTGCGTAAACCAGAAAATGCCAAATCAATTGGTGGAGCGACATGTTCCAAAACATCTGTACAAGAAACTATGTCTGCTGAGTTGTACTGTTCAACTGGTACTTTAGTAATATCCAACATGGGCTTCATGTGATATTGATAGTTCTGGTAGTTGGAGCCATAGATTCTACTTAATTTTCTTTCCATCAGATAGCCGTCTGACACACCAACAATTTGAGGGAATTTACCGGGTTTACTGAAGAGCTTTTTTATGAATTCTACGTGAATACTTAGTAGCATCGCACGATCTCTCGCGGTTGCTTTGCACCATCGGCAATTTGTTCCTTCACGCCCCAAGAAATTCTTGTCTGCACTTGAAGGCCTAAAGCAAGCAATACAGTAGAAGTACATTTGAATATTATGGCCTAATCTCATCGAAATTATCAGATTTGATTTGAAAATCTATCCATTTAATTGCTAAATCCACTCTTTTTGGACTCTGGCAGTCCTATTTCAAACAACCCCACGTTCCAATTCAACGAATCAATATGAAATCGACAGGAAACCATTTTCAAGATTAATTGACTTGATCTTTTCTCCGCAACTTTGTGAAAGATCAATTTTGGTCAAGATATCCAAAAAATCATGGTTCTAAATCGTCAGAACTTCTTCCCTTATGATTTCACACTTAACTAAGCCGTAGATGACCAAAACCTTTCTTAATTCAAGTTAAACTGGTCAAACCATATCCATAAAGTAATTTTGAATGTGCTGTGCAATTCGTATAGAAGCAAGCCCGTCACCGAATGGATTGATCAAATTAATGGGGGCTTCTATTAAGAGCGATTGGGTAAGTTTCACGATTAGAGATGTTTCATATCCAACCAAATGGCCGAATCCAGCTACAACCACCTCCGGGCGTTCGGTACGAAGACGGGTTATTAAAATTGATTTTCCAAAACTAGGTGCTTCTTCTTGCAACCCCCCCGAATCTGAAATTATCAGACTTGAATTTCTGCTCAACTCAAGAAAAGGAAGGTATCCCTGGGGTTCGATTAGAGTAATCCCACTTTTACCCTTTAACCGCTCTGCTACCTTCGATCTAACTGATGGATTTAAGTGAACCGGAAAAACGACTTTGTGCCCTAATTCAGCTAATTGGATTACTGCATCAAAAACTTGATTTTGACCTTCTCCAAAGCCTTCACGTCTGTGTTGTGTAAATAGAATAAAAGATTCATCAAGCGAGAAGTCGAGCAATTCTTGAACACTAGTTCTAATCGCAGGATTATTATCTAGTAACTTGATTGCATGATGTATAGCATCCACAACTGTATTTCCAGTTAAAAATGATGTCTTTTCATTGCCTTCATTGATCAAGTTGGTAAGAGATGCCTTGGTTGGGGCGAAATGAAGGGAAGAAATTGCGTCAATTATCTTTCTATTAGCTTCTTCTGGCCAGGGATTCCATAAGTCTTCAGATCGTAATCCAGCTTCCACGTGGCCAACGGGAATGTGAAGCGCATGTGCCTGCAAGGCGGCTGCTGTAGCAGTTGCGGTATCGCCCTGTACTACAACTAAATCTGGAGCTAATTTCAGAAATTCTCTTTCAAGTTCAATCATTAAACCTGGGATAGCAGAGGAACGGTCCGAAGTAAAGTCATATTCCAAGACAATATCGGGTCCAATGTCCCACAATTCCAAAATGCCCTCTAACATTTCTTTGTGTTGTCCAGAACAGATTACGACTGTTCGGAGGCTGTCAATTTCCCTCAACTTAGTAATCACAGGGGCAAGCTTTATTGCTTCAGGACGTGTTCCATAAACAACTACTATATTTTTCACTTACTCTCCATGACATGTTTGAGATCTTCAAAGAAGTTATCCCAATTTTGTTGATTGAGTTCAAGTTGATTGCGATAATATTCATGGAGATTATCCTTAATTTGGTGCAATTTTGCAAAATCGATGTTACCAATTTCTCGAAGTGCGACCTCAATAGCATTAATATTTCCATATTCGACCGTGAATCCGAGGTTGAAGTTTTCTACGATTTGACCTAATTCCGTGTTTACACTTGCAAGAATAGGTATACCCATTTGCGCGGCCTCAAATAGCTTATTGCTAGCGGTGAATTTATTGTGAAATTTTGAAGGATCATAAAGGGCCAAGTACAGATCAGAACCAACGGCGCTGTCCATTAGATCAGGGTGAGGAACTGGCTTATGAATAAAAACATTTGGAAACCCCAAATTTCTGAGTGCTTGATCTTCAGATCCCTGTCCATAGATATGGAATTCCCAACCCGTACTTTCTGCGATCGCTTGCGCACAGGGCAACAACCCACGGTCATTAGCCAAAATTCCACCATAGAACAGAACTCTATTTTCTGTCGTCACCTTTAACTTTTTGCGAATTTGCGTTATTGGGTATATGTTTTTTATCTCTCGCCATTCAGATCTATACAAAGAATGAATTCTTTGCTTATTCGCAGTTATTCTAAAGTTCGCTTTCTTTGATAAGAAAGCTTCAAGAACTGTAGTAATCTTAAAATAGAACATACCACCTATTCTTGTCGAAAAGGGATCAAACTGATCATAAACAATTGTGACTTTTCTATTTCGTTTCCATAAAACTGCAGGTAACAACGTGTCAAAGTCACAAGCGTAGATTAGAGTCGGATGTATTTCAGAAAGTTTCCTTAAGACATATACAAAAAAACGAAAATGGGAAAAAGTGTTTCTTAATCCGTTACCGTAACCGGCATGCAAACTAAACATAAAGTCCATGTTTTTCGGCACATTCGGAATCTCATGATTTGTTCTGTTCCAAGTGATTGTTGAAACTTGACCACTCAATTTGGACAACAAGTTTAGACCTGCCCTAAAGCGCGGTTCAGAAAAGCCATATGTTGACCTTATGATTACGCTTCTCACCATGTCACTATTGTAATCTAGTGAGGCAAAAGCGTCATTGGATCGATACTGTTTTGACCCTAAAGATTTTATGCTCCAACAGAAGAGAGAATATAAAGGATGGCAACTGATAACTCAGATAAATTAGGGAGTAATTTGAGCTAAGCCAATCCCATAACTACGGCGGGTTAATTGACTGCAATCTTTTGTAAGAAAGATGCTCCTGCTTAAAGGTCCAGTAAGTGTCGTCAATTAGCCCTTAATCTACAATTATTTCGGTGTAAAGACTAACTGCACCTAAGTTATTTTTGGGAGTTGAAGCCTGACTAAATTGGTAGAAATGTTAACAATGTAGGGGTTTTTCCCAAAAGGCAGGAGGAATAGCAGATATCTCTTACTTTTTAGAAAAACATCATTTAACTCAACAATTTGATCATGGCAATGTTCAAATCTGTTGGATGAGAAAATGATATCAAATTCTTGGAATGGCAATTTGTTCCTATTTTTAGCCAATTTGTATCAATAAACTTATTTCTACGAAATTTTCTTTAAGCAATTCAAATTCCCTTGACGGCAAAATCAATCCCTTTAATGTTCATGAGTAGGAAGGCTTTCGACAATTCGTATGTTCTATCCCCTTCGGCTCACCCTCAATTGGCGATAGCGAGTCTTTGTTCTATTACTTCATTCGTTAGATTGAGGGGCATTTATTTAATGTCATTATCGGTGAAGAAAATACTTTGACTTTGGCCGTCAAAACACGACCAGTTCTTCCTGAATCTTGAATTCTGATAATTTTTACAATAAATCTTAGGCGTCAATGTGCCTCAATTATGATTGCTTCAATGGGATCAGGGTCAGATTTTAGTATAACCCCAACTTGCCACACGATTACTTGAGCCTTTGAATGTGTCTACTATGAATTGGAATGCTTTAAGGGATAAAATTTGCATGTACGTTTGATTACACATCAAGGCAAAATATAACTTTTCGAAAGGGGTTAAAAGATTAAAAGTTCATTCGGAGAGTTCTGGGACAATTGCTTTGAATTAAATATTGGATTGGCTCGCAAAGTTGTAAGACGACTTGGAATCAAATCTATGCGAGCCGACATTCCTCTTAGTCAGGGTTTTGCCATCAAGAGAATAGCTATTCCGATTCTCCGAATTTGGGCATTGTTTGTTCTGCCGCTTTATCTGATTCTGACCCGAGTTAGGCGCCGGAAAATGGAGAAAGAATTTGGGAAAATTCGCAAAAGTCGAACTACTAATTCTAGCTTCAATAAAGGCGTGCTTGTACTTTCGCCAATAGACTGGAACTTTAGATATCAACGCCCCCAACAACTTGCTCGACAGTTTAGCTTAAATGGTTACAAAACCTTATTCCTGAATCCCACATTGCATTCCTCAAAAGGAAAGGAAGCAGAGATAACTTTAGAGAGATACGAAGAGGTGCTAATTGGGACGATCTTCTTACCCGGTACGAGCAAGTATTTAGGAATTCATGCCTTAAGTGATCTAGAAGCTAAAATCCTTGCGCCACTAGTTGAAGAAATGCTATTTAATTGTGAATTTGGAACATCGACAATTCTCCTTCAGCAGCCTGGTTGGCTTAATTTAGCAAAGAGACTTGCTAACAATCGGATTGTTTTTGACTGCATGGATGACCACACTGGCTTTCAGAATGTCCCGCGCGAATTTCTGGACTTAGAAAAAGCCTGCCTTGAATTATGCGATGTATTAGTCACAACAAGTTCAGTACTTGCAGAAAACATGAAGGTTGGTCTAAATCAGAGAAGTGTGACGGTGCGGAACGGAGTTCAATTTGGGGATTTTTCTAGTATTCAGGTAAAGCCTTCACCTCCGATTTCAAAAATTGGGTACTTTGGAGCGATTGCAGAATGGTTTGATGCGAGTTTAGTGGAGCAAGTCGCTGTTGCTTTTCCTGACTTAAAGATCGAGCTGATTGGTGAAGTTTCTGACCCTAAAGTTTTAGAAAAATTGAGGAGATATCCCAATGTAACTTTCTTGGGCGAAATCGCTTACCCTCAACTACCTACTTACATTAGTGATTGGGGGGTTGCCTTAATCCCGTTTCTTGTGAATAAGTTAACCCTGGCGACGAATCCTGTGAAGATGTACGAGTATTCAGCTGCTGGAATTCCTACGGTGGCAACGGCACTACCTGAGATTGTTTCAGCCGCAAATGATCTCGAAGGAATATTCATTTCAAATGATTCAGAAAAGTTTGTGGAGAACATTTCCAAAGCACAACAATGCTCACTAGAGACTTTGGAGAATCTAAAGTCTTGGGCAAAAACCCAGGAGTGGTCCTCAAGATTTGAATCGCTCGAGTTGGTTATTCAGGATGATACAAAAGTCACAGTGGTTGTTTTGATGTGGAATAATGCTGATTTAACTATACGTTGCCTAGCCAGCCTGGTTAATCGGGGCGATTATGGCAATCTTGAAATCATTGTGGTGGACAACAATTCTGAGCCTCTGGAGTCTACGAAGGTACAAAATTGGTGTGAGTCTAATAGTGGCCAACACTTTGTTTTTATCCGGAACGATGCCAATTACGGGTTTGCCAAAGGAATGAATATAGGAATCAAGAGAGCTACAGGCGAATATGTAGTTTTATTGAATAACGACACTGTCGTGACACCCGGTTGGATTCACAGATCATTGAGACATTTTCGTCTAAATCCACAATTGGGACTTTTGGGACCTTCAACTGATAATTCCGGGAATGACGCATACGTCAAAATCAAATTCATGATGGAGAATTGGGAGGCGGAATCTTTTCCAAGATTTGCCTTTAGGGAATCTAGTCTTTTGGAGAGGAATAATTTGGCATTTTTCTGCACTTTCATTCCAAGATCAGTGATCGAAAGGGTTGGATTATTAGATGAGTCATTTGGCAGAGGCTATTTTGAGGATGATGATTACTGTAAACGAGTACTAATCGCAGGGTATTCAATTGGAATTGCAAGAGATGTATTTGTTCATCACGAAATGGATGCATCTTTTAGCAAAATAGGGAACCAGGAAAAAATTGATCTATTCAATGAAAATCGCCTTCGTTTTGAATCAAAGTGGGGGAAATGGACACCTCACACCTATTCGATGGATAAAGATCAGTGGTGATTCTTGAGATCAACCAATTGAATTAGATAATCTCTGTGAGATTTATCTGTATTTTTCTCCGCAATTAGAACTAATTCACTATCACTGATCCATCCATTTCTCCAGGATATCTCCTCTAATACCGCTATACGATTTCCCTGTCTTTCTTCCAAAATCCTTACGTACGATGAGGCATCATGAAGTGATTCAAACGTTCCCGCATCAAACCAAGCTGTACCGCGATGCAGTTTAGTGGCTTTGAGTTTTTTGTTGTCTAGATAAATCTGATTAATTGAAGATATCTCTAACTCACCGCGCACGCTAGGTTTCAAGATTTTTGCTATCTCAAGTACTTGATTGTCGTAAAAATAGAGTCCAGGTATTGCTAGGTTAGATTTAGGATGAACTGGTTTTTCTTCAATTGAGAGTATTTCTGAATTTTCATCTAATTCCAAGACACCATATCTTTGTGGATCACTAACCTGAGCAGCAAATATTTGAGCGCCTGATACAGAATAAAACTGATTCAACTGCTGTCCAAGTCCGTGCCCATGTAGGATGTTATCTCCAAGAACTAGGGCGCAACTATCGTTACCAACGAAATTGGCCCCTATGACAAATGCCTCAGCTATTCCAGCGGGCCTTTCTTGAATCTGAAACTTGAATTCCATCCCAAGATCTGAACCGTCTCCAAGAAGTGTCCTAAATGCATTCTGGTACTGGGGGGTTGAGATTACAAGTATCTCGCGAATTCCAGCAAGCATCAATGTAGATATCGGGAATAAAACCATCGGTTTGTTGTAAATCGGAAGAAGTTGCTTACAAATTCCTTTTGTGATTGGCCAAAGACGCGACCCGGTGCCTCCTGCCAGAACTATGCCTTTCATAAGCAAAGGGTAGCGGGTAAAGTGGTTTCATTACATTGAGTCCATTGGGGTGATCATGCGCGTATTAGTTACAGGTGGCGCTGGCTTCATAGGCTCCAATTTTGTACGTATGTTCGCGCGAGGTGAATTGCGAGAAATCTCAGCCGTGCAGGTTTTGGATAAGTTGACATATGCCGGCGTAAGAGAAAATCTCAGCGCAGTTTCGAAAACACCTGGTTATTCCTTTTCTCAGGGGGACATCTGCGATCCTAAAAAAATAAGCGAACTTCTAATGGAGGTTGATGCAGTTATAAATTTTGCTGCAGAATCTCATGTGGATCGGTCAATCTCAGGAGCTGCAGAATTTGTCCAGACAAATGTCGTGGGTGTCCAAGTTCTTCTTGATGCAATCAAGGCATCCGGAAGGCAGATACGTTTTCTTCAAGTTTCAACTGACGAAGTTTATGGATCAATTAATGAAGGTTCCTGGACTGAGGAGTGGCCCCTGCAACCTAATTCCCCATATTCGGCGAGCAAGGCAAGCGGTGAACTATTAGCACGTTCATATAACAGAACTCATGGAATGGATGTTGTGATTACTCGTTGTAGTAATAATTACGGCACTCACCATTTTCCAGAGAAGTTAATTCCACTTTTCATAACAAATTTGATTGAAGGTAAAAAGGTTCCTGTTTACGGAACTGGGGAAAATGT
>JACCDN010612794.1_pt1 | contig 21098 bp, 2 predicted proteins | sample 7441691 | NCBI WGS metagenome assembly JACCDN01 (sample SAMN15323439, study PRJNA562643) | freshwater metagenome | isolation source: river surface water | place: USA:Blue River Watershed | collected 2017-08-16 | reverse complement strand
CACCGTTGTAGTGGAAGGCATAGGTGTTGTCGGCCTTGACGTCCGCATAGCCCAGCACGGTGCTGCCGTCGAGCACCTGCACGCGTGTGATGCCCTGGCCGGCCGACACGCTGCCGGTCAAGGTCCAGGGGCTGCTGCGCAGGGTGATGTTGTCGGTGCTGCTGCTGCCCAGGTCGTCCTGGGTCAGCAAGGTGGGTTGGGCAGGCGCGGCGTGGCCGCTGGCGTCCAGAACGGGCGCGGCCATGTAGCTGCGCGCCGTGGCCGTGCTGCTGCCGGAGGCTTTGTAGTCGATGCTGATGACGCTGGGGCCGACTGCCAGCTCCATCGCATACATGCGGTTTTGTTCGGTGGCAGCGGTCTGGCTGCCGCCCAGCGCCAGCGCCGGCGTGGCCGTGTAAGACCAGGTGCCCCCGGTGACGGCGGATGTCCATCCGACCGGGTTAGCGTTGGCCGCCAGGGTCGGTGCGGCACCTGCGCTGTATTTTCCAGTGATGAAACCGTAGGTGTAGCCGGTCTTGATCTCGGCCGATCCCATGACCGGCACGAAGCGGAACTGGTACGTGCCTGCGCTGCCGGGTACCAGGGCCGATTCGCCCACACCCCGGACCACATAGCTGCTGCCGACTTTCTCGTAAATGACGGGTGTGACCCAGTTGGCGGTGGTGACGCTGGGGTTGTAGATGGACCAGGTGGTGGCTGTGCCGCTGTTGCTGAGCGTGGCGGTGTTGAAGAAACCGTAACCATTGACACCATCCACGCTGGTGCGGGCTGCGGCTGAGCCGACGGTGAGTACCTGCGGTGTGATGGCGATGTCGGCGTAGCGGTTGCTGATGTCCGTGGCGGTCAAGGTGTAGGTGGCCAGCGTGGTGCCGTCCTGTTTGACCGTCAGGGTGTCGCCTGCGGTCAGGCCGCTGGCAGGCAGTGCCTGCCGGACGGTGTAGGTGTTGCTGCTCACCCAGCCAGGCGTGCCGGTGCCCGCATCACGGACTTCGGGCATGGCCCATTGCGTCATGGTGCTGCTGTTGAAGCTGCTGTCACCGATCACCAGCACGCCATTCGTGTCGGTGTTGCCGATGGTGTTGCCAGCGCTGTCGCTGGCTTGCAGCAGCACGCCGGGCTGGCTGCCTGCGGGCAGCGCGGTGCCCAGTGTCAGGCTCCAGGTGCCGTTGGCGCTGTTCAGGTTCAGACCGTTGGCGGTGGTGTAGGTCACTCCGTTGACCGTGACGCGCAGGCTGGAGGTGTTGCTGGCGTCGTAAGTGCCCGTCAGGGTGGGCAGGGTGTTGAAGGTTGCGATGCGGTCCAGCGTGGGGCGAGCCGGAGGGAGCAGGTCCACGATCACCTGGTGGTCCTGCGACAGCAGGCTCAGGTTGCCGGCGCGGTCGAACTGCATGGCCCGCACGCTGTGCGTGCCGTGCGGCAGACGGATCTCTTGGGTGAAAAGCCCCGTGCTGGCGTTGGCGGTGGTGTTCCAGCTCAGTTCGCTGTGGTCGATGGCGCCGTTCTGGTTGGCATCGACAAACAGGACCACGCGAGCGCCCGGGTCGGCGTAGCCGCTCAGGGTGGTGGTGCCGGTGTTGCTGAGGGTGCGCACCACAGCCTCGGGCGTGCCACTGCGCATGAGCGTGACATTGTTGAAGTCGGCATAGGTGTTGGGGCGTGAATCCTGGCCAACACCAAACACAGCCCGGACGGTCATTCCAACATCGGCCGCCTGGACTTGGTAACTCAGCGTGAATGTCTTGAATGTGCCACTCAAGCCCAAGTCTGATTCGCTCACCGAACGACTGGCCAGAACAACGCCATCGCTGCGCTCGATCGCAATGAAGACGCCACGTGCATAGGCTGAGACAGCCATGTTGCCGCCGCGTTTACCCAGGTCAGCCGACAGGGTCAATGTTTCATTGGCTTGTACGGTCAGGACATTGTTCTGAACAAAACGCACCGGGCTGGTGTCACCGCCACCGGCGAACGCCACATTGCCAAGATTGGCATAAGCCGCACCCGCGAAAAATCCCGATGCTGGATTTGTTGAGGGTCTGAAGTAGCCGTTGGTGGATGCACTGGTGCCATTGATGGTCCATCCGGCCAGGATATTTCCTGTTCCGCGAACAGCCGTTCCATCCGCCAGAGGCTGTGCATCAAAGTTGCCGTTGCTGGTCCATGTGGTTTTGGCCGGGCCATGGGTGTCGAAACTGATCCAGAGCGGTGCGCTGAAGTCCGAGCGGTTACCGGCCAGGTCGATGGCGCGGGCATAAAAGGCGCGGGTACCGTTGGCATAGGGTGCGCCGGTGTAGTTGAAGGTCCAGGCGCCGGTGTCCAGGTTGACTTCGGCTTGACCCAACGGGGTCAGGCGGTCGGTGTCGTCGTAGACCTCGACGCCGACAATGTTGCCCGACACGATGCCGCTGATCACGAAGTTCGTGTTCCAGCGGGTGATGTTGTCGGTGTTGGTGCCGGTGCTGTTGCTGCCGGCCGCGCCGGCACTGGCACTGTCGGAATCGGCAATCAGATCCAGTGCGCTGGGCGCTGCAGGCAGACCCAGCACGGTCAGATTGGGCAGTGTGTAGAAGGCGCCGTCGTTGCCCGCCTTGTCGGTGATCTGGGCGCGTATGACGTTGGTGTAAGTGCCGGACACCAGCGTGTCTGCGGCCACCGTGAGGTCGGCGTAGCCTGCACTGACCTGTGCCCCAGTCAGGGTGATGCGACTGAGCAGCGTGCTGCTGTTGTAGAGACTCAGGCTGTCGCCAGCCACCGCGTCGCTGGCCAGCGTGATGCGCAAGTTGAGCGATCGTGCTGCGGCAGTGATGCTGTCGTCGCTGCGCAGGCCACTGTCGCTGGCAGGCAGCAACTCCACACGTGTGGGGGCTTGGGGTACTTGCAGGTCGATGACGATTTCCACGGCCTCGCTGGCCGGGCTGGGGTTGCCGGCATTGTCAAAGGCCATGGCCCGCAGGATGTGCGGGCCAGCACCCAGGCTGATGCCGGTGAAGCTGTAGACGCCTGTGCTGGCATTGGCGATCACTTCGGTGATTTCTTCACCAGCGTTGAGTTCGCCGTTGTTGTTGAGGTCGTCAAACAGGACCACGCGGGCGTTGACTTCGGCCGAGCCGTTGAACACCAGCCCCGTGGCGGTGCGGGTCAGGTTGTCGCTGTTGCTCGCGCCCACGTCCATGCCGGCCCCCAGGGCCAGCGAGGGTGCTTCGCTCTGGTTGTCGACGGTGACTTTCAGGGTGGCCGCTGCGCCTTCGTTGCCAGCAGCGTCAACCCCGCGCACGCTGAAAGCATGCAGGCCTGCTGCCAGGCTGCCCGTGGTGAAGCTGAATGTGCTGACGTTCAGCTCGTTCAGGCCCAGGGTGGCGATCAGCTGGGTCTTGACGCCGGTGAAGGCGCCTTCGAGTGCTTCCACACCAAAGCCATTGGCCGCGGCCGAGGTGGCCACAGTGGTGATGGCGGTGCGGCGCGACCAGGCGGCATTGAGCGTGCTGCCGTTGAGGGTGTGGTCGCCGTTGCGGTAGGCCGCATTGGTGGCGGCGGCGAGCAGCTGACCGTTGACATCCAGCGACAGCCAGACTTCGACCATTTGGGTCTGATCGAGTTCGCTGTTGTAAACGCCCATGAGCCAGCGGTCGGCGCTGCCGGTTTTGGGTGTGACCACATCGGCCAACAAGGGGCCCGAGATGCCCAAGCCGTTGAGCGTGGCCCCAGACAGGCTGACGTTGCGCACATCGGGCGGGTAGATACCCAGCGCGGTGGGGCTGCTGCTCAGGAAGGTGCTGCTGTCAAACAGTTCGCGCTGCGTGGGGTCGGTCGCCGTGTCGTAAATGTTGAGGCTGACCGCATCGGCAGGCACGCCGCCCGTGAGGGTGATGGCGCTGGTCTTGCTGGTGATGTTGTCGGTGTTGCTGACGCCCAAGTCGTCACGTGCCAGCAGGTCCAGCCCTGTAGGGGCGGCGGGGCCGCTGGTGTCGATCACGGCTGTGAACGGGGCGGGGGATTTTTCGCCCTCGTTGCCGGCCATGTCCAGGATGGCCGCCGTGAAGTTGTAGCTGCCATCGGCCAGCGGCATGGTGCTGGGGATGGTGATGTCCACCGTCCCGGCTGTGACCTGGGCCTGGGTCAGGCTGATCGAGAAGAGCAGGGTGGTGCCGTTGTACAGGCGCACCTGTTCCCCGGCCTGGGCATCGGCCGGCAGCGGCACGCGCAGGGTTGGGGTGTTGTCAAAGCTGATGCGGTCGGCGGTGCTGGTACCCGTGGGGGATGCAGGCAAGGGGGTGTCGCTGGACGCCAGCAGCTCGACCACGCCGGGCTGACCCGGTGGTGTGGTCTTGACGGTCACGGTCAGGGGGTCGGAGACCTCGCCCATGGGCAGGCCGGTGGTGGCGTTGTAGGCGTAGGCACGGATCACGTTGCTGCCGCTGCGCAGGCCCACGCTGACGCTGAATGCGCCGGTGGTGGTATTGGTGGCCGTGGGCGCGCCCAGGGCTTCGCCCGAAGAGTACAGACCATTGCCATCGCGGTCGACGAACAGCTGCACCGTGGCACCCGGGGGCATCATGCCGTTGACGGTCACGGTGCCCAGGTTGGTGATGCCGTCGTTTTTGCTCAGGCCGGTTTCGCTGGCGGCGGCCAGCTGCAGCTTGCCCTGCTGCAGCTGGGGCGTGAGTTCGGTCGGGTTGATGGTCAGCTGGATCACGTTGGAGCCGACGCTGATGTTGCCTGCCGCGTCTACCGCGCGGGCAGTGATCCAGTGCACGCCTGCATCGAGTGCTGGCCCGTCGTAGGTGAAACTGAAGGTGCTGTCGTTGCCAGGGGCTGCGCTGCCGATGTAGGTGTCGCCGTCGTACAGGTCGATGCGGCGCACGTCGGCGACGATGTTGCTGCCGGTCAAGGTGAAGCCGGTGGCTTTGGCTGTGACGTTGTCAGCGCTGCTGCTGCCGGTGTCGTCCTGCGTCAGCAGGGCCACGCCGGTGGGCGCGGCCGGCGCGGTGCGGTCGACCGTCAGCCAGGGCAGGTTACCCCGGGTCGTCGAGATGGGGCTGGCGTTGCCCGCGGCGTCGGTGATGCGGGCAAAAATGCCCCAGCCGCCGACAGTCCCGTTGTAGTCGCCGGACAGTGCTGTGGTGCTGGTCAGGTCGACCCAGCCGCGCGAGAGGTCCAGTGCATCCAGACGCTTGAGGCCGATCTGGTAGGACAGGGTGCCGTAGCTGTGGCGGTAGAGCTGGACCAGGTCGCCTTCCACCACCTCGGGTGGCAGGCTGACGCGGAAGGTCGGACGTGCGCTGGAGACAATGGCGTCACTGGTGTACAGGCCGTTGTCCTGGCCAGGTGCCAAGGTCACGCCCAAAGGTTGGGGGGCACCGGTGTCGATGCGCACGTGGAGCGCGCTGCTGGCCAGGCTGGTGTTGCCGGCCTTGTCCATCTGCAGGATGCGCAGGCTGTGGTTGCCCTCGGTCAGCGTGTTGGCCAGGGTGAGGGTGAAGGCACCATTGCTGCCCACGGTGCCGTTGCTGCCTTGCGAAGGATAGGACCAATTGTTGATGTCGAGTTCTTCCCCGGCATCGAGTTTGCCGTTGCCGTTGCGGTCGTCGAAGACGCGCAAGGTGGCACCGGCCTCGCCCTGGCCCTGGATGCGCAGGCTGTCCTTGACGCGGGTGATGCCGTCACCCCGGGCGCCGGTGTCGCTGGCGGCCACAAGCATGAGCGACTGGGGGGCGTTGACCACGGTGTCGATGGTCAAGGCCAGGGCTGCGGAGACCACGCTGCGGTTGCCGGTGCGGTCCACGGCCACGGCCGTGATCTGGTAGGTGCCGTTGGCCAATGGCGCGGCGGTGCTGGGGTAGGTGAAGGCCCAGTAGTGGGTGTCACTCACGCCGGTGCTGCCCAGCAGCATGTTGTTGGCGTACAGCCAGACCGAGGTGATGTTCTGATCGGCAGTCACCGTGCCGGCCAGGGTGAAGCCATTGGGGCGGCGCAGCAGGTTGTCGGTGTTGTGGGTGTTGTAGTAGGTGTTGCCGCGGTCGTCGCCATTGGCCACGTCGGGCGTGGTGGGTGCACTGGGGGAGACCGTGTCGATCGACAGGCTTTGCAGTATGGTGGCTGCACTTTCCAGTGTGCCGTCGCTGCTCAGACGCAGGATGCTGGCCTTGATGGCGGTGGTGTCGGCATAAGTCGTACCCGAGGTGCTGCCGGTGCCCGTGAGTGGGGCCTGTGCCTGCAGCCGCAGCCAGCCACGGCTCAGGTCGTCGGCAGTGAGCGTGACACGGTTGACTTCGGTGTTGCCTTGCAACAGACGAACCACGTCGCCCACCTGCACGGTGCTGGTGTTGAGTCCGACCTGAAAGAGCGGCGCCAGTTGCTGGGTGATGTGGTCGCTCGTGCTCACGCCCGTGTCGGTCGCGGGCGTGATGCGCACATAGCTGGGTGCGAGTGGGTCGGTGGGTACGGGCGTGACCAGCAGGTCGTTGATGACGCTGTCCACCGAAGCATTGCCGGCCAGGTCGACGGTCTGCACGCCTACCTGGTAAGGCGTGGCGCTGGCGCCAGCCGTCAGTGCGCGGGGCAGGCTCAGGCTCCAGGTGCCGGTGCTGGCGTCCAGGCTCACGCCGGCCAGGGTGGTGTAGCTCACGCCACCCAAGGTGACGCTGCGGCCGGCCTCATCGCTGTAGGCCTTGCCGTTGAAATAGACATACAAGCGGTCGGTGTCGTTCTTGTCGTAACTGCCGCTCAGCACGAGTGGCAGATTGGCATTGCTGGTGTTTTGCAGCACCACGGTCGGACGCACCGGGGCGGATTTGTCCACCACCACAGGGGTGGCGTTGCTGGGGGCGCTCCACAGGCCGGCTTTGTCCTGCTGGATGACGCGCAGGTAATGCGTGCCGATGCCCAGGTCGATGTTGCTGAAGTCGTACTTGCCGGCACTGTCTGCCGTCACCTGCCCGAGCAGCTCCAGATCGTCAAGGATGCCGTTGTTGTCGCGGTCGTTGTACAGGCGTACCGCAGCCGAGGGGTTGGCGAAACCGGTGAAGGCAATGCCAAAACTGGTGCTTGTCACGCCGTCGCTGTTCAGGCGGCCGGAGTCGCTTGCCGCGAGCAGGCTGGGCGCCCACAGCTTGGCTGGTGGGTTGGCGTCGAAGGTGACCATCAGCGGCAACGAGCGGCGGCTCACGTTGCCGGCCTCATCGGTCGCTGTGAGGGTGAACACCCGGGTGCTGGGGCCGTAGGCTGCAGCGGTGTGGTTGTAGGTCCAGCTGGTGTCACTGAGCATCTGGGCATAACCCAGCGAGGTGTCGCCATCGAACAGTTCAACCCGGCGTGTGCCGGCAGGCACCGTGCCATAGAGTGTGAAGCCCTTGTTGACCACCGTGATGCCGTCGCTGCGGCTGCTGCCGCTGTCGTCCATGCTGGCCAGCAAAGGTGCAGGCGGGTAGGAGGAGGGGGCCGTGCTGGGGTTGGGCGCGACGGTGTCGATCTGCAAGCTGGGCAGCACCTGCATGCGGCCCATGTTGCCCGCCATGTCGACGATGTAGGCGCCGATGAAGTAGCCGCTGGCCGTGGTCCAGGCGCGGTCGGCCATGACTTGGCGGCTCTCGATGTCGACGTAGCCGCGCCCACCGTCCACGATGTCGGCGGCCGTCAGGGTCCAGGTGCCCAGCACATAGGGGTGGTTGGGATCGCTCACATAAGCTGCATAGGTCAGCCAGACCACATCGCCCACCTGCGCATCCTGTGGCAAGGTGATGCGGAAGGTGGGCTGGCTGTCGGCGGTCAAGCGGTCGTTGCTGCGCAGCCCCGTGTCCGAGTTGGACAGCAAGGTGATGGCGTCGGGCGCGGACGCAGGTTGGCGGTCCACCGTCAGGGGCAGCGAGGCCGAGGCCAGGCTGATGTTGCCTTCCGTGTCGGAGGCAATCGCACGCAGACGGTGGTTGCCCGAGCCCAGGCTGATGGTGCTGCTGAAAGCGCCAGTGGTGGCGTCCGCAGTCACGGTGCCCAAGAGTTCGCCGTCGTCGATCAGGTTGTTGTCGTTGAGGTCGTCAAAGATGCTGACTTTCACACCCGGTTCGGCCGTGCCGCTGATGCGCAGACCGGTGATCATTTTGGTGAAGCCGTCGGTGTTGTCGATGCCGCTGTCGTCGAGCGGGTTGAGTGTCAGGCGACTGGGCGGCGGCAGTTTGTCATCGAAGACCACACTGAAAGAGGCCTTGAGGCCGGGCAGACCCAGCACGTCGATGGCCTGGGCTTCGAGCAGGTAGCTGCCCGGGGTCAGCGCGTTGCCGTTGTAGGTGAAGCTGAATGCAAATGGCGCTTCGGTGTCGGGGTAAGCCTCGCCCAACAGGGTGCCGTTGGCGTAGATCTGGACCTTGACGGCGGTTTCGCTGGCGTTGCCCGTGACGGTAAAGCCCGTGGTGCGGTTGGTGCGGTTGTCGGTGTTGACGGCGCCGGTGTCGTCTTCCGGCACGAGCTTGAACAGGGTGGGGGCGGCAATGCCGCTGGTGCGGATGACCAGCGAGCGCATCTGCACATCCGGGCTGGTGTTGCCGGCCTTGTCGATCAGGCGCACGGTCAAGTTGCTGTAGGTGCCGTCGGGCAGGCGCGAAGCTGCGGTGATCGGCATGTCGATGGCGGCGCTGGCCAGGTCGCGCAAGCTCACGCTCTGGCGGATCAGCACCGTGGCGCCGTTCATCAGCAAGACCTCGTCGCCGAGCTCCACGCCTTCGGGCAAGGACAGGGTCAGGGTCGGGTTGGGGTTGCTGCTGACGGTTTCCCCGGCATCGTTGAGGACTTCCAGGCCGCCCACGCTGCTCAGTTGGGCATAGTTGGGCGTGAAGGGGTAGTCCAGATCGACCCGGATGGCCACCGGCTCGCCCAGCAGGCTGGTGACACTCACGCCGCCCGACATGAACGTTTGGCGTGCCCGCAGGGTGTGCAGACCGGTGCCCACCACCACATCGGCGGCAAATGCGCCCGTGGCGTCTGTGGTGGTGCTGGTCGCTGCCGCCGTGACGGTGGCCAGTGCCGTCAGCGTGTTGGCGGTGTAGGTGCTGAGTTTTTCGCCGGTGTCCATGACGCCGTCGTTGTCGATGTCGTCAAAAATCTCGACAAGTGCCCCCGGGTTGGCGATGCCGCGCACGGTCAGCTGGGTTTTGTTGGTGATGCCGTCGCTGCTGATCGGGCCGGTGTCGTCGGCGCTCTCGAGCCAGAACTGGTTGCGGTTGTAGGCATCGTTTTCGATGCGCAGGAACAGTGGCGTCGAGGCCACGCCTTCAAGCCCGTTGGCGTGAACGCCACGCGCGTAGATGGTGTAGACCCCTTCGGCAAGCGCTGTGCCGGTGTAGGTGTAAGACCAGGCGCCGCCTTGTGTGGCGGGCTGCACCGAACCCAGCAAAGTGGTGCCGGCGTAGATGTTGATTTGACTGGCCGTGCTGGCGGTGTTGGTGCCATAGACCGTCCAGCCCGTGGCCTTGCGGGTCACCAAATCGGTGTTGCTGGGGCCAGTGTCATCGGCCAGGGTGAATGCGATGTTCGGCGCTGTGGGCACAGCCGTCGGCATGACGTCCAGGCGCAGATAGGCCTGCTCGTTGGTCATGCTGCTGGTGTTGCCCGCCGCGTCGAGGCTGCGCGCGTAAAACGTGAGCGTGCCCTGGCTGAGCACCTTGGTGCTGCGGATGTCGACAAAGCCCCGCACCAGGTCGGTGGCCGTCAGGTTGGTCGACCCCAGCAGATTGGTGCTGATGACCGAGGCACCGTTGTAGAGCTCGATGCGGTCACCCACCTGCGCGCTGGGTGCCAGCTGGATGCGGAAGGTGGGTTGGGCGTTTTTGAGCACGCCATCGGCGTTGAACAGACCGTCGTCCTGACCAGGCGCGAGGAAGACGCCCAGAGGGGCTTGCGGTGCCCGGTCGATCCGGACCACCAGCGCATCGCTGGGGGCGCTGACGTTGCCTGCGGCATCTGTCTGGATGACGCGCAAGCGGTGCGTGCCCTCGGCCAGCTGGTAGGCATCGAGGTAGAGGTTGAAGGTGCCATTGGTGCCCACCCACTGGTGGCTCGAGGGCATGTAAATGGCGAGTTCTTCGCCGGCGTCCATGACGCCGTTGTTGTTGGTGTCGTCAAACACCCGCAGGCTGGTGCTGTTGGTCGCGCCGGTGTCGGCTCTGCCTGTGATCAGGAAAACACTGTCCACCGAGCGCAGGGTGATGTTGTCACCCTTGATGCCTGAGTCGTAGCTGGTGTGGATGGCCAGGTTGCTGGGCTTGCCGATGGCCGTGTCGACGGTCAGGGCCAGCGCTGCGGAGGCCTCGCTGCGGTTGCCCGCGGCATCGATGGCGACCACGGTGATGTTGTGGCTGCCGTTGGGCAGCGGGGCCGCCGTGGCCGGCAGGAAGAAGCTCCAGCGGTTATCGGCTGACACACCGGTGCTGCCCAGCAAGCGGGTGCCGGCCCAGACTTCCACCATGACGGTGCCCTGGCTGCCGTAGACCGTGCCGCTCAGGCTGAATTGGTTGCCCCGGTTGATGAGGTTGTCGTACTGGTGGCCGCTGACCTGGGTGTTGCCCAGGTCATCGCCGCGCTCCAGCGCGGGTGCTGGCGGTGCGTTGGGCACCACGCTGTCGATCGACAGGCTTTGCAGTGTGGCGAAGGCGCTGCCCTGGAAGGCACCGTTGTCCACCCGCATCACCTGCGCCGTGATGGCGTTGCCATTGAGCGTGTTGTAGGTGGTGCTGCCATTGAACAGGATGTGGGCCTGCAGTTCCACCCAATAGGCGGGGGCGGCCGACGTGCCACGGTTGACAAGGTCGGTCGCGGTCAGCGTGTGGCGCAGGATTTCGGTGCTGCCCGAAGCCAGGCGAAGGGTGTCGCCCGCTTGCACGCTGCCAGGCAGCGAGATGCGCAGGGCCGGGGCCAGCTGTCGTGTCAGGTTGTCGCCGGCGGTGGCGCTGTCGCCCGAGCTGGCCAGGGAGATGCCCAGTGGCGTCAGTTCGCTGCGCACGAAGCTGTAGCCCACACCGCTCATGGCGGTGGTGGTGATGCCGTTGCGGGTGCTGGCTGGAGAGCTGCCCGAAGGCATGACCATGACCGAGACCGTTTTGGTTTCCCCCACGGCCACCAGGCCTGCGTGCACGGCCGCCACATTCAGGCGGGTGCTGAGGGTGTAGAGGTCCGAGCCTTGCAACACGGCACCCACTTGGGGCAGTTCACCCGTGACCGTGATGCTGTAGAGCTGGCCGATCTGACCGGCATAGGCGGTCAGATCGCCCGGATGGGTGATCGGCAGGCCTGTGCCAGTGGTTTCGGCACTGCTCAGGCGCAGCTGGTCGCGGGTGTTGCTCAGGCTGCGGTTACCAGCTTTGTCGGTGGCCATCACCGTCACGGTGTAGAGCGATCCGGTCAGGGAGGCGCTGAGCTCGCGCTCGGGCGGGAGCGTCAATGTCCAGGTGCCGCTGGCCGCGTCCAGCACCAGGCCGGAAACGGTGATGACCGCGCCGCCGTCGATCGTGACCGAGGTGCCGGCGTTCACGCCATACACCACGTTGTTCACGCGCACGACCAACTGTTCGGTGTCGTTGGCGTCGTAGGTGCCCGATAACGTGGGGGTGAGGTCATTGCCCGTGCTGAAGAAGACGGTGGGGGTGGCGGGGGGCTGGGTGTCGACCGCGACACGCAAGGCGGTGCCGGCCGCGCTCCAGTTGCCAGCCACATCGTTCTGGATGACCCGCAGGTGGTGGGTGCCTGGGCTCAGGTTCGGGTAGAAGGTGTAGACCCCGAGGGAGTTGGCCGTGGCGGTGGCGATCACGGTGCCGCCCACGGGTTCGCCCAAGCTGTTGGTGCCCGAGGCGCTGGCGCTGGGGCCGTAGTCGATCAGGCGCACGTTGGCCGAGGGATCGGCCAAGCCGGAAATCACCAGGCTCGACGTGGCGTTGGTGACGCCGTCGCTGTTGCTCAGACCGCTGTCGTTCGTCGCGGCCAGGCTGGGGGCATCCAGAGTGGCCGGAGCGCTGGTGTCGACGCTGAAATTGAGCGCGACACTTTCGGCAGACCAGTTGCCTGCCAGGTCCATGGCGCGAGCACGCAAGGTGTAGTTGCCATCCGCCAGGGCCGCGCCGGTGTAGGTGTAGGTCCAGTAATTGGTGTCCGAGAACGACACGGTGCCCAGCTCGGTGCTCGTGCCGTTCGGATTGAACAGGCGCAGAGCGACCAGCCGGGTGTCGGTGCTGATGACACCGCGTACGCTGAAGCCGGTGTTTTGCGCGATCACGCGGTCGGCGCTGGAGCGACCGGTATCGCTGATCTGCAGCAACTCCAGGGCTGTGCCGGGATACGCCGGATTGCCGTAGGGGACGGTGGGCGCGGTCGTGTCGACGCGCAACACCGGAATGGACCAGACCGGATCGGTGGTGCTGATGTTGCCTGCCAGGTCGGTGATCACCCCACGCCAGGCCTGGAAGTAGGTGGAGTCGGTGATTGCCGTGTCGGGCACGATGTCCAGGTAGCCACGTGCGATGTCGTCGGCGGTCAAGACCCGGCTTGCCCGAACCGCCGTGCTCTGACGCAGTTCAAACACCATGCCCGCGCTGGCGGCATAAGGCGCCGACACACCGCCGGCCACGGTGGGCAGCTGGAAGCGGAAGGTGGGGAAGGGGTTGTTGGTGATCAGGTCGCCGCCCAGCAGGCCGCTGTCGCTCACCAAGGGCGATTGGTTGACCAGGGTGCCCACACCCGGGCTCAGGGTGGCCTGAAGGTCGACGGTGATGACCAGGGCCTGGCTGATGGGGCTGCGGCTGCCGTCGCTTTCGATTTGCACCGCCATGATGCGGTGGGTGCCGCTGCCCAGGTCGATGTCGTGCGTGAACAGTCCGTAGGTGTTGGTGGCGATGTTGGTGGCCAGCACCTCGCCGTCGTCCATTTGCCCGTTGTTGTTCAGGTCGTTGAAGAGCCAGACGCGTTTGCCGGGCTGGGCCAGGCCGGACACGGTCAGGCTGCTGGTGTTGCGGGTGATGGCGTCGCGGTTGCTCGTGCCGCTGTCGTCTGCGGCGGCCAGGGACAGGGTGTGCGGTTGGGGCAGGGTGGCCGTGGTGTTGGCCAGGCCCAGATAGACCGCAAAGTTGCCGGCGTCGACCTGTCGGCTGGTGGTGACGCTGAAAGCGCTGTTGCCAGCCGTGATGGCGCTCACGCTGGGCAAACTGGTGCTGCTGAACGCACCCGTTGGTGCGCTGGTGCTGTTGATCAGTCGCCAGCTGGCGGCGGTCAGATCGGCAAAGCTGGACAGGCCATTGACCACCAGGGCACCGGCCAGGCTCACGCTGGTGGCTCCGAGGATTTGGTCGTCCATCAGGCTGTTGCCGTTGGGGTCCAGGTCCATCACCAGGGTGCTGCCGGCCAGCAGGTTCAGGCTGTTGCTGATCGTGAGCGGACCGGGCAGGGAACTGCTGCCCAGGCGCTGGCCTGGGCTGAGTGTGCCGCCCGACTGGACCGTGACTGCACCGGTGGTGCTGCCGTTGCCGGCCAGGGTGGCACCGGTCGCGACCGTCAGGGCCGTGGCGGCCAGGCTGCCGTTGAGTTCGAGCATGCCGCCGTTGAGGGCGGTGGCGCCGGTGTAGGTGTTGGCACCCGAGAGGATCAGGTTGCCGCTGCCGGTCTTGACCAGGCCGCCGGTGCCGGAAATGACGCCACTGAACTGGCTGGAGAGCTGGTTGGTGCCGGTGCTCAGGGTGCCCGAGCCCAGCACGACCGAGCCTGCGCCCGCGAGCGAGCCCACGCGCTGGTTGACGTTGCCCAAGGTGAAAGTGGCGCCGTTGGCCACGCTCAATGCGGTCTGGCTGGACAGGCGGTCCGCGCCCGAGAGGGTCAGGCCACCGGTGGTGATGCGGGTGTCGCCGGTGTAGCTGTTGGCACCGGACAGCGTCAGGATGCCTGTGCCGATCTTGACCAGATGGCCGCTGCCCGCGATCACACCTGAGAAGGTGGTGTTGCTGGCGTTGCCGACGGTCAGCACGGCCAGTGCGTCAGCGCCGGTCTGCAGGGTACCGGCGCCTGCCAGCGAGCCCAGGGTCTGGCTTTGGCCATTGAGGTCGAGCGTGGCCCCGGCGCTGACGGTGGTGTTGCTGGCCGAGGACAGCAGCTGCGCCGTCGCGGTGACCAGGGTGCCTGCGTTGACGGTGGTGGTGCCGGTGTAGCTGTGGGCAATGCTGCCACCCAAGGTCAGGCTGCCGCTGCCGTTTTTCTCGAGCGAACCTGCGCCTGAAACGGGCGCGTTGAAGTTGCTGGCATCGCTGCGGTTGAAACGCAAGATGGCACCCGAGGCCAGACTGACCGAGGCGGCAGCGAGTGTGCCGCTGGTGCCGGCATTGCCGATCTGCAGCACGCTGGAGGCCAGCACCGTGGTGGTGCCCGAAATGTTGACGTCACCCGTCAAGACCACGGCGGTGGTGGCCGCACTGCTGATGGCCAGGTGGCCACTGCCGCTGATGGCGCCGTTCAGGCCCAGGGAGCCGTTGGTGCTGCTCGCATCGATGCTGAGCGTGACGCCGTTTTGCACCGTGAATGCGTTGTTCAGCGTGCGTGCGACCACGGTGCTGCTGGCCACCGTGCGCAGGGTGGCGTTGCCCGTCACGTTGACGGTGCCCGTGCCCAGCGCATTGCTGGTGTTCGCGCTGGCTGCGAGCAGCACGATGCCGTTTTCCACAACGGTGCCCCCGCTGTGGCTGTTGCCACCGCTCAGGGTCAGCGTGCCGGTGCCACGCTGCACCAGCTGGCCGCTGCCGCTGATCAGCCCATCGGCCACGGTCAGTGCGCTGGTGGTGTTGAAGACCAGCGAAGCGCCAGTGCCCACGTTGATGGACGTGCTGGCCAGCATGGTGGCTGTGCTGCCGGTCCCGATGGACAGGCTGCCGCTGTTGATGGCGGTGCTGCCGCTGTAGGTGTTGCTGCCTGTCAGGCTCAGGTTGCCGGAGCCGCGTTTGACCACACTGCCGGTGCCGGTGATGTTGCCGGTGAAGGTGGTGCTGGCGTTGTTGCCCCCCACATCCAGCGTGGCCGCACCCAGTTCGATGGTGCCTGCCGAGACACTGGCAATGGCGCCCACGCGCTGGTTGAAACCCGCCAGAACGAATTTGGCGCCGCTGTTGACGACCACGGTGGTGCTGGGCGAGAGCTGGTTGGCCATGGCCAGCTGCAGGGCGCCGCCGTTGATGGTGGTGTCGCCGGTGTAGGCCTGCACGGCCGTGAGGACCAGGGTGCCCGAGCTGACCTTGGTCAGGCCGAGCTTGCCACCCGGTGTGCTGCCACTGGCAACACCATCGGACAAGGTGCCGGCAAAAGTGAAGACCGCCGTGCCGCCGTAGCCCACAGTCAGGGTGCTGCTGGAGCCAGCCAGTGCGTTGGTCACACTGCCGCTGCCGGTGAGTTCATTGAGCGTGAGGGTGCGGCCATTGAGGTCCAGCGTGCCGCCCGTGTTGACCACCACGTTGGAGGTGGTGGCGATCTGTGAGCTGCCACCGCCGGCCAGGCGAACGGTACCGCCGCTGTTGATCTGCAAGGAGACCACGCCGGTGGTGGCCGAGAGGGCATAGACGTCGCTGATGCCTGAAGCCTTGTCCAGCACCAGCATGCCGGCGTTGACCACGGCGCGGCCCGTGCTGTTGCTGGTGGCGCCGCCCAGAAAGAGGGTGCCGCTGCCTTCCTTGATCAGGTGGCCGTTGCCGGCTGTGCCCAGTGCGCCCGTGCCTGTGCCGCTGAACACCCCCGTGAAACTGGTGTCGTTGTTGTTGCCCACCGTGAGCACGCCTGTGCCCAGCGTCAGACTGCCTGCACCCGACAGTGAACCGATGCGCTGGTTGAAGCCATTGAGGTTGAGGCTGCCGGACTCGCCGATGATCACGGCGGTGTTGGTGGCGGCCACGCCGTTGCGCAGCTCGGGGCCCAGTGCGGCATGGGTGCCCAAGGTCACTGTACCTTGCACGATGTGGGTTTCACCGGTGTAGGTGTTGGCACCGGACAGCGTGAGGGTGGTGTTGCCCACCTTGCGCAGGCTGCCGTCACCGCTGATGGTGCCGGCAAACGTCAGGTTGTTGCCGTTGATTTCGAGCAGTCCTCCGGTGCCCAGGCTCAGTGTGGCCACGCCTGTGCCGGTGCCTTGCACCACCGACAGCAGGCTCTGGCGTTTGCCGTTCAGATCGAAACTGGCCCCGGGGTTGATGGTCAGGGCCGAGGTGGCGCTGAAGGCCTGGTCGATGCCCAGACGCAGCGTGCCGGCCTGGACCGTGGTGGCACCGGTGTGTGTGCTGTTGCCCGACAGGGTGAGGACACCTGTACCGGCCTTGATCAGGCGGCCAAAATCAAACAGGGTGCCGCTGAAATTGGCGCTGCCCGCGCTGTTGTAGGTGCCTGCAGCGAAGTTGTTGACGCCGATGGTCAGCCCTGAGTTGGCATAGCCGCCATACCCCATCTGCACCGAACCGCTGCCGGTCAGGGCATCGATGCGGACATCGGCTTCCACGGTCCGGAATTGGGCGTTGGCCGCCACGTTGAGGCTGGCGAGGTTGTTGGTCCAGTTCTCGTTGGCAGAGGAGCCGCCGATGAACATGCCGCCCTGAACGTCGATCAGACCCCCTGAGCCCATGGCGAAGGTGGCAGCGCTGGCACCCCAGAAAACAGCGCCAGAGCCTGTTTTGCGCAAGGTCCCTGTGCCGCTGAAGCTGGTGGAGGTGCTGTAATCCAGTCGCGTATCGGTGTGCAGCTGCAGCACAGCGCCCGTGGCGATGGCGAACGAGGGGCTGCGGTAACCCCCTTCGCTGAGCAGCAAGGTGCCCGCGTTGACGCTGGTGGCGCCGGTGTAGGTGTTCAGGCCACTCAGGGTCAGGGTGCCCGATCCGACTTTGTTCAAGGCCAGTTTGCCGCCCGATGCACCGTCGCCGATCACGCCGCTGAACGGGGTGGTGTTGCCACTCACCGTCAGGGTGGCCGTCGCGCCAGTCAGTGCGCCGCCGTTGATGTTGCCGGCGCCCTCGATGCCGGCGACCGTGTCACTGACATTGAGCTGGTAAGTGGCGCCTTGGGCGACTTTGACGGTGGTGGTATCGGCCAGGCTGCCGCTCACGGCCAGCACGCCGGCCAGGATGTCGGTCGTGCCGGCATAGCTGTGCGCGCCGCCCAGCACCAGTGTGCCTGCACCGGTCTTGACCAGGCCGCTGCTGGCGTTGGCACCGCTGATGGTGCCGTTGTAGGTGGCGGTGAAACCGCTGGCCACTTCGATCGTGCCCAGACCGCTGACACGGATGCCGCGTTCGGCATCGAGGGTGAGGGTGGCGTTGATCTTGAGTTTCGCCCCGTCTTCGATCACCAGGCGAGCCGCAGTGGCAGACGTCACGTCCGGGCCCAGCTGCAGGTCGCTGGTGATGGTCAGGGTGCCGCCCCGCACCACGGTATTGCCGGTGTGGGTGCTGTTGCCCGTCAGCACCAGCTCGCCGTTGCCGGTCTTGATGAAGTCGCCCGAACCGGTGTAGCCGCCGTTGAAGTTGATGCTTTGCCCATCGGCCACATCGATCTGCGAGAGCAGCGGGTTCAGACCCGCAGGGCTGAGCACGTTGCCGGCAGCATCGCGGATGACGGCGCCGTTCAGACTGATCTGGCCCAGCTGCACGCCCTGCGTGAAATCGTTGCCGCTGTAGCGGTAGACCAGCTTGCCAGTGGCCAGATCCGATTCGGCCGCGACAAAGCTGGCGCTGCGTGCAGCGCCACCGGTGGTCAGCGACAGGGAGGAGTTGGCCAGGTCGGTGCTGGTGGCGACGCTTTCGGTCAGGTTGACCGTGACCGTGATCGCTGCGCCTGAGAAACTGATGTGTGTGGTCGCGGCGGCAGGGGGGGTGGTGTCGAGCAGCAAGCCCAGGGCGTCGAGCAGTTCGGTGTCCAGTGCGGACCGCGCATCGACCTGACCCAGCTGCAGTTCCAGCGTGTTGTCGCCGCCGAGCTGGCGGCTGCCTGTGTCGTCTGTGGAGGCTGCGAGATCGGCCCCGGTCAGGCCTTGCAGGGTTTGCAAAAAGACCATGCCGGTTTCGCCTGAGCCCACGTCGCAACCATAGAGCAGGATGTCGGCGTTCTCGGTCAAAGACGCTTGCCAGCCTCGAATTTCATCCTGACGCGCTTGCAGCGTCGCGTTGTCCAGTCGCATATCCCCCAGCAGCAAGGTGCCGGGTTCACCGTGGCTGATGATGTGCAAAGCTTCAATCTGGCTGCGCTGGGCCAGGAGCTGCGAGATCTGAACAATCGGATCCTGGTCTTCTTGCAACTCAAGCACTTCACCTGGGTTGCCCAAGCTCTGACGGATGCGTTCGGATTGCGGCAGCGAAGCGCTGATGACAATGAGTCGGCCAGTTTGTGGTGGCAAGGCTTGGGGGGTGAACAGATCCGGTGCGTCGTTGCCGCTTTTGGCGGTATCGTTCGTTTGGTTGAGGTCACGCTCCAGCACCAGATCGGCGGTGGACAGGGCTGCACCATCGAACATCATGCGTTGTTCCAGCACCAGCATTTCTGCCGCTTGGCGCACTTTGCGTTTGCGCGCGGGCTTGGCGGTGGTCTCTGTCGATGCGGCTGCCTGGTCGGCTGCGTTGGACAAAGTGATGGGGGTGTTTTTTTTCTGGACCATGCTGTGCAACCGGGTGGTTCGGTAAACACAGGCCGACATCGACCTGTGCTTGTTGGGAAATCAGGGCATTTGAAGTCGGCCACTCATGCCGGCTTTGAGGTCGCCCAATGCGCCTTCCAATTGGGCGGTGACCTTGATGGATTGGCTCACGGGGTCAATCCGGGGGCTGATGCGCACGATTCGCGCCAGGCCGTTGCGGCGGACTTCGTCGATTTGGACCCGCACCACCATGCCCACGCGAAGACGCGACAACCAGGTGGAAGGAGCGAGAAACTCGAGTTCGTAACCCGAGTCATCCAGCACATCCACCAAAGGTGTACCGGGCTGTACATATTGCTGTTCGCGGATGCGCTGTTCGGCCAGGATGCCGGAAAACGGGGCCTTGATCTCGCATTTGGAAAGCTGCGTTTCGCTGATGCGCAGCTCGGCCTGGGCTTTTTCCACGGCATTTTTGGCCAGGTCCAACTCCATCAGGCCTGCGGCGTTCAGCTCGGCCAGGCGCTGATTGGCTTCCAGGCTGCGTTGTGCCCCTGCCAGTTCGGCGCGGGATTTGGCGCCTTGGGCGTCGTGCAGGCCGCAGTCGAGCTTGACCAGGGGGGCGCCAGCGGCAAAGCGCTGCCCCTCACGCACGAGCAAGCTGTGCACCACAGCACCGATCTCCGCCGACAAGGTGGTGTAACGGATGGGACGCAATTGCGCCCGAATTTCCTGCCTGTCCAGACCAGATGTGGCTGGCATTTGGGCTGGTGCGGTGGTCATCAGCAGACCGCAGGCCAGACCCACGACCGCGCGCCACAGTATGTCAGCGCGGCGCATGGCCCACTCCCGTCGTGCCAAGGGCGGTGATCTGTGGCGTTTGACGAACTTTTTCGACAATGTCTTTGAGGGGCAAACGATCGACCCCGGCATCATCAAACTCCATGCCGATCACGGCCCGCAAGCGGCTCTCCGCCACCTGCACCTGAGCGACGGACTGGTAGCGCCTGAATTGGCTGAGCAGTGCACTGGCTTGGGCGTTGACGGTTTCCAGCCGGCCGCGCATCAGGGCTTTTTCCCGGGCCGAGGCCAGAGTCGCCAGGCGATGGTCGACCGCCCAGATTTGTTCCGCACGCTGGGATTGTTTTTGGGCATTGAGCCAGTTCAGTCGTCCCAAGTGAACCTGCGTCATCACGGCCATTTGCATCACCATGCGGCGCTGGTCGGCCAGTGCCACACCCGCTTCGGCCAAACGCATTTGCGACGGTCCGGTGAACAAATTCATCAGGTTGAAAGACAGTTGAAGACTGGCATCGTCCCAGCCTTTGTGCACTTGGTAGCTGTCGGTGTCGTATTTCGCTGCGATGTTGAAGCTCAAGTTGGGGAACATCTTGGCCAGCACTTTGCGCGTCTCGTCACGTGCGATGCGGCTTTGGTGCTGGACCTCACGCAGATCGGCGTTGCGCTCCAGAGCCATGGTCTCCAGCGCCTCAATGGATGTGCTCATTTCTCCGCGCAACTCAGGCCACGGGGCCTCCAGGATCAAGGCCTGACCGGCCGGGGCGTTGATCAAGGTGGCCAACTCCACCTGCGCCGGTGCGAGATCCTGGTCGATCAGTTCCAGGGTGCGAAGGCTCTCCAGCAGCTGTTTTTGGTAGGTCAGTGACTCTGTGGGCGCACGCACGCGCTCGCTTTCAATCTTGCGCGAGTCCTCGAGCGCTTGCTCGGCCTGGGCGATGGTGTTTTTGAGTTCCTGCCGCATGGCTTGCGCGCAGGCGGCTCGCCAGTAGGCGCTGCGGACATCCTGAATCAGGGTGTGGATCAACTTGCGACGGCGCTCGTTCGCAATCTGGACACGCTCACGGGCTTGTTTGGCGTTGTAGTAGCCCACACCGAACTCCAGCAAACTCCATGACATGCCCATCTCTTGCACGGTGTGGTTGCGCTCGGATGTGATGTTGCTGGGCGTGCCATTGGCGTTGCGGGTCTGACGCTCTTCGCTGCGTGTGCTGCGGTCGATTTGGGCGCGGGCTTTGGGCAGCATGTCCTGCAAGGCCGACTCGAATTGACCTGATGCAATCTCTTGTTCGAGTTGTTTGGCGCGGCGGTCCAAGTTGTATTTGAGACCTCTCGCAATGGCTTCCTCCAGGCTCAGCGTGCCTTGGATGGGCTCGATCTGCATCTGGTCCAGTTCTTGTTGCCAGCTGCTGCGAGTAGGAGGGGTCAGGGCTTGCTCTGGCGTGAGTTGTGCGCAACCCGCCATCAATCCCGCAAGCACCAGAAGAGGTCCGACTTTTCTTTTCACTTTTTGCCTTTGAGCCACGCCTAGATTTCTCTGTTTTTTTGTTTCAATTCAACTTAAAAACCAATACTCCCATAGTGGTTGATAAATTAATAATTTCGTCTGAAACAAAAGTTTTTGGATTTTTGCAAATGTGACCGGTCCTGTATATACCTAATTGGGGAATGGTTGGTGGGTATTGAT
>JACCDN011171082.1_pt1 | contig 21101 bp, 11 predicted proteins | sample 7441691 | NCBI WGS metagenome assembly JACCDN01 (sample SAMN15323439, study PRJNA562643) | freshwater metagenome | isolation source: river surface water | place: USA:Blue River Watershed | collected 2017-08-16 | reverse complement strand
TTTTGGCAAAATTAATCCAAGACGAACTCATGCGATCCGCTAAGACATAGGCCTCTTTTCCGCCTCCAGTCATCTCCTCGCAACGCGCAATGTTATTAAAGCAGAAAGGCAATTCCATGCAGTGGAAAGCTTTGTATTTGCCATCCATCACAGGCGATTGCCAAGTCATCAAATACATGTAAACCGGCGCCGCTTTCAAGGCAGACTTCTCTTTTGCTTGAACCACCGCACCCGGACGGAACATCACATCCACATCCATTAAATCAGATGGTTTCGTGTCATTAGGGTAGGCTTTTTTCACCGCCGCTTTAAAGGCCTCCGCTTTATCGCCATACGTTCTTTTTATGTACCCATCTACCTGTTCTGCTGTTGCATCAGACATTCCCGTCATGATGGATGGCATGAATTCGTTCTTTACTGTTCCGATTAGCAAAGGTATATCTTTCGATAATTCGAATGCCTCCTTTGAGAACAATTGGTAAGGCAATAGGTCGCCATCTACGGATGGACCCCAGCTTAGACCAAAACCAACCACTGGTTTTCCTGCCGCTTTCATTTGGGCTGCTATGTTTGCTAAGGCTTTCTTTCCAGCCGATGCTAACACAGGATAAGGGATTGTTTGTAAGCTATCTACTTTCGAGGCTGGGATGTTCAAAGCTTTCAAGACTTCGGCTGTGATGCTTTGGGTCGTTGCTTTGTCTAACATATTTGAACGGAAAGAACCACTTTGGTTAATCGCTTTGCTAAATAAACCTTTCGCTGAAGGCATTGCCATCAAGGTATTTACTTTCGCACCACCACCCGATTGCCCGAAGATGGTTACGTTTTTCGCATCCCCCCCGAAAGAGCCGATGTTTTCTTTCACCCATTCCAAAGCCGCACGCATATCTAGCACACTGTTGTTTGCTGAATACTTATACTTCTCGCCATAAGCGGATAAATCTAAGTATCCTGTAATGTTCAAACGGTGGGAAATGGAAACGACTACGACGTCCCCTTTTTTGGCCAAATTCTCTCCATCATACGACGGCAATTCGATCGCTGAACCAGCCGTGAAGCCTCCACCGTGAATCCAGAACATCACCGGACGTTTCTTTCCATCATTGATGCCTGGCGTCCACACGTTAATGCGCATACAATCTTCGTTTGTATAGCCCCAGTTGTGGTTAAATACGAATTCTGATTCATCATTTACCTGCGTTGTTTCGTCGATTAAAGGCGAAACAGGGCCATAAGACATAGAGGAGCGAACGCCAGCCCAAGGTTTAGGTTTGTGTGGTGCCTCAAAACGAGCCGCTTCCGCATAGGGAATTCCCTTGTAAGTATAAATGCCGCTGTGAACATAGCCGCGCACTTTACCTGCATCTGTAGCCACGACAGCTACGTCCTTACCTGTTGTAATTTGTGCTTTTAAGCCCACTGAGGCTAAAATCAAAGCACAAGCTAAGGTCAATTTTTTCATCTTGATTAGTTTTTGTATTGTTTATCTAAAAATTCATAACGCGCATCCTCCGTCGCTTTAACGGCTTTCGATTCTACATCAATCACCATCACGGATGGTTCTTTATCTAATGGAGCTGCGGCTGGCCAGTTTGCCAAAGTTCCTCCATTGGGATTTCCCGTCTTAATGAAGTTCGCGAAATAACCGAACATCGTTTTGGACACCGTATAATCATCCGCCGTGAAGGCATAATCCTTGATTAAGTGTAGGTTACCCATGCAATACTCGATCTCACAAGCGTGAGGCGCGCCTACCGTTGGACGTGGCTTAGGTGCATTCGGATCTGCCTTAACAGTTCCTCCCGCTAAACCTGAGGCTGCCGACTTATCCACTAAAGGTGCACGGAAGCGAGAATACAAGTAACGATAAACCGGTTGAGAAGAGTTTTTGCGATGTAAATCAAACCATTTCCAGGTGCTGTAAGAGATAAAGCGATCTGCCGCTAAAGCTGTAGCCGAACGCTCAATCACATCTTCTGAACCCGATGGATACAATTTCAATACCGTCTCGTGATCAGCCGGATACGCTTCTTTTACCTTCGCCACATAATTATCATGTGTGTAAGGTTTGCCTTGCATAAAGGCTCCACCAGGAATTTCAGCTGAGTTCCAACCTAAAAGAAGCGGAACCATCGATTGCTGTTTAGCATTGAATAATTCAGGCAAGGTTTTTGGCAAGAAATACCCGTCTACTACCGTAGAAAAACTCATGGTACGTGTCTCTTGAGCAATCTCAAACAATTCGCGAGATGACATGGCACGTAAATCTTTCAAAGACTTCGCTCCTGCTTTTTCGGCAAAAGCAACCCCTGCTTTCTCTGCTTGCGCTAATGATACAGGGGACATAGTTGGATTAATTCCTGCACCACTTTCTCCGATTGCGCCGGCGATTAGGCCCTTTGAAAGAGGAGAAGCCATTTGGACAGATACAGAAGCAGAACCCGCTGATTCCCCAGCAATCGTCACTTTAGATGGATCACCTCCAAAAGCTGCGATGTTCTTTTGTACCCATTTTAAGGCCAAATTTTGGTCTAAATAACCATAGTTTCCAGACGCCTTGTAGGATGCCTCCGCTGATAATTCTGGATGCGAGTAGAAACCGAAAAGGCCTAATCGGTAGTTAACCGTCACGACTACAATTCCTTGCTTAGACATTGCCTCTCCATCATAACGGGGCTCAGATGCATCCCCCGCGAATAATCCGCCTCCGTAGAATTAGACTAAGACCGGTAGGTTTTTTGTATTACGCTTGGCTGGAGACCACACATTTAGATATAAACAATCCTCACTAAGACCCGCCGATCGAGATCCCATATCACCAAAAACAATTGCCTGAATAGGACGTGGTCCAAATGCTTTCGTTTTCTTCACTCCTGACCAAGGTTCAGCTGGAACGGGCGCCTTCCAACGCAACTCACCTACCGGTGGTTTAGCAAAAGGCACACCAAAATACGTCTGAATTCCTGTCTGGGTATTATAATCCCCTTCGATAATTCCTGATTCAATTTTAGCCTGAACAGGCATCTTAAAATCGGTTTGTGCAAACGCATTGGACGCAATTAGTCCAAGCAGGCAAGTAAGTTGCCAGATTCTTTTCATGATTAAATAGGTTTATTGTCTATAATTGATACAATAATAAAACTTTCTATTCGACATTCCTAGTTGAGGAACCTTAAAATAGACGAAGCCACCTTCCCAGGCACCTCCTCCATCGGAACGTGACCTACGTTTTTATAGATTTCAGCTTTACTGCCTTGGATATCCTTTAAGAAATTATCTACGTTATTTACCCCGATTAGATTGTCCTTATCACCCCACAAAATCAAGGTAGGTGTTTTGATGGATTTGATTCGAGCGACATTTGAGTTTAAAAAACGCTTCGAATTGCCTTGGAAAGACCCTTTAAATATCTGTAAAGCAGCCTCTCTATTACCTTCGCGAATCGCCACATCATGGAAACGTTCTACTTGTGCATCTGTCACGCGAGATTGATCATAATAAACGGTCTCTAAGCTCTTACGCACTAAAGCCTTAGGGGTTACATACAATAACAAATTGTTGATTACTGGAGTAGAAGCTAACTTAAATCCTAAAGATCCGCTCTCCCCTTTCTTCGGATAACCCGCTGCATCGATTAGGACCATCTTCGCTAAACGAGATGGATTATGCAGCGCATAGTTCCAAGAAATCGCTCCACCCATGGAATTCCCCACCAAGATGAATCGCTTGATTTGTAAGCGAGTCGTAAACGAGTCAATAAACTTCGAATAATACGGAAAATTGTACGCATTTTCAGGCGAAGGTCCTGTTAAAGCAAAACCAGGCAAATCCAAACTAATCACTCGCTTGTGTGGTTTCAAGTCGATCACTACACTATCCCAGGTATTCAAGGAGGACGACATTCCATGTAATAAGATCAAAGGCACCGAATCCGTAGCTACACCCTCATCCCGGTAGTGCACCTTCATTCCTAGAATATCCATGAACTTAGAATCCTTGTTCGCATACAGCGGAATTAACTCTGCTACCGGGCGGTCACTTTCTGCAAAAAATAGGATTACAGCAAAAAGAGCAATAAAGATACCCCCAATAATCTTAGCGATTGTTTTCATATAATTGATTAAATACCATTTTGAATGTACTGTGTGTTTGGCCTCTAAAGGTTACTTCTGGACCATACACGTAAAGATTTCCCTTACCTACTTTCGCTTGGAAAGCAGCGACACCATCTTGCAAATAGACCTGACCAAAAGCCCAGCCACTTCTCAACGTCTTATCTGAAGCAAACCAGGCTAATGGTGTCAATACACCATGAGAAATCGCCTCTGGAGCTAATTTAAATACGGGGCTAGCCGCGAAGATAACATCCGCTTTAGGTGCCATTCCCCAGTTTGCAGGCAAATTTTGATCCACAGCTACTTGCATCACACTACCAGGAATGTAGAATTTCTCACCTGGCAAATTGCGCTCTTTTCCAGCTACCATCTCCACTAGCGCATTCTTTACAGGTAAATTTAAATGATACGCTAGGTTAGAACTCGATCCTATGGTTATTACATCACCACCCTCTTCTAGAAAAGCACGTAAAGCTGGAACCGATTTTGCTACGGTGATTTTACCCATTTTTTCATGGAATTCAGCTGGAATATCTGCCTCCACTGGCTCCTTCTCGTCCCATTCGCCTGCTGGCTCTGGTCGTAGGCCGGGAATGGCTCCTTTGACAAAAATCAATACATCGAATTTCGAGCGGAGTCCACCTTTATCAATCTCTTTGGCATAAACCAATTTAAAATCAAAATGATGTTGCTCTAGAATCCAACGCAACCAACCTGAAGGCATAGACCCACCATAAGTATCCCAAAGACCGACACGCTTCTTACCTACCTTAGCAGAAACCGACGCCGGCAAAGCACTTAATGCTTGTGTTTTCACGGAAGCTTTCGCCAGAATATCTGCCGCAGCCGCACTGTGCTTCACATAAAAAGCCGAAGCGTTTTTCGACACTTCGATACCCGCTATTAACAAATCATTCAACAAGGTGAATGATGCATTATCTGCTGTGGAGAAAGAGTAATAGGCACCTGTTGCAAACGTTGGTTTTGCCTGTTGAATTTCGCCGTAAGGAACGGTTTCGAAGGGTCCATTTACGTCTTCCAAAATTCGGTCAAACTGAACCCCCATCGTATAGGCAGGTGTCCAACCAGCGGCGTCATAAGGACGTACCGGAGGCCCACCAGGGTATTGGAAGTCATTCGGGTGATCTTGTGGCTCGAACATATCGAGTACATGTGCCCGAAAGGCTTGATTTGTTTTCACAACGTAAGAGCCAGCTGGGTAGGCTTTACCATTCACATCAAAGGCTTTAGTCGCCTTTTCAATACGAATACCGCTCTTGATCAAGATGTTGATAAACGCAATGCTAGAAGATGTTTGATCCGCTGTCAGGATATAAGCACGTGCATCACGCGTTTTCGGATTTTTATACACAAGCGCATATAAACTATCCGTTTTCGTCTTATAATTACCACCAGAAACTTCCGCTAATTTCTCCACTTTATTAGGAGACATCGTCCAGTAATCCTGTGAACCTAAATCAATGGATTTCTTACCCATCTTATAGATGTTCAGTAACACCTCTTCTCGGTAACGCGTTGCGTAATTTAAGACGGCATAGTTCAGAGAAAGTGAGTAATCAATCGAGTTCTTGAAGAACCATTTGCGCGGTGTAATCGGAAATGGGGTGGCCGAATTAGGAATCAAACGGTTAGGAACCAAAGGAATGGTCGATGGTGTCGGATCCCCAATGATCTCCGTTAATAAACCGATGATATTGTGGTAATAGGCTGTCGTGCGTAATCCACCGTTCCACCAAGTGGAATAAACGGAGCCTGATTTCATCGTATAGCCTGGTTTTCCTTCCGCGTTCAAACGAGAACTCATCGCAGCACCTAACGCATCGATTCCCGTGATTAATAACGGATCATAAACATAGTTAAATGGATCACGGTAAGGAGGACCAGCGACTACCGTTCCTGCTGGGCCAGTTTGGTGGTGATTGTAGAGGATTTGGGGCATCCACTCGATGTATTGTTGGCGAGACATATTCGTCGTCTCGCTCATGTTCATCATGTAAAAATCGCGGTTATTATCGTGTCCGATGTATTTCTCATATAAACGCGGTAGATTTTCAGTAGAGCGTTTCAAGGTATCTGCTTTGCGCATATACCAATTAGAAACGAGTTCCTGGCCATCTGGGTTCGCGTGGACAAAAAGGATGATGGTGTTTTGAAGAATACGTTTTGTTTCTTCGTCATTGCGGGTGGTAAACTGGTAGATCGACTCGATCCATTGATGAATTCCCACCGTTTCTGTAGCGTGTAAACCGCCATCGATCCAGACGATGGCTTTTCCTTCTTTGGCCAAAGCCTTCGCCTCTGCCTCACTCAAGCCTTCTGCCCGAGCTAAACGCTGCGAAATAGCTTTGTATTTTGCTAAATTCTTAATATTCGTCGGATCAGAAACGATCACCATGTATTGATTTCTTCCTTCTTCCGTCTTCCCAATCGACTGTAATTTCACGCGATTAGAGGACGCAGCCACCTTTTTTAGGTAGCCTTCCGTCTGCGTAAACGTAGCTAAATGGTAGTTGTCGCCTATGTTAAAGCCAAAATGCGATTTAGGACTAGGAACCTGCGCGCTGACAGTCAACGACGCAAATAAGAATAGGAGTAAGATTTTTTTCATAGGATAAATCAGGTAAGCTTTAAAGATAGAAATATAGAAATTAATATTTAGCTTAGCGGCTGTAAATTTATCCAACTATGATTAAAAAGTTATCCTTTATTGGCCTTTTTGCAATGGCCGCTTTAAGCACGATGTCATTAACGAAGTCTCCTGCTGTAATCGAAGAACCCGCAGAGGTTAATTATACCAAATATTGTGCCTCTTGCCACGGTGAAAAAGTCGAAGCTTTCGTCGACCGCAAATGGAAGCATGGTGATAAAAAATCAGACATTCTAGCCAGCATTTCGAATGGTTATCCAGATGCAGGAATGCCTACTTGGAAAGAGGTCTTAACTCCTAAAGAAATCGAAAAATTAGCGGATCTAATTGTTGAAAACTTAGCCGGTGTGGAACAATACAAGTTCGCGAACAAACCGACTTCGAACATTTTCAAATCAGATGGAATGACGATCGTTTTAGATACGATTGCGACCGGTTTTGACAGCCCTTGGGGTTTTGTACAATTACCCACGAATGACTACTTGGTTACCGATCGTTCCGGTGTTTTGTATCAGGTAGACCAAAAACGGAACAAAACAGCCATCACGGGAACGCCTGCAGTATATGCTCAAGGTCAAGGTGGTTTATTAGACGTGGCGTTGCATCCACAATACGAGAAGAATGGTTGGGTGTATTTGTCTTATTCAAAATTCAAGATGGAAGATGGGGCCAAAGTCAATACAACAGCTATCGTTCGTGGAAAAATAAAAGATAATAAGTGGGTAGAAGCGCAAGAGATTTTCGAGGCGAAACCCTACACTAAAACGTCTTTCCACTTTGGTTCACGAATTACATTTGACAAGAAAGGACATATTTTCTTCTCGGTAGGAGAACGCGGAATGGAGAAGGTATTTCCACAAAATCTAGATAATGACAACGGTAAAATTCACCGTTTGAATGATGACGGAACGGTGCCAGCTGATAACCCTTTCAAGAATTCAAGTGTTTATTCTTATGGTCAGCGCAACCCACAAGGTTTGACGACAAATCCGTGGACTGGCGACATTTGGGAAACGGAGCACGGTCCTCGTGGCGGCGATGAAATCAACTTGATTCAACCAGGTAAGAACTACGGCTGGCCAGTGATCACCTATGGTATTAATTATGATGGAAAACCGATTTCTGCTATCTCTAAAAAAGAAGGCATGGAGCAACCAGTTTCCTATTTCATTCCTTCTATCGCACCATCAGGTTTGACTTTTGTAACTGGCGATAAATACCCAGCTTGGAAAGGCAATTTGATGATCGGATCACTTCGTTTCAATTATTTGAACCGGGTGGAAATGAAGAATAATAAGGTGGTGAAGCAAGAGAAGGTCTTGTTAAACGTGGGCCGCATGCGCAACGTACAACAAGGCCGCGATGGGTACTTGTATATTGGGGTGGAGAGTCCTGGCATTGTTTTCCGTTTGCGTCCGCAATAGAGTATAGAGTAGAGATTATAGAGTATAGATAAGAGATGGTCCGGAGGCAATAAGTCCGGAGGCTTTATCTCTACTCTCTACTCTCCTCTCTCTACTCTTATAATTTACTATACTATCAAAAAAAGGGCTTCGGCCCTTTTTTTGATTCCAACTTTATGCTTTGTGCTTTATTCTTTATGCTTTAAACGTAAAATCAACCATTAGTCAATAATCACTTCTTGAGGCCACGTTTTTTCAAGAACTTTGCCCCATGAAATTAATTGCATTATTACTTGTTTGTTCTGTTACGGCTTTTGGCCAAAATTCCCTTCACCTACTTCTTCAAGATTCTAATAAAGAAGCGCTACCATTTGCAACGGTTCTACTAAAGAAAACCGCCGATTCGAGCTTGGTAAAAGGCATGAATACGAATGAAAATGGCGAATTAAAGGTGGCTAAATTACCTTTGGGTAAATTCACTTTAATCATTCAATCCACAGGATTTAAACCTGCTAAAATCATTCTAGATGAGATATTAGCCGATACTGAAATTGAATTAGGCATCATCACACTTTTACCCGTAAGCACTGAATTAGCAGAAGTAAAGGTAACAGCTACGAAACCATTCATCGAAAAAAAGCTGGACAAGACAATCGTGAATGTGGAGAACTCCGCGATGGCTGCGGGAAATACCACCATGGAATTGTTAGAGCGATCGCCGGGTGTGATCGTGGACAAGGATGGCAACATTTCCTTGCGCGGAAAATCAGGCGCTTCCATCATGATTGATGGAAAAATTTCGTACTTGACTGGTGCTGATTTAGCCAATTATTTGAAGAATTTACCAGCTGACCAAATCTCTCAATTAGAGATTATGGCTAATCCCTCTTCTCGTTATGATGCCGCTGGAACGGGTGGAATTATCAATATTAAGTTGAAAAAGAATTCGAACATCGGTTTGAATGGTTCGGCGAATGCTACGGTTGCACAAGGAATTTATTCTCGCCAAAGTACGGGCGTGAATTTAAATTACCGTAAAAATGGCTGGAACTGGTTTGGAAATGGATCAGTAATAAATCGGACTTTACTAGAGCGCAATTCTTTAACTCGAAATTTTAGAACACAAAATGAGGTTTGGGAAAATAGTTTTGCTTTTAAAAACCAAAATCAATCTACTCAACTAAAGGGCGGAGTAGATTGGTACTATTCGAAGAAAACGACTTTAGGGGTTTTGGCCTCCGGAAATTTTAATCAATATACCTTGCGCGATGGATTGAACCAAACCATCCAGTTTACGAGTGACGTGAAGGCCTTGTCACGCCTAAACACCTACAACAATGTAGGAAATCCGAGTCATAATTATTCGGCTAATTTCAACTTCAAACATAGTTATGATAGTACTGGGCGTGAGTTAACGATTGACCTCGACTATGCGCGCTTTGTGGATAACAATGGTTCTAATCTACGCTCTCAATTTCTAGGTGGTAATTTCACGGCCTTGCGTCCAGATTCATTGTTATTGAATAATTCCAAATCATTTGTAGATCAATATTCTTTCAAACTTGACTATGTCCTTCCCTCCTTCTTGAAATCTAAATGGGGCGCTGGATTGAAATCATCTTATGTAAAGACGGATAACGATTTACGCTTCCAAGGAAAAAATGAGGGGGATCCTGCATTTACTTTTTTGACAGGCCAAAGCAATCAATTCATCTATATAGAACAAATTCATGCCGCCTATTTAAACACGGAGCGCGCAATAGGAAAATTTAGTTATCAAATCGGCTTACGGGGAGAGTGGACTTTAGCCGATGGTTTATCGCAGGCCTATACAGCCAACTCAAAAGACTCGACATTTCGCCGGGATTATGCCCAGCTTTTCCCCAGTGCATTTTTTCAATATGATGTGTCTAAAAACCATAGCCTCAGCTTGAACTTTTCGCGCCGAATCGACCGCCCCAGCTATGGAGATTTGAATCCATTTGTTTTCTTTTTGGACAATTATACGTTCAAAGTCGGTAACCCCATGTTAACTCCTCAGCTGACTAATTCGATCGAATTTAGCCACACTTATATGGGCGCTTTCAGTACCATTTTAGGCTATAGCCATACCACTAATGTGATCACAGAAATCCTAAAACAAGACACAGAGGCCAGAAAATCCTTTCAAACGACAGCTAACATGGCCGAACGGACAAATTATAGTCTTGGATTCTCCTTACCGATTCCAATCGCCAAATGGTGGAGCAGCAACACTGACATCTACTTTAATCGCGCTGAACTTGTCGGAAAAGTTGAAAATGTGAACCTGAGTCCAGCTAATAACCAATTCTATTTCAATTCCAATCACATCTTTACCCTTCCTAAAGAGTTCCGTTTCGAAATCGGTGGTAACTATTTCTCTGGAGGTTTAGAGAGTGCTTTTATTTTTGGAGCTGGTGGGTCGCTCAATCTCGGAATCCAAAAAACAGTTATGAAAAAACGTGGAGTAATTCGTTTGAACGCCCAAGATATTTTATATACTTCTAACCCAGATGTATTTATCAAATACGGTGATCTGGATATCGCTGTGCGTCCGCGTCAAGATTCACGCGTGGTGCGCTTGAATTTTACTTATCGTTTTGGGAATATGTCCATTAAGGGGGCGAGGGAGAGAGCTACGGGGTTAGAGGCAGAGAAGTCGAGGGTGAAGAGTAAATAAGAATGCCCTGAGAATATGGCTACTAAAATTGACCTTCGATATAATTTTTTGTAGCCATATTCTCAGCACAATTCTTATCTCTACTCTATACTCTTTTATCTCTACTCTAGAAGAGGAAGTTGAATTGGATGATTAAAAATCATCCAATTCAACTTCCTCTTCGTTCACCCTCCTCCTCTCCCGAGCCTCCTTCATCTTTTTGCTCTCAAACTTGTAAGTAAAGCCCAGGAAAAAAATACGGGTTTCCTTTTTGCGCTCAATATCACTGATGAGACCGAAGGGACGCGAGTCGTAAATCGTTTTTTGGGTATCAAAAATATCATTTACCCTCGCATTGACAGAGAGTTTACCAAAATCCTTTTTGACCCCCACATCTACCGTATAAAAGGGTTGAATAATTCCAAAAGGATTAATCATTTCAGATTGGTAAATACCAGAAATTTGACCAGACCACCCTTTATTCCATTTGAATTGTTGATTCAAACGGGAATTCCAACTCCAACGGTTTAAGGATACATCTGTGTTGTTAATGGACCCCTCTAAATCGGTTTGGAAAACTGATGTGTTTAAAGTCAGTTTGTAATTTTTTGCGATGGACCACGTGCTGATATTTTCGAAACCCCAAGCTCGGGATTTAGAGATATTCTCATAACGAGTTAAGGTAGTGTCTCCTCCTAAAAATGTGCGTACTCTTCCCACTAAACCAGTGATTTCACGGTAAAATAGCGTATTCGAAATAGATAGAGATTTGAAATCCTTGTTGTGAGCTAACTCTACTAAAAGTGTCCTCTCTGGTTTTAAATTAGGATTTCCTGAATTCAAATTCAAAGGATCCGCGAATGAAATAAAGGGATTTAAGGACTTGTAACTGGGTCTAGTAATTCGAGTAGATAGTCCAAAAGAGACTGATTGCGTTGTTGAAAAGGGGTGCAAGACCGTTAAGGAAGGAAATAGGTTTACATAATTTTGATTTACATCACCTGCTATTTCGGTAGCTTCTATCCTCAAACCAGCATCTAATGACCATTTAGCACTTTTATAAGCTTGAGACAGGTAAGCAGCTTGAACATGCTCTTGGTAATTAAATCCATTTGATCTGGCTAAGTCACGATTATATACCCCTTCTTTTAGCTTTTCATATCTAAAGTCGTTCGAGAAAAACCGAGAATTGAAGCGAAAACCATATTCTAATTTCAGTTTTGACGATATCGCTTTAGTCCAATCGCCTTGTAGTAGAAGGGTTGAATTTTGGCTGGAGGCTGCAGACCGCTCAAAACGTTCCTCAATATTGGGATTAGGTGTATTGAAGTCCTCAAAGAAATAATACTGGTAAAATTGATTTGCGTCTGAACCCTGATTTCTAATCCACAAAAAATCAATTTTTCCATTGGCGCTGGGATTATAAAAAAGATTCAAGTCAAAGCCATAATCACTTCCTCTTTTTTCCGCTTCTCGTGCATACAAACGATCTGCTGTGTACACAAATTCACTTTTATTATAGCGAATTTCAGAGTTATGGTCCCTGGAAAGTCGACCCATAAAAGACATCCCGATGGAACGATCTTTACTCAACGAATAAACGGAATTTAATCGGAGAGATTGATTGTAATCTCGGTTGATTTCATCTGTGTTTTGGGTCACTTGAGAATAGCCAAATCTACTTGGATTTTCGCGGTAGAGGAACTGGTAATTATCTTTGGTGTTTTGGCGTAAATTAAGATCAATTAAATGGGTCCACTTTTTCACTCCTTTAGCGTAGGTGGCGGAAAGCGCATATTTATCGTTCGTTCCTACATTCGAATTAATCCGAAGTGTCTCTGATTTAGACCCTTTTTTCAGCACAATATTTAAAATTCCAGCACTTCCTTCGGCTGAATATTTTGCCCCTGGATTCGAAAGAATTTCGATGCGATCTATCTGATCTGCTGGATACAAACTCAACGCATTAGCCCGCGAAGAACTGACAATTCCTGCCGGCAAGCCATCGAAAAATAGGGTAAGATTTTGATTACCTCGATAGGTCACGTGTCCATCGCTCGTGACATAAATAGAGGGTATATTGCTCAAAATATCGAAAAGATTTCCTCCTAAATTCGTCAAGTTAGCCCCCACTTGATATACCTTCTTTGACGGATCACTTGTCATTTCTGAACGAATGACTTGGACTTTTACTTCCTTCAAAGTACGCGTGGAATCGACCTGCGCCGCAAGCGAAAAGGGTACTAAAAAAAAGAGGATTTTATGCATCTACATCGAGTGGAGCGGACTCATTTTCTTTGGAAAAATAATACACCCTTAATTGCGCAATTCCACGCTGATAATCTACTTTCACCACCTGAACCTTATGAATGGGATAGCCTGTGCGCTCCGACAAATCCTTCAATAATTCTGCCCGTTCAGCAGGTTTAATTAATCCGAGGTTATCATAGTTCAAGGTTTGGTAATTCTCATGCGTTAAAGACAAGGTGCGACCCAGCAAAAATGTCATCGCCACTAATACCGAATTAGCTACTAAAAGCATCTCCAGATTCACTAATGAGGCTAAAGAATTAATAATTCCGAGCGTCACCACTAGGAAAAAATAACCCATTTCACCGATCGGAACAGTAACTGTCCGGTAGCGAAACATGGAGAACAAGGCAAACAATCCAAAGGCAAAACCAAACTTCAAATCCGCCTCTGCTAATAGATAACAAAGCACGAAAAGGATTGTATTAAATAAGAAAAAAGTAAAAACGAAGTCGTTATTTCGGTATTTCGGGTAATAAATGAAACGCACCACAATGAAGGTGAAGATTAAATTAAGTGCGTACCGAAGTAGGAAATTTTCTAGCATAGAATTGAATTATTTCCAAATGTAACAATTTACCTTCATCTCCCCTATCTACCTATTCATCATTTTCATTGAATGGTTCATCGATAATTGATAATAATCATTTATTTAGCGCGTTTAAAACCCTAAATTGCAAACATTAATTCTTCTATAAATGGAAAACAAAATCAAACGACACGAATTTTTAAAATCTCTTGGCTTGAAAGGAGCCTCACTTTTAGCTGTTTACTGTGGAGCCGCTAGTTTAAGCTCCTGTGAAAACGAATCGGTAACACCTTCTTCTAGTAAGGTGGATTTCACCTTAGATCTCACCACAGCCACCAACAGTAAATTAAATACCCCGGGAAATTATGTGATCGCAAACGGAATCGTCATAGCACGAGTTTCTACCACTGACTTTGCTGCAGTTACGCAAGTTTGTTCTCATGAAGGAAGACCAAATGTGATATACAATGGCAGCGGTTTTTATTGCACGGTTCACGGAGCGACATTTTCCACATCTGGAGCTGGAACTAACGCGAATGGAAGTAGAGGTATTCAAGCCTATAAAACAGCCTTAACAGGGACCAGCCTTAGAATCTACTCCTAATGAAAAAAATCTTATTTCTACTTTTTGCGTGCACCCCACTTTTTGCCCAGGATGATTTATTAGCCATGCTCGAAAAAGAGGATGCGAAGAAAACAACCTTTACGCAGGCGACTTTTAAGGGGACGCGATTAATTAATGGCCAAACTGTCGAGACTCTCGCTAAGCAGCATTTGAATTTCTGGATTTCACACCGTTTTGGCTCTGTGAATTCGGGATTTATTGATAATTTTTTTGGTCTAGATGAGGCCAAAATTCGGTTAGGCGTCGAGTATTCCTTAACGGATCAACTCCTACTAGGTATGGGTCGTTCCACTATTGAAAAAACGTACGATTTCTACGCTAAATACAAGGTAATCGCACAATCAAATAAGATGCCAGTAACCGCTACTTTGTACGGAGGCATGACAACCAACACGATGCCGACGGGATACACGACTTCGAGTGGAAATGTGATGCGCTACGAGAATAACTTGCAACGTCAATCGTACTTTAGTCAACTGCTTGTCGCTCGGAAATTTTCGGATAAATTATCCTTGCAACTCATGCCTACCGTTTTACATAATAACAAGTCAGAATCGATTTATCTGGAGAATACGATGCTCTCGATGGGCTTCGGTGGACGTTATAAACTCACCAATCGCTTCAGTATCTCAGCTGAGTATTATAAGAATATCGTCGATAAAGAGGATTATGAAGAAAGTGCTGGTACAGCCTACCCTTACCAAGATTCATTTTCTCTAGGTGTCGATATCGAAACAGGAGGTCACGTGTTTCAGTTACACTTGACGAATTCGAGAGGCATGACGGAGAAACATTTTATAGGCCAAACAACAGGCACCTGGGGTGCCGGCGATATCTTTTACGGTTTCAACGTAGCAAGAACCTTTAGTTTAGAACCCAAGAAAAAATGAAAAAAATCTTCCTTTTAGCCCTCCTTTTTATTGGATTCCAATCCAAAGCCCAATTATTCTCGACCACAACCGGCGAAGTTTCTTTCTTTTCCAAAACTCCAATGGAAGATATTGATGCTGTGAACAAATCAGTTAATAGTATCATCAATACGGCCACTAACGATGTAGCCGTTCAAATGCGCGTCACCAATTTTGTATTTCCTAATAAGTTAATGCAGGAGCACTTCAACGAGAATTATTTAGAAAGCGAAAAATTTCCTTCTGCCACATTTAAAGGAAAAATCAAGGAATCCGTGGACCTAACTGTAGCCGGCACCTACCCGATCTCTGCATCTGGATCAGCGACCATTCACGGTGTGACTCGCCCTATTGAACTAAAGGGAACCATTGTCTCGACTGGCACTAGTCTAGCGCTTACATGTGAGTTTGATGTGAAACTAGTCGACTATAATGTACGCATTCCTAAAATTGTTTTTGCTAAAATCGCTGAGGTAATCAAGGTTTCTAGTAAAATTAATTATACCAAAAAATGAGAAAATTAGGGGTTCTAGCGATACTATTTCTCGTTTTTTCCTGTTTAAATGACAGAAATACACCTCTAGCCCCTGCGACCGTGGTTGTGCCGACTGTGCCTTCGGTTCCTGAAATGCCTTCCACTCCCGCCGTAAATTGCAGTCCAGACACCGTCTATTTTCAACAATCCGTTTTACCATTAATCACCTCTAATTGTGCCATGAGCGGTTGTCATGATGCCATTTCCAAAAAAGAGGGTGTTATATTAACTGATTATACGAACATCATGCGCGAGGTGAAAGTATCCACCCCTGCCTCAAGCGACCTTTATAAATGCCTTTTTGCGAACAGTGAAGATCGAATGCCGCCTGCACCTGCGGCTGAATTTACTATCACGCAAAAATCCCTTGTACTCAAATGGATTCAACAAGGAGCAAAAAACAATTCTTGTTCAAATACGGCTAATTGCGATACCGTTAATGTCACGTATAGTGCGTCTGTTGCGCCGGTTCTTAAAACCTATTGCGTAGGTTGCCATAGTGCAGCGAGTCCTTCAGCAGGCATTGATTTATCCACTTTTGCCAAAGTAAAAGTCTATGCAACAAGTGGTCAACTTGTAGGATCAATTACTCATGCCTCCGGCTACAAACCCATGCCATCCAGCACATCTAAACTAGGCACCTGCGAAATCATTCAGATCAAAGCATGGGTCACAAAAGGGATGCTCAATAATTAAATGAATAGCTAAATATTTAAATTATTAATTAACGATTTTCCATCTCCTGATTTTTGTCAATTTTTTAGTTGCTTATAGCTCATTCTGAGCGGTTGTATAAATTTGTTTGAACCTTTAAATAAGTTTTTTTGATTATTTCACATAATCAAAATACATTTACTCTGATATTACAATTATTAAATTGGCCGAAATGCCCTCTGTTCTTTTTTAAGATGAAAAAATTAGCCCTACTGTTTGCCCTCGTTTTGAGTTCAATTGTATCCCAAGCTGCATTCAAGACTACCCGTGAATTAGTTTCTTCTAATCGAATTGAGGCGAACAAGGTGGTGGCTGTTAATGATTCTATCACGTTTTATGTAGGAAGAGCAAATTCAGCTGTATTTCCAGCTGGATCAAGCTCAGGCCAAACAATTTCACCATCTCTTCCTGCAGGTTTAAGTCTAGATCCAACAACTGGGGCGTTGTCTGGAACTACTTCATCGACACAGGGCTATGTAGAATATACGATCTCAGGGGGAACACCGGCGACAAGAATATTTAAATTAAGAATTATTGATGATAGAAGAGCTGCTTTTTCATATGCGACACCATTTGTAATTAATGAAAAATCACTCATTACACCCATTATTCCCACCATTACAGAAGGTACAGGTATTACCTTTTCCGTAAGTCCAAGCCTACCAACAGGCCTTAATTTAAATACATCAACTGGAGCAATAACAGGTACGCCAGCTGCTCCCAGCTCAGGAAATTACCAGATTATAGGTTCCAATATCTATGGTCAAACTGCTGTGACTATTAGCATCACTTGCAATGCTGTGGCACCAGTTTTTAGTTACAATCCTAGCAATTTACAGTTTAGAAAATTTGAAAATATTTCCCCGAGACCAGCTCCAGTAAACACGGGAGGAACGCCCACATCATATGCCATTACTTCAGGTGGCGCACTTCCAGATGGGGTTTCATTAAATACGTCTAATGGTGAGTTTTTTGGTTTCCCTTTTGGGAATACGATTACTAGCAACTACATCATTTCTGCCACAAACACAGCAGGAACAAGTACAAGCACGGTAAGTATTGCTATTTTAAATGAGGCTGCTCCCAGTACCCCATTTACTTATTCCTCTCCTAATATAAGTTTAATCCAAGGGGTCGATGCTGTTATTGCTAGACCCACAATTACTGGTTCTAATATTACCTATACCTCCTCCACACTTCCTAATGGTCTATTTATCATTAGTTCAACTGGAGAAATTAGGGGTACTCCTTCCACTGTTCAAGGTTTTACTCCTGTTACAGTTACTGCGTCTAATGCAGGGGGAAGCATTTCTACCACCGTTAGTTTTGAAGTAAAGGCGCCGCTACCTACTATTACGTATGCACCAACTACTTCACAATCTTTTGTCATAAATCAGGCAATAAATAACTGGATTCCAACTATTACAGGAACTCCAGTCAATATCACCATTACACCTTCACTACCCGCGGGATTAGCCATTGGCTCAAATTCAGGTATTATAAACGGAACGCCAACAGCTTTGGCACCTTCCGCTAATTACGTGGTAACAGCTACAAATAGTACCGGTTCTGTTTCAACAACCATTACATTAGCGGTAACTGCGGTTCCACCTACTTTCCAATACCCTGGTAATCCGTATACTGGAACCGAGAACCAGACAATAACTATTTCTCCAACATTTGCCCCTTCTGGAACAACAGCAAGTGCCTTTTCAAACTTCTCTGTATCACCAAATTTACCCGCAGGGCTAAGTTTAAATACTACAACAGGTATAATTACAGGTACACCCACGGCGGCACCTGCCAGACTAGATTATATTGTTACGGGTACATATAGTGGTAACCAATCGAATACAGCTACTATTTCTTTGGAGATATTACCCGTATTACCTAGCATCACCTATCCATATACTAGCAGCGCACCAGAAGTATTTACCATAGGAGTAAATAAAAACATCTCTCCTACAAATACGGGTGGATCTGTTACTGGCGCCTGGAGCGTTACACCTGCGTTACCGGCTGGATTAACATTAAATACATCCACAGGTCAAATAGGAGGAAGCGCCACCACAATAGCTGCAGATGCAACTTATACAATTAGCACTTCGAATAGAGCTGGATCCGTTAATACAACCTTTAGAATTCAAGTAAAAGATAAAGAGCCTAATCCTGCATATCCAGGTTCTCCATATGTTTTATATCAATCTAGTTCACCTATTACCCCGATTGTTCCTACAAATACGAATGGTGGGGTAATTACATCTTGGAGCATTGGGCCAGCTTTGCCTTCAGGTCTTTCATTTAATACAAGCACTGGAGTGATATCGGGTATTCCATCTGCAACATCTACTGCTGCTAACTATATTGTAACGGCCAGTAATGCTACTTTAACTAGAACCGTTTCGATTAATTTATCGGTTGTTATTCCTCCGCCAACAGTAACTTGTCCTGCTAATAAAATATTTACAGTTGGATCAGTTATTGCCCCATTTGGATTTACTACTACAGGCCAAATTGACTCATATAATGTTACTACAGCATTACCTACCGGCTTAGTTATTGATAACTCAACAGGCCAAATCACTGGTACGCCTACTGTGGTGGGAACTTATCCTGTTACTATAAGAGTAACTAATTCTACTGGATCAGCAGAATGTACATTTAACATTACTGTTAATCCTACCTTACCGACTGTAACTTATACACCACCTGCAAAAATTTTTAGCGTAGGACAAGCGACTGGAAACTGGACCCCAGTAATCACTGGTCAACCTATAACATCGCTATCAATCAGTCCTGCACTTCCAGCTGGATTAAACTTTAGCCAAACAGACGGAACTATCTCGGGTACACCAACTGGGCTTTTATCTCAGACAAGTTACACTGTAACTGCAGTAAACGCAGCTGGTTCTGGATCAACATCTATTCAGATAACAATTGGAAATGACTGCCCTATTAATTTCAGTTATCCTACTCCTAACAATACGTATACCAAAGGAACAGCAATTCCTAATTTAATTCCAACAATAACTAGTGGTTCAATAAATGCCTTTTCTATTAGCCCGGCATTACCTGGAGGTTTAGCCATAAATTCAATTTCAGGTTACATTACCGGAAATCCGACGGTTGCCTCTCCAAATACAGCTTATACAATTACTGCTAATAATGGTACTTGTTCTGCAACTGCAAGTGTAAATATTCTGGTTAATCCAGACGCGCCCGTCATTAGTTATACTCCGGCCAATCGCTCTTTCGTAGTAAATTCTCCAATTAGTCCAAATTGGACGATAAATAATACGGGAGGTCCGATTTCAAGCGTAACAATTTCTCCTGCTTTACCAAGTAACTTATCTCTAAACCCAACAACTGGAGAAATATCGGGTACACCAACTGCAATACAAGCCAATACTTCTTATACAGTTACGGCCACAAACGCTGGAGGATCAGGAACTACCCAAATTTCATTCAGTGTAGTAGCAAATCCATGTCCTATTACATTGACATACAACCCTTCTGGAGGCGTCTATACTCAAGGAACAGCTATTACAAGTTTAACACCAACTGTAACTGGTATTGCTAATACATTTACTATCAGTCCAGCCATTCCAGCAGGTTTAAATTTTAATGGAACAAATGGAATTATAAGTGGTACACCATCTGCAGTACAATCAGCTACTACTTATACGATTAATGCAACTAATGGAACATGTTCGGCCACAGCAACCTTAAATATCACCGTTAACCCAACGCCGCCTAATATAACATACACACCAAGCACTCGTTCGCTAGTTGTTAACACAGTAATTTCTCCTACCTGGTCTCCAGTAAATACAGGAGGAGCGATAACCAGTGTAAGTATTACACCTGCATTACCCGCTGGATTAAGTTTTAATACCTCAAATGGTCATATTACCGGCGCGCCGAACGCACTACAAACTACAACTGCTTATACGATTGTAGCATCAAATCCAGGAGGAACATCTACAACAACGATATCATTTGATGTGGTTGCTGATCCTTGCCCGATCGCATTTAACTACTCGCCGGCAAGTCCGACGTATACTTCTGGAACTGCTATCACTGCACTTGCTCCAACCATTACTTCTGGAGTTCCTAATGCATTCGTAGTAAGCCCAGCACTTCCTGTAGGTCTAATCCTGAATGCTACTAACGGTAGCATTACTGGCACACCGTCTGCGGTTCAGTCTGCTACTAGCTATACCATCACAGCAAACAACGGTACGTGTTCAGCGACTACTTCACTAAGTATCACAGTGAATCCGCCTGCGCCAACTATAGTTTATACTCCGAAAGCTATCGTGGGTGCGGTAGGTCAAGTAATTACTACCCTAACTCCTGTAATCACCAATGGACCAGTTACGGTAACTATTTCTCCTGCTCTTCCTGCTGGTCTTTCTATCGATCCAGTAACAGGTGCTATCTCAGGTACACCTACTGCTACTGCTGCGCTTCGCTCGTACACAGTAACTGCTAGCAATGCAGGTGGTAGTGCAACTGATATCATTACCATCGTTGTAACTAACCCTTGCCCGATCGCGTTTAACTACTCACCAGCAAGTCCGACGTATACTTCTGGAACTGCTATCACTGCAC
>JACCDN010875582.1_pt1 | contig 21107 bp, 16 predicted proteins | sample 7441691 | NCBI WGS metagenome assembly JACCDN01 (sample SAMN15323439, study PRJNA562643) | freshwater metagenome | isolation source: river surface water | place: USA:Blue River Watershed | collected 2017-08-16 | reverse complement strand
TCAGAAGCTTTGATTTCGGGAATCGTGAACCATGATAAAGTTTCTTTGAGTAGAGGAATTACCCTTATCGAAAGTACGAATGCAACTCATTTAAAAAAAGCAAACGAAGTAATTTCGGGTTGTTTACCTCATGCAAATCAATCGGTTCGAATTGGGATTACGGGTGTGCCCGGAGTTGGGAAAAGTACTTTTATCGAGTCATTTGGAACCTATTTAACTACTTTAGGAAAAAAAGTGGCCGTCTTGGCTGTAGATCCAAGTTCGAGTCTTAGTCATGGAAGTATTTTAGGTGATAAAACCCGAATGGAAGAGTTGGTTAAGAACGAAAATGCGTTTATTAGACCCAGCGCTTCGGGAGATACTTTGGGTGGAGTAGCCCGAAAAACGAGAGAAGCCATTATTTTGTGTGAAGCAGCTGGTTATGATGTTATTTTGATTGAAACGGTAGGAGTTGGTCAAAGTGAGACCGCTGTTCATAGTATGGTAGATTTCTTTTTGCTATTAAAAATTTCAGGTGCAGGAGACGAACTTCAAGGTATTAAACGCGGTATTATGGAAATGGCAGATGCTATCGTGATCAATAAAGCGGATGGAGACAATGTCAATAAAGCCAAATTAGCCAAAACAGAATTTTCTAGAGCATTGCATCTTTTTCCACTGAAAAAATCAGGTTGGCAACCCCAAGTACTAACGTGTAGCTCTATTGAAAATACGGGTATTGAAACCATATGGAAAACCATGGAAGATTATTTTTCATTGGTACAGAAAAATCAATTTTTTGATGCAAATAGACAGCAACAAAGTCAGTACTGGATGATGGAAACCATCAATGACCAATTGAAAGGAAATTTTTATTCAAATCCGAATGTTACTGCCTCATTAGTAAAATGGAAAGATTTGGTTGTTCAACACAAGGTTTCCCCTTTTACAGCAGCCAGTGAGTTGCTCGAAATGTATTTTAAAAAATAATCTACTTTTTTTAATTTTGAGTTTAAAATCTGCCTAAAAAATAGTATTTTTGAAAAATAATTTGGTGCACTTCATTATCCTTTCATTAGTGAAGAAAACAACATAAAAATGCAATTTAGACACCCAGAAATTCTTTATTTTTTATTTCTCTTAATCTTACCAATTTTGGTGCATCTTTTTCAATTAAGAAAATTTAAAACAGAATTTTTTACCAACGTCAAATTTCTCAAAGAACTAGCTATTCAAACTAGAAAAAGTTCTAAAATCAAGAAATATTTATTACTCGCAACCCGATTACTTCTTCTCACTTTTTTGATTATTGCTTTTGCTCAACCTTTTTTTAAAGCAAAAGATGCCTCCAAAAAAAGCAATGAATTGTACATTGTTTTGGATAATTCAAATAGTATGCAAGCCAAAGGAAAGCAAGGTGAATTGCTAAAAAGAGCAGTGCAGGAATTGCTAGAGCATACGCCCGAAAAAATTAATTTCTCACTCATAACCTGTTCGGATAATTTTTGGAATACCGACATTCAAACCATTCAGAAAGAACTTCAATATCTTGAATACAGTTCGGATTCCTTTCAAGTTGAAGCCTTGTTAGCAAAAATACGAGCGCATAAATCAGCGTATAACAAAGACATTGTAATTATTTCAGACGGATTGCAATTGCCATTAAAGTCCTTAAAAAGTAAGGAAGACGAATCTGTATTTTATATTCCGCTAGCGGCTGAAAAAAGCCAAAATGTATCCATCGATAGCGTGTATATTCATCAGACATTAGATCATTTCTATGAGTTAAGTGTTCAATTGAAAGCCTACGGAGGAAAACGTGCTCAATTGCCAATTGCATTGCACGATCAGTCAAAACTGATTGCCAAAACAATCATCGATTTTGATAACGCTGATAAAACGGTAAATTTTACAATTCCAAAGAAGGATTTTCATGGCTATGTAAGCATCATTGATAACAGTTTGGGTTTTGATAATACCTATTTTTTTACGCTTTCAAATCCTCAAAAAAGCAATGTTTTAAGTATTGGCGCTGCCGGAAAGTCTGGTTTTTTAAAACGTATTTTTACAGAAAATGAATTTGAATACACGCAATCTGAACTATCAGCGTTGGACTATAATTTAATCGAAAAGCAAGACGCAATCGTAATTAATGAGTTGGAAGAAATTCCACAATCTTTGATGACCAATTTGAAAGCTTTTGTTGAAAAAGGAGGTAACTTACTTTTGATTCCGAGTTCAGAGGCCAAGTTGAATTCTTGGAATGGCTTATTGTCTAGCTTTGGAGATATACAATACCAACCCTCCAACGGGGTTGAGAAACAAGTCACTCAGATTAATTATTCACATCCTTTGTTTGGTGGAGTTTTTGAAAAGAAAGTAACTAATTTTCAATATCCATCTACCAAAAAATCGTGGAAAGTTGCCAATAATTACCCGTCGGTATTAGATTATGATGACCAAACACCCTTTTTGATTTCGATTCCCAAAGGTGTTGCCAATGTCTATGTTTTTGCAGCGGCTTTGAATACAGAAAACAGTAATTTTCAAAATGCACCCCTTATTGTTCCTGTTTTTTACAACATGGTTCAAAATGTGCAAAAGGTGGGGGTTCAATCACAGATAATCAATGATTCCAATCCATTTATCATCACGTCCCATATTGGAAAAGATGACATCGTTTCCATAAAAAATGAGAAGGAAAGTTTTATTCCAACGCAACAAAGGCTTTCTAGCAAAATCAAATTAACTTTTGATGAGAATCCGAAAAAAGCAGGGAATTTTTCAGTCTATTCCAAAGATAAAAAAATAGAAAACATCAGTTTTAATTACAACAGAGTAGAAAGTAACAGTACCAATCCAAATTTTGATTGTTTTCAAGATTTTGAAGAACTGGATAGCATATCCGATTTTTTCCTTTCGTTAGATTCCCACAGGTTGGATACCCAAATATGGAAATGGTTTGTTATTTTTGCCTTGGTTTGTATTGTTTTGGAAATATTAATTCAAAAATTCATTAAATGAAAGTTCTAATTAAAGAGGTCCACATTATTGCTCCCGGAAGTGTGTATCACGATCAAATTCTTGATTTAAAAATCAAAAATGGGGTGATTGAAAAGTTAGGTAATGACTTAGCAATGGATGATTGCTCTGAAGTGAAAATCCCTAATTTGAAAGTCTCTATTGGGTGGTTTGATAGTAGTGTGTCTTTAGGAGAGCCTGGTTTTGAAGACCGTGAGACCATCGAAAATGGATTGCAAGTGGCGGCTCAAAGTGGGTTTACAGGTGTGGCATTGCAACCCAATGCGTTGCCTGTGATTGATAACCAATCGCAAATATTTTTTGTTAAGCAAAAAGCGGCCCAATCGGCTACCTCTCTTTATCCAATTGGCGCCTTAACAAAAAATAGCGAAGGAACTGATTTAGCGGAACTATATGATATGAAAAATGCCGGAGCGATCGCTTTCGGAGACTATAATGCAAGTATTTCAAATGCCAACTTGTTTAAAATTGGATTGCAATATGTCCAAGATTTTGACGGATTGATTCTTTCTTTTTGTCAAGATGAAAAAATCAAAGGAAATGGAGTTGCTAACGAGGGAGTCGTTTCAACTCGATTAGGACTGAAAGGCATTCCAAGCTTAGCTGAAGAATTAATCGTGACTCGTAATTTATTTTTGTTAGAATACACAGGTGGTAAATTACACATACCAACCATCTCATCTACAAAAACAGTTGCCTTGATAAAAGAAGCAAAGCAAAAAGGATTGCAGGTTACGTGTAGTGTTTCTGTCCATCATTTAACCCTTACCGATGAGGTACTCACTACTTTTGATAGCCGATACAAAGTTTCACCTCCCTTGAGAAGTGAATCAGATCGATTGGCTTTGATTGAAGGAGTATTGGATGGTACTATTGATTGTATTACCTCAGATCACAACCCGATCGATATCGAACATAAAAAAATGGAATTTGATCTTGCAAAAAATGGCACCATCGGACTGGAAAGTGCTTTTGGAGCATTAATGACCGTTTTACCGATCGAAGTAATCGTTCAAAAACTAACCGCGGCTCGATCTATATTTGATCTTCAACAACCAGAGATTAAAGAAGGAGCTCAAGCGAATCTTACTTTGTTTACAACAGATGAAAAATGGACTTTTTCTAAAGAATCGATTTTGTCCAAATCAAAAAACAGTGCCTTTTTGGGATTTGAAATGAACGGAAATGTAGTAGGAATTTTCAATAACGATAAATTAGTCATCAATGGATAAGCAAATCGTTCGTGAAGGTAAATCGGCTGCAATCACGAGTTATATTTTGATAGTAGGTGTATTGATTGCTATTTCTATGAATTCGGAAAATAAAAATTCGTTTGCGTCTTTTCATATCAGACAAGGTTTTGGACTTACGCTTACGTTTATTTCCTTAGGTCTTGTAATCAGTCATTTTGAAAGCATTATGGTGGCAGCTCCTATGTGGGTTTTTGTATCTGTGTTGACAATTTATGGCATTTTTACTGCGGTTAAAGGTGAAGTTACTCCGTTGCCTTTGATTGGAAAATCGTTCCAAAAATGGTTTCATTTTTTATAAAATTCATACATGTCTTTACACTATTTAATTCGAGAGCCCAAACTAAAATTAGATCAAAATCCACTGTTGTTATTGCTTCATGGATACGGTAGTAATGAAGAAGATCTTTTTTCATTCGCGCAAGAATTACCAGATGAATATTTTGTGGTTTCTGTAAGAGCTCCTTATGATTTAATGTACGGGAGTTATGCTTGGTATGCCATCAATTTTGATGCCGATGAAAACAAGTTTTCAGACACAGTACAAGCGCAACAATCGAGAGATTTGATAGCGGTTTTTATAGATGAATTATTGGTAAAATACCCTATAGATAAAACAAATATTACCCTGATTGGGTTCAGTCAAGGTGCCATTTTAAGTTATGCAATCGGACTTTCATATCCTCAAAAAATCAGACGAATTGCTGCAATCAGTGGTTATTTTAATGCGGATATTGCAGTGGATGGTTTTGAGAAAAATGATTTTTCAAACTTAAAGGTTTTTGCATCACACGGAACAGTCGATCAAGTGGTTCCTTTTGAGTGGGGTCAAAAAGCAAAACAACTCCTTACGAATTATGGGGTTCAGATGGATTTTCATTCCTACCCAATTGGACATGGAATTTCCCCGCAAAATTTCTATGATTTTAAAAATTGGCTGATTTCTACTAAGTAGTTTTTATTGCCCTTCTTCTTGGTCGCTTCCAGTTACTTTAGAGCCGATGATGCCATCGCCTTTAAAAAGTACTTCAGTACCTTTTTTCAATACATAGCCATTTTGTCCGACTAACTGATAGTCTTTGTACGACCACGTTTTGTCTTCCGACGTTTTGGTTAAAACAACCGATTCTTCATTAGGTAAAAAGACTTCGGCTTGATCGCCATTTTCATTAAAAAGAACATAAGCAGAAAGCACCATGTCTTCATTTGCTTGATCGTTTGTAGGATTCAATTGAATGCCCGTAAAAATTTTCACACATTCTTTGTTTACTTTTGACCAAGTATAGCCAGCAGAAGCAAGGCAACCATTTTCATCTTGATCGGCGCCAACTACTGTCGTGTCTTTTACTTTTTGAGCGGTATCATTTGGGTCGGTTTCTGTTTCACTCATTTGTTTACAAGAAATAAGAACTATTGAGAACAGGAAAAATAAACTAATTTTTTTCATTGCTTTGTGTGCTTATAATTGGGGTTAGTATTGTTCTTTAGGATAAATAAAAGTGTCTGTCACTTTAAATTCAATGCTTTTGTCTTCATTTACAAAGTATTTGATCACAACATCTCCCCAAAGTTCACCATTGCTGTAGTCAGCTATGATCCAACGGTGATTTAATATTTTTATTTTATTGATGATGAATTTTTGATCGCCAGTTTTCTCTTGTCCCGTGTAGGGATTTCCAGTTGCAAGGTCGTTAAATGCCAACAAATCATTGGTCACTTTTGAATGGATTTCATTGTAATCAAATTGTTCAAAATAATCTTGTGAACGTTGATTTTGAAGCAAAGAAAAATAGTCAGCATCATACATTTTATCATTCAAATTCTGAATTTGACTTTTCAATGATTTGGATAATTTTTCTGATTTTTGTTGTTCATTACTGAGTGCCTTACTATAGTATGAATAGGTAAAAATTAAAAAAAGTCCCGTTAATATGAATAAATATAAATATAATTGTTTTTTCATTTTATAAAGTAATTTCTAAATTATCGTAGGCAATGTATACATTCTCAGGTAGGTTTTTTTCTACTTCTGCATGAAAACCCAAATGGTGACTGATGTGGGTTAGATATGTTTTTTTTGGCTGAACCAAAGTTACAAAATCTAAGGCTTCTTGCAAATTAAAATGTGAGTGGTGCGATTCTTCTCGTAAGGCATTGATAACCAATACATCTAAGTGCTCTAATTTTTTGATCTCAACGTCCTCAATTTGCTTGATGTCAGTGAGATATGCGAAATTACGGATGCGGAATCCAAATACTTGAAGCGAACCGTGGTAGGCATTGATTGGGATGATGCATTCCTCTTTTAGGGTAAAAGGCTCGTTGTTTTTAATTTCAATGGCGTCTACAGAAGGAGCGCCAGGATATCTGTTTTCGGTTTCGAAGACATAATCGAAGCGTCTTTTTAAATTCGAAAGTACCCGAGAATGTGCATATACAGGAATCGGACCCTGCATGAAATTGAAGGGACGAATATCATCGATGCCGGCGGTATGATCTGCGTGTTCGTGGGTAAACAAAATGCCATCAACTCGTTCGCATTTACTGGTAAGCATTTGTTGTCTAAAATCGGGTCCACAATCGATTACGAAGGAAAAATGTTCGTCATGAATCCAAACAGATACGCGCAGCCGTTTGTCCTTACTGTCTGTGCTTAGACATACAGGATGATTACTGCCAATCACCGGAATGCCTTGAGAGGTTCCTGTTCCTAAAAAATAGACCTTCATTTTGAGTGCGATTTGGATTTATATACTTAAAAGTTTCTTCAACTTCATATTAACACAAAAATAGCATTAATTATCTTTTGTTAGACTTCCTAATTTATTAACTTTGTATATTATTAGAAATTATGGGAAAATCAGGTTTAGATATTCAATTAAAAGGAGATAAAGAAATCCAGCAAATTCCGTCTATTAAGGACAAGGCGTTGCGCATAAATTTGAATGAACATATTTATGGAACTTTTGCTGAAATTGGTGCCGGACAAGAAACCGTAAGACATTTTTTTAGATCGGGAGGTTCTTCAGGTACCATTGCGAAAGCGATGTCGGCGTATGATAAAGATTTTTCGGATGCTATTTATGGAATAGAAGAAGATGGAAGGTATGTGACCGAAAGCCGTTTAAAGAAAATGTTGTCGCATGAAGTGGAATTGATTGAGCGCAGGCTGGATCGTTCTAAACATCCTAATAAAATGTTTTTTAGTTATGCAAATACGGTGGCAACAATCGATTTTGCTAAGCAATTCAAAGGACATGGTTGGGTCGGAATTAAATATCAGATTGAACCTGATGAGGATTACAACGAAATTATTATCCACATTCGATTCAAAGAGACAGACGCCCGTTTGCAACAAGAGACCTTAGGAATCTTGGGTGTAAACTTGATTTATGGTGCGTTTTATAAATACAATGACCCTAAAAAATTACTTCGTTATCTATACGATCACTTAGATAAAGATCAATTAGAAATTGACACCATCAACTTTTCGGGACCACGATTTGCCAATGTAGACAACCGTTTGATGAGTTTGCAATTGGTAAAAAATGGAATGACCGATGCCGTGATGTTCTCACCAGAGGGTAAAAATATATTACCAGCCGCGGTTCTTTACAAGAAAAACATTTTGGCTTTGCGTGGTAGTTTCAGACCCGTTACTACCGTCAATATGGATATGTATGAGAAATCGTTGAAAATGTTCCTTGAAGAAAATAAAGTTGAAAAAGAGAACACCTTTGTGGTTTTTGAAATTACACTTTCCAATCTTCGTTCTGAAGGAGAAATCGACGAAAGAGACTTCATGGATCGCGCCGAGCTTCTTTGTTCATTAGGGCAAACAGTAATGATCTCTAACTTCCAAGAATATTATAAAGTAGTTGAATATTTTTCTGCCTATTCAAAAGCAAGAATGGGATTGGTGATGGGAGTGAATAATTTAGTTGATATTTTTGATGAAAAATACTACCGCCATTTAAGTGGAGGAATACTAGAAGCGTTTGGTAAGTTATTTTATAGAGACTTAAAAGTTTATTTATATCCGATGTTGGATGAGTTTAAAGAAGTCATCGACTCTGAAAACTTGAAAGTGCATCCTCGAATGAAAGAGTTGTATAAATTCTTTAAATTCAACGGAAAAGTGATTGATGTAGTAGATTATGAAAAGAAAAACTTAGAGATCTTTTCTCGCGAAGTTTTGAAAATGATTACGCATGGTATCCCAGGATGGGAGTCTATGTTACCCGATGGAACGGCTAATTTGATAAAAGAACACCGTCTTTTTGGATATGACCCCAATAAAGTTTTGGAAGAAGTATAAAACAAAAAACCTCAATTGAATTTCAATTGAGGTTTTTTTATCCTGCCTGCGTGAGGGATTGCATCGGAAAGCCCACAGTGGCATGCGTGGTAACAAATGGCACGCGGACTTGCAGTAAAAGCCCGACACCGGCCCAATTTACTATATAGGTTAGCATCTAAATTGGGGCTGGTGACACGCCCCAGTTATTTTAATATTTGTGAGGCGTGAGCCTTGGTTTTTACATCGGTAATAATGTCTTCAATGTTTCCATTTTCATCGATTACAAAGGTGGTTCTGTGGATACCGTCGTACTCTTTTCCCATGAACTTTTTGGGACCCCAAACCCCAAATGCTTGAATGACCTCTTTGTTTTCGTCTGCGAGTAACGGAAAAGGGAAATCATATTTTTCTTTGAATTTTGCTTGTGCTTTTTGACCATCGGCACTCACTCCAAGGAGTGCATAGTTGTGTTTGGTAAAAGTTTCAAAATTATCTCTTAGGTCGCAAGCTTCGGCAGTACAACCTGGGGTATTTGCTTTTGGATAGAAAAAAACGACTAATTTTTTACCTTTATAATCGCTCAATTTGTGCGTATTCCCGTCTTGATCAAGGCTTGAAAAAGCAGGTGCAGGATTTCCAATTTGTAATGTTGTCATGTGCTTGTTTTTAGGTTGTTTTTGTCAATAAAATTAACGTATTTTACAGTATAAATTTACAATAATGACGAAAAAAGAGCGTGTAACATTTGTTATAAATACGTTAAAAGAATTATATCCTACCATTCCGATTCCGTTGGATCATAAGGACCCTTATACCTTATTGATAGCAGTTTTGTTATCGGCGCAATGCACAGATGTGCGGGTGAATCAAATCACCCCGCTTTTGTTTGCAAAGGCAGACAATCCATTTGATATGGTCAAAATGTCGGTAGAAGAGATCAAAGAAATCATTCGTCCGTGCGGATTATCTCCAATGAAATCGAAAGGAATTCATGGATTGTCACACATCCTGATTGAAAAATACAAAGGGGAGGTTCCTCAAAGTTTCGAAGCTTTGGAGGCCTTACCAGCTGTGGGTCATAAAACGGCTAGTGTAGTCATGAGTCAGGCTTTTGGTGTGCCCGCTTTTCCGGTTGATACCCATATCCATCGATTGATGTACCGATGGAATTTGACTTCGGGTAAAAATGTAGTTCAGACAGAGCGTGATGCAAAGGCTTTGTTTCCTGAGTCTTGTTGGAACGATTTGCATTTGCAAATTATCTGGTACGGCCGTGAATATTCACCTGCAAGGGGATGGGATCTTGAAAAAGATATCATTACCCAAACAATAGGAAGAAAAGATATTATAAAAGAATATTATAAACAAAAATCCCGATAGATTCGGGATTTTTGATGCTTTAGTTTGAAATAAATTCTATTTTTTTTCCATTTACCGTAAAGTAATTCAGGGCTTTGGAATAGTTTAAAATAAAATTTATTGTTTCTTTTTTCGGTAAGCTTGGAGCATTTACCGTTGCATTTTTAGAGTAAAGTTTTGCCATATAATGAGTACAAATAATTGATATCATTACTAACGCATCTCTTCCTCAATTATTGCATTAAGAAGTTAAAATAATATTATTTTTTTCTATTATTTTTCTCATGTTGATTACTGCGTATCTCATTCTTCCAAGAGCAGTATTGATGCTTACTCCTGTAATTTCTGAAATTTCTTTAAAGCTTAAATCTTGATAAATGCGCATCATTAAAACTTCTTTTTGATCGTTTGGAAGTTCTAATATCAGTTTTTGCAAATCTTTCTCAATGACATCTGAAATGATCAACCCTTCGATGGTAGGTGAAGAGTCGGTTAATATATTGAAAATAGAAAACTCTTCGGTTTCACGAAGCATGGGCATTTTCTTGTTTTTGCGATAATGATCCACGATTAAATTATGTGCAATTCGCATCACCCAAGGTAAAAATTTTCCTTCTTCGTTATACGAATTGGATTTTAATGTTTTGATCACTTTAATAAATGTGTCTTGAAAAACATCATCAGCCATGTCTCGATCCGCCAATTTCGAATATATAAATCCGTAAATTTTTGATTGATGTCTGTTGATTAATACCGATAGCGCGTTTTCATCGCCAGCGATATAGTTCTTTACCAATAAAGCGTCTGGGGTGTGAAGAGTAGCCATAAAAATACCTTTTAGTGTGTGAATAATTCTAAATAATGTAATCTAAAAAGTAATTTTTTGTATAGGCTATTTTGTTTTTTGAGTGTTAATTATAGCCAAATATACTATAATAAAATGTTATAAAACAAATAAAATTTTAAATTTTAACATTTTTCATACAATAAATAGTGAATTGTTCGGTATTTTCTAACAAAAAAACAGACTTTACGAAGAATAAAGTCTGTTTTGTCAATGGGTTGTTTTTGTTTTATTGATATACTCTTATGTAATCAATTTCAAACTTTTGAGGAAAGATCGTATCGTCAATTTCATGTCCGCCAAAATTACCTCCAACAGCTGCATTTACTATGATATAGAAAGGCTGGTTAAAGGGCCATGTGTTTTCGTTTTTGGGTTCTGGTTGAAAGGTGTACACTTCTTTATCATCGATCAAGAAAACGATTTTGTCCTTTGTCCAATCAATTGCATACAGATGAAATCCTTCTTCTATATTGCTGATGGTTGTTTTTTTGGTGTTGATTGTATTTCCGTGGCTATCTTGTGTATGCAAGGAAGTATATGCCATATGAGGCTCTCTTCCTACATATTCTAAAATGTCAATTTCACCACATTTGGGCCATCCGATTTCTTTAATATTGGATCCCAACATCCAAAAGGCAGGCCAAATTCCTTTTCCTACAGGTATTTTCGCTCTTGCTTCTATTCGACCGTACTGAAATTCTTTCTTTTTAGCTGTAGTGATACGAGTTGACGTATAGTTTTCATTTTCTTTTTTTATTTCGATGGTCAACATGCCATTGGAAACAGTGTGGTTTGAATTTGTGTAGCTTTGTTTTTCATTATTTCCCCATCCACAGATACTGGGACATCCATCACCTAATTCGTAATTCCAAATAGTTGTATTTAGTTCACTACCATTAAAATTTTCTTCCCAAATCAATTTTTTGTCTTGGGCAAATGAAAATAATGAAGAGAGTAGGAGTAGCGAAGATAGAAAATGTTTCATGCTATTAATTTAATTCAAATTTTGCTTCTAATACATCTTGCGAGTTACCTCCGATGTAGACTTTAAAATCCCCTTTTTCTGCTTCCCAAATTTTGTTTGCCGTATAGAATGTTACCATTTTTTCATTGATAACAAACTCAACTGTTTTGGTTTCATTTGGGTTTAATTCGATCATTTTAAAATCTTTTAACTCCTTCACAGGTCTAGTAATACTTCCAAATAAATCTTGAATATATAATTGGACTACTTCTTTACCTTTTACATTACTGTTGTTTTTTATTTTTACAGAAACGATGATTTCGCCATTTTTTGTAAACGATGTTTTGTTTAGTTGTAAGTTTCCGTATTCAAATTTAGAATAGCTTAAACCGTATCCAAAAGGAAATTGTGGCGATGTTTTTTCATCAATATAATGTGTCCAAAACACGCTTTCTGGATCATTCGTTGAAGGTCTTCCTGTACTCATGTGGTTGTAGTACAAAGGGAGTTGGCCCACACTTCTTGGAAAAGTTACCGGAAGTTTACCACTAGGGTTATAATCGCCGTACAGTACTTGTGCAATCGCATTTCCACTTTGCGTACCTAGTTGCCATGTCTCTACAATTGCTGGAATGTTTTTCGCAGCCCATGGAATAGCAAGAGGTCTACCATTTGTAAGCACGAGTACAATGTTTGGATTCACTTTATACACTTCTTCTAATAGTTCTTGTTGAACACCCGGGATGCCAATTTCTGAACGACTTCTTCCTTCTCCAGATTGCAATCCATGTTCTCCTAATACCATGACCACAACGTCTGCGTTTTTCGCAGCTTCGATTGCTTCTGCAAATTCAGATTTGTCCGTGGTATTGATTTTTGTTTCTTTTACAAATAGGGTAGTGCCAATGGCCACATCCGCTCCTTTTTTATAGGTTAATTGATTGCCGGTATATTTTTGCAAACCTTCTAGTACCGATACGGCCGAGTTATCATCTGCAGCAATTCTCCAGTTACCAAGCGGACTTGTTTTGTCGTTGGCTAACGCACCAATCAAGGCAATTTTTTGTCCTGATTTATTTAAAGGCAATAGGTTTTTGTCATTTTTTAATAATACAATCGATTTTTTGGCCATGTCTAATACGCCCTCTTGGAATTCTTTTTTTCCAACAGTCGCAGTTTCGATGTCTTCGTTGCAATATTTGTATGGATTTTCGAAAAGACCCATTTCAAATTTAATTCTTAAAATGCGTTTGGCAGCGTCATCGATAGTCGCTACTTTCACTTTTCCTTCTTTGACCAGTGTAACTAAGTGCTCAACATATAGATATGATTCCATATCCATATCCGATCCAGCATTGATTGCAAATTCAGCGGCTTGTTTGCCATCTTTAACATATCCGTGCGAAATCATTTCGGCAATAGATCCCCAGTCTGAAACGACAAATCCTTTGAATCCCCAATCTTTCTTTAATATGTCTCTTTGTAAATAAGCGTTCCCAGTGGCAGGGATTCCATTTACAATATTAAATGAATTCATGAACGTTTTTACATCTGCATCCACACAGGCTTTGAACGGAGGAAGGATGTTGTTTTGTAGTTCAAATTCACTAAAATCTACCGTATTGTAATCTCTTCCGGCTTCAGAATAACCATAACCAGCGAAATGTTTGGCGCAAGCCATGATTTTTTTAGTAGAATTAAAATCGGTTCCTTGAAATCCTCTCACTCGCGCAAAAGCAATTTTACTCCCAAGATATGGATCTTCTCCCGCGCCTTCCATGATGCGACCCCAACGGGCATCTCTTGAAACATCGACCATAGGAGCAAACGTCCAGTTGATTCCTACAGCTGCCGATTCTTCTGCTGCAATGGCCGCCGAATTTTCGATGGCATCCAAATCCCAGCTTGCTGCTTCAGCAAGTGGAATAGGGCTTATTGTTTTTAAACCATGAATTACATCAAACCCGAACAATAAAGGGATTCCGAGACGTGTTTCTTCAACAGCTATTTTTTGGATTTTTTTTACATTTTTTACCCCTTTGATATTGAGCATGGACCCAACCAGGCCTTTTTTAAGATGCTCATATTTTATTGCTGCAGCTCCTTCCTTTGGATCGGGTCCTGTAACGTCCCAAAAGCCATTGTACTGATTGAGTTGCCCTATTTTTTCTTCAAGGGTCATCAAGTTCAATAATGAATCTACTTTTTGATCAATTGAAGTTACAGCATGCACTTTACCAACGTTTGGTTGGGTAGCACATCCTATCGAAATAAGAATTAAAAGGGTGAAAAATATGTTCCTGATTTTCATTTTACTGTTTTTAAAATCTAAGAATTATTGGTAAACTCTTACGAAATCTACTTCCATACTAGATTGGCTAAACGCCGGATCAATGGCACCACCAAAGTTTCCTCCCATGGCTACGTTCAATATGATAAAGAAATTGTTATTGAATGGTACATTTCCGTTATTGATGAATGAATGGAATAACACATTATCCACATAAAACTTGATTGAATTTGGCGTCCAAACTGCTTTGTATGTTTTAAATCCGGATGAAACTCCTGGGAAAACAGATGAGTTGGTGTTGGCATTTCCACCTGAATTGTTTGGATAATGTAACGTTCCATGGATACGATTGGGTTCATTACCTTTGTGCTCCATGATGTCAATTTCTCCACAAGCTGGCCAACTGGCAGTTGTTATGTTGGATCCAAGCATCCAAATTGCAGGCCATGTTCCGCCGCCTACTGGTAATTTGGCTCTCACTTCAATTTTACCATATTTAAAATCAAATTTACCTTGCGTTTTTAAACGTGCAGAAGTATAATTAGATCCTCCTTGCGCTTGCGCTTTTGCTGTAATTTTTAAGCTTCCACCTTGTACAATAGAGTTGCTAGCCGTATTGGTGTAATATTGAGATTCGTTATTACCCCATCCGCCAGCGCCGGTATCATAACCCCATTTTGCTGGGTCAGGAGCTCCGTCAGTATTAAATTCATCTGACCAAATTAAGTTGGTATAATCAGCAATAGGATCTTGTACAGGAGGTACCGTGGTAAAAATGTGGTACCAAGCTAAACCTGTATTGTTTCCTTGTAATACACGTACTACCATTCTATTGTCTGTGATCGATAATATTTCGTACGAATTACTTCCTACATAGTACCCCATGAATCCATTGTCTGAAAAGTTCATTACTGTACCTCTTGTTTGTCCCGGTACGTTATTTGCTTTTACCAATGATTCAGAGGGTGCTAATGATACATTTTTTTGACCTGATGTATCGTATGAATAGCAATAATCATATCCTGCAGTTCCGTTGGCTACTCCCTGGTACGAAGCATTGAAATAAGTGCTTCCATTGTTGTTTAGTTCAAATTTTAATTGGTTGTTTACTTTTGAAAATTTCAAAACATTTTGATACAAACAGCTGCTTTCTGGTGTTCCTAGTTTTTCCCATGGTTGAGCCATGTAGTAGTAAGCAAAATAATTTTGTTCTGCATTGGTTGAGTTTGGCCCAACTCCTAAGTGACCGATTTCGGTTGCAGAAAAATACCAGTTTTTACTGGTTCCTCCTGTTAAATAACCCACAGCTTCATCATCTGTAAAATTACTTAGTACTTCTACTTCGATGTTTTTTGTAGTAGAAACACCACCTTTTCCAGATGCAATTACTGTTACGGTAAAGGTATTTACGCCATTTTGAGTATATCTTTTTTCGAAAATTCCACTAGGTGCATTTTGACTTGTTCCGTCACCAAAAATGTATTTGTAAGAAATAGCATGATCTGCAGTAGCTGCAAATCGAACCAATCCAGATCCATCACCAAATGGTTCTGCAGTAGATTGTCCTACAATGGTCGCCGTTACTTGTAAGTTGGAAGGAGTTTCGATTTCGCCAAAACTAGCTTCATCTGCCTGACAATTAATTAGAATAAAAGGCAGTATCATGAAGAGGATACTTTTGAATATATTATTTTTCATAGTTTTCATATTTTTTGTCTGCTATTAATTAGATTGTTTGATGTCGTCAAAATAGTAAGTTGCTCCATTTCCTGCATTTCCAAATGCAAAAAACACCACGACTCTTTGGTACGTATTTGTTAGACTGATTCCTGTAAAATCGAAGGTAATTTCTTGCCAACCGTTTGCTAATGTAATGTTTGCATCTTTTTCGATGTTGATGTTGGCATTGGCTAAATTTTCAAGTTTCATTTTAGCAATAATTCCTGATTGAGGTGACCAAACTTTCATCTTGATTTTTTTCAAAGATGTAAAATTAATCGGATTGGTTAGTTCAATAAACGAACCTGCCCAAGTTTGAGATCCAACGCTTTTTGTCAAAGCACCTACTTTAGCAGAAGGATTGATTCCACCCGAATTTGTATTGTTAGCTACAACGGTAGATGCCCCACCAAAATTTGTAAACGAATAAGGCAAAGTCGCTGATTCAAAATCCAACGGAAGACCAATAATAACCGGGATGGTTACGGTTACATTTTGTGTGTATTCTGTAGTAGCGACACCACCTGTAATGGCAACTACTTTGATCGTATATGTTCCAGGATTTGTATAGGTATGAGAAATCGTCTCTCCTTCCATAAAAGTAACTGCCGTGTCAGGTGTATTTTCACCAAAATACACTTTAAAACCCGTTTCAAAATTGGCTGTAGCCTGAACGGTAACTCCCAAACTATTCGTTGGGATAGGAGTAATAGTAGCTACCAAATTGGTAGGTGCAAAAAAGGTCACATTTAATGGAAGTGTTTTTTCTGATGTTTTTCCATTCAATGTTGTTCCAACTACTTTCACTTGAAAGGTTCCTTCAAGATATGTATGCTCAATTGTTTCACCTGCGTTTAAGGTGGCTGGCGTGGTCGTTGCATCACCAAAATAAACATTGAACTGAGTAAAACCTTCCCCAGTTGGTGCAATTGTTACTTTACCCGAGTTATCTTGTTTGATTGTTAAGGTCGCATCTATGTTGGTAGGTGCCTGAATGTTGTCTAAATTAATTTCTTCATTCTCTTGTGTACATGACACAACTAGTGAGCCAAGAAATAGTGCTACGAATGCTATACTTTTTTTCATAATATTCATTTATTAATATCCAGGATTTTGTTGCCAGTTACCGTTAGAAAATTGAATTTCTTCAAACGGAATAGGGAATAGTTCATTTTTATTTGTTGTAAAGCCTGTTATTTTTTCGGCTGCTTTACCTGTTCTAACTAAGTCAAAAAAGCGGTGACCTTCTCCCATTAGTTCGACTCTTCTTTCTTTCCAGATAAAATCAGTTAATGCGGTTCCAGTTGCTGTAATGTCATGGTTGGTATCTCCAAATGCTCTACGTCTTACTAAATTTAAGTATTCTTTTGCTTTGGTGTCATTTCCACTTCTATTGTGTGCTTCCGCTGCCATTAACAAAACATCCGCATATCTAATCGAACGATAGTTGTTTGGGTTGGTTAAATTTTGATCTCCAATATTGGTATCTCCTTTTCGAGCTAAATATTTTCTATTGTAAAATCCGGTGTGTTTGTAACCTGTTCCGAAAGTTGCATTGTTAGCTGCCGCCCAAGCTTCAATATCTAGAATGGCTACATTTTTACGATTGTCACCTACTTCAAATGCGTTGTAAGCATCTTGTGTTGGTACATTAAAGCTGTATCCACCATCAAAGAACGGGCCGTTGTAATTTCTAATTCCGTTGAAACCAACAGCTACATTTCCTTCGCTACATTGTAAACATCCAAAATCTGCTCCTTGTGCATCTGTGTACTGAATTTCAAAAACAGATTCGGTTCCGTTTTCTCCTGTGTGTTCAAAAATAGCATTGTAATTTGCTACCAACGAATAGGTGTTAGATGAAATTAATTGATCAAAAATGGCTGCTGCAGGTGCGAATTTATTTTGATACAAATAGGCTTTACCTAACAAGGCTTGTGCTGCTCCTTTGGTAGCTCTACCTGTTTGTGCCGCAGATGGGTTTAAGTATTGCGATGCAAAAAGCAAGTCAGATTCTATTGAAGCATACACTTCATCAACCGAAGAACGAGGAATCGTTTTTTCGTCATTCAAACTAAAGCGTTGGTCTCCTTTTAATGGGATTCCACCAAACCATTTTACCAATTCGAAGTGGTAGTAGGCTCTTAAGAAACGAGTTTCGGCAATGACTTGATTTTTATTGGCAAAATCTGTTTTGTCTTTGAACTCAAGAATGTAGTTACAACGTTGTACACCTGCAAACATCCAATCCCAAAGATTTTTTAAGTTGGCATTCACCGCTGTATGCGTCATTTCGTCTACTTGTTGGATACCTGGGGTATCGGTAGCAGCTTCTCCTCCCGAAAGGGTGTTGTCTGAAGCAATTTCGCCCATCAATACATTTATGTAGCTTGAGTGAAGCATGTCATAGGCACCAATCAAGGCATTGTTGTAATCAGATTCAGAGTTAAAATAATTTTCTGAGTCCAATGAGTAAACGGGATCTACATTAGCAAACTCATCTGAGCAAGAAGTTGAAAATAGCAAACTAAATGCTACGATTGCTGTTGATTTTATGATATATTTTTTCATACTATTAATTTAGAAATTTACATTTAATCCTAACATATAGGTTTTTGGAGTAGGATAAAATCCGTAATCAATTCCTCCACTTATTGGGTTACCGCTGTTGGCAGCTGGATCAAATCCTTTGTATTTTGTGAACGTATACACGTTGTTAACAGATGTGTAGATTCTTAATTTAGTTATACCTGCTTTTTCTAAGTACTTTTTGTTAAAGCTATACCCTAATTGTAAATTTTGGATTCTTAAAAAAGAGGCATCTTCTACAAAATAGCTAGAAAAAACGGTGTTTGTTGAAGCACCTGCAGTCACTCTTGGTACGGTATTGCTTGAGCCTTCTCCAGTCCAACGATCTAATACGTAGTTTAACTTATTTAGTTTTGCTTCTGTTCTTTCGTAATTTCTAATCAAGTCATTTCCGATTGAAGCATACGAATAAGCAACAAAATCAAAGTTCTTGTAATTGAAAGAAAGATTTAAACCTAGTGTGTAATCTGCAATTGGTTTTCCGATATACGTTCTGTCTTTTGCATCAATCACATCATCACCATTGATGTCTTTGTATCTCAAATCCCCTGGTGCCGAAACAGCTCCAAGTGCGGCTTGTGAAGGATGTGCGTCTACTTCCGCTTGGTTTTGGAAAATTCCGTCGGTTTCATATCCGTAAAACACTCCAATTGGCTGTCCTACTACCATTCTTGTAGGGTACAATGAATTTCCAACTCCAAAAGAACCGCCTTCTAAGTAGCCAGTACTGTTGTCTACTTGTAGTACTTTGTTTTTAAGTGTTGTAATGTTAAAACCTACACTGTATTTTAAATCACTTGAGATTACATTGTTGTAGTTGAAAGCCAATTCAATTCCTTTGTTGCTTACCGTTCCAGCGTTTACCGTAGGGGCACCCGAACCTGGAGCTGTTCCTCCGTTGATTCCAGAAATTGGAACGTATTGAATTAACAATTTACTTCTTCTATCGTCAAAATAATCTGCTGTAATGTCTAATTTTTTGTCAAATAATTTGATGTCCAAACCAGCATCGAATTTTTTATCAGCTTCCCATTGGATTTTGCTATTCGGAATCACTCCCGTAGCCACACCATTGGTTAATGTATTGTTGAAAACATACGTTGCTTCTCCGGTTAACAAAGATCGGTATCTAAAATCACCAATGTTGTCATTTCCAAGTTCTCCATAACTGGCTCTTAATTTTAAGAAATTGATGTATTTGTTTTCTTTGAAAAATGGCTCGCTAGATACCACCCATCCTGCTAAAATAGAAGGGAAAACAGCCACTCTATTGTCAGGACCAAAACGGCTCGAAGTGTCACGTCTTAAAATTCCTGAAAGTAAGTAACGGTCTTTATAACTGTAATCAACCGTACTAAAAAATGAAGATCTGCGGTAAATACCACTGTAAGAACCTGCGTCTTTTACTCCGGCACCACCTGTTCCTTGTGCAATACTAATGTCTGCAAATTCCCATGAATTGTATGGAATATCATAACCAGTCCCATACAGACCCGTGTCGGTATATTGGAAAACAGTTGTTCCTAAATTTATTTTTATTTTGTGGTTTTCTCCCAGTTTAGTATCGTATTCTGCAAACAAATCCAGGGTGTAATCACCAGCATTGATGTTGTTTTGTGCTACCACACTTCGTGTTACGTTAAATACTTTGTTCGGTCCGTAATCAATAACTTTGTAGAAAGCTTTTCCATTACTTCTGCTCGAATTGAATCCAATTCTTGAAGTGAATTTTAATCCTTTCATGGCTAAGTAATCTAATTTTACAGAACCACTTAATTTTTTCAAATTATATGCATTGTATGTATTGTTTATTTGAGCCAATGGATTGATAACTTCACTTCCATAACCAGAAGTTGAAGGTACTAAAGTGTAGTCACCATTTGAATCGAAAGGCGATAATATGGCCGGTGTGTTGATCGCATTGAATAACACAGATCCAAGTCCGTTTTCAGCCAAGCTGGTTCTATTAAAATCGGTAAAAATGAAATTCGTTGCTAATTTGAATTTATCTGATAAATCAGCACCTAAAGCCAAACGAGCGGTGCTTCTGTCAAATCCCGATTTTTCTAATCCTACAATACCTTCTTGTTTGATGTTGGATCCACTGAAAGAGTAGGTGATGTTTTCTGATCCGCCCGAGATGGTAAAATCATTGTTGTGAATAGGTGCTTTTTGGAACACTTCGTTTTGCCAGTTAGTACCAGTTCCAAGTCCGCTTGCATTTGGGTAAGGCAATGCTTGACCTGAGTTGGCATAACTTTCATTTAATAGTAAAGCATATTCAGTAGCGTCTAACAAGGATAGTTTTTTGGTTGTTTCTTGCATTCCAACATACGAATTGAAGCTTACTTTTGTTTTCGTATTTTTCTTTCCTTGTTTGGTTGTTACCAAAATAACTCCATTGGCTCCAATCGCACCATATACTGCCGCTTGCGCATCTTTCAGTACTGTAAACGATTCGATGTCAGATGGGTTTAATAAGTCCATTGAACCCGCATATCCGTCAATCAATACCAGTGGACCGTTAGCCCCATTGGTAGAAATACCACGAATTCGGATGTCATAACCAGAACCCGGTGCTCCAGAACCCGTTGTTACACTTACTCCGGCAACAGTTCCTTGTAGAGCAAGTTCTGCTTTGATGGGTTTTAAGTCATCGATTGTTTTTGAAGTAATTACAGAAACCGATCCGGTAACGTCTTTTTTCTTTTTTGAACTATATCCCACAACTACTACTTCGTCCAATACTTTTTTATCTTCTTGAAGTG
>JACCDN010765352.1_pt1 | contig 21135 bp, 12 predicted proteins | sample 7441691 | NCBI WGS metagenome assembly JACCDN01 (sample SAMN15323439, study PRJNA562643) | freshwater metagenome | isolation source: river surface water | place: USA:Blue River Watershed | collected 2017-08-16 | reverse complement strand
ACTGCTCCGACTACTACTGCTCCGACTACTACTGCTCCGACTACTACTGCTCCGACTACTACTGCTCCGACTACTACTGCTCCGACTACTACTGCTCCGACTACTACTGCTCCTATTTTAACTATTCCAACTACAAACAATAACATTCAAAATAATCAAGTTATTGTGGAAAAGCCAGTTGAAATTAAAGATAAGCCAGTTGAAATTAAAGATAAACCAGTTGAAATTAAAGATAAACCAGTTGAAATTAAAGATAAACCAGTTGAAATTGAAGTCAAGCCAGTTGAGATTGAATTTAAGGAAGTTGAGAAAGTCAAGCTAGTTGAGAAAGTCAAACCAGTTGAGATTGTGGAAAAACCAGTTGAGATTGTGGAAAAACCAGTTGAAATTGTTAAAGAAAAAGTTGTTTTATCATATAAAGATGTTAGCAAGAAAATAGTTTCTACTAAAAAAGATAATTCATCAAACATTAAGCTTGAAACCAATCCTAAAACTATTCCTGAAACTAAATCAAATAAAAACAGTAGAGGGTCAGATAATAACAGAAACAAAAGAAGAGTTGATAATAATTCAAAAACCTCAAGTCAAAAAATTGAGACAGAATCTGACGATAATAAACAAAAAGTTCAAGTTATTTCAGTAATTCCAGTTCAATCTAATGAAAAAAAGACTTGGAGCCAATTAGTTGCAGAAAGTGCTAAATCAATTAATGACGAATGGTAAAAATATTTTATTATAAAAAAATTATTTATATAAATATAAGATATATATATCTTAAAAATATGTCTAATATTCAAAAAATTATTTATTTAATTATTATTCTTGTTATTTTAAAAATATGGTATGATAGAGAAAATTTTGCTTGTTCAGATCATAATGATGCTATAGTTATTAATTATAATGCTTGTTATAATGACCCTGATGAAAGATGTACAGTAATGGATTCATTAAGTGGTAAGGCCTTTTGTACTAAAAGGTAATTAATTATATTTATAAATGTATATACAAATATATAGCATATTTATATATATAAAAAAATTGAAAATATTTGCGTCTGATTAGCCTATTTAATAAAATAACTAAGTATGATGTATTGATTTATAATTTTAAAACAAATATCATTCAACCCCAACCCCTATATATTTTTACCATGCAACAATTTAACATGTCAAATTTATATTCTACTCCTGTTGTTACTCCTGCTGTCGCTTCTGCTGCATCTAATTCTACATCTGCTAGTTTTGCTCCTATTTCTGCCGTATCTGCTGCTTTTACTGCTCAATCTGAAAATATGAACACGAATTGTTATAATCATAATATTTCCTATGGTCAGTATCAGAAAATACCAACAACTCCTGTATATCAAAATTATCCTCAGAATAATATTTATTCACAGAATAATACTTATCCTCAGAATAATCCTATGTATCAAGCCTTTGGTCATCAAATGAGTTCTAATTCTAATTCTAATTCTAACACTAATCAAGACTTCTTAATTTCTCAGTTATTGAGTCAGTTGAGTAACTTGAATGCGACTGTGGAAAAAAAGAATCAGGAAATTATAGCTTTGACTCGAGAAAATGAAATGTTGAAAACTCAATTATCACATACAAATTCTTCCGCACCAGCTTATAAACCTGCATCTTGTCAATCTAAGGTTACAGATAAAACATCTAGTAAACTTGGAACTGAAGTAACCGAGTCAGTAGATACTAATAGTAAAAAGAATACTAAGGCTGATACCAAGGCGAATACTAAGTCGAATACTAAGGCGAATACTAAGGCGAATACTAAGGCGAATACTAAGGCGAATAATAAGTCTGACGAGGAGATGCAAAAAGATAAATTAGAATGTGTTACTTATCTCCAAGCTCTTTATAGCAATGGTGATAAAAAACGCGCTAATGTAGTTTATACTGCTGGTTGTGAGTTAAATTCAGGAAATGAGTATCACCATGAAGTTTTACAGGATGTTGATAAACCAATTATTAGTATACTTGGTAAATACGATAGTAGAACTGTATCTAAGGCTTGGCGCGAGGAAGCTATGAAAAGTGCTGGATTAAATCCTTCAGATAAACCAGTATAACTGTTTTACATAAAAGTTTTACATAAGAGTAAACTAAATATAAATTTTATATATTATAATTATAAATTTATATCAAAAAATCTCATTTTTATTTATTTTTGAAATAATTTAAAATCACCAAATAAAGTTTTTGTATTAGATTCTAACTTATAAAATTTAGCTCTTAAATTACCTTTTGGTGTGGTATAAAATATTGTATAATCATTTGGAGAAAAGCTTCCTACTAATTGGTCTAAATTACCCATAAATATATTTGAATAGGTTAGTTCTTTAGATTTAATTGTAATAAGATAAAAATTAAAAGATAATCTTTTAATAATAACTTGTCCTTTAACAAATTCTTGATAAATTTTATTTTTATTTGTATCATAAGTATTAATATTACCTTTGTAATCCCAATAAGTTTTAGTTTTCATATTTATATATAAATAATTTAAAAAATTTTTTTATTAAATGAAAAATATATTTTTTATTTTTTATAATATTTACAATTTTTATATAGAATAATTTTTTTTTATTCAAGTATAATATATATACAAAATATGGATAGACTTACTGTTATCATTGTTTTAATTGTTTTTTTAGTTATTATTAAAATGACTATGCCCAGTTCTGATTCATTCAAGTTACTTGATACTAACTATATCAAGAGAAATATGCTTAATAATCAACCCGCTAATGGATTTTTATTAGATACATCTGCTCCTTATCGTTAAATATCGTTAAATATTATTAATAAATATTTATTAACAAATATTTTTACAAATATATTTTTTATTTATTATCTTAAGTAAAAAATTGATTTTTATATATAAAATTAATACATGTATACTAATATATACATTAAACTCATAAAAATACTAATATGAATAACTTTAATTTAATACAAGCTCCAAATGGATATTATTATCTAAAATATGATATGGGTAATACATATTATAAAGGAATCATAAATCCTGCTTTATTTTTTGAAGAAATAAGAACTAATTATATAGAAATAGTTAAAGAAGCAATTCAATATTTTAGAAAAACAAGTACAAATGACCCTTCAATAACTTCTGTTTTTGAATATGTTGATGGTGATAAAAACAATTTTATTATAAGTTTTGTAATTAACAATACTTATGTTAAATTTAGTAAAATTATTAAAATTGAAGTTGATAAATATGCTAAAACATTAGAAGAATATATTGGAGAACAAGAATATAAATTTTTAGATTTACAAAATACTTTGGAACAACAAAATAAAGAAATTTCAATTAATCAATCCAAAATATTAGCTTTGGAAAATAAAATTTTAGAATTAGAGATAAAAAATACTGAATTAATTACAAATTTATCAAATATTGATAACAGAACTAATGATATTGTTAAATTAGTTTTAGAGCAATTAACAATTCATAATTCAAAGTTTAGCAGTACAACAGGAACAACAAATTTATTTCAAAATCAACAACAAACTAATCAAAATACTAACCAATTTTTAAATCAGGATAAAAATCAAACAAACAAGTTAACAAATTTTAATTTTGTTAATAAAAATACTAATCCTAAACCTTTTTCAAATCCTAATTTAAATATTAATTTTGGTAGTAATTCGAATAATAATACAAGTGGAAATTTAGGTAAAAGACCTATTACATTTTCAAATTTGAATTTAAATTCAAATTCAAATTCAAGTAATTGTGAAGTAAAAATAAGTAATACTGAAGAAAAAAAAGATAATTGTACAATTGAATTATAAAAATATATTTAATCTAAGTTAAAAAGTATCAAAAATATTTATTAAATTTTTTATAATAAATTTTAATATAAAAAATAATAAAAATTTTTAATGTATGAATAATATATATAATATTATACATTTGATGAATAATCAAAGTAATTTTATTGAAGATACTGAAAAAATATCTTGGTTTAAAAATCAAGTTGGAGATATTAGCAATACTGAATTTTATAAAAATAAACTAGCTTCTACTTCTGATATATATAATTTTATTCTTGATCCTGATTTTAAAGAATATTTTGATTTAATGTTTGTAGATTTTGTAAATAAAGAAGAAATTTATAAAGATTTAATACATTTTGTTCCATTTAATACTATAATAAAATCTTCTGAGTCTGTTCCAATTAAATTAAAAGGACATAAAACTTCATATACTGAAAATGAAAAAGAATATAATAAATCAGATACTTTATTTAAAATTAAAAGTGAATTTAATACTGAAGAAGCCAGGTTAAAAGAATGTGAAAAAGGAATTACAACTAGATTTTATACACAACAAAATATATCAAATACTAATAATAATGTTGATATAACAAGTGATAGTTATATAGTAAGTTTTGATATTGGATATACTGCTGAACAAATTTATACTAAAGATGTTGGTGAGGGGTTTTTAACAGATATAACTTATAAAAAATTCAATTTTAATAGTGATTATAAAGGAACATTAATATATAAGGGTGAAGTATATGATATTAAATATAATTATTATGGAAAATCAGATGAGTTAATTATTAGTGCTAATAATAAAAAAAAAATATATACAAGTGAAAGTAAAGATGATAACGTTAGATATAAAACATATTTAGATGCATATTATTACGTTTTATCTGAACATTATGGTATTAATGCTGAAAATGATTATAAATCAGGTTTATTTGGATTAGCAGGGTTAATAGATATTATTTGTAAATATCTAACTGATATTAAAAATGATGAAAATAATATTTATACAAAGATAAACGATTCTAATAAAAAAGAAAAAGAATTAAATCCATTAAAAAAAAATTATGGAACTTTATTTGATAAATTTATAAATGAAGAAGATTTGTTAGTAGTGTCTAGGTCTGAAATTAAAAATAAAATATCATCTCTCATATATAAATTTAATTTAATAGTTAGTAAACAAGATGAACTAATTAAAAAACAGTTAGAATATCAAACATTTTTTAATAAATTTAATAGTAATTTTTTTAATAATACTGTAAAAAAAATATTTACACAAAAAGAAAATTTTAATAACGAGTTTGAAATTAATTTAGAAAATCCAAATAAACCAGATATTTTTAATAATATTAAAATAATTTCTAATACAAATACTGATTTAAGTAAACAACTTATAAATGAAATTGACGAGATTTGTATAAAATTAGATAATGATAATACATCAAATGTATTGAAATTAGGTTGTGATTTAATAAATAAATCTCTAGAATTTATTATAAATATTACTACTTCTATAAATTATCCCATTAACCAATTTATTATAAATAAAATAGCTAAATTACCTTTAGTATTATATAATAAAATTAAAAATAATTCTTCAGAAATAGAAAAGATTCAAGATGAATTTGTAATTAAAATTTTTAATAATTTTGGTTTTTGGATAAAAGTTGTATGTAATAGTCCATTGGCTCAAATTTATAAATATGCATATTTATTATTATTAAACCTTATTATTGGAAATATAAATTTAAATAACTATACTTATGATGAAGAAAATAAAGATAATAAAGAAAATTATAAATATTTTGTTGATACAAAAGCTATTATTGAAGAATTTATTATTGATATTAATTCTGTTCCTCTCAACTCAATATCATTAATTAAAGATATTAATATAATTAAAGATGGTTTATCTGATTTAAAATTATGGTATTGGAATAATGAAAGTTTAATTAATATATTTGTATTACAAAGAAATTTAATTAAAAGTATTACACCAGATAAAATTTTAACTACAGCTGATTTAGATATTTGTCATATTTTAGATATTAATGATAATTATTTTAAAGGAGTTGAAGTACCAGATACCAATATGTTTAGAGGAGATAGAGTTGATATATCAGATAATAAAAGTAGTTTTTATGGTGATAAAATGAATAAATCTTTTGATAATTATGCTCCTCCACTAAAAATTCATGATACTGCCTTTTTATTAAAATTTATTAATTTCAATACTTTAGGACAAGTTAAATCAAAAAAAACTACTGAAATTAAATTAAATGATTTAGATAAAGTTTCAATGTTACTACAAATTGTGAATAATTGTAAAATGAAAAATTTAGAAAAATCAAAATTTCCATTTCAAATTCCTTATGTAGAAGATAATTTTGAATTTTATTTAGATAATTATAAAGATGAAAAGAAAGTAAATGATACTGGTAAAGATTTACTTGAAGATATTACCGATTATTCAAATAATTTTATTTACAAAGCTAAATTTAATGTTATTATTAAAACAACAAGTACAAATAAAAGACATATTGTAAATGAATTTAATACTACAAATATAACTACATCAAATGATGAATATATAAATAGTTATATTAATTATTTGTATAATTATAATAGTAGTTATTTAACTGAAAGAATTATTCCTTTTATTAATTATGGGTATCAATTACTTGATAATAAAGATGATGTTTATTTTAAACCAATTCAAAATAATAATATTGAAGATTTAAATTTAATTAATAAATTTGAAACATACAAAAATAATTATGATATATTAACAAATTCAAATTTAAATAAAAATATTAATAAATTTAATTTTGAAAATTTAGAAAATTTTTATAATTTAAATAACACTGCAGCAAATATTTATTTATTTGTATATTTTTATTTAAATGATAATGAAACTATTTTAAAGTTATTAACAGGTAATAAAAAGTTATCTAAAAAAATAGAAATAGTTGTTCAAATTGATAAAGACAATGAAAAAAATTATAGTAAAGAAATTATTTTAATAATTTTGTCTAATTATATTAAATTTCACACCTTAATTAGTAAAATTAATATTTATGATAATATATTAGAAATTATTAACTTAATTGAATCCAAAGAAATACAAATTCAAACTCAATATTCAGATAAAAAATCTTTACAAAAAGTAGATAAACTTATTAGTATTTTTTATGATGATTTTAGTATTCCTTTTATTTTAATAAGAAAATATCTTCTTAACTCACTTAAAAAAAAAATTTATAATTATGAAAATGATCACACAACAAAAGTCACACGTAATATTAATGGTAAAGATATAACAAGAGATGTTAAAGTTAAGGGTAAGGGAGAAGGTTCTTATTTTAAAGATAAAACTTTCAATGACTTAATTGATGATTTAAATTATAACATGGAATTTAAAAAAAAAGGAGAAGACATAAAAGGATTAAATGGAAATAATTATTGGGCTTATAGTTCTTATAAGTTTATTGATCGAAGTGATAAAGATTATGAAATATTAAAAACATTAGAACCGAAAACATATTTTAATGGTGGTTTAGATAGTAGAGAATTTGATAGTGAGGATATATTTAATAATGTAATGACTACTTTATATGGTAATGAGTATAAAACAAAACGTATTGGAGATATTTTAGTAAGAGTTGCTAATAGTGGTAATATTTATCCTAAAGCTTTATTTGAAGCAATATATCCTGAAAGTAATAAAGCTATAATTACCCTAAATGATGAAGCATTTTCTTTTTTTAAATATTTTAATGGATTTGATACTATGGATGATTTAGAGAAAAAGACTGACAAATGGGAATTTAGACCAAGTCCAAAAACTAGTATTAATTTACAAAAATATAATGAATTACCATTTCGTACAATAAATAACAAAAATAGTCCTATGCGTTTATATATAGAAAAATTAATTGAAAAAATTAATAAAAAACCTTATTCAGGTGATATGTTAGAACAATATACTAAATATGATGACCCAATAATACTTAACAATAAAGAAGAATTTAAAACTATTCAAATTAATAAAAAAGTAAAAAGAGATGAAATATTATTAAATATTGATTTAGATAAAGACGAAGAATATTTTGAATCTGAATCTGAACCTGAAACTGAAGAAAATATTGAATCTGAACCTAAACTTGAACCTAAACCTAAACCTGAAACTGAAGAAAATATTGAATCTGAACCTAAACTTGAACCTAAACCTAAAGCTGAAACTGAAGAAAATATTGAATCTGAACCTAAACTTGAACCTAAACCTAAACCTAAACCTGAACCTGAATCTAAAAATACTAACCCATATAAAAATTTAGGTTGTATTAAACCTGGATTATACAAAGGTGTTTTTAGAAGAAAAAAGATATTACCTAGAACAGAATATGAAGTGTTTCCATTTATTGTATACGAGGTTAATTATAGTTTAGCAAATTACAGTAGCAATAATGAAAATAATATTCAATTAAAAATTAATAATAAACTAATTAATACTGGTGACCAATATAAAGGTGGAAAAACACAAAAAACAAGCAAAATGACTGATGATATTAAATATGAAATATTACAAAATATTTTAATAACTAAAAAACCAGTAAATCTATCTAATTTTAATGGTATAGATCAAATTTATATTCCTAGATTAATAAATTTAGAATATAATATTGGTTATTATGAAAATGATAATTTAGCTTTAGATATCTATAAAAAATCTTTTAAATATATTAGTAAATATTATAATTTTGAAGAAAAACTAAAAGAACCAATTGAAATTAAAAAGGATAAAAATTTTAAATTTTTTAATAAAGAAAAAAAAATTATTGAACTAGAATTATTTCCAGGTGAATTTATAACATTTAAATATAAAAAACCAAATGAACTAGATAATAAAATAACTCTTATTCCAATAAAAACACCAGATAGTGAACTAGAATTTAAGGATTATTTATTAAATTCAACTTATATTGATGTATACAATCTTTTATATAAAATTATTATTGATGAAAATGAAAATAAAAATAAAAATAACTTAGTTGGAGGAAATGTTCCAATAGTTAATGCAAAAAAATTTTTTACAACCCTATGTATAAAAGTTATTGATGATGAACAAAAAGAAAGGCAAAATAATATAATTAAAGAAACTGACGCAAATGTTCAAGAAAATTCAGAATATGAAAATGAAGATAATTTATTAGTAGGAGGTGTTGCAGAATATAAACCATTGGAAGGTGAATATCCTAATGGAAACCCAAGACCTGATGCAACAAGATATAACTTTTATAATAGATTACTACCTGTAAAAATTACAAATAAAACAAATCAATTAACTGAAGATAATTACAAAAAATTTAATATTAATGAAATGATAATTTCAAATTTATTTTCATTTTTATCGGACTTTAGTATCAATTTTGTAAGGGATAAAAATAATATTGATGAAGATGAAGATGAAGATGAAGAAACTACAGCTGTATATATTAATAAATTTAATGATATGGTAAAAGAGATTACTATTCAAACAGATAAAACTGAAAATAAAAAATTTACAGTATTTAAATCAAAATCATTAATTGATGATTATTGTAAATATTATATGTCAGCAAATAATGCATATTTAATTGGTTCAATTATTAATAAAAATTTTACAATAATTCCAACAAATTATGATAAATTATGGGTAACATTTATAATTAAAGAAAATATTATTAACTTTATTGAACCGGTTTATTTGGATAATCCTATATTTTATGATACTTATGATAAGAATTATTTTAAATTTGATAGTTCAAGTAATCAAATAATTCCAACTGAAAAAAATCGTATTTACAAGAATATGATTCTTAATTTAAATCCTAATTCTGGTGATATTACTAGAGTTAATAAAGGTATAACAGAAAAATATGTATATATTTATAATATTGAATATAATGAATTTCTTGATTTTTTGATTCAAAATACTTCTTCGAATGAATTATTTAGCCCAAATACAACTCCTTATGCGCCATATTATATTCTTTGTTGGGTTAATATAACTAATAATAAAATTACAACAATTGATGTTTTAGATTTACAAATAAGATTTGATTTTATGGACGATGGACGTGTTATTTTTAATAATCAAAATCAAATGGTTATAAATTATCAAAATGTTGATTATAATATATTAAAATGGGTTAATAAAAATACATTTTTATCATTAGATTTAAGTGGTAATTATTATTTGAATGTATTTAAAAATAATTATTTAAAAAATGATTATTTGAAAGAAACAAAAACATCATCATCATTTGTTTCTGTTAAAATTAATAAAAATACTTATTTACCTGTTGTTGAAGATTTTAATACATTATCTTATTTATTATCTGTTTATATTAATCAAGAACTTTTATTTAATGAATTTATGCCTTTAATTCATAAATATAATGAAAAGGATATATATGAATCTGGAGATTATGATAAATCAATAGCTGATACTAATAAAAAATTTAATATAATTTTAAGTATTATTGAAAAAAATATAAATATTTACAAAACTATGACAAAAGCAACAAATAAAAAAGAAAAACCATTTAGAGTAGCTGATGATTATCAGGTAAATAGAAACCCAATTAATTTTGATGAATTAAGAAAAACAAAATATTTTGAGTTATTTGAGTATATTAAATTATATAAAAATACAATGGGAAAAGAAGATAGTAGTAAACATAATTATGAAATTGATTATAAATATATACCAAAAAATATAATCAATGATAATAAGTTAGATGATTTATATTATGCTGAATACTATATTTTTACTTCCGACTATTCATTTAGTGAATATATGTTATTATCATTAATTAATAATAATAAAAAATATTTTATTAATTACGATAACAACAAAAAAGAAATTTTTCTTAGAGATATTGCATTTAGTATGTTTTATAGTAAAATTAAACCAGCTACAAATTTAGAATTAGATACTAAACTATGTCCAGAAATTGATGAAGAACCAAGTAAATTCAGTGAATCTATTGAACCTAATTTTGAAGAAATATTTTCTTATAATCCTTTTGAATTTTATTTTCAATATATATTTGGTATTTTTGCACGTGATATTCAAAAAGACTTAGCTAAAAATATTTTTGAAGATTTAACACAAAAACAAATTCAATTGAAGGGTGGTTATAATTATAGAGTAAGCAAATTTTATAGTATTATTAATGAAAAATATCAAAATGTAAGTAAACAACCTAAAATTTATAATTTAATTATGGGTGGTGGTAAAACAAGTATGATTACACCATTAGTTATTATTAAATATTTATTATATTTAACAACACTTCCTAAAGAAAAGCAAAAACAAAATTGTTATATTGTATTACCTGAAAAATTAGTTAAACAATCTGCACAGGTATTAGGCTCAATTCTTAATATGTATTTTCCTATTAATGTTAGAGTTTGTGAAGAAAAACGTAATAATAATGATGTTAATATATCTTATACACAAACATTAGATATTTCTAAAGATGATATTGGTTCTTATTTGAATGTTTATGTTTTATCTGATACTAGTCTTAAATGTGGTTTTATTAATAGTTATGAAGAAGTATTATATAATTCAAAAGAAAATAATCATATTTATTTATTTGATGAAGCTGATTCTATATTAAATCCAATTACTTCTGCTTTAAATTATCCAAAAGAAAATACTGTTGTAAACATGATTGGTTTAAATGAATATTTTGGTATTTTATATGATATATTTTTATTACTGTATAAAAAACCTGAGTTAAATTCTGAACTTAATGATTTACTAATTAAAAATAAAGCTTATTATATTGAATCACCACATTTTTTAACATTTAAAGAAAATATAGTTTTTATTAAATCACTTCAATCATGGGTTATTAATTATTTACACGAACGATTAGTTAAAAACTTAAAAACAAAATTAATTGCAGAATATATTAAATTACTTAATAATTCAAATGCAAAAGAAGAAGATTTTATTAATCAAATTGATAAAATTAGCGAGAATCCAGATAAATTAAATATATTAAATATTTTGTATAGTTTAATTAATTTTATTAAAACAGTTTTTCCATATGTTATTACATTAAAAAATAGAGTTAACTTTGGTTTAGGAGAATTATCATTTAGTAATAAATTAAATAAAACTGTTAAAGCATATTTAGCTATTCCATATATTTATAATGAGACTCCTGCAACAGGTTCTAAATTTTCAAATCCAATGGTTACATTAAGTTTAACTATGATTGATTATATTATTCAAATAAAACCATTGAACGAATATCCATATGTTGTTGATGATTTTATAACTTTAATACAAAACGAATATAATAATGAATCTGAATTAAATACGAATATTAATGATATTTTTATTTATAAAAAATATAAAGAAATTTATAAGGAAAATGAGGATATTTATAATATTTTAGAAGTTAAAAGTGAAAATTTAAATCAAAATCAACAAAAAAATTTAGTAAATATTCAGTATTTAACAAAAAAATATTGTGAAGAAGAATGTAATAAAATGACTATTGAAAAAGAAAGAGATAATATTAATGGTATTGATTTATTTATGTCTTTTAATATTGCAAGCAGAGTAGGTTTTACTGGAACTGCAAATATATCCCCAATTATCGATTTAAATGAATCTAAACAAATAAAAGTTGAACTAGATAAAAAAACTATAAATGATACTACATATGCTCTTGAAAATAAATGCGAAATTATTAGAGTAGAAAATTTTAATTCAAATGCTAAGTTAATTGAACATATTTTAGAAACAAATCCTAAAATTAATGTTATTATTGATGTTGGAGGAGAATTTGTTAAATTAACACCATTAGACATTTATAATATAGTTTTAACTGTTTTTAAAAATAAAACTAGAGATACAACATTTCAATATATTTATTGGGATGATACTGATACTAAAATGTCAATTGACTATTATGGTAACGAAAAAGAATGGAATGGAGATATTTCTAAAAATATGTATTATTATTATGACCACAAACATACTACCGGCACAGATGCTGTAATTCCTTCAGGTTCTGTTGGTGCTGCATTTTTAAATAATAATAGTAGATATCGTGATGTTGTTCAAAGTATTTTTAGAATGAGATGTTTAAATAAAAAAGATAGAGATACACATTTAATTAAATTTATTGTTAGTGATAGATTAAAAAATCTTATTATTACTAAATTAAACAATAGTAGTAACGTAAACAAAAAAATAATTAAAAAAGAAATAACTAAAATAGAATTACTTAGTTGGTTTGATATTTTAGAAAATGAGTCAAAAGAAGACCAAAATAAATTATCATGTGTTCAAAATATTAAAGCACTTTCAAGAAATTCACGTGAAAAAGGTATAAAATTTCTTAAATCAAATAATTTTAGATTTTTTGATGAATCTAATTCTTCAAAGTTTAGTTCAAAAGATTTTTATGATTTTATATCAGAAATAGAATCATTTGAAAAAATAAGTGTTAATAAATATTTAAATATTATTGTTGAAAATAATAATAAATTAACAATTAAAAATAAAGGTATTGATTATTTAGATAAATTATATAAAACTATTAATAATAAAGAAATTATTGATTTAACTAGTGGGAATACAGATTTAAATATTGAACAAGATCAAGATCAAGCTCAAGCTCAAGCTCAAGCTATTCAAAGACAAAGACAAAGAAATATAAATAAAAATGCAGATACAAATGCAAATATAATTGACAAACATATGGATATGCCACCTTTCAAAAATAAAATATATTATGATTTTACACTTAAAGAATATTTTATTTATAATCCACAATATTACATGGAAATTATTACAGATTATTTATATCAGTCAATAAACTTTAGTAATTATGATTATTTTGATTATTATCCTGCTCAAGTTATTTATTTTAATTACAAATTATATACTATTCCTAATATTGAAGGATTTAAATTAGCAGACTTTTTAATTCAAAATACTAATAGTATTGATAGAAAATTTATTATTTTTGATACTTCTGGTACTTTATATTATGCACATAATTATGATGGTGAAGATGATAAAATATATGAACGCCAAAGTTATGTAAAAATAATATTTACACCATATGTTAGAAGAATTAAAAGAATTAATATTAGTATACAAGATATCTATAATTTTATATTATTCATTACTGAAATGATTGAGAAAAATAAAGATATTAAATTAATTATTGAACATATTAAAAATATTAGTTCATCCTCAAATATCTTTCAAAAATATATGAAAGAGGCTATTTCTTTGTTAGAGCTAAATAAAGAAGAAAGACTTGAAAGAATTAATAATGTTGAATCTAATTTTTATCTTCAATTTACTAATAATGGCAAATATACAGATAAATATATTGAATTTACTAAAAAATATAAAAAACTTACTAAAAACTAAAATTTTTTATTTATTTTATTAGTTATTATTTTAACTAACATAAAAATTGTTTACTATTATACATTTTTATTTTTTACAAATGCGCTAGCAGGGTTTGACACGAGGATGTAAAAAAATTTTATGTCTAATTAGTCTTCTTTTAACTTTTGACATTTATTAAAAATCAAAAAAATTTTAATTTTTTTTTATTCTAAAAAGTTGACTTTTTTACTTTTTTTAAAAATTTTTTTTATTTTAAGGCCTTCAACTCTCTCAAATTAAAAATACCTATATTTTAGTATAGAAAGTAAACAAGAGTAATAAAAAGGAAAATGACGAGGAGATAAGGAGACAAAATTAGCGAAAAAAATGCGAACTAATATGCGAAAATTAGCATTGATCGGAATATTCGTGCGAAAAAATAAAATAATATATAAATTAATTATATATATATTAATATATAAATGGTTAAATACACGTGCAAAATATGTTTTAAAGAGTTTAATAAAAAAGATGATTATATTAAACATACAGAGAGAAGAAAGAAACCATGTCAACCAAAAGAGCGAATAAATATTGATTTATTCGCTAATATTCCAAAAAATATTCCAAATATTCCAAATATTCCAAATGTTTTAAAATTATTAGAATTATCAAAAAATTCTAATAAATTTGATACATTTGAAAAAAATGAAATTTTAAATGAACAACAGATATATTATAATTGTAATTATTGTATGAAAAATTTTTCAACAAAATTCAATTTAAATAAACATATAAAAAATAGTTGTAAAGTAAGAAAATTAGATGAAAATAAAAAGGAAGAAATTTTTAATAATTTAATTGAAAAGGAAGAAAAATTTAATCTTTTACTTCAAAATTTTCAAGTTTTGCAAGAAAGTAATTTAAATTTACAAAAAAGTAATATTGACTTACAAGAAAATTATAAGCACTCTATTGAAAATTATAAAAATATTCAAGAAAATAATAATAAATTAATTGAAAGCAATAAAAACTTACAAAAACAAATAAAAGAGTTAGAAAATAAATTAAAAGAAAGTAATAAAACTTATGATGAAAAAATTAAAAATGTTATAACAAAAAATATTAATTCAAACAACACTATTAACAACAACACAGTTAATAATATAATTATTCCATCAAATAAATTAGTTAATTTTGGAAAAGAAGATTTATCTAAAATTGATTACATAACAATTCTCAAGACAATTTTTAATCCTTTTATTGGTGGGGTTAAATTGTATGAAGAACTACTTAAATTAATTCATTTTAATCCAAAATTTCCTGAATATCAAAATATTTATATGTCTGACAGAAATAGAGAAAAATATATGGCTTATGAAGATAGTGACTGGAAACTTTCAGAATCTTCTTATAACACCATTATGGAACAAATTAATTCATTAAAAGAATTAAATGAAGATAAATTTGATGAAATTTTAGAACAAGAGAAACATATTTATAAAAATGCTGCATCTAAATTATATAGAGATATTAACAAGTATTTTACTGAAGATGAAAATGGAAAAAGAAATACAGAATTTATGAAAATAGTAGATACAAAACTAAAAACAACTCTTTACAATAACAGTGATATTCCCAAAAATAACTTTAAGAAAATTAAAGATGAAATACTTGCAAACAAAACTATCACAAATGAAAGTTTAAATTTAATTAAAAATGATAAATAAAAATTTTAAATAAACAAATTTATTTTTGATAACAGAATTAAATATTATTGATTAACTCTAATATTTAGTACTATATCCTGATAATAATCCGATTTAATTTTTAAATTGTAAATTACTGTGTCTAAATCATAACATCCCTCAAATAATGTTAATGCTCCTCCTTCATTATTATTTGTATCAACAAAATGTAAATGAAGTTGAAATACAGATGGATAATAATGAAAATACATTTTAAATCTATTTGGATTAATTCCATATTTTTTATTAATTTCTTCTAAGGATATATTTTTAATGTATTCAAGTAATGTTACATTTTGTCCAGTTAAACTTCTAATACACTTTAAACTGGTATCTCTAGGAATAGCCAACAAATGGATTTGTTTAAGATTTTGTTCTGATAAATTATTAATATCCCAATTTCCATTTGCAACTAGTACAAAATGAGTATCTTGGTAAATTACCTTATCTTGTTCTGCACTACCATCAATAATATTATAAATCCACTTAGATTTTTCGATTCTGACCAAATCAGTATTGTATTTTTCCATGTTATTCAAATAATCTTGATAAGTCTCTTTAATAATTTTTTTCTCCCTTGAATGGGTATTAGAATATTTAAATTTTAACAGCTTTGGACTTGATGGACTATTATTTGAATTTGTACTATTTATATTAGTATTAATATTTGTATTAGCACTATTTGTATTATTTATTAAATTTAATTGTAAATCTGGTTTACTATTATTTTCTTCAAAATATAAATATTCATCATTATATTCATAATCATCATCATATTCATTATCATCATCATAAAAATGTTTATCCTCAAATTGTTGGAAATATAAATCAGAATATTGATTATAAACTAAATCTCTTGCATCTTCTTCATTCATATTTCTACGGTGAAGAGTGCTTCTAGCTTTTCCAGCCATTTTTTTACTAACTCTATTCAAATCAATTGATTCTATTGCTCTTAAAGCTCTAGTAATTTCTTTAATATCTTTGGTAGTAGAATAACTCATTTGGAATAACTATAACTAAAATTAATATACTAATTATTAACATATTAAATAAACTTTTCAATTTTTTATGCGGGTAACCTTAAATTATGTTCAATTGTATAATTTTCCAATTCTTGATTAATAATTCTATTTCTATATTCATAATCATCAGATTCATTAAATTTAATAATTAATAAACCTGAATTATAGTTTTGTTCTAAATTTAAGAATATATCTTCAAAATCTGTTTGATAATTTCTATCTAAACAATATTTAATTCCTGCAAGAAAATATTTATTTGTTTCTGGAATTGATGTAAAAACCCTTTTAATATAATTTATATAATGAGATGAAATTTCATTATCAATAATAGGTGCTTCAATAGCCACTCTATAACCCATATAAAAGAACATGGAGAAATAATTGTTATTAAATATTTCTCTTGCAATAATTTCAGCTGGTTCAATAGCACAATTAAACACAGGATATTCAATTTGTGGGTTATATTCAACTTCTGCATATTCAACCAATAATTTATTTAATCTAAATTCTACATTAACACTTTGTGACAAATAAATCCAAAGTAACATTATCATATTTATTTATAATTAGTCTTTTGTTTAATATATATTATTAATATTATACATGATATATAAATTTTCAATTTTTTTAATCATCAATAAACATATGTACTTTATTTGTATCGAAACGATCATTAAATGTTGCTTTAATATTATTTTCTATATCTTTCTTAGATTCGACAAATTCATCTCGCTTTAAAAAATTAACAATAAAATTTGTAATAAAAGTAATTTTTTCTAAATAATCTATTTTAATTGGACCAATTATAAATTGTAATTCATCCTTTTTATAAAGATATATTTTAACATATTTTTTAACAAAAGCCATTTGGTTTTTTATAAATATATTTAATCCATTTGCTGTTGAAGAATTATTTATTACAATAATATTATATTCTTTAATATTTAAATCTTGGTTTACTAACTGATATTCAACAAACTTTTTATATGATAATCTATTGTATTGAGCAAATAATGATTCTATAAGGGGGTTATCTACATCAGATGGAAAATCTTCAAAACCTAGATTCATAAATGTAGACATTTTATTTAATAGTGTTACTTAATTAAATACCTATATATTTAATTAAATTCAATTATTTTTAGTTATTAAGCATATTTTCAATATAATTTTTTCTAAAAATGTCTTCAGCATTTAACCATTCAGATAACTTAATTTTAGTTTTACCTAAATATAAATAATTTTGTGAACTACCATAACCATCAGATTCATATTTATACCATACAACAGGTAAATTTGCTTCTACAACAAATACATATTTATTAGGATTTTCTAAATTACCATTAGTCGACCATCTTGTTGCATAAACTTTATTAAATTTAACTCCATAAACAGCCAAAGTTTCTTTTAAAATTTCATAATTTTTTTGTTGTGTTTTAAAATTAAAGTCATCTGCTAATCCTTCATGATTTATACAATTTTTTTTTAATAATAAAGGATTTTTAATTCGAATATAATCATTTACTAACCACTTATCTTTTTTTTCCATTAAATATTTATTATTCTATTTGAATAATATTAATAATTGTTTAAGTATTTTTATCAAAAAATTGATAAAATTAAAAAATATAATTATATTTATAAAATATTTAATATAAAAAAGATGTTACAACAAGAAAAACATAGTAATTGTATATATATATTAAAACATAACACTGCTTATGATTGTTATAATAAAAAATGTGTAAAAATAGGTTCATCAAAACATTTAATATCAAGAATGTATAGTTATAAGACATATTATCCTGTTGATAAGGAGGTATTGTGTTATTATTACATAGAAAATTATGATTGTTATAAATTAGATGACGATATAAAGATTGATTTTGATTTAAATAGGATTAAATCAACAGGTGGAACTGAATATTATTTTGATATTGATTCAATAGATATTGAAAAATATTTTATTAAAAGAGAAATAAAGTATCAAAGATATTTTTATGATAAAAATGATTTTAAAGAATGTAATGAACATGAGTTACACGAAGAAATATCAAAAGAACACATTAATTTTTCAACATACTTAAAAAATAAAAATTTAAATAAAGATTTAAGAAATGAGATTCAAGATAAATATGTAAAAGAATGTATTGAAGAATTAAATATAAATTCAAAAGTATTTATAAAAGCCCCAACAGGATTTGGGAAAACCCATATATTTTATAAAATAATAAAAAAAATGAATTACAAAAAGATTTTAATTTTAACTCCAAGATTATTATTAAATGAACAAATAGTTGAATTAAAATATACAAATTATATAAGTGATGATAATTTTAAAGTATTTCATTTTTCTGATACATCAAGTAATTACAAAGAAAATTTGATTGAATCATTAGTAACACTTAATACAAATTATATAGTTACAAGTTGTTACCAAAGTAATGTAAAATTATTAGAAAATATATTAAAATATAAAGTAACATTTGATTTAATAATATATGATGAAGCGCATTTTATAACATCAGATAAATGGATTGAAAATGATTTTTTAATAAATAATACAATTTGTAAAAACAGAATATTTGGTTCAGCAACACCAGTTGAATTAATAGAATTAAATCCTCAAATTTATGGAAAAATAATAGAAAAAGTAAAGGTTTATGAATTAATAAATGAAGAAATTCTTTGCAATATTCAAACAATTGTTAAAAAATTAGATAATAAAAAAACAGAATATCATAATTTAAGAGATTTAATAATTGAATCATTTGATAAATACCAAAAGAAAAAAGGTATAGTTTATGTTAATAAATGTGAAAATGCTCAAAATCTTTATAATTTAATGCAAAAACAAAATAAAATTAATACATATATTTATGTTACAGGAGAAGTTAATGTTCTTAAGGATTCTGATAAAGATATTAAAGTTTTTGAAGATGATAAAAAACCAAGTATAATAATTGCAGTAGGAAAGATTGGATATGGATATGATAATGATTATATAGATTTTCTAGTTTTAGGTGACCCAAGACAATCAGATATTGAAATAAGACAAATTATTGGTCGTGGTATAAGATATAATAAAAAAACCTATCCAAATAAACTTTTACATTTATTAGTTCCATTATATAAAGATGAATTTGATAATTATAAAGATAATGACCATTTAAAAACGTATTTAGACTATATTATTGGAGAATGTGGTCAAGACATTATTATTAAAGGTGATGGTACAGGATATATTGGGGATGGTAATCCAAGAAATGGTGACGGAAAAGATTATGATGGTGATACAATTCCAATTGATATATTAGAATCATATTGTACCACAGGTTATAATAAGTTTACAGACTTTCAAAGATTTTTAAAAAATAATAAAGTTTTTGATGAAGTTGATTATAATGAATTATGGGAAAAACATAAGTCTTGGATGGTACCAATTGGAAATATTCAAGACAAATATCCTAAATTTTGTTTTAGAAATATTCATCCAAATAATCTAGATTTTTATTGGGATAAAAAAGAAGCAGAAAATGAATTTAATATTGCTACTAATAAATTAATTAATATTTATGGAAAAGAAAAATTTAAAAAATTTACATTTTTAAATAAATTAAAAAAAGCTAATGAAATTAATAATAAAATACCTGATGTAGATTTTGATTTATATTATCCAAAATAATAAAAAAAATATATTTTTATATAAAAAATTTTAAATAAATTATAATTTATTTTAATTTAACTCTAGTAACTTATTTAGATTAAAACTATTTGGATTTCCATAATCATCAATTGAATTTAAAAAAGCAGTTTTACTATTATTTTCTATTTCTAATAACATCTTATTAAATTCTTCATCTAATTTATCAAAATTATTTAATATATTTTCCATTTTATTTTGATAATCTAATGGTGGAATAGGAATTTGTAATATTTTAAATAATTCTACACCTAGTCCTGCCTGTGCAGTTCCACGACTTGTATTAAATATCGATTTTTTTATTAAAATTAAATAATTCCATAAATAATTATTTGTTAATATATTTGTATTATTGGAACTAACTGTTAATCCTGCATCATTTAAATAATATTTATTTTTAAGTATCATAACACATGTATTT
>JACCDN010647620.1_pt1 | contig 21149 bp, 19 predicted proteins | sample 7441691 | NCBI WGS metagenome assembly JACCDN01 (sample SAMN15323439, study PRJNA562643) | freshwater metagenome | isolation source: river surface water | place: USA:Blue River Watershed | collected 2017-08-16 | reverse complement strand
GTAAATCAACACAATCCAAACTTCTTGCACAGTGGCTTGAGCAAGAAGGTGAAACGGTTGTACTCACACGTGAACCAGGGGGAACGGATCTAGGAAAAGATTTAAGAAAGATTCTTCTTGGACACGAAACAGGTGCAATTAGTCCCCGCGCTGAAGCGCTTCTTTATGCCGCAGATCGCGCACACCATGTTTACTCAGTGATTCGACCAGCTCTAGATAGAGGTGAAGTGGTTATCTCTGACCGCTACTTTGATTCATCAGCCGCCTATCAAGGTGCAGGTCGAGTTCTTAACCCAACCGAAGTTGCACGCATCTCTCGCTGGGCTACCGAAAGTTTGTATCCAACTCTAACAATTCTTATCGATGTCCCAGCCGAAATCGGTTTGGGCAGATTGCAATCACGCGATCGACTTGAAGCAGAGTCAAATGATTTCCACGAGCGTGTGCGCCAAGAGTTTCTACAGATTGCCATGATGGATCCTGAACGTTACTTTGTTGTTGACGGCACACAAACGGTTGAAGAGATCAGCACTCAAATAACTGCTCGAGTAGCTGAACTTCCGTCACTTAAGCGCAATGCCACTCAAGAAACCAAACGAAAGTTTCGCAAGTAAATGTCATCTGTTTTTGATGATTTAGTAGGTCAAGAACACATCATTGATATTCTTAAGAGCGCCGCAGCAGCATCACGAACAGGCTCAGAATCACAAGAAATGACGCATGCTTGGGTCTTTACGGGCCCGCCTGGTTCAGGCAGATCCTCTGCAGCGGTTGCCTTCGCCCAAGCCCTTATTTGTCCAAACCAAGGATGTGGCGCCTGCAATGAATGCCAATCAGCTGCAACTGGGGGGCATCCTGATGTAGAGGTCATTCGCACAGAAGGACTTTCAATCAAAGTAGAAGAAATCCGAGAGCTACTCACTCGTGTTGCGTGGGCACCATCTATGGGTGGATGGCGTGTGGTTGTAATGGAAGATGCAGACCGACTTACAGAATCAGCAGCAAATGCATTACTCAAAGCAATTGAAGAACCAGGGACTCGCACAGTCTGGTTGCTCTGTGCACCAACACTTCACGATGTTCTACCTACAATTCGCTCACGTTGTCGCCATCTACAACTGCGTACACCGTCGATAGATGCTGTCACTCGAGTCCTCATCAAGCGTGACAATATTTCACCAACGATGGCTGAATTTGCGGCCCGTGTAAGTCAGGGACATATTGGGCGAGCCAAATTCCTAGCAACTAATGAATCGGTTCGCAGTAATAGAAAAGTAATTATGCAACTCCCCTTACAACTTGGTTCACTTGCCGCCGCTTTTCAAGCAGCCGAAACCCTGATTGATCTTGCAACTGAAGAAGCCAAGGCATCATCTGAAAGCAGAGATGAGAACGAAATTGAAAAACTCCAAGAGGCTTACGGCAAAGGAGCCACCGGCCGAGGGATGGCAACGGGCGCTGCGAAGGCAGTAAAGGAATTGGAGAAGGAACAAAAGTCCAGGGCTACTCGCATGGTGCGTGACTCAATTGATGGAGCACTCCTTGACCTAGCCACCTTCTACCGCGATGTCATGATGGCTCAAACAGGTGTTACAGATTCAATCATTAATTCGGACATGCGGACTGAGATAGAAGGCTATACATCAAGTTCTCCTGCGCATACTGCAGCCCAAAAGATTGGTGCCATTATGGAAGCGCGAAATCATCTGGCTATGAATGCAGCGCCATTGGTGACTTGCGAGGCATTAATGTGCGAGTTAGCCCGAAAGTAAGAGGCTGGTCCCGCCTTTAGTGATGGTCATAACCACCCCTTGAGATGGTGCAGAATTCCACCATGCGCCTCGACCATGTTTCTTATGTGACTTCCCATGATCAGTTAGCTGACACCGTGCAACGCTTAGGGTCACGCCTTGGTAGCACTTTTGTTGACGGGGGAATTCACCCACGCTTCGGTACCCGTAACTTCACTTGTGCACTCAAGAACGGCCAGTACATCGAAGTTGTTTGCCCACTCGATCACCCTGCAACAGAACAGACACCGTGGGGCAAAGCAGTCTCAAAGAAAGCTAATGAAGGCGGCGGTTGGTTCACCTGGGTCTTCAGTACAGAGAACATTGCGCCAATAGCAGCCAAGTTTGGCCGCGAGGCAATCGAAGGCCACCGCACACGTCCAAATGGAACAGACTTAAAGTGGAAGCAAATCGGCGTGAAAGAAATTGCTGAAACTCGCGAGCTCCCATTCTTTATTGAGTGGCTTTCTGCCGACCACCCATCGCAAGATGGTAAGCCACTGGCAGCGATAGAAAAGATTGTGATTGCTGCTAAGGATCAACTAGCAGATTCATGGTTTAAGGATGACATCCTTGCATCTCTTGATAATGTATGTGTTGAATGGGTTGAGCCCTCAATGAATGATGATCAATCAGGAATAGTCTCTGTGCACCTTAGAACACCGGAAGGTCTAATCTCCTTAGATTAGTTGTGCACCCCACGGACTTTTTAGGACGAACAGCCAAAGCAAGACACAAGATCTACTTTCTTTCTGTAGAATTAGTTATGACTCACGAGCGGAGCACTTTGGCCAAATACTCTGATGCTTATTCAGCAAGGAACCTCTAATGGGCTTCAAAGACAAAATCCTTGTAGGCCTAGCTAATGCAGACCCTAACTATGGAGTGCGACCCACAGGACGCATGTCCGCGCAAATTCTTCGAGAAATTCAAGGCCTTGGTTTTACAAGAGTAGATTCAGCAAGTGACTACGTTTATGCTGCGGAAATAATTTCCGAATCAACATCAAGTTGGAAAATACAAACAAAATTCAAGTTACCAGAAAATTACACTTCATTTGAAAACCTATTGCAAGCTGCACAACTTGCAATAGGTGATACTCAAGTTGAGAGCCTGCTAATTCATACCCCAAATCTATATCAACAGAGTCGGGCAGATCAGGCAATTTTTGATCTGAAGAGAATCTCTGAGGTCCTTGAAATTCCCCACGTCGGTATTTCTATCTACAGGCCAGAGGAACTAGAAAGTTTAAAAAATTGGCAAGATTTGGATTTAATACAGTTTCCGCATAACCCACTTGATTCCAATTGCTTCGACTGGCTTACTTCGTTTGATCAAATCAAGTTACCTATTTTGCAAGCTAGATCAATCTATTTACAAGGGCTTCTCATTCCTCAAACCAGTAAGAACGTCGCCCTTCCCACCGAGATGTTAGAGGCGTTATTAGATTGGGAAGAATGGATATTGGAACATGATCTTGATGCGCAGATGTACTGTGCAGCATTTGCTTGTGGCAATCCTAGAATTGACGAAATCGTGGTTGGGGTAGATTCATCAGAGCAGTTAAAGCAGTTGGTGGAGAATTTAGTTGATATAAAAGACCTGCCCCGCTACCCTAAAACAATTCCAGCCCAATTCACAGACCCAAGGAGATGGACTCATTAATATAGTCATAATGATTCAAGCTCGAATGAAATCTACTCGGCTCCCCGGCAAAGTTGTCCTGAAATTGGGAGAAAAACACACAGTTTTAGGTTTAGGTATTGCCAGGGCTTCACGCTCCAAACTAGCTAGTTCAGTTGTTGTGTTAACGACTAACGACTTGATTGACGACGAAATAGTACGAGAGGCGCAAAAATACGGCGTGAATTATTACAGAGGGTCAGAAAAAGACGTCCTCTCTCGATATTTTGAAGCCTCAGAAGCTTTTGATGCGGACGTAATCATACGAATCACTTCGGATTGCCCATTTGTTGATCCAGATTTGATCGATGAAGCTATTGAGAGACTTCTATCCGAGAATTCGGAGTATTATTGCAATCAAGAACCCTTCTTGTTACCAGACGGTATGGATGTTGACGTCTTTACCAGGAATATACTTGCGCGAGCCAATCTAGAAGCAACATCAAAATACGATCGGGAGCATGTCACCCCATATATCAAAGAAATTGCCAGGAAGGCTTCACCACCACAGTTTGAAGAAAACTTCTCAAATATACGCCTAACCATAGACGAGCCTGAAGATTTGATGCTCGCACGGGAGATTTACTCCCTAGCCGACAACCCTGAGTTGATATCGTATAAAGAAATTTTGCAGCTCATGGACAATAATGAGTTACTTGTAGGGCTGAATTCGCACATTAAAAGCAATGAAGGAGCAACAATGAACACGGGCTCAAAAATCTACAAGCGAGCAAAGCGAGTGATCCCAGGCGGAAACATGCTACTTTCAAAACGACCAGAGATGTTCCTTCAAGAAGGCTGGCCAAGTTACTACTCTCGAGCAAAAGGATGTGAAATCTGGGATTTAGACGATAATTCTTATTTAGATATGTCGATAATGGGCATAGGAACGAATACTCTCGGCTATGCCTATGAGCCGGTAGATGAGGCAGTCAAGAGATGTGTTGATTCATCGAATATGTCTACGTTTAATTGTCCAGAGGAAGTTTACTTGGCTGAGAAATTGATCCAAATGCACCCTTGGGCCGATAGTGCTAAATTCGCCAGAACTGGTGGTGAAATCAATGCGGTGGCCATCAGAATTGCACGTGCGGCCTCGGCTCGAAACGAAGTTGCGATATGCGGTTATCACGGATGGCATGACTGGTATTTATCTACAAATCTCTCCAGTCAATCAAATTTAAATGAGCATTTACTGCCGGGTCTCAATCCTATTGGGGTTCCAGATGAGCTGACTGGGCTGACACACCCCCTCAGGTATAACTCATTTGAGGATTTACAGATACTTGATCAAAATAAAAATATTGGCGTCTTGATGATGGAGGTTATGAGATCTGTTGAGCCCGAACCAGGATATCTCGAGGCTATTCGAGAAAAATGTACAAAAAACAACATCGTTTTGATTTTTGATGAATGTACTTCTGGTTTTCGAGAGACATACGGTGGCTTGCATCTCAAATTTGGCTTAATGCCCGATATGGCAACATTTGGGAAGGCTCTGGGCAATGGTTTTGCAATTACCGCGCTCATTGGCCGCGAATCTGTGATGTCTTCTGCCAACGATACATTTGTAAGCAGCACCTTTTGGTCAGAAAGAATTGGGTACGTTGCAGCTCTTGCCACTTTAGACGAAATGTCCAGATTGGAATCATGGAAGATGATTTCCGATACAGGCACCAAAATGCGTCAGATTTGGACAAGATCGTTTGAAGCCGCAGGATTAAAGATTGGTATTTCGGGAATTCCTGCTCTGTCAGCATTCACGATACATGGAAAAGATGGAAATGTGCTAAAAACCCTTGTGACACAAGAAATGTTAAAGAGAAAGATTCTAGCTTCAAACATCTTCTATCCAAGTATTGCTCACACGGACATCCACCTCGACTACTATGAAAAGAATCTTAATAAAGTTTTGGAAGATATCACTAAGGTGAAGAGATTAGAAGACTTACTCGACTCAAAGCCTGCTCAAACCGGATTCAAGAGACTGAATTAATTTTGAGCATTAGCTAACTTCGCTATCAATCCACCTCGAAGCTTCCTTCGTGACTTAATCCAGGTGAAGGAGAAGATGATTTCATACATTGAATTTAATTCTCCCCAGATTTCCATACCCTTCAACTTCTATCTCAACTGCCCCAAGTCCATAGAAACCAACTGCAGTATCTGTGAGTCTAACTTCTTTTACAAGTCAGCGCCCCTCGGTGTCCTTAATTGACTCTAGCAACGAAGGCGGAATGTCACCACTTTCCTTCAAGTATCTCTTTTCTACGACAATGTCGAAAGTACTCCACTTGAGAGTATTTAAACAGTAGTGCCACAAGTCTTCTAGGGCTTCAATGTGCTGAAGTTTCTGTGCAAGTGTAGAGTCGATAGTGTCCGGGGGAATGATTACTACACCTCCTTCGTCACAGATTGCGATTCCACCCCCATCACTAGCATCAGAAATGGTGGCGAGGTCTTCCTCTGAATGAGTCCTGACATTCACTGCCCCCACGGGATTAGAGCTCACACACCAAATTGGGTACTGCTCTCTAACCAATCGCGCCGTGTCACGCACATTTCCTTCGACAACAATTGCTGCTGCCTGCTTATACAGAAGCGTGTACTTTGCTACTAGATCACCAAACACTGCAACATTAGAAAAATTGAATGGGCGAATATGAACTACTTCCCCAGGCTCAACCTTCTCTAGCTCTTTGTGCAGAATATAGTTTGAATCATTCATTGGCTGTATAAGTCTAATTCTTCCGACAGCATACTTCAAAGAGTTAAGAGGTAGCACACCCGGTAGCCCACCTTTTTTACCTAAAGCATCAGCAATTTCAGTAGTTGAAATACGATTCCTTCGAATCAACTCTACGATTTCAGATTCTATTTCCATGGTTTACTTTAACGCTTGAACGGTAAACTCGTAAAGCCCATAATCTTCTATTACACGCACTTTTTCAAAATACCTAGAGAAGATTGCCTCCACGCGAAAAGGTGAATAGTGAGCGTGGATCTCCTGTACATAATCAACATTAGTAGATAGCAGATTCAGAAGAATTCCCTCGTGTACGCGAGGTTCATAAATTTTGACAAATTCTTCGAGATATTCGTACATATCCATAGGGAGACTGTAGTTCAGCGAACCTGAAGCTACGGCAAAATCAAAAGTCCTTTCCTCAGGCATCATAAGTGGCCTTTTGTCAAAAGCCACACTTGGTATTCCCAAGTGTTTTTCTCGGGCAACCGCAAGTAATTCATCTGAAATATCAATTCCAAGGTAACCGAGGGGCTTGGAATCAGTCTCACAGAGGAACTCATAGAGGTCTCCAAACCCAGACCCAATATCAATTACTGTTTTACCAGACATTTCTACATTTTCAGTAAGAACCCGGAACCTTAGAATTTGCTGGTCCTTTGAGGCCCACCCTACTGATCGTGCACCGTAGCCGAACTTTCTCACTCTTTCGTTATACAGAGATGCAATTTCTTCTAGCTCACTCATTAATGTCCAAGAATTTCTTATAATTACCCGCGAAAAACGCGCTGCGATCGTGATTATTTCCCAAATAGAAGCCACTCAGCTTTTTTACTGAATCTGGATAAGAGTTCTGTTCAAAATCTGTGCCAAACATAAACCGAGTTGGCAGAGACTCGGTAGCGTAGTTTAAGTCCTCGAGCACAGTACCCTTAAAGAAATAAGATTGAGTGTAAGAGGTATCGAGAAACACATTTGACACTCTCCGCGCCATAAACATGAAATCCAAAACATGATGCCCCCCAGAGTGGGCCCACAAAAATCTCACCTCTGGAAAATCATCCGCGAGCTCTAAAAACTGCTCCTTTTTCAAACCTATTCTGTTCCACGAACCATCATCGAAAGAACAAATAATAATGGGCAAGTTGAAATCCTTGCCCAGACTTACCAGAGAACGGACGTCTTTAGATTTCAAATTCAATTTCTGTTTGCGGGGATGAATCTTAAGAGCGACAGCGCCCCATTCTTTACCACTCGCAATACTCTTTTCCAAATCCTTTTTGGTGCCATTTAAATCAGGATTAATAGCAAATCTAAAATTTCTGTTTGAAAAAGTAAGCTCTGCAACTTCTCTGAAATCCCAAGGATCATTTTGCATGCAAATAATTAACCCACCACTTACTTCAGCCAGGCGACAGTCCTCAATCAACTTAGAAAAGGTAACACCTAGACTTAAATTACCAACTAAGTGCAAGTGAGAATCGAAAATTTCCATTAGAACTCCTCAAAATCAAACCTTAGAAGACTCTCAACACGTTTCTTCTTCTCAAGTAGCTCTGCATTGCTGGAAGCCGACACAATTATTGTACACAATCTATCGCCATCTGTTTTTGGGTCTCCATAAACAGCTCCCAGCTCTCCCAGAAATTCAATCTCTACGCCTTTGATCTTCTCTGCTTCCTCTAGTCCATGCACGCAAACCAACCTACCCTTTTGTGTTGGTTGAAAAAACAAAATCGACGGCTTATATTCAAGATCCCCAATAACAATCTTTTTATTCAGGAAAGGAGCCAAGCAAGCATCCGTCAATCCAAACCCAGTTGTTACTTCAACAAACCTATCGGCGAGATTAAAGCCACCCCCCCTAAAGGCAGCTTCAATCACCCCTACTGGTCCAGAACTTTCATTCACAATCATTTCCAAATGACCCGGGCCATTGTTGATTCTCAAAGATTTAAATGCAGAAATCGCCAAATTTGAAATCATCTGATACAAAGGATTGTCAGGGGAAATGCTTACCAACTCTCTTGAAACTGTACGTGTACTTTCGCTGACCTTTGTCTTTCGGGTGATTAATAGCGTGTGGACTTCACCATCAATAGCAATCACCTCAACCGTATATTCAGTACCAGCCATGAAATCCTCAATGATAATCTCCTTCGATTTTGTAAATTTGTGTGCTTGTTCAATAGCTCCGTTTAGCTCATGAAGCTGACTTACAATTGTCACCCCGCGACTTCCCGATGAATCACTAGGCTTCACTACAAAAGGTAGTTTAGCTGTGGACCCAAAGGCTTTGGCGCTCTCAGTATTATCAAAAATCTCAAACTGCGGTTGATCAATACCATCTTTAAGCCACATTTTTCGTTGAACTACTTTATTGACCGCATTTTCTGGATTGAATAATAATCCGGAGAAACATTGAAAATCTCTGTTTAGAAACTGCGCTAATGGAATTCCTGCATCTGAACAGAAGCTAATGGCGCCTAAAATTTGATCTGTAATTTTGCGAATTTCACCTGCAATGTAATCTGTATCAGTTAACTTGGAAACAATCTGATAATCTGCTAGCTCCAAACCAGGGGCGTTGACATCCTCATCGATTGCAATACACGTGAGCCCACACAATTTCGCCTTCACGATGACTGGCAATTGCCATTTGCCACTTGTACAAACGACAAGGTATTTCATAGTTTCTCCAAAATGATTCTGCAAAGTCTTTCTGCGCCTTGGGTATCTATTCCAGCTTTTGCCGCCGCAACCTGATTCAACCTTCGAAATCCAGGAAATGTCTCATCTGAATCCGTTAAGGGGTGAATTGCATCTACGAAGTATTTTTCATCATTGGTCTGAGGAATTGGCAGAACTGATTTTTTGAGTAGAAGAGACTCGATGTAAGTAGTTCCACCATTTGAAATCACGGCTCGCGATGCAGCCAACATTTGGATAAAGTCAGGTGAATCAACGACTACCTCAATATGTTCTGAGGGAGGTATATCCAACTGACGGCCAACAGCGAGCTTCTTCAGAATTTTAGGTAAGCCTTCTGTGAGCGATATGGCCTCCTGGTAAGCAATCGTTCCCGCACTATAGCCGAGTGAGATCAGTAGATAATTCGAATCCGTTGACCGACGATTCACCTCTAGTGTCGATATTTCGTTCCTTATGACCAGATTCTGCAAACCCGTCGATAAGTATTTTGACGCAGGATACTCTCTCCCTGGGTGTGCGATAACCACAAAATTGTGTTCCGGTATAAATGAGCCTGACCAATCAAAACCGATTGTTTCAGAGAATTGTTCCATGTAATTAAGCGCGGGTTGATTGTCGTTAATGGACAAGTCGAGAATTAGTGTTGTGGCTTGCGCCAAAGTCGCGGAAGTCATCTCTAAGCTATTGACATTGACAGTGTATTCGAACCCTAGCCTTTCAAATTGTCTTTGGATTTGGATTTGTCGAGCAAGGTGACCTCGTCCAAATTTTAAGGGATCAGAAACCAGAGATAGAAATTTGCTCATTAGTCAATTACATCTTTTTCGCTTAAGCGCTCCCCTACCTTTAGATCCCTTGCTGCTGATTTTCCAATAATCCAATCAAATTTCTCAGGAGCGAGACTTAAGCCAGGGCGAAACACACCTACGTTGTCAATTGAAAACTTAGAATTCTTCTTAATGTCACCCTTAGGGTAGATAGATCTCTTACTTCTATTGGAAGATTCATGGTTTGCAGAGCGAAACGAGGCTTCTCCCAGGGCAGCTTCTGCAAATCGCAAATCGCTCACATATTCTTGGAACGCTGACTGTGTAGCTGAAAAAAATCCATCAATTGCCTCCCCTGAAGAATCATCAGTTAGATGTTTCTCAAAGACCTTAGCACCGAACCCAACTGCAAGGACAGCAGTTAACGAAGAAGTTGTATGATCGCTGTAACCAACAACACAACCGTATTCATGCTTAATTCTCGGAATTTGAAGAAGATTTGCGTTTGTTACATCTGCAGGATAACTCGTATCACACTGCATAATTACAACTTCAGGATTTCCATTAGCTTTTATGGTTTCTAAAGCCAAATCTAAATCACGCTTTGAGGCGACTCCAAGCGACAAGAGAATTGGTTTACCTGATTGCGCCATCTTTGCGATTAAGGGAATATGGTTTATCTCTGGGGAAGCGAGCTTGTGTAATGGACTTTCTAGAGAGTTAAGGAAATCAACAGCAGTTTCATCGAAGGCACTGCTAAATGCAACCAAATTCCTAGATTTTGCGTACTTAAACAAATCTGAATGCCACTCCCAAGGGGTGCTTGCCTCGGAATACAAGTTATATAAACTTCCGTATGAAGCCCAAGGACTCCCAAAAGGAATCGCAAAATCCTCCTTATCCGATGCAAGTGTGATTGTGTCGGCTGTATATGTTTGGAACTTGACTGCATCGGCGCCAGATGCAGCAGCAATATCGATCAAATTCATGCAGGCAGCTTTTCTGCCGAGGTGATTAGCCGAAATCTCTGCAACTACAAAGGCTGGGCTTTCCTCAGAAATACCTACTTCTAATAGATTCACGCCTATACAGTAGTACAATTTTGTCAAAGGGGTAGTTCTGCTTGATTCGGCATATCGGGAAATCTAACACTCGAGCATTTTCTCTATCGCAAATCACAATCGAGGTAGGCGTCATGAACTCTAAATTTGAGATTATTAGATATGGGATACCGGGCTTTAACCACCAGTTGAATGAATTTATATGTGAGACGAAAACAAGCCCGGTCTATGCAACTCAATTCAGTGAGTATTATCAAGAAGTTCAGAATCAGATGGAACAGAATTGCTCAACGCTTGTAATGCACGAGGGTAAACCAATTCTAGGTTTGATCTTTTCCAGATATTCAGACAAGAGTGACAATCAGGCAAAAATTACTTACTTTGGGTTACCAGCGATATTTGCAATAGCCGATACAAGAGAAGTTAGTGTGATAAACGAAGGCTTAAAAATCTTACTTCAGTCCTTGAATGATTCGAAAATCTCAGTTTCACGTGGTCGAATTTCTTATCCCCGAATGATTCAAATCAGACCTGAAATACTTTGTAGCACTAGAGTGGAAAAATTTGTTCTTCAAGATTGTTACGTTAAATTGCGCTTTGATCGAATTCTCCAGTTGAGTCAAACTAAACTGATGAACAAAGCTGAATATTCTAAATCAGCAAGAGAAGCAATCAAAAATAAATCTTTGAATATCTTCTTAACTTCCAATCGGAATTCAGAGAAAGTAATTGAAAAGGATTTCAAAAGACTTAAAGAACTACATCTCCTATCCGCGGGTAGGAAAACACGTTCTGAAATTAGCTGGGAATTACAATTGGAAATGGTAAAGAAGGGGTCTGCGGTTCTGATCAGTGGAGAGATTGAAAACGAGACAGTTACATCGGCATTATTCATGTTGAATTCCAAGTCATCATTTTATGGGGTTAGTGCAACGAATAACGAGCTAAAGCACACCGGTGCGAGTCACAAGATAATAGATTTTGCAGTTGATAACCTCCCAAGTTTTGGCGTAGAGGAAGTTTGGCTGGGAGCTCAATATAGTGACACTGTCGCGACTACTTCCGAGAAGGAAAGAAGCATCGAGGAATTCAAAGGTTACTTTGGAGGCTTCATCCAAACACATTTGATCTCCACGATGGATACCTGAAATGAGTTCCAACGGAGATATCTGGGCAAAAACCAAAAGACATTTTGCCTTCTTTGGAAATTCAGACTTGCTGCAACTTGAGGGTATGTTTGCTTCGAAATTCATTGGAGGAGTACCAGTAGTTTTTACAAGCGCGAGGGCAGGGTTGTATTTATTGTTTAAAAACTTTCATCAAAACGACCTGATATCAGTATTCCCATATGCCAGCCAATGTGTCGTCAAAGCAGGAATATTGGCTGAGAAAGCTGTTTGCACCTCGGTAAACTGTGAGTCTAGAGAAATTGCCTATAATCAATGGGGTTTGTTTCACAAAACTAATTCGCAGGGTAAAATATTTTTGGAGGATTCAGCAGATAGTTTTTATCCAGAAGGAGGAAGGGTTTGCAAGAATAATTCTCGATTCGAAATTTGGTCTCTGCCCAAATCTTTGGGGGTCTCATTCGGTGGAGTTATCTGGTGTCAGCAATTAAACGACGCCACGGTGCTTCGCAATTTAAGAAACAATTATCCTTCCCAGAATGTATTGCATGAATTAATCTTTGGATTTATGAAAAAAAGTGTCGGGATATGCTATTCAAGATGGGAAAATTATGAATTTTCTCATCCGCGACTAAATCGATTCCAAATCAAGACTCTTACTAAGCAAATCATTAATTGGAATGTGAAATATGAGAAAAGAAAAGAACTTTTTATAAAGAATTATATTTCATGTAATACAGTAAGTCGATTAGGGGCCGAAAAGACAATTAATGAAAACTTTGGAATAATTCCAACGGTCATTGAGATTCCAGAACAGCAGATTTGTAAAAAAAGTAGAATCCTCCACAAAGTTTATCCAGATGGGCGTATTCACCCTGCGAAAGTATTAGCATACCTGGCAAACAAAAAAGCTTAAAGGTTTTCACTAGTTGTTTCGAATTTGTCCCATTAATAAGTAAGTTTACCTCAAATTAATTTTGAAACTTTTAGATCTTCTCCCAGTGCTGTAGGAACTTAAATGAAAAGAAATTTTTGCCTAGACACAAATATCAACCTATTGCACCAGAGAATCCCGAATAAATGCCATTAGTTCAAAGTCATGCGTTAAAATGGGAACTCCATTCAATTCTTGACCCAATTGATAGTCGCGGGCTAGAGAACAAAAGTAGGCTGCAGGAATACCCATTTCTAAAGATATATTCGCGGGAGACGTGAACGGAGCAGCTAAAACCACTCTGGAACTCGCTATAATCTCGTACAGGTTTGAGTCAAAATTAATCATCTGAATTATACCGGAATTAACTAACTGACTTCTCAAGTCTATATACGCTTTAGAATGAATTGCGGTGTGCTCGCGCTTGGGTTTAATATAAGCCCTTATACTTGCTCCAGTTTCACGCTTTAGCGTTTCTAAACAATCGGCAAGTATCGTCAAATTTGTTGTTAGCATCTCTTCAGACATAAAAATATCATTTCTAGGAATTGCTGTAACATCAAAATAAACGATGTCGTATTTTCTACTTCTATTGGGAACCAAAATGGGAGGTCTAAAAACTATCGAGCCAACTACTCGTGCTTTTGTGATACCATTTAGATTTAGCCAAGCCAGCTCCTCTTGATTCCAAATTAAATGAAGATCAACGAATGACTCTAATTCACCCGCGTTCAAATGCGGAGAGAATTCTTCGCCGACCCTGAGAGGTGCACGATTGTTAGTTGAGTACCACAACATCAGCCTTTGAGATTTCACATGAGATAAATAAAAGGATATCGGCAGATTTTGCATACATGACTGAGTGGTTACGAAGAAATTAGGCTGTGTGATTGCACGCCACAACGGAAGCTCTAATTCAATCTGGATTAGGCTTTTAATTGATTGCCTAGCTAAATTCTCATGCTTTAAAATCATACTTAAACTCTGCATTAAAAGAATTGAAAAATTTACGAATTGCCTCCAACTTGCACATTTCACAAGAAGATAAAAGGGTATGCTTCTAGTGGTTGCAATCCCGAGTTTGGGTGGTATTTTGTCCCCCTTGAGTTCAATTAATACTTCATCAGATCTGTAATTAAACGGGAATCTTTTTGATTGGTAGAACTCAATAAATTCTTCAGATCTTCCTTTTGGGAATGCCTGGCCAACAGTCAATGAGTGGAAGATTAGCTTAGGCGAACTAGTTCTCTTCCTGATAAGACGGAAAAACATAAAAGCAGAAATAGAAATGGGAACCGCTGCGATCAATACGCTCTGCTTGGCTAACCTGTCGACACGGTTCCGGCGGGTAGGAACATTTTTAGAGGTCCTTCTTGATAGCAAGAAATCGATATCTTTTGCAGCATCATGCATTACAGCATTATAACCAAGTGCTCAAGATGGTGTAGATATTAGCCCACCCTCATTTAAAGTCAACAATCGGCAGGTCGATACGTGAGTTGCCAAAATTGAAGTTTAATTTCATTTGAGTAAAAATCATCCAAAGGACAATTACTGGTTGAGCAGCAATTACGGACTAATCTAGAATTTTAGCGATTTGGACACCCAAAGGCCTTGAATTGATTGCAAGTGTTGCCACTCACCTTCCCTATTAATTACAGCGAGAGATTTCTTCAGATTATCGCCCTTTGGATTATGCGCTCAAGTTCTCTTACAACACGATGTTGTTTCCTCATAGTTAAGCCGGGAAAAAGGGGCAGCGAAATGCATTGTGAATAATAAGAAAGGGCATTTGGGAAATCCGCTTGATCGTAGTCATACCTTTCATAGTACGGATGTAAAAAAATTGGTTTGTAGTGAACCTGAGTACCTATTCCCCGAGACTTTAAGGCTAACATCAAGTCATTTCTAGACAAATTTAACTTTGAAAAATCAATAGAGACAACAAATAAATGATTGGCAGACGTTGAAAAATCAACCTCTTGACTAGGTCTGATTATTGAATTGTTATGCAACAGAGAAAGGTACCTAAAGACCAGTTTTCTTCGCCTATGAATAAATCTAGTAAGGCGCTTCATCTGTGAGATACCCAAGACAGATTGAATTTCCGTCAACCTGTAATGAAATCCTAACTTATCCATTTCTTGATACCAAATATTCTTTTTCTCATTAGTAAAACCCAACATTTCGTTCTTGACGGGCGCGCTCTCACGCCCAAATCCATGTGATCTCAAAGAGATTAGTAATTCATAAAGCTCCTTACTGTTAGTTGTAATCACTCCCCCTTCTCCTGTGGTTACAGATTTCACTGGATGGAACGAAAACACAGTTGCATCAGAGTACTTGCAACAACCAATATTCTCACCAGTCGGATACTGACCTCCAAGTCCATGAGCAGCATCTTCAATAAGAAACAAGCCCTTACGCTTAGCTATTTCTGAAATAGCCCTCATATCACATGCTGCTCCAGCAAAGTGCACCGCCGTAACACCCAGGATTTCATTGTCCGTTTCTGTTACTTGAGCAATCCCCTCAGAATCAATATTTAGAGTTCTTGGATTAATGTCAACAAATATCGGGCTCAATCCGGCATAAATGACTGAATTGGAAGATGCAGCAAATGAAATAGGCGAGGTAATAACTTTTCCACGTCGGCCAGCAGAGAGTGCCAGAGTGGTTAAATGCAATCCTGCAGTGGCACTAGATACAGCAACCGCGTAATTCGAACCAACGTAGTCCGCAACTGCCTTTTCAAATTCAGCAATCTTGGGCCCCTGAGTAAGAGTTCTAAACCGGACTTGAAAAGCAACTCTTAGGGCATCGAGTAAAGTTACCGATTGTCTTCCATAAGGAATCATTAAATTATTGAATGATCTTTCAAAACTTGAAGGAATGTTTCATCGGTGTGCCAAACCTTGTTTTTGTCACTCGAAAACCTAAAACCTTCTTCAACTTTCTTGCCAATTTTGGAGTAAACGCCGGATTGCAATAAAGCTGGAGAGAGAATGGCGAAGTGATCCCCAAACTCATAAGTTGAGTGAGAATCATCCTCCGTAATCATTACTTCATGAAGCTTTTCTCCCGAACGAATTCCAATTACTTTAGTGGGGACACCTGGACATACGACTCGAGCGACATCAGTAACCTTGAAACTTGGAATCTTAGGCACAAAAACTTCTCCACCATGCATACGCTCTAGGCTATCCAGAACGAACTGAACACCATTCTCGATTGTTAACCAAAATCGAGTCATGCGCTCGTCCGTAATTGGAATCACTCCCTCCTTAGCCTTCTCTAAGAAAAATGGAATCACACTTCCACGAGAGCCCAGCACATTTCCGTATCTGACGCAAGCAAATCTTGTTTCACGAGAACCTGCAAGGATATTGCCGGCAATCATCAGTTTATCGGAGCATAACTTTGTCGCACCGTATAAGTTTGCAGGATTTGCTGCCTTGTCGGTACTGAGGGCCACAACCTTTTTGATGCCGTTCGCGATGGCGGCATTGACAATATTCTCTGCACCAATCACATTAGTCTTTATGGCTTCCATCGGATTGTATTCTGAGGCAGGAATTTGTTTCATGGCAGCCGCATGCACGATGACATCGATTCCATCAGTAGCCTGAATTAGTCTCTGGTAATCTCGAACATCGCCCAGAAAGTATCGCAACTTTGGCGAAGAAATCTTCTCTGCCATTTCAAACTGCTTTAGCTCATCACGACTGAAAACTACAAGTTTCTTGATTTCATCATCTTTGAGCAAACGCTGGACAAATGCCTTTCCGAAAGAGCCAGTACCTCCAGTAATTAGGACTGACTTCCCCTTTAGATATGACATTTTCCCTCTTTCTACTGCAACGAAGCGAATGGAGGTTAACTATATTGCATCCTGCAGTTCGACTTTTAACATTGACTCGACAGAAGGAAGCTGGATTTTTAGGGAATTTACCAACTTTGATCCGTCAAGGGCTAAGTAGTTGGGCCGCGGCACGGAGCCTCCCAAACTTGAAACAGACCCTGGTGACACTAAGCCTGGGTTGCCATTTATCGATTTTGCAACTAACCGCGCAAATTCCAATTTAGAGATCGTTTCACTGCCAGCGGCATTAATCAGACCTGGGAAATTCCGTTTGGCAATCTCTGTGATGAGCGAAACCAGAGTCATTGCACCCAACGGGGAGAAATGGACATCTTCAAATCCCACTATTTCCTGATTGTTGGATAACTTGGAGACTAGGAAATCTAGCAGAGAGTGCGAACCATTCAACGTTAAACCAAAAAAATTAGTTCTTATCACCGTGGTAGAAGCATTAAACTTAAGGGCAAATCTTTCGCCAGCTAACTTGGAGTAACCGTATTGGTTGATTGGCAACATGGCTGCTAGTTCATCTCGAGGGTTTTCTAGTTTACTTTGGTAATGATCAGTACTTATGTGGATGAATCGCGCACCATGCTTGTCGGACAATAACGCCAAATGATAGGGAAGGGTTGCATTAAGTTGCCAGGCGGCCTCAGGTCTAGATTCACACGCTTCAACGCTAGTTAAACCGGCGCAATTGATGATTAAGTCAAACTTTTTGGTGGCAAATAAATTCTCAATCTCCGAAAAACTGTTAATGTCTAGATTAATGGAATCAAATCCTGGTAGAGGTGAATTCTTGTGGTGAGTGCAAGTTACTTTATACTGCTCAGAAAGCGTTCTTGAAATACGAGAACCCAGTAAACCCGTGGATCCAACTACTAGCGCTTTTTGCATGCTTACTCCAGAATGACTCTTCACCTTAAGGATGTCTCGAGGTCTATCATACGGCTACTCTTCTCCTGTGAACGTTTATGAAGAGTTCTGCGTACTCATTCCTACTCGGAATCGTCCACGCGAGGTTGAAGCACTTCTAACTTCGATTGGAGCCAGCAGAGTAAAGCCTCTCCAAGTCGTTCTCGTTTCTTCAGGAGAGGATATATCGAACACTGTAGAAAAATTCGTTGATGAATTGGCAATTACATACATTCACTCCGAAATACCAGGTCAGATCAACCAGAAAAAGTTGGGGTTGTCGGCCGTCGACTCGTCTGCTGACTGGGTTGTCTTCTTGGACGACGATCTCTTGGTTTTGCCGGACACTTTCGAAAAAGCTTTTGAATGCGTCCAAAGATTAGACAGAAAAAATGGAAAGAGGCTGGGTGGAGTCGGATTTGGATTACCTGCTACGTCTAGATTCAACAACCATGGTAAAGCTTCTCAAATTCTGGCCAGACTCTTCGGAATAAATAATCAACCGGCTGGTGTAGTGCTGAGTAACGGACACGCAACAAGTTATCTTGAACAGCAGGAGCCAACTGAAACTCAGTGGCTTAATGGAGCATCTATGTGGAGAGTTGAAACAGTCCCAAATTATGGCTCGCATGGAATTTCTTCAAAATATGCCGCATGCGAAGACTTGATTTTCTCTTATCCGGTTGGGAAGAAATATTTATTGGTTTATTGCCCAGATGCAAAATTAGAATTTCAAAAAAGCGAAAAAACAGATTTTGAGAATCCCGCAATCTATGTTTCTGCTCTTTACTGGAGATATTTCTTAATATTGGAGCATAAGGAATTTTCTATCATAAGATTTAATGTTGCCCAACTTGGCAGACTTCTTTTTGGAGTTATACAGAATCGTGGAGGTAGAATTAAATTCATCTCTACTGGCTTCCCCGCAACTTTCTGCGTCGCGATTGATAGCCTACTCAAGAGAGATTCCCGAAAATTCTTAAAGTCGATTTAGAGCACTCGGATCTAGTTTGCTGTAGTAAGCCGCACCAATTTTTAGAAGTTCCTCATGTTGATTTGTAGTAGCCCTGGAACCCATTTCGCGTAAATTCAAAAAAAGCTCTTTAAATTCAGGAAGATTTCGGAAAACTGGTACTTCCAGCTTTGCAAAGTAAAGTGGGTTTAACCCTTGATCACCAGTTGGATTAAAGTAGAGAGGAAACACGCCAAAACGCAGACCTTCAATCGCAACTGCACTACTACGGTAGATACAGAAATGTGACTCCTTAAGATCTTCCTCTAGTGTGCGATTTGACAATACTAATCTTCCCCCGAATGCAAATCTAGATAGGACCTTTGAAGACTCCTGAATTGACAATGCAGGATGCACTCTCAAAATTAGTTTCAAGTCTAAGTCCAAAGCATTGAGATTTTGAAAAAGTTGGGAGAAACTTTCAAGGGATTCCAACGTGCCTTCCGCCGCCCCTAAGACCGTTGTTGGGTAGCTTTCTTTTGATTCTGGAGTTATTGGTCGCCATTTTGGGGATCCAAGCAATCGCACACTTACGCTGAGTCCAAGCGAAGAGAAGAAATCCCTCGTAATCTCACCAGAACATAAAATTACATCGCCAGCTTTCAGCTTAAGCAGATTTCTCATCAGCCCAAACTGTTCTGGAACAATAGGAGCATGCTGAAACGCCAAGAGCTGGGTGTCAGGATATTTATTGTGAATCAAGTCAATATACAGAGACTCATATGCGTGCCCCTCAAGAGTAATCAAAAGCGATGCTGCTTTGTTAAGCGTCAATAATGAGTCTAACCGCTTTAGATTTATCTGGTTTGCAAGGGTTTGGCGTGAAACTTGAGAAACCGACGCTTCAATTAATATCTGCCTCTCGACCTGGGTGAAGCGTTGCGACTTGAGTGACGCGATCAGCATGATTAGCGAGATTTTTAGATTACTGGCCTGAAGTAGCAACGTTTGTCGAAGCCCAAGTGATTTAGTTGTAATTAGAACATTTGCCCTATATTCACCTTGTCTTAAGGTATCGAGTATCTTGGCGCCCTCTAATAAAGTGTTGTTGTGATAAAAAATTAGATCATATTTTGTGGGCAGCTCATCAAAAAAAACATCTGGGCGCGAAGGTACTTGAGCATGGGTGTAATGACTCACGAATATTCTTTGATTCTGAAAACCCTCAGGCACTTCAAAACCTGCTGACTCTCGAAATCTTATTAGGGCAATTCCCAGAGATTTCAAGATTTCTAAAGATATTTTGAGTGGCGCAAAGATGATGTCTAGCAATAAACGCCGATTAGATTTTTTCCCAAGACTTGAGTAACGCTTTAGATTTTCTTCGATTGGCTTAACAAGCCTAAAGTATGTGTTAGCTAGAGTTATCTTCTCACCAATCTCCTTTTGAACTTTGAAAAGGTGATATTCGATTAATCGAGGCTCCAGCATTTATAGGATTTTCTTGAGTATTTCTGTTTGCTTGCTGTCCGTCAATAAGGCTCTCGATACAGCCTCAACATCTTCGGGGAGATTGATAGACGGATATGAAAGTGGTGTCATAACTGACCTAATTTTATGACCTGTTTCAAGAAACTTCATTTGTTCAATTGACTCACTCTTTTCAAGCGGCGTGGAATCCAATCCAGCCATCTGGGAAAGAGCTCCCCGAGAAACTGCAAAGAGGCCACAGATCTTATGAACAAGACCCATTTGAACTTCTACACCCGCAATCAAGGGGGACTTCCGAAAAATAGAGAGAATATCTAAATTTTGACTAAGCACGCACTTGACGACACTTAGATTCGACAATTCTGATGGTTCCTTTAAGGGGGTCACCATGTTCCAAAAATCCACGTCAGGATCCTCGAGTATCGAGGCAATGATTGAATCCAGCTGATCGGGAAGCACTAATATTTCATCACCCTGTAAAATCAAAAAGTGGCTGAAGTCAGAATTTTCGGAGAATTCATGAACTCGGCTAGTGCCATTTAAATGATCTAAATGAGAGATACTGACAAGCCCCCCAAAACTTTCTACCGTGTCCAGAATTTGGTTATCCCCTGTTGTCACGAAAACAGGAACTCCAAAAGAATTCAACAGTCCTCGCCTTCGGACATGCTCAATCATCGGTAAATTATTGAATGGGAGAAGGACCTTGTTAGGAAGTCGTTCAGAATTCATTCTCGCAGGGATAACAATTGCAATACGGGGCGCACTCTCAAGATTAATTTGGCAATACCCCACAATCTACATTGATAGATTGTCCAGTGATTCCAGATGCTTCGTCGCTTAGGAGGAAATAAACCAAATTTGCGACTTCCGCTGCGGTTGGTAGACGGCCAAGAGCGGTTTGTTGTTGAGCAAATGAGCTCAAAAATTTTACCGGGTCACCATTCCCGGGCGATTTTTTCTCCTTAAGCGCATCAAGAAGCCCAGGAGTTTCAATAAGTACAGGACAAACGGCGTTGACACGAATTCCTCGAGAACCAAGTTCCTTTGCCATACTTTGTGTAAGGCCCGCCACGCCAAATTTCGATGCCACGTACGCGCTATTGTTC